>Ga0255338_1003226_pt1 | contig 20291 bp, 19 predicted proteins | sample MeOH1_35cm_T4_19_FD_203715 | JGI IMG/M metagenome (GOLD analysis project Ga0255338, IMG submission 203715) | Sandy soil microbial communities from University of British Columbia, Vancouver, Canada - MeOH1_35cm_T4_195 | ecosystem: Engineered > Artificial ecosystem > Sand microcosm > Unclassified ...
GCACCGCGAGCGGCGGGCGACGTACGCCGCCGACCCGGCCCAGCTGCGCGAGATCCTCCGCGCCGGGAACGCGGCCGCCCGGGTGATCGCCGACCGGACGCTGGCGGAGGTCCGCGAGGTCATGTCGATGGACTACTGAGACCGCGGCGGCCGGTCCGAGCACGTCCCGCCACTGCCATCCAACCTGGTGACGAGCCTCCGCACTCGCTTGACCAATCGAACGCCTGTTCGATGGACTTCGCCCATGAGCTCGGGGATCGACGACCTCAGCGCACCCGAGGTGCTGCTGGCCGTCGAGGAGGCCCGGCGCCGGGAGCTGTCAGCGCAGCCGACACCCTCGCGCTGGCGGCGCACTGGTGCGACCTGCACGGCGAGATGACCTACGACGCCGAGGCCCGGGTGCGTCCGGGTGACCAGGAGCTCGTCGGGCTCGGCGGCGACGGCACACCGGACGTCGAGGAGTTCGCGGCCGCGGAGTTCGGCGCGATGCGGCACCAGCACCCCATGGCCGCCCGCAGCACGACCACGTGAGCGTGACCTCCGTGCTCGACCTGGCCGACCAGGCGTCGGTCGACGGCTACGAGTTCCCGGCGCGGATCAAGGAAGCCGTCCACCAGCTCCATCCGGCGGACGCGTTTCCCTGGGCCGTGAGCACGAGCCGCGCCAAGGATGGCGACCACTGCCGCGAGTACGTCCCACTCAGCCGCGGCGGGCCACCGGGCCAGACGAGCCTCGACAACATCGCGCCCCTCGGCCGGCACCGCCACCGGATCAAGACCTTCGGCGACTGGCAGCTGACCTGCCTGTCCCCCGGCCGCTACCTGTGGCGGTCACCCCACGGGTTCAGGTTCCTGGTGGACCAGGACGGCACCCGCCGGGTGGCCACGGATCCGGCGCACAGCCCCCTGGAGGAACGCGTCGCCAAGCTGGTGCTCCGCGCAGCGTGAGCCCGTGCCCGCCCGTGGTCAGCAGAGCAGCTCGGCGACGGCGTGCACCTCGGCGGCGTCGCGGCAGCTGAGCAGCAGGGTGGTCACACCCGTCTCCTCCCACTCGGCGACCCGCTCCTTGACGTAGCCGGCCTCGCCGACGATGTGCATCTCGTCGACCAGCTCGTCGGGGATGAGCGCGGTCGCCTCCTCGCGCTTGCCGGCCAGGAAGAGCTCCTGCACCTGGTCGGTGATCGCCGAGTAGCCCATCCGCTCGAAGACGACCTTGTGGAAGTTCTGCTCCTTGGCGCCCATGCCGCCCATGTACAGCGCGATCACCGGCTTCATCCCGTCGAGGACGGCCTGGCGCTCCTCGGGCGTCGAGGTGATCTGCAGGTGGCAGGTCGCCGTGATCTCGAAGTCCGCCCGGGTACGACGCGCGCCCGGCCGGGCGAAGCCCTCGTCCAGCCAGGGCTGGTACATGGCCGCCGACTTCGGCGTGTAGAAGATCGGGATCCACCCGTCGGCGATCTCCGCAGTCTGGGCCACGTTCTTCGGGCCCTCGGCGCCGAGCCAGATCGGGATGTCGGCACGCAACGGGTGCACGATCGGCTTCAACGGCTTCCCCAGGCCGACGGAGTTCGGCCCCTGGTACGGCAGCGGGTAGTGCGGCCCGTCGTTGGTGACCGGCGCCTCGCGAGCCAGGACCTTGCGGATGATCTCGACGACCTCACGCGTGCGCGCCAGTGGCTTCCCGAACGGCTGGCCGTACCAGCCCTCGACGACCTGCGGACCGGACACGCCCATGCCCAGCACGACCCGGCCGTTGGACAGGTGGTCCAGGGTCAGCGCGTGCATCGCGATGCTGGTCGGCGCCCGGCCGGACATCTGGACGATCGAGGTGCCCAGGCGCACCCGCGAGGTCTCCCGGCCCCACCAGGCCAGCGGGGTGAACGCGTCCGACCCCCAGGCCTCGGCGGTGAAGATCGCGTCGAACCCCGCGTCCTCGGCGGCCGCCACCAGCTCGCCGACACCCTGCGGCGGCTGCGCGCCCCAGTAGCCCAGTTGCAGTCCCAGCTTCATGTCACTCCTTCGTTCGAGACCCAGCGCGGACACCCTAGTCCTTGATTTGAGGAACTAGAACGTGTTTCACTTCTCGCCATGTCCGGAACCCTGCACGCACCCATGAAGGTCGAGTTCGACTACACCCGTTCCCTCGGGCCCGTCCTCTCCCGGTTCATGTCCGCGCTGGCCCAGCACCAGGTGCTCGGCGGCACCCTGTCCGACGGTCGCGTCGTCGTCCCGCCGCCCGAGTACGACCCGGTGACCCACGCACCGGTCACCGATCTGGTGCCGGTCTCCGACACCGGCGTGGTGCAGACCTGGACCTGGGTGCCCGAGCCGGTGATGGACCAGCCGCTGGACCGGCCGTTCGCCTTCGCGCACGTGCTCCTCGACGGCGCCGACGCGCCGCTGCTGCACGCCGTCGCGGTCGACTCGCCCGAGGCGATCGAGACCGGCATGCGGGTCAAGGCGCGCTGGGCGGACGAGACCACCGGCACGATCCGCGACATCCGCTGGTTCGAGCCGACCACGGACGCGGCCTCGACCGGCTCGGCGTCGATGGAGTTCGGTGAGCCCGAGATCACCGGCATCGTCAGCCCGGTGCGGCTGACCTACGACTACGCCGCCTCGCCCGAGGAGTCGAAGTTCTTCCGCGGCCTCGCCGACGGCAGGATCCTCGGCCAGCGCTGCCCGAAGTGCCACAAGGTCTACGTGCCGCCGCGCGGCGCCTGCCCCGTGGACGGCGTGCCGACCACCGACGAGGTCGAGCTGCCCGACCGCGGCATCATCACCACCTACTGCGTGGTGAACGTGCCGTTCCAGGGCCAGCAGATCCCGATCCCCTACGTCTCGGCGTACGTCCTGCTCGACGGCGCGGACATCGCCTTCCTGCACCTCATCCTCGACATCGACGCCGCCGACGTCCGGATGGGCATGCGGGTGGAGGCGGTCTGGAAGCCGCGTGAGGAATGGACCACCGACCTCAACAACATCTTGTACTTCCGTCCGACCGGTGAGCCGGACGCGGACTACGACACCTACAAGCAGCACCTCTGAGCCAGGGAAGAGGACGAGCGACAGATGCGTGACGTTGCGGTCGTGGGCTTCGCCCAGCGACAGATGAAGGAGTTCGACGGCTCCCCCACCTGCGTCGAGCTGCTGGTGCCGATCTTCGGCGAGCTCTTCGAGCAGACCGGCTGGACCAAGGGCGACATCGACTTCTGGTGCTCGGGGTCGAGCGACTACCTCGCCGGGCGGTCGTTCTCGTTCGTGTCGGCGGTCGACGCGATCGGCGCGCTGCCGCCGGTCATGGAGTCGCACGTCGAGATGGACGCGGCCTGGGCGCTCTACGAGGCCTGGATCAAGATCCAGACGGGCGAGGTCGACACCGCGCTGGTCTACGGCTTCGGCAAGTCGTCGGCGGGAGTCCTCCGCCGCACCCTTGCGCTGCAGCTGGACCCGTACACGGCCCAGCCACTGTGGCCGGACACGGTGTCGCTGGCCGGCCTCCAGGCTCGGCTCGGCCTCGAGCAGGGCCTCTGGGACGAGAAGGCGATGGCCGAGGTGGTGGCCCGGTCCATGACCGACGCCGTCGGCAACGAGTACGCCATCCGCAAGGGCGAGACGAGCCTCGACGATGTCCTCGCCCAGCCCGTGTACGCCGACCCGCTGCGCCGCTGGGACTGCGCCCCCGTCTCGGACGGGGCCGCCGCCATCGTCCTCGCGGCCGGCGACAAGGCCCGCGAGGTGCAGGACCGCCCCGCCTGGATCACCGGCTTCGAGCACCGGATCGAGCCGATCGCCCTCAGCGCGCGGGACCTGACGACCTCCACCAGCATGCAACAGGCTGCCGCGGCGATCAGCGGTGGTGTCGACGGCGTGGACCTGGTCGAGCTGCACGCGCCGTTCAGCCACCAGGAGCTGGTGCTGCGCTCGTCGCTCGGCCTGGCCGACGACGTCACGCTGAACCCCTCCGGCGGCGCCCTCACCGCGAACCCCATGTTCACCGCGGGTCTCAACCGCATCGGCGAGGCGGCGAAGCGGGTCTGGGCCGGCGAGTCCGACAAGGCACTTGCCCACGCGACCGCGGGCCCGGTGCTCCAGCAGAACCTCCTGCTCACCCTGGAAGGACGGAACGCCTGATGGCCAAGATCCCCGCCGCCGTCATCGGTGTCGGCCAGACCCATCACCGCGCCAAGCGCGAGGACGTCTCCATCGCCGGCCTCCTCCGCGAGGCTGTCGACCGTGCCCTCGAGGACGCCGGCATGACCTTCGCCGACATCGACGCCGTCGTGGTCGGCAAGGCCCCGGACCTGTTCGAGGGCGTGATGATGCCCGAGCTCTACCTGGCCGACGCCCTCGGCGCCGCAGGCAAGCCGCTGCTGCGGGTGCACACGGCCGGATCGGTCGGCGGTTCGACCGCGATCGTGGCGGCCTCCATGGTGCAGGCCGGTGTCCACCAACGCGTGCTGACGGTGGCCTTCGAGAAGCAGTCGGAGTCCAACGCCATGTGGGCGCTGTCGGTGCCGGTGCCGTTCATCATGCCGGTGCACGCCGGCGCCGGCGGCTACTTCGCGCCGCACGTGCGCTCCTACATCCGGCGGTCCGGCGCCCCGTCGTACATCGGCGCGATGGTCGCCGCCAAGGACCGCCAGAACGCCCTGAAGAACCCCTACGCGCACCTGCACAACGAGGGCACCACGGTCGAGTCGGTGCTCGCGTCGACGATGCTCTGGGACCCGATCCGGTACGACGAAACCTGCCCGTCCTCCGACGGCGCCTGCGCCATGGTGATCGCCTCGGAGGAGGCGGTCGCGAAGTCCGGCGTGACCAACCCGGCCTGGATCCACGGCACCCAGATGCGCTCCGAGCCCACCACGGCCGCCGAGCGCGACCAGGTCAACCCGCAGGCCGGTCGCGAGGCCGCCGCGGCGCTCTGGAAGCAGGCCGGCATCACCAGCCCGATCGACGAGATCGACTGCGCCGAGATCTACGTGCCGTTCTCCTGGTTCGAGCCGATGTGGATCGAGAACCTCGGCTTCACCCCCGAGGGCGAGGGCTGGAAGCTCACCGAGGCCGGCGAGACCGCGATCGGCGGCCGGCTGCCGATCAACATGAGCGGCGGGGTGCTGTCGTCGAACCCGATCGGCGCCAGCGGCATGCTGCGCTTCGCCGAGGCGTCGCTGCAGGTGATGGGCGAGGCCGGCGAGCACCAGGTGGACGGGGCCAGGAAGGCGCTCGGCCACGCCTACGGCGGCGGCTCGCAGTTCTTCTCGATGTGGGTCGTGGCGGCCGACAAGCCGTCCAGCTGAGCCGGGCCCTAGGCTCGGCCCGTGATCGAGCTCTTCAACCCTGCCGAAGTCCAGAAGCTGCGCGTCGCGGGCGCGTTCGTCGCCGAGGTCCTCGGCGCCCTGCGTGAGGCCGCCGACGTCGGCGTCAACCTGCTCGAGCTGGACGCGCTCGCGGCCACGATGATCGCCGAGCGCGGTGCGGTCTCGTGCTACGTCGACTACCACCCGTCGTTCGGGGCGATGCCGTTCGGCAAGGTGTTGTGCACCTCGGTCAACGACGCGGTGCTGCACGGACTCCCCTTCGACTACCGGCTCCGCGACGGCGACCTGGTCAGCCTCGACTTCGCCTGCGCCGTCGACGGCTGGGTGGCCGACTCGGCGACCAGCCTCGTGGTCGGGACCGCGCGCGAGGAGGACCTCGCCCTCATCGCGACCACCGAGCGCGCGCTCGCGGCCGGCATCGCGGCGGCCCGGGTCGGCAACCGGCTCGGCGACGTCAGCCACGCGATCGGTGCGGTGGCCCGCGCGGCCGGCCTGGGCGTGAACCTCCAGTTCGGCGGGCACGGTGTGGGCCGGACGATGCACGGCGACCCGCACGTCGCGAACGACGGCCGCCCCGGTCGCGGGCTCCCGATCCGCGAGGGCCTGGTGATCGCGATCGAACCGTGGTTCATGCATGGGACCGACGAGATCTTCACCGACCCCGACGGGTGGACCCTACGCAGCGCCGACGGGTCGCGAGGCGCGCACAGCGAGCACACCATCGCGGTCACGGCCGACGGGCCGGAGGTCCTCACCGCACGGTCCTGACCCCCTTTTGGAACGACGTGATTACATGATTACATCGTTACAGGAGGAGCCATGGGACAGGAACAGATCAGCGGATGGATCCACGGCCGGCTGCCCGACGACTGGTTCGTCGAGGCCGCCGACGTCAGCGTCGACCGGGACGAGATCGTGATCACCGGACGGCTCGCGCTGCCCGAGGGCGTCGCCGACGAAGACACCGCGGAGACGCGCGAGGCGGAGATCGGCCGGATCACCCGCTTCCGCGAGGACACCCGCGAGCAGCGGATCCGGATCGCCCGGGAGGCCGAGCGGCGCTTCGAGCGCAAGGTGTCGTGGGGGGCCACCTGCGGGCGCTCCCGTGCCTTGTTCACCAATGTCGCCGCGCCGGTGATGACCCGGCTGCGCCAGCCCGAGCGACAGGTGCTCGACACCCTCGTGGAGGCCGGCGTCGCCCGGAGCCGGGCCGACGCGCTCGGCTGGTGCGTCCGGCTCGTCGGCGAGCACGCGGAGGACTGGCTCGACCAGCTCCGCGACGCGATGACCAGCGTCCAGCGGCTGCGCCACGAGGGCCCCGGGCTCTGAGCCACGGCCGCGCTCCTAGAGTGGGCGCGTGACCAGTCCCGGGTGGGTGCCCAACCAGCACGGCGCCTGGGCGATGCTGGCCTCTCCCCTGCTGGTCGGCGTCCTGGCCGGGGGGCCCGCCTGGGTGCACCTGCCCCTGGCTGCGTTCTGGTTCGCCGGCTACTTCGCCTTCTTCGCCACCTCGCTGTGGCTCAAGGCGCGCCGCCGGGCCCGGTGGTTCCCTCCGGTGCGCGCCTACGCCGCCCTGTCGGCCGTCCTCGGCGTCGTGGTCGTCGTCCTGCAGCCGGGGCTCGCCCGGTGGGCGCCGCTGTTCGCACTCCCCCTGGGCATCGGCCTGTACGCCGCCGCGCACCGCCAGGACCGGGCGCTCGTCGCGGGCCTGGCCACCACCGCCGGCTCGGCCCTCATGACCGTCGTCGCGTACGACGCGGGCCCGGGGACCGACCTCGGCCGGGCCTGGCAGCTCGCGCTGGTGCAGTTCCTCTACTTCGCCGGGACCGTGTTCTACGTCAAGACCGTGATCCGGGAGCGGGACAACGTCGCCTTCCGGTGGCTCAGTGCGGGCTTCCACGTCCTCGCGCTGCTGACCGTGGCCGTGGTGCTCGGCCTGGCCCAGGACGCCGGCTCGGCGTGGCCGCTGCTGGTCGTCTTCGCGCTCCTCCTCGGACGCGCGATCGTCGTGCCGCCGTACCGGCCGAGCCCGAAGCAGGTCGGAATTGGCGAGATCGCCGCGACCGTGGCGGTCGCGGCGACCTCGTTGCTGGCGTGACGCTCGCTACGCGTACTTGACCGGGAGCTCCTTGATGCCGTTGATCCAGGCGTGCCGGAGCCGGCGCGGGGCGCCGGTCTTGGCGATGTCGGGCATCCGGTCGGCGATCACGTTGAACATGACCTCGACCTCGAGACGGGCCAGGTTGGCGCCGATGCAGTAGTGCGCGCCGTGGCCGCCGAAGGCTAGGTGCGGGTTCGGGTCGCGCAGGATGTTGAACTTCCCGGCGTCCTGGAAGACGTCCTCGTCGTGGTTGCCGCTCGCGTAGTAGAGCCCGACCCGCTCGCCCTTCTTGACCAGCTGGCCACCGACCTCGACGTCGTTGAGCGCGGTGCGCTGGAAGACCGTCACCGGGGTGGCCCAGCGGATCACCTCGTCGACCATGGTCGAGGGGCGCTCCTTCTTCCACAGCTCCCACTGGTCGGGGTTCTCGAAGAAGGCGTTCATGCCGTGGGTGATCGCGTTGCGCGTGGTCTCGTTGCCCGCGACGGCGAGCAGGATCACGAAGTAGCCGAACTCGTCCTCGCTGAGCTCGCCGTGGCCGTCGACGTTGGCCGTGACGAGCTTGCTGATGATGTCGTCCTGCGGGTTCTTGCGACGCTCGTCGGCGAGACCCATCGCGTAGCCGAGGATCTCGGCGGCCGCCACGTCGGGCTGCGCGTTGTACTCCGGGTCGTCGTACGCGAGCATCTGGTTGGACCAGTCGAACAGCTTGCGCCGGTCCTCCTGGGGCACGCCGAGGAGCTCCGCGATGGCCTGCAGCGGCAGCTCGGCGGCCACCTCGAACACGAAGTCGCCCTCGCCGCGCGCGAGCGCCTCGTCGACGATCGTGTTGGCCCGCTCGACGAGCACCTCGTGCAGGGCGCCGATCGCGCGCGGGGTGAAGCCGCGGCTGATGATCTGCCGCGTCTTCGTGTGGTCCGGCGGGTCCTGGTTGACCAGCATCACCCGCTGCAGCTCGATCTGGTCGCGCGTCATGTCCGCGCCGAACCGGATGATCACGCCGTTCTCGGCGGCGGAGAAGTCCTTGCTGTTCTTCGAGACCGCGGCGATGTCGGCGTGCTTGCTCACCGCCCAGAAACCGGTGTCGAGGAAGCCGGCGCGCGCCTCCGGGGCCTGCTCGACCCACCAGACCGGGGCGGTCTTGCGGAGCTCGAGGAACTCCTGGAGCGGGATCCGCTCCTCGCAGAGCTCCGGGTCGGTCGGGTCGAAGCCTGCGGGCACTACGGGTGCTGCGGTCACGGGTGTCCTCCACGTTTCTGTAACACGTTCTAGTGGTGATGGTTACATACTCTGCGTATGTTCGGAAGGGTCTGACCGGATTTTCAGGACAGGCTCAGCAAAGTCGGGCCGCGGCGTGGACCCTGGTTGGCGAAAAGCAGAACGTGTTCTATTTTTGAGGGGTCATCCGCACTCTCCAGGAGGAACCCATGGGCAACCCGGTCATCGTCGAAGCCGTGCGTACGGCGCAGGGCAAGCGTCGCGGCTGGCTGGCCGGCGTCCACCCTGCCGTGCTGCTCGGGGCGGCCCAGGTCGAGGTGCTCAAGCGTGCCGGCGTCGACCCCGACCTGGTCGAGCAGGTGATCGGCGGCTGTGTGACCCAGGCCGGCGAGCAGTCCAACAACATGGTCCGCCGCGCCTGGATGCATGCCGGGCTCCCGAACCACACCGCCTCGACCGTGATCGACGCGCAGTGCTCCTCGGCCCAGCAGTCCGCCCACCTGATCAACGCGATGATCACCGCCGGCGTGATCAAGGCCGGCGTCGCGTGCGGCGTCGAGTCGATGTCGCGCATCCCGCTCGGCGGCAACGTGCCCAAGGGCCTCGGTGACCCGCGTCCCGACGACTGGAGCATCGACCTGCCGAACCAATTCGAGGGCGCCGACCGGATCGCGCGGGACCGCGGCTTCAGCCGGGCCGACGTGGACGCGTTCGGCCTCTGGTCGCAGCAGAAGGCGCGCGTGGCCGTCGACGAGGGCCGCTTCGAGCGGGAGATCTTCGCGGTCGAGGCGCCGGTGCTCGACGACGAGGGCAACCCGACCGGGGAGTCCCGGGTCGTCAACACCGACCAGGGACTGCGCGACACCACGCTGGAGGCGCTGGCCTCCCTGTCGCCCGTGCTCGAGGGCGGCACCCACACCGCGGGCACCTCGTCGCAGATCTCCGACGGCGCCTCGGCCCTGCTGATCATGGACTCAGACCTGGCGGCGTCCCTCGGCCTCCGGGCGCGCGCCCGGATCGTCTCGTCGTGCCTGGTCGGAGCCGACCCGTACTACCACCTCGACGGCCCGGTGCAGGCGACCGAGAAGCTGCTCGCCGACACCGGCATGTCCATCTCCGACATCGACGTCTGCGAGGTCAACGAGGCCTTCGCCGGCGTCGTGATGTCGTGGGCCAAGGTGCACCAGGTCCCCGAGGACAAGATCAACGTCAACGGCGGCGCGATCGCGATCGGCCACCCGGTCGGGTCCACCGGCACCCGGCTGCTCACCAGCGCCCTGCACGAGCTCGAGCGGCGGGACGCCTCCACGGCGCTGATCTCGATGTGCGCGGGCGGCGCGCAGGCCTCCGGCACCATCATCGAGCGCCTCTGAGACTCGCCGAAGGGGCGTCACCCGTACGGGTGGCGCCCCTTCGTGCTTCCTCGACTCAGGCGGGCTGGTACGCCGGCTGCGGCACCCGTGCCTTGACGCCGTGCGGGTGCCCGGACTCGCTCTCCGGGACCTCGTCGTACGCGTCGACCATGGTGGTCTCGTCGAACGGCTCCTGGCCGGCGAGCACCCGGTCCAGCCGGGCCCGGTCGAGGCCGCCGGTCCAGTGGGCGACCAGCACCGTGGCGACAGCGTTGCCGGCGAAGTTGGTCACGGCCCGGGCCTCGGACATGAACCGGTCGATGCCCACGATCAGACCCACTCCGTCGACCAGGTCCGGCCGGTGGGAGCTGAGGCCTCCGGCGAGCGTTGCCATGCCCGCGCCGGTCACGCCGGCGGCGCCCTTCGACGCCACCATCATGAACAGCAGCAGCGAGACCTGCTCGCCGATCGACAGCGGGTTGCCCATGGCGGTGGCAATGAACAGCGACGCCATCGTCAGGTAGATGGCGGTGCCGTCGAGGTTGAAGGAGTACCCGGTCGGCACCACGACCCCGACGGTCGGCTTGTCGACCCCGGCGTGCTCCATCTTCGCGATCAGCCGGGGCAGCGCGGACTCCGACGACGACGTCGACACGATCAGCAGGAACTCCCGGCCCAGGTAACGCAGCAGCGAGAACAGGTTGACGCCGGTCGCGACCTTGAGGATCGCGGCGAGCAGCACGAACACGAACAGGGCGCAGGTCAGGTAGAAGCCGAGCATCAGCACGGCCAGGCTCTTGAGCGCGTCCACGCCGGTCTCCCCCACGACACCGGCCATCGCACCGAACGCACCCACGGGCGCGACCCACATGATCATCGCCAGCACCCGGAACACCAGCCGCTGGGCGTGCCCGACGCCGCGCAGGAGCGGCTCGCCGGAGCGGCCCATCGCCTGCAGGGCGAACCCGACGAGCAGCGCGACCACCAGCGTCTGCAGCACGTCACCCGACGTGAGCGCCGAGAGCATCGAGTCGGGCACGATCCCGAGCAGGAACTCGCTCGTCGACCCGTGGGCGCCGGCCGCCTGGGCCGTGCCGGCGCTGGCGACCTCCTTGGTGAGGTGCAGCCCCGACCCCGGGTGCAGGATGTTGCCGACGACCAGGCCGATGCCGAGGGCCGCGGTCGACATCACCATGAAGTAGCCGAGCGCGAGGCCGCCGACCTTCCCGACGCGCGCGGCGCTGCGCACCGAGCCGACGCCGAGCACGATGGTGCAGAAGATCACCGGCTGGATCATCATCTTGATCAGGGCGACGAAGGCCTGCCCGAGCGGCTTGAGCTGCACCGCGAAGTCGGGCGCGGCCAGGCCGGTGACGATGCCCAGGCCGACAGCGCCGACGACGGCCAGGTAGAGGTAGTGGGTCCGGTCCCGGCGTGGCGTCGCTGCCTTCCTGCCGGGCGTCTCGACGGTCGTGGTCATGGTTCCTCCAGTGGGGGTCCGGGAGGGTCCCGGGTGTCCACCACTGTCGGGCCGGGTGTGATTGCGGTCACTGTTCTGTTCGTTGAGTTCACCACCAGGCGCCGTCCCGACCGGGCCCGTGGCCGGAGCGCCGCGCCCTGTGGCGTGCGGCACAATGCCGAGCATGCGGAGGTCAGCCGGACGCGAGAGCTCCGTGGCCCGGCAGGTCCTGGTGCTCCAGGTCCTGATGGTGCTGGCCGTCGTCGTGCTCGCGGTCGGACTGGCGACGTACAACGCCCGCCGGGACACCCGCGAGCACGCTCGCGACCAGGCCGTCGCCGTGGCGCAGTCGGTGGCCGACTCCCCCACCGTGCGCTCGGCGCTCGGGACGGCCGATCCGACGGCGGTCCTGCAGCCGTACGCCGAGGAGGTCCGCGCGGACGTCGGCGTCGACTTCGTGGTCGTGATGAGGCTCGACCGCACCCGCTACACGCACCCGACGCCGTCCCAGATCGGGAAGAAGTTCATCGGCGACCTCGGCGACGCACCGCAGGGGCGGGTCTTCACGCAGGAGTACGCCGGCACCCTGGGCCCCTCGGAGCGCGCGGTCGTGCCGGTGCTCTCGGACGGGAAGGTGATCGCCCTGGTCTCGGTCGGCATCACGCTGGACCGGATCGACACGAGGCTGCGGCACAGCCTCGTCGGCGTGGCCGGGGCGGCCCTGCTGGTGCTCGCGCTCGGCATCGGCGGCGCCTGGCTGATCAACCGGCGCCTGCGCCGCCAGACCCACGGCCTGGGCGAGCGCGAGATCACCCGGATGTACGAGTACTACCGGGCGGTGCTGCACGCCGTCCGCGAAGGCCTGCTGCTGCTCGACTCGGACGGGAAGGTACAGCTGGTCAACGACGAGGCCCGCCGGCTGCTCTCACTGCCCGAGGACGTCGTCGGCCGTGCGGTCAACGAACTCGGCCTGCCGCCCGGCCTGGTCGCCGCCGCCACCGGCGACACGGCCGAGGCCGACGACATCTACGTCACCGGCGACCACGTCCTGGTGGTCAGCTCCGCGCCGGCGTACTGGGGCGGCAACGAGGTCGGCGCGGTCGTGACCCTGCGCGACCGCACCGACCTCATCGACGTCACCGGCGAGCTCGACGTGGTCCGCGGCCTGTCGGAGTCCCTACGCTCGCAGAACCACGAGGCCGCCAACCGGCTGCACACGGTGGTGTCGCTGATCGAGATGGGCCGGCCCGACGAGGCGGTCGCGTTCGCGACCGGTGAGCTGGAGATCGCCCAGCAGCTCACCGACCAGGTGATGGGCTCGGTGGAGGAGCCGGTGCTGGCCGCGCTGCTGCTCGGCAAGACCGCCCAGGCCGCCGAGCGCGGCGTCGAGCTGGCAGTGACCGGCGAGCTGCCCGCCGGCGGTGGTCCCGTCGAGCCCCGCGACCTGGTCACCGTGGTCGGCAACCTGGTCGACAACGCGATGGAAGCCGTCGCAGGGTCCGACCGGCGTCGCGTCGAGGTGCACCTCGCCGGCGACGCCCGGGTGATCACCGTCGTCGTCGGCGACAGCGGACCCGGCGTACCGGCTGAGGACGCCGAGCACGTCCTGGAGCGCGGCTGGTCCACGAAGGCCTCCGGGTCGGGCATCGGGCTCGCCCTGGTCGGCCAGGTCGCGCGACGCTCCGGCGGCACGGTCGCGGTCGGGACCTCGCCGCTCGGTGGCGCACAGCTCACCGTGACGCTCGGGGTGCGGTCATGACCGTCCGGGTGCTCGTGGTCGAGGACGAGCAGCTTGCGGCCGAGGCGCACGCGGCCTACACCGGCCGCGTCGAGGGCTTCGAGGTCGCCGCGGTCGCCCGCTCCGCGGGCGAGGCGATGCGGCTGCTCGCCGCCGACCCGTCGATCGACCTGATCCTGCTCGACATGCACCTACCGGACGGCCACGGCCTCGGCCTCCTCCAGCGGCTCCGCGCGGCGGGGCACCTCGCCGACGTGATCGCCGTGACCTCGGCTCGTGACGCCGAGGTGGTGCGGCACGCGGTCGCCCAGGGCGTGGTGCTGTACCTGCTCAAGCCGTTCTCGTTCGCGACCTTCCGCACCAAGCTCGAGCAGTACGCCGACTACCGCGCGCGGCTCGCCGCGACCGCGAGCGACGTCGTCCAGGCGGACGTCGACCAGCTGATGGGCACGCTGCGCTCACGCGCCTCGTCGGCGTCGCTGCCCAAGGGCATGAGCGCCGAGTCCCTGCGCCAGGTCACCGACACCCTCCGGCACGCCGGGGCAGCCCTGTCCGCGAGCCAGGTCGCCGAGGCGATCGGGGCATCGCGGGTGACCGCGCGCCGCTACCTCGAGCACCTCGCCGACGAGGGCCTGGTCGACCGGGCGCCGCGGTACGGCGGCAGCGGCCGCCCCGAGGTGGAGTACTCCTGGCGCCGCTGACGCGGGTCAGCTCAGCTCGAGCCCGGGGTAGAGCGGGTGCTTGTCGAGCATCTCGGCCGACTGCGCCTTCACGCGGTCGGCGACCCCGTCGGCCAGCGTGTAGGTGGCCTTCGAGGGCGCCCCGGCCTTGGTGTTGTTCGGCGTCGTGTTGGAGAGCACGTCGACGATCAGCTCCGCGACCTTGTCGAACTCGTCGTGCCCGAAGCCGCGGGTCGTGAGCGCCGGGGTCCCGAGCCGGACGCCCGAGGTGTACCAGGCGCCGTTGGGGTCGTTGGGCACGGAGTTCCGGTTGGTGACGACACCCGCGTCGAGCAGTGCCGACTCCGCCTGCCGGCCGGTGAGGCCGAACGAGGTGACGTCGAGCAGCACGATGTGGTTGTCGGTGCCGCCGGTGACGAGCTTCGCGTCCCGGCTGAGGAAGCCCTCCGCGAGCGACTTGGCGTTGTCGGCGATGTTCTGCGCGTAGGTCCGGAACGACGGCTGCCGGGCCTCGGCCAGGGCGACCGCCTTGGCGGCCATCACGTGCGAGAGCGGACCGCCCAGGACCATCGGGCAGCCGCGGTCGACGTCGGCCGCGAACTCCTCCTGCGCGAGCACGAGGCCGCCGCGCGGGCCGCGCAGCGACTTGTGCGTCGTGGTGGTGGTGACGTGGGCGAACGGGACCGGGTCCTCGTCGCCGGTGAACACCTTGCCGGCGACGAGGCCGGCGAAGTGCGCCATGTCGACCATCAGGGTGGCGCCGACCTCGTCGGCGATCTCGCGCATCTTCGCGAAGTTCACCCGCCGCGGGTACGCCGAGTAGCCGGCCACGAGGATCGCCGGCTTGAACTCACGCGCCTTGGCTGCGACCACGTCGTAGTCGAGCAGCCCGGTCTCGGGGTCGGTGCCGTACTGCTGCTGGTGGAACATCTTGCCGCTGATGTTCGGCCGGAAGCCGTGGGTCAGGTGGCCGCCGGAGTCGAGCGACATGCCCAGCAGCCGCTGGTTGCCGAACTCGTGGCGCAGCTGCTCCCAGTCGGCCTCGGAGAGCTCGTTGACGTTCTTGGCGCCGAGCCGCTCGAGCGCCGGCGTCTCGACCCGGTGCGCCAGGATCGACCAGAACGCGACCAGGTTGGCGTCGATGCCCGAGTGCGGCTGAGCGTAGGCGTACGGCGCGCCGAACAGCTCGCGGGCGTGCTCGGCGGCGAGCGACTCGACGGTGTCGACGTTCTGGCAGCCGGCGTAGAACCGGTGACCGACGGTGCCCTCGGCGTACTTGTCGGAGAACCAGGTGCCCATGGTGAGCAGCACCGCCGGCGAGGCGTAGTTCTCCGAGGCGATCAGCTTGAGCGAGGCCCGCTGGTCGGCGAGCTCCTTGCGTGTGGCCTCCGCCACACGGGGCTCCACCGAGGCGATCACCTCGAGGGCCGCGTCGTAGGCGGCGGAAGCGGTCTTGGCGAGGGTTTCAGCGCTCATGGGCACAGCCTAGAGCCGTCGACGGTCGCCGTCCGAGGCACCTCGTCGTGTACCAAATCGCGGACTCCCGTCTCATGACATGAGATTCCGGTTTGTGGAAGCGGTGTCCGGAACCTGAGACTTGGCCGCATGATCAGCGCTGCCACCTCGACCTGGCTCGTGACGCGACGTCACGTGGACCTCGGTCGTACGCGCAGCATGATCTGTTGGCCCCGCTGAACGTCCCCCGTTCATCCCCACCGTGCGCAGCGTCGCGCGCGGCCCTTCAGCGAAGGACCACCTCCCATGCCTGACCTGCGCTTCCAGTCCGAGCCCCCGCGCCGCACCGACGTCCCGCGTCCCCGGCGCGCCGAGGGCCAGTGGTCGTTCGGGTACACCGAGCCGCTCAACAAGAACGAGCAGGCCAAGAAGGACGACGACCCGCTCAACGTGCGGGACCGGATCCTGCACGTCTACTCGCGGCGCGGGTTCGACTCCATCGACCCGGCCGACCTCCGCGGTCGGTTCCGCTGGATGGGGCTCTACACCCAGCGCAAGCCCGGCATCGACGGCGGCAAGACCGGTCTCCTCGAGGAGGAGGAGCTCGACGACCGCTACTTCATGATGCGGGTCCGCTCCGACGGCGCGCTGCTCGGCGCCCCGCAGCTGCACGCCCTGGGCAGCATCTCCACCGACTTCGCCCGCGGCACCGCGGACATCTCCGACCGGGAGAACATCCAGTACCACTGGATCGAGATCGAGAGCGTCCCGGAGATCTGGGAGCGCCTCGACGCGGTCGGCATGTCCTCGATCGAGGCCTGCGGCGACTCCCCCCGCCCCTTCCTCGGCTCGCCGGTCGCCGGCGTGGCCGCGGACGAGATCATCGACGCCACCCCGGCGCTGGCGGAGATCAAGCGCCGCTACATCGGCGACCCGGCGTTCTCAAACCTGCCGCGCAAGTTCAAGACCTCCGCCAGCGGGCACCCGAGCCACGACGCCGTGCCGGGCATCAACGACGTGTCCTTCGTCGGGACCGTCCACCCCGAGCACGGCCCCGGGTTCGACCTCTGGGTCGGCGGCGGCCTGTCGGTGAACCCACGGTTCGCCGAGAAGCTGGGCGTCTGGATCCCGCTCGACGAGGTCGCGGACGCGTGGGCCGGTGTCGCGTCGATCTTCCGCGACTACGGCTACCGGCGGCTGCGCTCGAAGGCCCGGCTGAAGTTCCTGGTCGCCGACTGGGGCGTCGCCAAGTTCCGCGAGGTCCTCGAGAACGAGTACCTCGGCCGGAAGCTCGTGGACTGCCCCTCCCCCGAGCCGACCCTCCGCGGCGCCGACCACGTCGGCGTCCACCCGCAGAAGGACGGCAAGTTCTACGTCGGAGCCGCCCCCGTCGTCGGCCGGGTCGACGGCGCGACCCTCACCGGCCTCGGTGATCTCGTGGAGCGCTACGACGCCGCGGGCGTGCGGCTCACCGCTCACCAGAAGCTGGTCGTCATCGGCGTGGCGGCCGAGCACGTCGACGCGGTGGTCGCCGACCTCGCCCGCCTGGGCCTGGAGACCGAGCCGTCCAACTGGCGGCGGCTGACGATGGCCTGCACCGGCATCGAGTTCTGCAAGCTCGCGATCGTGGACACCAAGGACCGCGCCCGCGACCTCGTCGCCGAGCTCGAGGAGCGCATCCCCGACCTGGACACCCCGATCACCATCAACGTGAACGGCTGCCCGAACGCCTGCGCCCGCACCCAGGTGGCCGACTTCGGCCTCAAGGGTCAGCTCGTCCTCGACGACGCCGGCCAGCAGGTCGAGGGCTTCCAGGTCCACCTGGGCGGCTCGATCGGCTTCGCCGGTGAGGTCGACGACAACTTCGGCCGCAAGCTGCGCGCCCACAAGGTCACCAGTGCGGGGCTCGGCGACTACGTCACCACGGTCGTGCGCAACTATCTGTCCGACCGCGCCGCCGAGGAGACCTTCGCCCAGTGGGCCGCGCGGGCCGACGACGTCCTGCTCTCCGGCGAGAAGCAGCTGGAGCCGACACCGTGACCGCCCCCACGACGCTGGCCGCCCGGGCCCGCCGCGGCTCGCAGACCGACGGCCGCAGCACCGAGGAGCTCAAGGCGATCGTGTCCCACGTCGGCGCCGAGCTCGAGCTCGCGCCGGCCGAGGACATCATCGAGTGGGCCGTGGCCACGTTCGGGGCGCGCTTCTGCGTGACCTCCTCCATGGGGGACGCGGTCCTGTCGCACCTGGCGTCGAAGGTCGCCCCGGGCGTCGACGTGGTGTTCCTCGACACCGGCTACCACTTCGCCGAGACGATCGGCACCCGGGACGCGGTCGCCGCCACGCTGCCGGTCAACCTGCTCACGATCACCCCGGTGCAGTCCGTGGCCGAGCAGGACGAGCAGTACGGCCCGGAGCTGTTCAAGCGTGACCCCGACCTGTGCTGCGCGCTGCGCAAGGTGGCCCCTCTCAAGGACGCGCTCGCCGGGTACGACGCGTGGGCGACCGGGCTGCGCCGGGCCGAGACGCATAACCGCGTGATCGCCCCGGTCGTTGGCTGGGACGACAAGAAGCAGAAGGTGAAGGTCTCGCCGCTCGCTCGGTGGAGCGACGAGGAGGTCGAGCAGTACATCGTCGACAACGGCGTCCTCGTCAATCCCCTGCAGTACGACGGGTACCCCTCCATCGGCTGCTGGCCCTGCACCCAGCGCGTCGCGCCGGGCGAGGACCCGCGCAGCGGCCGGTGGGCCGGCACCAGCAAGACCGAATGCGGCATCAACCAGTAGTCAGGTAGCACTCCACCCATCGCCGGGACAGCGTCGTCACAGCGAGATCGAAGAGAAGGGAGACCGGTCCATGACCGCTCCAGCCCTCATCGCCCTTGCCCACGGCAGCCGCGATCCCCGATCGAAGGCGACCATCGAGGCGCTCGTCGCCGAGACCCGCCAGATGCGCCCCGACCTGCGGATCGAGGTGGCCTTCCTCGACCACGTGCGGCCGTCGTTCGAGACCGCCGTCAACAAGCTGGTGCGCGCGCACTTCGACGAGATCGTCGTCGTCCCGCTGCTGCTCAGCGAGGCGTTCCACGCCCGGGTGGACGTGCCCGACGTGATCGCGCAGGCGACCGCCCGGCACGCCGGGCTGCAGATCCGCGCGACCAAGGTGCTCGGCCTGGAGCACTCGTTCCTCGAGGTGCTGGACAAGCGCCTGCGCGAGGCGCTCAGTGCCGCCCGCGTCCGTGAGCTGGACGCGCTCGTGCTCGCCGCCGCCGGCTCGTCCGACCCGCTGGCCAACCAGGCCGTCGCCCGGCTCGCCCGGGTCTGGGGCGCACACCACAAGCTGCCGGTGACGGCCGCGTTCGCCTCGGCGACTCCCCCGGCCACCGGCGAGGCCGTCCGCGCCTTCCGCGCGGAGGGCCGCCGTCACGTCGCGGTCGCGTCGATGTTCCTCGCGCCCGGCTTCCTGCCCGACCGGGCCGCGGAGCTCGCCCTCGAGGCCGGTGCGGTGGCGGTGTCCGAGCCGCTCGGCGCCGACCCCGAGGTCGCCCGCACCATCCTGGCCCGCTACGCCGTGGGCGCCGTCGAGCTCGTGCCGGTCTGACGCTGCCGCGGCACCGTCGACTCCCGCGGCTCCTTCGTCGCCAGGGTGAGGGCGAAGTCGCCCTCCTCGTCGGTCCAGGTCTCGGTGACCCCGAACCCGGCGGCGGCCAGCTCCTCGGCGAGGCCGTCGAGGCGGAACTTGGTGGAGATCTCCACCCGGATCTCCTCGCCGCTGGACAGCTCCAGGGTGACGCCCGCGCCGGGGATGGTCACGCGCTGCGGCATCTCCGCGCGGAGCCGGAGGTCCATCCGCTCCATGTGCGCGTCCCAGAACGGGATGTAGGCGAACCCGTCGAGGTCGAAGTCGGCGCCGAGCTCGCGGTTGAGCACGCGCAGGGAGTTCAGCACGAAGTCGGCGGTGACGCCCTGGGCGTCGTTGTACGCCGCGATCAGCCGGTCGGCGCTCTTGACCAGGTCGGTGCCGAGCAGCAGCGAGTCACCCGGCTCCAGCGTGTCGGCGAGCGCGCCGAGGAACGCCGCCCGTTCCTCGACGTACAGGTTGCCGATCGTGCCGCCGAGGAAGGCGACCATCCGCCGGCCCCCGCGCGGGAGGTGCGCGAGGTGGAGGGTGAAGTCGCCGACGACCGCCTCGACCTGGACCTCCGGGTAGCGCCGGGCCAGGTCGGCGGCCGCCGCCCGCAGCGTCGCCTCGGAGACGTCGACCGGCGCAAACCGGGTCAGCTGGCCGGCCGCCGTGAAGGCATCCAGCAGGATCCGGGTCTTCTCGCTGGTGCCGCTGCCGAGCTCGACCAAGGTGGTCGCACCGCTGCGCGCCACGATGTCGCCGGCGTGGGCGGCCAGGATGGCGTGCTCGCGGGCGAACGGGTAGTACTCCGGCAGCCGGGTGATCTCGTCGAAGAGGTCCGAGCCCGCCTGGTCGTAGAGCCACTTCGGCGGCAGCGTGCGCGGCTGGGAGTCGAACCCGCGCCGGACGTCGTCGACCAGGCTGCCGCTGGCCCAGTCGGGATCGACCAGCACGGACACGACCGGCTCCCGCATCGCGCTCATGCCGGGACCCCGCCGTCGGCCAGCCGGACCCCGGACATCGCCCACCGCGAGCCGGGCGGGAAGAAGTTCCGGTAGGACGCCCGGGCGTGGCCCGGCGGGGTCAGCGCGCACCCGCCTCGGAGCACCATCTGGTTGGACATGAACTTGCCGTTGTACTCGCCGATCGCACCGGCCGGCGGGTGGAAGCCCGGGTAGGGCAGGTAGGACGAGCTGGTCCACTCCCAGCAGTCGCCGTAGGCCTGCCGGAGCCGACCGGGCCCCACGCCGACCGCGGGCGCGGCGCTCGGGTGGAACGTGTCGGTGTCGGCGAGGTTGCCGACCACGTCGGCGCCCTGCCCGTCCTCGTGGACGGCGTGCTCCC
>Ga0255338_1003227_pt1 | contig 20290 bp, 11 predicted proteins | sample MeOH1_35cm_T4_19_FD_203715 | JGI IMG/M metagenome (GOLD analysis project Ga0255338, IMG submission 203715) | Sandy soil microbial communities from University of British Columbia, Vancouver, Canada - MeOH1_35cm_T4_195 | ecosystem: Engineered > Artificial ecosystem > Sand microcosm > Unclassified ...
TCGAGCAGCGCACCGAATCCTCCGGCATGGGCTTCAGCGCCACCGTGAAGAGCAAGAAGGAGCGCAGCCTGTCGGACATGTTCCGCGAGGTGGAGCCCGAGGACCTGATCAAGTTCGGCCTGATCCCGGAACTGGTGGGCCGCCTGCCGGTGGTCGCCACCCTGTCGGAGTTGTCCGAAGACGCGCTGGTGCAGATCCTCACCGAGCCGAAGAACGCCATGGTCAAGCAGTACGCCAAGCTGCTGTCCATGGAGGGCGTGGAACTGGAAGTGCGCCCCAGCGCGCTGAAGGCGATCGCCCGCAAGGCCCTGAACCGCAAGACGGGCGCGCGGGGCCTGCGCTCCATCCTGGAGCAGTCCCTGATCGACACGATGTTCGAGCTGCCGAACATCAGCAACGTCGAGAAGGTGGTGGTCGACGAGAACACCATTGAGGAAAGCAAGCCGCCGCTGCTGGTCTACCGCGAAGCGGCCAAGAAGGCTTGATGGCGACGGGGACGGGCGAATTCGCAACGACTGCGCGCCCGCCCCGACCGCTTTTTTCCTTACCATCCGACCCTGCCGCCCCCATGGCGGCGCTGCCGGGTTGAAAATGTTCCCACACCTGCCATCTATGGCTGGTTACCACGAGGATCACCATGTCCGGACATACCCCTCTGCCCTCTGACCCGATGGACCTGCCGCTCCTGCCCCTGCGGGATGTGGTGGTGTTCCCCCACATGGTCATTCCCCTGTTCGTCGGCCGCCCCAAGAGCATCAAGGCGCTGGAAGCCGCCATGGAAGCCGAGCGCCGCATCATGCTGGTGGCCCAGAAGGCCGCCGCCAAGGACGAGCCCTCGGTCTCCGACATGTTCGAGGTCGGCTGCATCTCCACCATCCTGCAGATGCTGAAGCTGCCGGACGGCACCGTGAAGGTGCTGGTGGAGGGCCAGCAGCGCGCCCGCGTCGCCAAGATCGTCGACGGCAACAGCCACTTCACGGCCACCGTGATGCCGGTGGAATCCGGCGACACGGATGCCAAGTCGGCCGAGATCGAGGCGCTGCGCCGCGCGGTGCTGCAGCAGTTCGACCAGTACGTCAAGCTGAACAAGAAGATCCCGCCCGAGATCCTGACCTCGATCGCCTCCATCGACGATCCGGGGCGGCTGGCCGACACCATCGCGGCCCACCTGCCGCTGAAGCTCGATAACAAGCAGGTCGTGCTGGACCTCGCCGAGGTGAAGGAGCGGCTGGAAAACCTGTTCGAGCAGATCGAGCGCGAGGTGGAGATCCTCAACGTCGACAAGCGCATCCGCGGCCGCGTGAAGCGGCAGATGGAGAAGAACCAGCGCGACTTCTACCTGAACGAACAGGTCAAGGCGATCCAGAAGGAACTCGGCGAAGGCGAAGAAGGCGCCGACATCGAGGAGATCGAGAAGAAGATCAAGGCCGCCAAGATGCCCAAGGACGCCAAGAAAAAGGCGGACGGGGAGCTGAAGAAGCTCAAGCTGATGTCGCCGATGTCGGCCGAAGCGACGGTGGTGCGCAACTACATCGACGTGCTCACCGCGCTGCCCTGGGCCAAGCGGACCAAGATCAAGCACGACCTGCAGTACGCCGAAGACGTGCTGAACGAGGACCACTGGGGCCTGGAGAAGGTCAAGGACCGCATCCTCGAATACCTCGCCGTGCAGCAGCGCGTCGACAAGGTCAAGGCGCCGATCCTGTGCCTGGTCGGCCCGCCCGGCGTGGGCAAGACCTCGCTGGGGCAGTCGATCGCGAAAGCGACCGGCCGCAAGTACGTGCGCCAGGCCCTGGGCGGCATGCGCGACGAGGCGGAGATCCGCGGCCACCGCCGCACCTACATCGGCGCCATGCCGGGCAAGGTGCTGCAGTCGCTGTCGAAGGTGGGCACGCGCAACCCGCTGTTCCTGCTGGACGAGATCGACAAGCTGGGACAGGACTTCCGCGGCGACCCGGCTTCGGCGCTGCTGGAGGTGCTGGACCCGGAGCAGAACCACACCTTCAGCGACCACTACGTCGAGGTCGATTTCGACCTGTCGGACGTGATGTTCGTGGCGACCTCCAACTCGATGAACATCCCGCCGGCCCTGCTGGACCGGATGGAGGTGATCCGCCTCTCGGGCTACACCGAGGACGAGAAGTCCAACATCGCCATGCGCTACCTGCTGCCCAAGCAGATGAAGAACAACGGCGTGAAGCAAGAGGAGCTCGAGGTCCGCGAGGATGCGGTGCGCGACATCGTGCGCTACTACACCCGCGAAGCCGGCGTGCGTTCGCTGGAGCGCGAGCTGTCCAAGATCTGCCGCAAGGTGGTCAAGGGCCTGCAGCTGAAGAAGATGACGCCCAAGGTGGTCGTCACCGCCGACAACCTCAACGACTTCCTCGGCGTGCGCAAGTTCAGCTACGGCCGCGCGGAGCAGCAGAACCAGGTCGGCCAGGTGGTCGGCCTCGCGTGGACGGAGGTCGGCGGCGATCTGCTCACGATCGAAGCGGCGCTGATGCCCGGCAAGGGCAACGTGCTGCGCACCGGCTCGCTCGGCGACGTGATGAAGGAATCGGTGGAGGCCGCGCGCACCGTGGTGCGCAGCCGCGCACGGTCCCTGGGCATCAAGGACGAAGTGTTCGAGAAGAAGGACATGCACATCCACGTGCCTGATGGCGCCACCCCGAAGGACGGTCCGTCCGCGGGTGCGGCGATGACGACGGCGCTGGTGTCGGCCCTCACGGGCATCCCGGTGCGCGCCGATGTCGCCATGACGGGCGAGATCACGCTGCGCGGCGAGGTCACCGCGATCGGCGGCCTGAAGGAAAAGCTGCTGGCGGCGCTGCGCGGCGGCATCAAGACGGTGCTGATCCCGGAGGAGAACGCCAAGGACCTGCAGGACATTCCCGAGAACGTGAAGAACGATCTCGAGATCGTGCCGGTGAAGTGGATCGACAAGGTGCTGGAGATCGCGCTGGAGCGCCAGCCCACGCCGCTGACGGAGGAAGAAGTGCAGGCCGCGGCGCCGGTCGCGGAAAGCACGACGCCGGTGGCTGTCAAACACTGACAGTCGTTCGACGCGGGCCGGAGTGCGGCGGAGGGCCTCGAAATCTCCGCTATAATTTCGGCTTCGACGCGGGAATAGCTCAGTTGGTAGAGCGCAACCTTGCCAAGGTTGAGGTCGCGAGTTCGAGACTCGTTTCCCGCTCCAGACTCGTCAAAGGGACGCCACCCGGCGTCCCTTTGCATCTGATGGTCGGCGCGTTAGCAAAGCGGTTATGCAGCGGATTGCAAATCCGTTCAGCTCGGTTCGACTCCGGGACGCGCCTCCAGCATGTCGATGCGGGAGTAGCTCAGTTGGTAGAGCGCAACCTTGCCAAGGTTGAGGTCGCGAGTTCGAGACTCGTCTCCCGCTCCAGTCGCGAAGGGAAGCCCGGGAGGGCTTCCCTTTTTTGCTTGCGCCTCGATGGTGAAATCGGTAGACACAGCGGACTTAAAATCCGCGGCCCCTCAACAAGGCGTGCCGGTTCGAGTCCGGCTCGAGGCACCAGTCGTCCACAATACGAATGCCCGCGTCGAAGTCAAGGAAGGCGCGCAAGCGCGCCGGGTTCGAGTCCGGCTCGAGGCACCGGCGCCCAGAACTAACACTCGGCCGGGAAGGTCCACAATAGGGCCGGAGAGCACCATGTCCCAATACGACGCCCCCTTCGAAATCCACGTGCACGGCGACGTGCCGCTGCGCACGGGCGTGACCTACGCCCAGCTGCAGGAGGCGCTGAAACCCCTGTGGACCTACGCCGGCGCCAAGTCGCTGGCCGACGGCGCCGAGAGCGCCTACGAGGAAGAGCCGGGCATCAAGTTCGACGCCCAGGAACGCCTGCTCACCATGTGCTGGACGGTCGCCGGCGACATGGACTTCCGCCAGCAGCTCGACGAGATGTGCATGAGCCTCAACGACCTCGCCGAGGAAGGCGCGGCCATCGAGATCACCTTCTACGACGCCGAGTTCGACGAGGAAGAGGCCGACCCGGAAGAGGAGTCGCGCGACGACTTCGTGATGCTGTTCGTCGGGCCGACTCCCGCCGCCATCATGCAGGTCCAGCGCGACCTGCTGGTGCAGGACGTGGTGAACCTGATGGAGCGGCACTTCGAGGCCAACGAACTCGATGGCGTGGTCGGCGAGATCGACAAGCTGTTCTCCAGGCGCTTCGACGCGCTGGTCAGCTCGCTCGAACTGGGCAAGCCGCCGCGCGGCAGCGGCGGCAGCGGGCCCTCCGGCCATGGCGGCGGGCGCAGGCCGCGGCACCTGCACTGAGCACCTTTCGGCGCGCCGCTGCGCTCCCGCGCCGCCGGGCTTTCGCTTCGCTCCGGCTTCAGGCGGCGCGCGGCGGCCGCGGGATGATGCCCATCGAGGCTCCGCTATGCTTCGCGCCCATGGCCTTGTTCTCCCAGGACGCCCTGAACCCGGGCGTGCGCAAGCGCGAGGTGTTCGGCTGGGCGATGTACGACTTCGCCAACTCCGGCTACACCACCGTCGTCATCACCGCCGTCTTCGCCGCGTACTTCGTCGGCGGCATCGCGCAGCAGGCCGAATGGGCCACCTTCGCCTGGACGCTGGCGCTCAGCATCTCCTACTTCATCGTGATGGTCACGATGCCCAGCCTGGGCGCCTACGCTGACCTGCGGGCGGCCAAGAAGCGCATCCTGGCGCTCGTCACGCTCGGCTGCGTGGTGAGCACGGCGGCCCTCGCGCTCGCCCGCCCCGGCGGCGTGGCGCTGGCGATGGCGCTGATCGTGGTCTCCAACGTCTTCTACAGCTACGGCGAGTCGCTCACGGCCGCCTTCCTGCCGGAGCTGGCGCGGCCCCAGGCGCTGGGCAAGGTGAGCGGCTGGGGCTGGGGCTTCGGCTACTTCGGCGGCATGCTGGCGCTGGGCATCTGCCTGGCCTACGTGCTGTGGGCCCAGGCGCGCGGCATCGCCGCGGCGCAGTTCGTTCCGGTCACGATGCTGATCACGGCGGCGCTCTATGGCCTGGCCTCGATCGCCACCTTCCGCCTGCTCACCGAGCGGGCCCGGCCGAATGCCGCCGCGCTGGGCGAAGGCGGCCTGGCGGCTTCGCTGCACCAGCTGCGCCGCACCTTCCGCGCGGCCCGCCGCTACGTCGATTTCATGTGGCTGCTCGCCTGCGCGGTGTTCTACCAGGGCGGCGTCGCGGTGGCGATCACGCTGGCCGCGATCTACGCCGAGAGCGTGATCGGCTTCCGCCAGCAGGAGACGATGGTGCTGATCTTCGTGCTGAACCTCGCGGCGGCCGGCGGCGCCTTCGCCTGGGGCTACCTGCAGGACCGCATCGGCCACAAGATCGCGCTGGGCAGCACGCTGGTGGGCTGGGTGGCCACCTGCGTGATCGCCGCCGCCGCCTCCACCAAGGGCCAGTTCTGGTGGGCCGCCGCCATCGCGGGCCTGTGCATGGGATCGAGCCAGTCGGCCGGCCGCGCGCTGGCGGGCATGTTCGCGCCGCCGCGCCAGCTGGCCGAGTTCTACGGCCTGTGGACCTTCGCGATCCGGCTATCCAGCATCGTCGGTCCCCTCAGCTACGGCGCGATCACCTGGGCCACGCGCGGCAACCAGCGCCTGGCCATCATGAGCACGGCCGGCCTGTTCGTCGTCGGCCTGCTGCTGCTGGTGAAGGTCGACGTGGCCCGCGGCCGCGCCGCCGCCCTCGCGCCGCCATGAGAAAGGGCACCGGCCTTGCGGCCGGTGCCCCGGGTGCCGCCCTCGCGGGACGGCGCTGCCATGACGGCGTCATGGCACATCGCGCCAGTGGCGCTTTACTTCAGAAGGATGGTGGCGGTGTTGGAACCTCCGAGCACGGGGTTGCTGGAATAGGCCTTCACGCGCGTCGGCAGCCGCTGCCAGACGCCGGTGTTGGTCGGGTCCATCGCGGTGTTGACCGGGATGATGCGATCCACCAGCCAGCCGCCGGCCCCGTCCACCAGGGTGGTGCCGATCACGCACGCCGGGATGGTCGCCGTGCCGTCGCAGGTGCCGCCGGCACGCAGGCGACCGTCGGCGTACACCACCGTCATCTCCTGGCCGGCCCGCACCGTGTCCGTGCCGCTGATCGTCCAGCGCAGCGCGGTGCGGGTGTACTGCGACTTGGTGAAGGTGATCGTCTCGGCGAGGGCCACCGTCACGCTGCCGCTCGCCGTGTTGGGCGACAGCGCGCCGGCCGCATCCTTCACCTGGTACACGATGTTGTACGTGCCGGCGGTGGTGGGTGTGAAGCTGGCGACGCCGTTGACGGGCGTGGGGCGCGCGCCGAGCTGGGTGGGCCAGCTGAGGATCACCGCATCCTGCAGGTCGGCGGTGCCGTCCGGATCGAGCGAGGTCGCGATCAGGTTGATGGAACCGGCCTTGCCCAGCACGGCGCCGGAGCTCGTGTTCACCGCGTACGGGATGTCGTTGACCGGCGTGACGTTGATGGTGAGCATGCCCTGGTTGGAGGCCTGCCCGTTCACTTCCACCGTGTAGGGGATCGAGTCGGTGCCGTTGACGTTCGGGTTCGGCATGTACGAGATGATCCCGTCGGCCGTGATGTTGGCCGTGCCGAGGCGGGGCGCCTGCGCGCTCACCGTCACCGTGCCGAGGCCCTGGCGCACGAAGTTGCGCAGCGTCATCGTGCTGCCGTTCACGAGGATGGTGTCGTTGCCGATCAGGTCCACCGAGAGCCCCATGCCGGCGGCGCACATGTTGGCCGTGGCGGGGTCGCAGTCCTCGAACATCGTGGCCGTCTCGTTGACGGCGACGGGCGTGCCGATGGTCGGCGTGCCGCCGCCGGTGCCGGGGTCGCCGCCGCCCGTGCCGCCGCCGCTGGCCAGGCCGCGCGCGGTCTCGGTCGGGCGCACCGCGCTGCCGCCCTTGGAAGAGGTCACCTGCACCGTGGCCGGAGCGGCCATCAGGCCGGTCACCGTGGCTGCTTCGGGGGCGAGGTCGAGCCCGGTGCCGGGCGCGTTGGCGGGCGCGGCACCGGGCGTTTCGGGTGCGGCGGGGCCGTAGCCCACCAGCGTCAGCACGGCCGTCGGATCGCTGGAGCGGGCGTTCACCGCCAGCGTGCCGTTGTTCGGCCCGTCGAAGCCGGCGGCGTCGATGGTCACCGAGTCGGTCACGCGCTGCAGGTAGTAGGCCGGGATGGTCTGGCCTTCGGAATTGCGGGCCGCGGAGTCGACGAGGCAGACGTGGCTGGGCGGCATGCCCGTCGGCTGCGTCTGGCCCCAGAAGGTGGTGCCGTTCTGCGCCATCGGCACCGCGGTGCCGGCCGGCGCGGCGAAGTACTGGGGCGAGTTGATCCGCGTGAGCCCCGTCTCCGGATCCACGAACACCGAGTTGGCGCAGGGCTCCTCGTAGTAGGACAGCACGGGCACCACCGGCGGCTGCTGCGGCTGGGCGGGCAGGCGCGCCTGCGTGGTGGGCGAGCCGGTCGCGAACACGTCGAGGTCCGTCATGCTGCCCACGGCGTCGGCCTTGTACGAGGCCCGCGTCGGCGTGACCTTGCCGGGCAGCGTGCCGGTCATGAGGCGGCCCGCGAGGATGAAGTTGCTCTCGCCTTCGATCACGTAGAACGGCGCGCTGGTGGGCGGCGCGAAGGGCGTGCGCACCTCGATGCGGAAGGTGTTGTGGTTGCGCGAACTGGACGCGCCGTTGATGTCGTAGGCGGTGAAGTTCGGCAGCGGGCTGCCGGTGACCGGGCCGATGCGGCCCGGGTCGGCGATGTACTTCTTGCCCGTCTGCGGATCGAGCGAGGCGCCCCCGAGCGCCACCAGGGCGTCGTAGAACGGGTCGGTGCCGGGCGGGGCCGATTTCAGGTCGGGCATCGGCGGCACCTCGGCGCCCCCGGGCACGGCGGCGGGCAGCAGGAAGGGGCCGACGGCCGCCTTCAGCGTGCACTCGAAGGTGGCCACGCAGGCCAGGCCGACGTCGCTGGTGTAGGCGATCTTGTCGCCCACCCGCAGGTTGTTGAAGTTGTGCTCCGAGTACGGTGTGATGACGCGGTAGTCGCCGTCGAAGGGCAGGTTCGGCACCACGATGCGCAGCCGCCCGAAGGTCATCTGGTCGCCGTCGATCGGCAGCAGTTCGTTGGAGAAGCCCGCCTCGATCGACAGCACCAGCCGGGCCTTCATGGCGGTCCCCGGGTCCAGCAGGACGTTGTCGGCGGCGAAGTAGAAGTGCTCGGGGCCGAAGGACGTCGGGAAGTTCTCCGGCACCGGGCCTTCCAGCGCCGTGCACCAGCCGCCGTCGCGCTCGAAGGTCGTCTTGTAGTCGCAGAACTCCAGCGTGATGCCGCTCTTGTCCTGGAACCACGACGGGAAGCCGCCCACGGTGGGGGAACGGTCGATCGGACCGAGGCGTTCCAGCACGGCGTGGGCGGGGCCGGCGGCGGCGAGTGCGAGCAGCACCGCCGCAGACAACAGACTGCGTTTGGGTGAAAACATGAGTCCCTCTCTCCTCTGGGTTTGACGTGCCGTCCCGGCGCTTCCAGGCCTTCTCCTCAAAGCCTGTTTCCGAACTTGTGTGCCGGTGTATCAACCGTTACGCAATTAGCGGACCATCCCGAAGGTGCCGGGGAGAGGGACACTTTGGTGCTATTGCGGGCCGGATTCCCCCCGACATTGGGGAAGGAGGGGGCGCTTCCCCCACCGAAGCTGGGGGCTCGCGCTGCGCGGGGCGCGGCGCTCAGGCCGCCAGCTTCAGGTCGCCGTCGCCGGCGCCGGCAGCGGGCTCGACGAGCCCCAGCCAGCGCGCGGCCGCGGCCTGGAGGGCGTCCGGCGCGCCGGTGGTGCGCCACTGCACCCGGCCCTGCCCGTGGGGATTCAGCAGCGCCTGCATTTCCAGCAGTCGCCGGGTCTGGCGCGCCACCGGCTGGCCCGTCTCCACCAGTTGCACCGCGGGGCCGAGCAGTTGGCGGAAGGTGTCCGCCGCGAAGGGATAGTGGGTGCAACCGAGCACCAGCGTGTCGATCTCGCCCGCGCCGGTGCCGAAGCAGCAGACTTCCACCGTGTAGCGGCGGCACAGTTCGCGGATCCGCGCCTCGTCGCCCGCCTCAATGGCGGCGGCCAGGCCGTCGCAGGGCACCAGCACGAAATCCGCCCGGTCACGCAGCGAGGTGAGCAGGGCGTGGAACTTGGCGGAGGACAGGGTGCCGCGGGTGGCCAGCACGCCGATGCGGCCGGTCTTGGTGAGCGCGGCGGCCGGCTTGAGCGCCGGCTCCACGCCGATCACGGGCAGCTGGGTGTGCCGGGCGCGCAGCAGGTGCACGGCGGCGGCCGTGGCGGTGTTGCAGGCGACCACCAGGGCCTTGATGCGGTGCTGCTCCAGCAGCTCCACCGCGATCTCCAGCGAGCGGCGGGAAACGAAGGGCCCGCCCTTCTCGCCGTAGGGCGCATGCCCGGCGTCGGAGAAGTAGACGAAGTCCTCGCCCGGCAGCTCGGCGCGCAGGGCCCGCAGGATGCTGAGCCCGCCCACGCCGCTGTCGAAAACGCCTATGGGTCTCTCGCGGTCCATTCGCGCAACTCTACGGCAGTGAACCCGCCGCTGCCTGTGAGACAGCTTCAGGCGGCTGCGACAGGAATCTTCCTGAATTCACCGGTCGCGATCCGCTTGGACCACTCCGTCGGCCCCGTCGTGTGCACGCTGGTGCCGTTGGCGTCCACCGCCACCGTCACCGGCATGTCGACCACGTCGAACTCGTAGATGGCTTCCATGCCGAGGTCGCCGAAGCCCAGCACCTTGGACTTCTTGATGGCCTTCGAGACCAGGTAGGCGGCGCCGCCGACGGCCATGAGATAGGCCGCCTTGTGCTTGCGGATGGACTCGATCGCCTCCGGGCCGCGCTCGGACTTGCCGATCATGCCGATCAGGCCGGTCTGCGCCAGCATCATCTCGGTGAACTTGTCCATGCGGGTGGAGGTCGTCGGGCCGGCCGGGCCCACCACCTCGTCGCGCACCGGGTCGACCGGGCCGACGTAGTAGATCACCCGGTTGGTGAAGTCCACCGGCAGCGGCTCGCCCTTGGCCAGCATGTCCTGGATGCGCTTGTGGGCCGCGTCGCGGCCGGTCAGCATCTTGCCGTTCAGCAGCAGCGTCTGGCCGGCCTTCCAGGTGGCGATCTCTTCCTTGGTGAGCGTGTTCAGGTCGACGCGCTTGCTCTTGTGCGTGTCGGGCGCCCAGTCGATCTTCGGCCACAGGTCCAGGCTCGGCGGGTCGATGTAGGCCGGGCCCGAGCCATCGAGCTCGAAATGCGCGTGGCGGGTGGCGGCGCAGTTCGGGATCATGGCCACCGGCTTGCCGGCCGCGTGGCAGGGGAAGGTCTTGATCTTCACGTCCAGCACGGTCGTGAGGCCGCCCAGGCCCTGCGCGCCGATGCCCAGCGCGTTGACCTTCTCGAACAGCTCCAGCCGCATCTCCTCCAGCTTCGACAGCTTCTCGCCGCGGGACGACTTGGCCTGCAGCTCGTACATGTCGAGGTCTTCCATCAGCGCTTCCTTGGCCAGCAGCACCGCCTTTTCCGCCGTGCCGCCGATGCCGATGCCCAGCATGCCGGGCGGACACCAGCCGGCGCCCATCGTGGGCACGGTCTTGAGCACCCAGTCGACGATGGAGTCGCTCGGGTTGAGCATGACCATCTTGCTCTTGTTCTCGCTGCCGCCGCCCTTGGCCGCCACGGTCACTTCCACCTTGTTGCCCGGCACCAGTTCGACGTTGACGACGGCCGGCGTGTTGTCCCTGGTGTTCTTGCGCTCGAACTGCGGGTCGGCGACGACCGAGGCGCGCAGCGTGTTGTCCGGGTGCAGGTAGCCGCGGCGCACGCCTTCGTTGACGGCGTCTTCCAGGCTGCCCGCAAAGCCCTCGAGGCGGCAGTCCATGCCGATCTTCAGGAAGACGTTGACGATGCCCGTGTCCTGGCAGATCGGGCGGTGGCCCGTCGCGCTCATCTTGCTGTTGGTCAGGATCTGCGCGATCGCGTCCTTCGCCGCCGGGCTGCGCTCGCGCTCGTAGGCGCGGGCGAGGTGGGCGATGTAGTCGGCGGGGTGGTAGTACGAGATGTACTGGAGCGCCGCCGCGACGGATTCGATGAGGTCGGCTGCCTTGATGGTCGTCGTCATGGTCTTGCGATGGAAGAAGAAGGGGGGAGGGCTTACCCTGATTATCCCAGACGCTGCTGAGGTCCTTCTTACACGGCCTTTTCGACGCTCGCGCGCCGCACCGCTGCACGGCGGTGTATCCGGCGCGGGCCGGCTCCTGAAAGAACGAGGGCGCCGCTGTTGCGGCGCCCGGTGTCGTGAGCGGAAGGGTGCGCTTGGGCGCTAAGCGTGCGCGTGGCGGAAGCTGCGGGCCGCCTTGCGCGGGGTGTTTGCGTATTCCTTCCAGGCGTCGACGGCGACCAGCAGGCCCAGGATCGCCCAGACCACGTTGAACTCGATGCCGCCGGTGTTCCAGGTCCAGCCGAAGCCCTTGACGGCCACGACGGCGTAGCTGGCAAGCGCGAGGATCGCGGCGGCGCCGAGACCGGCGAAGCGGGTGCAGATGCCCAGGATCAGCGCGATGGCGACGGCGATTTCGGAGAAGGCCGCGAAGCCGACCATGAATTCGGCGGGGTGCATCCCGGCCTTCTCGAAGAAGGCGACGGTGCCGGGATTGATGGCGCCGGCGGCGAACTTGCTCGCCGCATGCGGGATCATCAGCGCGCCGACCATGATGCGCAGCACGTTGCCGGTCTGGGTGAGGTCGAAGCTGGAGGCGCGCAGGCGGAAGTCGTCTCGGGTGAGGGTCAACATGATGTACTCCTTTCAGTGTTGCCGTTTCCTCTTGGCTTGAATTGAATGTAGGACGGCGACACTGGACCCGATTGAGCTGGATCAGCCGGAGCGGGCACCGACTGCGCGGGCTCGCGAAAGCCAAAAAAAACGGGGGCGACCTCGCCCCCGTCCACGTCGCCGGCCCTCGTGCCTCGTCGGGCCGGCGCTCTTCCCCTCGACAGAAATCAGAAGTTGGCCGGCAGGGTGCGCATGCAGGCGCCCTCCTTCTGCGCGCACAGCGCAGCCACGCCGGCGCCGGCGAGGATGGCGCCGGGATCGAAGCCCTGCTGCGCCGGCTGCATTTCCTCGGTGGTGGCCATCGAGGCGTCGTTGGTCACCAGCACGAGGTAGTTGTCGGCCACGCGTTGCGCGCCGGCGTCGCCGTACACGCAGTTCTCGTCGTGGATGTAGCCCGGGTGCACGCTGCCGTCGGCCGGGTCCACCGCCGCGCACACCAGCAGGCGCTCGCCGTCCGCGGCGCTGCCGCCGATCACCGAACGCTGCGGGTAGCCCATGGCATGGCCCGGCACCCAGGCGTAGCTCGCCTCGGTGTCGGTCTCCACGAGCATCTCGAAGCTGGTGGTGCCCTGTTCGAGGCCATCGGCCGCGTAGCGGCATTCGCCGCCGCGGTCGCCGCCGGTCCAGAACCTGCCCGGGACCGCGACGCCGCCATCGAGCGTGACACGGCAGACGTGGAAGGGGGTCGCGGCGCTCCCGCCCGCCACCACCGGCGTGCCGCGGGCGTCCTTGGCCACCCACTGCAGGCCCTCGGCGGACGCGAGGCCGGACGCCAGGCAGAAGAGGGCTCCCAGCAGGGTATGTCCCATCAGTCGCATAGCAGTCTCCAATTGCATGAATAAAGGAATCTTCGGCAGGCGGCGCCGCCCGGCGCCGCCCGTTCTCAGTGCTGGTACGGCGACAGCTCCATGAAGGGCGTGAGCGGCGTCGTGCGGCCTTCGGAGCCGGTCGCGTTCACGCACATCATGTCGTCCTGCGCGTTCAGTCCCGTGGGGCTCGTCAGCGAGGACTGCAGGTGGCCGTTGGGCACGCAGATCGAGGGATGGTCGAACGGCGCCCGCTCCATCTTCACCCGGTCGTCCGTGAGCGACAGCAGGAAGCTCACCACGTCGATCTTCTCCTGCTCGCTCAGGCCCAGCGGCACGATCGCCGGCGCCAGGTTGGCCGCGTTGTCGATGCCGAAGTCGCCGCCGCGGCTGTAGTGGTCGACCACCTGCATCAGCGTGGCCTTGCCGCCGTTGTGGAAGTACGGAGCGGTGAGCTCCACGTTGCGCAGGCCGGGTGCCTTGAAGGCGCCCGCCACGTTCACCTTGGCGGCGTTCTCCGGGATCAGGTACTTCCAGGTCTCGAAGTTGTCACCCAGCTGCAGGCCGGCCGCATCCTTGTCCAGCGCTTCGGTCATGAACAGGCTTTCGGAGAACGGCTTGCCGAAGGGATCGCGCCCGCCGATGCCCAGGTCCTCGCGGGTGGGACGCACGCCGATGTTGTAGAAGCCGCTGTCGTAGGTGAGCGTGCGGCCGTCGCGCATGTCCATCCGCTCCAGCCGCACCAGCGACACGTTGCGGTAGGACGCGGCGGTGAACTCGGCGCCCACGTGGCAGGCCTGGCACAGGCCCTTGTTCATGAAGATGTCGAAGCCGCGCTTCTCGCTGTCCGTCATGATCGTCTTGTCGCCCGCGGCCCACTGGTCGAAGCGGGAGTCGTCGGACACCAGCGTCTGCTCGTAGGCCTGGATCGCCAGGGCGAAGAACAGCGAGAAGTTGGCTTCCATCTGGCCGGTGGTGAACTTGAACTTCTTGGCCTTCTTGACCTTCTTCTTCAGGTCCATGGAGGCGATCTTCCGCGCGTCCTTCTCGGTGATGTCCACCGTGGGCCACATCCAGTAGACCGGGTTGAAGGCCTTCTCCACCAGGTTGCGGTACTTGGGACGGTCCGCCGCGTACTTGCCCAGCACGCCGTCGGTGGCCGAGATCTCCTGGTCGGACAGGATGCGCATGCCCAGGATCTTGCGGCCCAGCTGGGCGAAGGTCCGGTTGGCGCAGCTCATTTCCGTCTCGGACAGCGCGGGGCCGGAGGCCTGCGATGCCAGCGCGGAGGATGGCAGCGTCACCTGCACCTGGCGCATCGCGCCGTTGTCGATCTTCCAGACCAGCGCGTTCGGGTTGCGGTTGCCGAACGGGTCGCCGCCGTTGAACACGTTGTTGGCCCGGCCGTCGTAGAAGTTGCGGAAGTTGAACGCCGCGTTGATCACCGAGGGCGCGTTGCGGCCCGGCACCTGGCGCGTGTTGACCGACCCGTAGTGGAAGGCGTCGGCGTCCAGCGTGTAGGTGCAGGTCTCCGTCATCTCGGTGCCGGTCTTGTTGTCGGCCACCACGTCCACGAAGTCGCCGTTGAACTGGCCCTGCGAGGACGCCACGTCGTTGACGTCGATCCGGTCGGCCGGGCTGTTGCCCGTGGTGCCGACGCGGAACTTCGTCAGCGGGAACTCGCTGGGCTGGAACGTGTGGTTCGGCCCCATCAGCTGGAAGGTGTTGTCCGGATCCGGCGAGATCAGGTTGGATGTCATGCGCATCTGGCCCGGGTTGACCTGGTTCTTGGTGCGCTTGTCGGCGCCGGCGTTGAAGTGGCAGGTGCCGCAGGCGGTCTTGTTGTCGCTGCCGACGCGGGTGTCCCAGAACAGCGCCTTGCCCAGCTCGATGGCGGCCTGCCTGTCGATGATGAACTCGGCGAGCAGGTCGGCCGGTGCTTGCGGCACGGGCACGGTCTTGAGCGACATCAGGGGCAGCGGGATCAGCGGTTCGCGCACCTCGGGCCGGATGATGGCGCCGAAGGTCTCGATGTTGGCGGGCGGCAGGTTCGGCTGCAGCATGGAGCCGAGGCCGGTGCGGAAGGTCGGCAGGCCCACGGAAGGCGCATAGGTCACGCCATCCCAGGAGGGCAGCGGCGTCGGCATCAGCAGGTGCTGGCCCGGATGCTCGATGTCCCAGCGCAGCAGCATGGAGTTGTCCTCGTGCTGCGTGTTGTGGCAGTGCTCCACGTAGGTGCCGGCGAATTCGCGGAAGTGGATGGCCAGTTCGACGCTGGACGTGCTGTCCTGCTCCGGCCCGATGCGGTAGACGTCCTTGCGCGCCCACTTCTCCCACTCCGGCGGCTCCTTGCCTCCGCGCTTGAGGATGATGCCTTCCTCGAAGTGCACGTGCACGGGGTGGCCCCAGCCGCCGCCGGTGGTCAGCGTCCATACCTCCAGCGTGCCGTCGCCGCTGAAGCCGGCGTCGGTCGGGCCGTTGGCCAGGTGCGGGGCGGCGGAGATGCGGCGCGGATCGGCGCCGAAGCCGGCACCGCCGTCGGTCTTGATCGTCCAGGGCGCCAGGTCGGTGCCGTTGGAGCGGCCGAAGTGGAAGTCGCGGCGGCGGGCGTTCATCAGCTTCTGCTGGTCGGCCGGGTTGCTGCGATCCAGCCACAGCGGGATCATCTTCTTGCCGGCGGCCGCGTTCGGCTTGGCCGGCTCGTACTCGTGCGGATCCATGCTCTGGTCGGTGCCGGTGTAGGCCTGCACGCGCAGTTCCATCACCTTGCCGACCGCCGGGTCGCCCTTGTCCCACTTCTGGACGCCGTCGGAGCCGGTGGTGAGCACGGCCTGGTACTCGCCGGACAGCACCTCGCGCAGCGGGATGTCGCGCTTGCTCTCGATGCCGGTCTGGTGCTCCTTGATGTTCACCAGGTAGACCCGGTCGCCCGGCTGGATGCCGTTCTTCGCGAAGTCCACGACGATGTCGTAGCGCTCGGCGATGGCATGCGAGGGCGAGATCGCGTTGTGGTCGTTGAACTCGCCGTCGCGGTCCAGATCCATGGTGCCGTCGAAGGGAACGGCGTGCTCCAGGATGTTGCCGTCGTTGGCGACCATGTGGAAGGGCACGCGGCTGTACGACACGTTGGAGCCGGCCGGGCCGGGCATCTCGCAGGTGCTCGCGCCGGCGCACTCCTTCACCAGCGCCCACGTGAAGTAGCGCGAGACCGAGCCGTTGAGCATCCGGAAGCGGTAGCGGCGCGCCCGCACGTCGAGGTAGGGCGCGTACTGCCAGTTCACCGTCACGCGGTCACCGATGAAGCCGTCGGTGTTGAAAGGGTTGAACCACAGCTGGCCGTCCTTGTCCCAGGCCTTGTCGGCGAGCACGAGGTTCACGTCGTAGTCGCGGTTGCCCCAGGGCAGCGCCGAGCCCGAGGGCAGGCGCAGGTTGACGCCGTCGCTGAACGCCTCGTTGCCCCGATCGAGCGCCGAGTAGTAGTTCATCATCACGGCGTTGCCCTTGTAGACGTTCTGGGCCGTGAAATCGAGCATGTGGTCGTGGAACCAGTGCGTGGACATCGTCTCGCGCCAGTCGCCGCGGATGTTGATCCTGCCGTTCTGGCAGGTCTTCAGGCCCGGGGCGGAGTCGTTCACCCACAGCGTCTCGCCCTCGGCGCACGGGAAGGCCGCCTTCGGCTCGGAGGCCGTGGTGTTGATGGTGTCGTAGCCGGCGAGCTGCAGCGGCCAGCGGTAGTCGTAGAACTGGCCGGGGAAGAAGAAGGCGTTGGCGTAGCCGTCGCTCTCGGCCGGGTTGTGGCCGTTGTGCTCGTGCGTGGTGATCGTGTGCAGGCCGAATCCGCGATTGGCGGCGGGGTCGACCGGCAGCGCGTTGTAGTGGCGCATGAGCATCGGCTGGCCGTAGCGCGCCATCAGCAGCTTGGGCGGCAGGGTGCCGTCGAAGGTCCACAGCGACCTGTGGTCCTGCACCGGCATGTTCGGGTGGATCTTGATCGGGATCCCCCTGGTCGTGCCGTCGAAGCCGGGCAGGCCGGTGGTGTTGTGGTACAGGCCGCCGGGCCCGAATTCGCCCACCTGGTAGTGGTGCAACTGCTTGCTGTCCCGGGTGCCGCCGTTGACGCGCGAGCCGGTCTGCACCGTCTTGAAGAAGGACTGCGGGTAGAACTCGTTCCAGCGCTGGTGGGCCCAGCCCTCTCCCGGCGGACGGCCTTCGGCCGGCGGGTTGTCGAGGGTGCGGCCCAGGAACTCCTCGACCACCGAGCGCCAGGGGTTGAGGGCGGCGGTGTTGGACTGGCGGGTGGGGAAGGGGGAAAGACCGGGCTGCCTGAGGAAGCCGTCCAGCGAGGTGCTGGCGGGGGCGCTCGCGGCCACGTCGGTCGGATCCTGCTCGGGCCCGGCGCCGGTGGTGGGCAGCGGCAGGGGCAGGGTGCCGGCTTCGACGTTGGGATCCAGCTTCTCCGGACCGAACTCCTCGAACATCAGCAGCTTCTGCGTCCAGGGCTGGGCGCCGAACATGGGGCTCGGGTACCCGTTGGTCGGGTAGTTGAACGAGCTCTGGAGCGACGGCGGCAGCACGTTGCCGGCGCGTTGCTCCACCTTGCCGCTGAACTCGCCGTTCGGCAGTTCGAACGCGCCGAGGTTCGCCTCGGGCAGCGAGTACAGCGACTTCAGGGCGGCGTCGGCATCCGGCGGCGGTTCGCGCCAGAAGGATGGATCGTCGGCGGGGGGCGCTCCGAAATAGTCGAGGGCGCCCGCCTGAGTGGCGAGCGCCCCGACAACCCCAAGACACAGCGCAGATACCCTGAAAGCCTTCAGGGCCTGCGGCAGGCGGCTCCTCTTCATGGTCCTCTCTCCTTTTGCAACAAGTCGTGCATAGGACGTGCCAACCTTCGAGCCATGTAAGGAGGTGCAAAAGTGCCGTGCGGACGGCACCAAAGGGCCATTCGGGCGTCCCCTGCACCGGGAATGGGGTGGGGCAGCCCCCCAGCGTTGGGGAAAATGCCCCGTGCTCGGCCTTGGCTCGGCCGAAAGGGCTCAAACGCCTAGCGGCAGTGGTAGATGCGCACGACGGGATCGCCCCTGGAGCTGACGGCGAAGGCGTCGATGCAGCCGCTGGCCGGGTCGGGCCCGTACACCACGGCGAAGCTGGGGGGCATCCCGCCGCCGGGGATGTTCATGACCATGCGGGGACGGCCGTAGGCTTCCAGCAGCTCGGCCAGGGGCTTGTTCTGCCACTGCCGGTTCATGTCGGCCTCGCGCTCGGAGCGGGCGAAGTTGCTGGCGCCGCTGAAGGTGGGATGGGACTGGCGCGGGATGCGGTGGACCTCGCCGGTGGCGCAGGCGGCCAGGCCGAGCGTCACGGCGAGCCCGCACGCGGCGCGCACCGCTGCCTGCCCGGGCGCACGCGGCCCCGTTGAATGAATGCTTTGGTCCAAACTCCACCCCGTCCCGCGCGATTGAAGCACAGTACCCGCCGCCGCCCGCTGACGGCAGCCTCCAGATGGGCGAGGCCCGGGCCGAATTCTTGACGTGCGTCGGCATTGCTCCCCGCCGGCGTTCCAAAGCTGCTACGGTGTTCCATGGCCACCCGTATCGAACACGACACCTTCGGGCCCATCGCGGTCCCGGCCGAGCGCCTGTGGGGCGCGCAGACGCAGCGCTCGCTGCAGAACTTCGACATCTCCGGCGAGCGCCAGCCGCGCGAGATCATCCGGGCGCTGGTGCAGATCAAGCGCTCCAGTGCCGTCGTCAACCACCTGCTGGGCCTGCTGGAGCAGCAGAAGGCCGCCGCCATCATCGCCGCCGCCGACGAAGTGCTGCAGGGGCAGCACGCCGACGAATTCCCGCTGGTGGTCTGGCAGACCGGCTCCGGCACCCAGACCAACATGAACGTCAACGAGGTGCTGGCCAACCGCGCCAGCGAGCTGCTGGGAGGCAGCCGGGGCGAAGGCCGCAAGGTGCACCCCAACGACGACGTGAACAAGAGCCAGTCGTCCAACGACGTCTATCCGACCGCGATGCACCTGGCCGCCGTGGAGGCGATCAAGGAGAAGCTGCTGCCGGCGCTGGCGCAGCTGAAGGACACGCTGGCGGGCAAGTCGCGCGACTTCATGGGCATCGTGAAGATCGGCCGCACCCACCTGCAGGACGCCACGCCGCTCACCCTGGGCCAGGAGTTCTCCGGCTACGTCGCCCAGCTCGAACAGGCCGACCGCCACCTGCACGCCACCCTGCCGCACCTGTGCGAGCTGGCGCTGGGCGGCACCGCGGTGGGCACCGGCCTCAACGCGCCCAAGGGCTACGCGCAGAAGGTCGCCGAGGAACTGGCGCGCCTGACGGGCCTGCCGCTGGTGAGCGCGCCCAACAAGTTCGAGGTGATGGCCGCGGCCGACGCCCTGGTGCACGGGCACGGCGCGCTCAAGACGCTGGCGGCGAGCCTGATGAAGATCGCCAACGACATCCGCTGGCTGGCCAGCGGGCCGCGCAGCGGCATCGGCGAGCTCCGCATCCCGGAGAACGAGCCGGGATCCTCCATCATGCCGGGCAAGGTCAATCCCACCCAGAGCGAGGCGCTCACGATGCTGTGCTGCCAGGTGTTCGGCAACGACGTGGCGATCAACTTCGGCGGCGCCTCGGGCAACTTCGAGCTGAACGTGTTCCGGCCCATGATCGCGCACAACTTCATGCAGAGCGTGCGCCTGCTGGCCGACGGCGCGCGCAGCTTCGAGGCCCACTGCGCCCGCGGGATCGAGCCGAACAGCGAGCGCATCGCGGACCTGGTGGACCGCTCGCTGATGCTGGTGACGGCGCTGAACCCCCACATCGGCTACGACAAGGCGGCGCAGATCGCCAAGAAGGCGCATCGGGAAGGCAGCAGCCTGCGCGAGGCAGCCATCGCCTCAGGGCATGTGACGGCCGAACAATTCGACCAGTGGGTGCGGCCGGAGGACATGGTGGGGGGAGGCTGAGTCGATACCGGACTTCCGGACTTCCGGACTGCCGGACTTCCGGACTTCCGGACGCAGAGGACGCGAAAGATACGCAGAGGACGCAAAAGAGGCAAAGAAAACTTTAGAAGGTCTTCTTTTGCGTCCTCTGCGTACCCTTTGCGTCCTCTGCGTCCGGCAGTTGGTCTGCCCCCTGGGTTTCCACTTGGGCCTCCCGTATCCACGAGCTGTCGACGTTATGGTCTGAACTGTTGACACTTCAAGAGCGGGTCTCCAATATCGGCCCCAGCGGCCAGCGTGAAGCCGCAGACAAGGAGACCTGCATGTCAGTGAAGTCCGTCGTCGCCGCGCTGGCGATCGCGGCCGCACTCGTCCCGGGTGTGGCCTCGGCCCAAGCTCCCGCCCCCTACGACGCCACGCCGCAGCTCGTGGCCGCCGCGCAGAAGGAGGGCAAGGTCGTGTGGTATTCGGCCACCGACGTCCAGGTCGCGGAGAAGCTCGCCCGCGCCTTCGAAGCGAAGTACCCGGGCATCAAGGTGCAGGTGGAACGCTCCGGCGCCGAGCGCATCTTCCAGCGCATCAACCAGGAGTACGGCAGCAAGATCTACAACGCCGACGTGGTGGAGACTTCCGACGCGGTGCACTTCATCCACTTCAAGAAGCAGGGCTGGCTGCAGGCG
>Ga0255338_1003228_pt1 | contig 20282 bp, 16 predicted proteins | sample MeOH1_35cm_T4_19_FD_203715 | JGI IMG/M metagenome (GOLD analysis project Ga0255338, IMG submission 203715) | Sandy soil microbial communities from University of British Columbia, Vancouver, Canada - MeOH1_35cm_T4_195 | ecosystem: Engineered > Artificial ecosystem > Sand microcosm > Unclassified ...
GACGACCTTGCTCGCCAAGGACACCGCGCAGAAGACCGCGTTTCCGGTGTTCACCGCCGGCGGCGGCTTCGGCATGCCGGAGATGGAAGGCGGCGCCGACTTCATGATGGTCGCGGATCCCGCGACCTTCCGCGTGCTGCCCTGGGCCGCCAACACCGGCTGGGTGCTGTGCGATATCTATTTCACCAACGGCAAGCCGGTGCCGTTCTCGACACGCGCGATCTATCGCGACGCGCTCAAGATGCTCGCAAAGAGCGGCTATGATTATCTCGCCGGGCTCGAGGTGGAATTCCACCTGTTCAGAATCGAGAACCCGAGGCTTGCGCCTGCCGACGCCACTTGGCCGCCGGAAGCCCCGGAAGTGAGCCTCATCACGCAAGGCTATCAGTATCTCACCGAGTCGCGCTTCGACATGCTCGACGCGGCGATCGAGCCGCTGCGGCGCGGCGTTACGGCACTCGATCTGCCGTTGCGCTCGGTCGAGATCGAATTGGGCCCTAGCCAGTGCGAATTCACCTTCCGCCCGCAGACGGGGCTTGCCGCCGCCGACACCATGATCCTGTTCCGCTCGGCGGTGAAGCAGATCGCGCGGCGCAACGGTTTGCTGGCGAGTTTCATGTGCCGCCCGGGCCTGCCGCACGTGATGTCGAGCGGCTGGCATCTGCATCAGTCATTGATCGAGACCAAGACGAAGCGCAACGCCTTCGTGCATGCCGACGGCCTGTCGCCGCTTGGCCAGCATTATCTCGGCGGCTTGATCGAGCATGCGCGAGCGGCGACCGCCTTCACCACGCCGACGGTGAACGGCTACAAGCGCTACCGCGCCTATTCGCTGGCGCCTGATCGTGCCATCTGGGGACGCGACAATCGCGGCGTCATGCTGCGTGTGCTCGGCCAGCCGGGCGATGCCGCCACGCACCTGGAGAACCGCGTCGGCGAGCCGGCGGCGAACCCGTATCTCTATATGGCGTCGCAGATTTACGCGGGTCTGGATGGCATCGCGTGCAAGCGCGCCGCCGGGCCGTCGGCCGACACGCCTTACGAAACCGATGCGCCGCTGTTGCCGAAGTCGCTGGGCGAAGCGACCGCCGCGCTGCGTGCCGATGAATGCTTCCGTGCCGGTTTCGGCTCGGGCTTCGTCGATTACTATGCGCACATCAAGGAAGCCGAGCTCGCCCGCTATCACAAAGAGCAATCCGACAGCCCCGAGGTGACGCCCTGGGAGCAGAAGGAATACTTGGATCTATTCTGATGGCATACGCGACGACACAAGACGGTGTGAAGCTGTATTATGAGGAAGTCGGCCAGGGCACGCCGGTCCTGTTCGTGCACGAATTCGCCGCCGACTATCGCGGCTGGGAGCCGCAGATGCGTGCTTTCGGCCAGCGCTATCGCTGCATCACTTATTCCGCACGCGGCTATACGCCGTCCGACGTGCCGGCCGACAAGAGTGCCTACAGTTATAAGCACGTGATGCGCGACGCCGTGGCGGTGCTCGATCACTTGAAGATCGACAAGGCGCATCTCATTGGCCTGTCGATGGGCGGCTACACGTCGTTGCAGGTCGCGCTCAACCATCCGGATCGCGTGCACTCTGTGGTGCTCGCCGGCACGGGCTCCGGCTCGGAGCGCTGGTACACGGACGACTTCCACAAGCATTCGCAAGCGCTCGGCGACCAATTCCAGCGCGAGGGCTCGGCGGCGGTGGCCAAGAGCTACGGCATGAGCGCAAGCCGCATCCCGTTTCTGATCAAGGATCCGCGCGGTTTCGCGGAATTCTCGCGTCAGCTCGCCGAGCACGACGCGCAAGGCTCGGCCAACACCTCGCGCGGCTTCCAAGGCGCACGGCCCTCGCTCTACGATTTCGAGAATGAGATCAGGAAGCTCGACGTGCCGGCGCTCATTGTCGTCGGCGACGAGGACGACCGCTGCATCGAGCCGAGCCTGTTCCTGAAGCAGACGATCGCTGCGTCGGGTCTGGTGATGTTTCCCAAGACCGGGCATGTGGTGAACCTGGAAGAGCCGGCGCTGTTCAATCAGATCGTCGGCGACTTTCTCGATCGCGTCGAAGCCGGGCGCTGGCTGCCGCGCGATCCGCGCAGCATCGCGCCGAAGCCTTGAGCCGGATCGTGGAACTCGAAACGCGTTCGGCGCTTAAAGGAAAGCTACCGACCGCGTGAGGAGTCCTCGATGCTGAAGTGGGCCGTCATCTTCTTGATCATCGCCATCATCGCCGGGATCTTCGGCTTCACCGACGTACAGGCGGCCTCGGCCACCATCGCGCAATGGCTGTTCGGCATCTTCCTGGTGCTGTTCCTGGGGGCGCTGATCATCGCCTTGATGATCGGCAAGAGCCTGACCTCGTGAGGCCAAAGCGGTGTTCTTACCGTCGCGCCTGTAACTTGTTACCAGCGCCACGCAAAAACGCGCGTTTCCAGGCCGCTTGATACTACTTCCACGCTAAAATTATGGTTAATATTATTAACCATAATTGGCTCGAGGAATTGGCCTCGCGTGGCCAGGGAGTGTGTCATGCGTACAGCGTTGGCAGTCCTTTGTACGTGCGTGCTGTTTGCTCTCGGTGCTTTCGTCGGTCCGGCCCAGGCCGGCGGCTATCGCTATTCCGACGACGGTTATTATCCGCGCCGCCAACATGGCGACGTCTGGTACAGCAGCAAGTGCTGCTACAAGAAAGTCATCCGCCACGTGCGCACCGTCCGCTACGTGCGCATCGACCCCTACCGCCGCCACGGCTACTACGGCCCCTATCGGCCATGGCGCGAAGGTTATTATGGCCGGCCATCCAGCTATTACGGCCGCCCGGCGAGCTACACCGAGGTCTATATCGACGGACCGCCGCCACCGCCACGCTACGCTGACTACCCGCCGCCGCGTTGGCGCTATGACCGCTGGAACGGCTATGACGCCTACAACTCAGCGGATGTGAATGTTGCACCGACTTGCTATCGGCGCCGTGCGCCGGTGCTGGACGGCCGCGGCGGCTGGGTCTGGGGCTTCAAACAGGTTTGCAACTGAGGCTGACTGGCGTCAGCCGGGCAGCCACTGAAATGCAATGATGGCTGTGATCGTCGGTGGCGTCGCCGCTATCGCGAGCCACAGCGGGCTAATGGCGCCGTCCTCGAATGTATTCTTCAAGATGGCAAAGCCCGCCGGGTTCGGTGCATTGGCGATGACCGTCAGGCCGCCGCCGCTCACTGCGCCGGCGACCAGCGAATATTTCGCGTCGGCCGGCAGATTGTCGACCAAGGACCCGAGATAGGTAAGGGCTGCGTTGTCGGTGAAGGCCGTCAGCGCTGTGGCGCCGTAGTAGAGCGCCGTGGCGCTCAGGTTCGAAAGCAGCGGCTGTAGCCACCATTCCTGCATGCCCCCAAGCACCACGAGGCCCGCTAGAAACAGCCCGACCAGCAATCCCTCGCGCAGGATGAGCCGGCTTTGATAGCGGCGATAGGCCTCGGCAAAGCCGAGGAAGAACAAGAACATCCCGACGAACACCACGGCATGGTGGCTCGCGACGACGACGCCGGCGAGAAATCCGACATGGATCACGACCACCGGCCAGGGCACGTCAAGTCGTGCGAGTGCCGACGAGAGAGTCGGTAGCTGCGCCAGATAGATGCGGTAGAGCACGGTCGCCGCCGCGGCATTGACGAACACGGCCAGCGCCGCCTTCCACCCGAAGTGCTGCAGCATGAAGCCGATGTCCCAGCCCCAGCGTTCGGCCACCATCAGCACCGGGGGGGCCGCGAACGGCGTCAGGGTGCCGCCAACCGAGACGTTGACGAACAGAACGCCGAGCGTGCCGTACTTGAACGCGCGCGGCGCTTGCGGGCTGAAGAAACGCTCGCGCAACAGCATCGCCGACAGCGTCATGGCCGCGGGCTCGGTGATGAAGGAGCCGAGCAGCGGACCGACAAACAGAACGGTGAAATAGTATGCGTTTGGCCGTGGCAGAGGCAGCAGGCACGATAGCCAATGCAGCAGAGCGCCAGAGAAATCGAGAACCGGCCGGCTGGCGGCAATCACCATGATGACGAAGATGAATGCCGGCTCGGTGAACGTGCGGCCTTCCAGATAGTGCAGCGCCGCGGTGGAGGAATCGGTGGCGACGATGAAGAGGATCAGCACCAGTGCCCAGACGCCGAATACCGTCTCCACTTCCCCTAACAGATGCCAAAGGCCGGCATGATTCGGATGCGCGTGCGCCAGCCGGTTGAAGAAGCCGGTCGAGAATGTGTGCAGCACCGCGATCGCGAATAGGATCGTTGCGGCGATCTGGACGCTGCTCGGCAAAGCCTCGCTCATGCGCTATGGCTTTGCTGCCAGCAAGGCGTCATTCACCGCCTGTCGGGTCAACGGGCGCGGCAGCATCACGCAGGCGCCCGTCACGCGCGCGAGGATGCCATCGTGGATATTGCCGCTTTCGACGAAGGCGATGCGCAGATGCGGATGGCGGCCGCGCAAGGTGAGAAACGTGTCGAGGCCGGGCCATGGCGGCAGGACGCGGTCGGTCACCAGCCAGCGCCCGCCGTTCTGCAGCACCTTGGCTGCGTGATAGCCGTCTTCTGCGACGACCGCCTTTCCCGGCTGTGACGATAGCCAGTAAGCGATCACATCGCGCACTTCTTCTTCCGCGCAGAGAATGACGATTTCACCCGCACCTTCATGCGCGGGCTGCGTGCCGTTGCCGGAGTTCGAATGAGCGGCGTTCATGCGAACAAGGTGATCGCCGCCGCGATGTTTTGACAATTCGGGTCGCGTGCCTAGGCTGTCGCCCTTGGGTGCGCTCCCCTAGGGGTGAACCCCTAGCAGCCTTGCGAACCGAACAGCGATAAAGATGAGCGGCACGGGCTTTCAATATCGATCGGCTGCAATGGCTTTTCCGCGCGTCTTCGCACTGTCACCGGCCGTGCTCTCCATCGGCTTTCTTGCCGGCTATGTGCTGTTCGACTGGATCAGCTTCATTCAGCCTTTTGCGCCTTTCGGCATCACGCCGTGGAATCCGCCCACCGGCCTGAGCTTCATCCTGGTGCTGCTGTTCGGCCAGCGTTTCATTCCGCTGCTGTTCGTGGCGCCGCTGCTGGCCGATCTGCTCGTCCGCCAACTGCCTTTGCCGTGGTGGCTCGAAATCGCGAGCTGCATCATCAATGGCGGCGGTTATGCGGCCGGGCTGGCTGTGCTGTTGCGGCCGGCAACACGGTTCAATCCGGCATTGGCGTCCATGCGCGATCTGCTAGTTCTGATCGCCGCCGCAGCCGTCAGCGGCGCCGCTGTCGCGGCAAGCTATGTCGGCCTCCTGGTCGCCGCAGGACTTGTCGCGTCCGAGGATTTCGTGGCCGCTGCATTGCAGTTTTGGATCGGCGACATCATCGGCATCACCGTGGTGGCGCCCTTCGCGCTCATCTTCCTGACGCGTGGCCGCAGCCTGAGAATGTCGTGGGAGATCGCGGTCCAGATCGCTGCGATCGTCGCGGCGATTGCCGTTGTCTTCTTCTATGGAGAATCGCATCGATTCGAGTTCTTTTACATTCTCTTTCTGCCCATCATCTGGATGGCCGTACGCGGCGGGCTGGAGCTCGTAACGGTCGGCATCCTGATCACGCAAATCGGCCTCATCATCAGCGTGCAGCTTCTGCGCGAAGGCATCGATGTCACCGCCTTCCAAGCACTTATGCTGGTGCTGGCGATGACCGGGCTGGCGGCCGGTGCGATCGTCACCGAGCATCGACGCACCGAATTGCAGCTACGATTGCATCAGGAATCGCTCGCGCGGATCGCGCGGCTCGGCAGCATGGGCGAGTTCGCAGCCATGATCGCGCATGAGATCAATCAGCCTCTCACCGCCGCCGGCACCTATACACGGCTTGTTGCCGACACGCTGCGGACACCCGGTCAGCCCAACGCAGCCGCGGCGGAGACTGCCGAGAAAGCCGCCGCACAGGTGCAGCGCGCGGCCGAGGTCGTGCGGCGCCTGCGGGCGCTCATCCGGCTGGACCAGAGCGGCCGCGCGCCGACAACGGTTGACCGCATCGTGCGCGAGTCGCTCGACCTCTGCCGCCCCGAGTTCGAGCGCTACAGCATCTCGACGCGCATCTCGCTCGCCAGTGACCTGCCGCCGGTGATGGTCGATCTGCTCCAGATTGAACAAGTCCTGGTCAACCTCTTGCGTAATGCAGCGCAGGCCATTGCCGAAACGGGCCGGCCGGGGACGATTGCCATCGCGGCCTCGACCTTAGGCACGGAACAGGTCGAACTCGAAATCCGGGATACCGGACCCGGTTTTCCGCCGGATTTCGTCGCTGACGTCCCGCTGTTGACCTCGCACAAGGCGGAGGGCCTTGGCGTCGGGTTATCGCTCTGCCGGTCGATCGTGGAATCGCACGGCGGAAAGCTGACGATCGGCAGCGGCGCCGATGGCGCGGTGGTGCGGATGACGATGCCGGTGGCGAAAGTTGGGTAGCGATCATGCACATTGCGCTTATCGATGACGATCCGGCCGTGCTCGATTCGCTGCGGCTCTATCTCGAACGGCAGGGCCAGACGGTGGCCTGCTTCACCACCGCCGACGCGTTCCTCGCCGAACGACGGCCGCCTTTCGACTGTATCGTCGCTGACGTGCGCATGCCCGGTCTATCCGGGCTCGATCTGGTGCGCCGCTTCGCGGCGGAGAACCGCGCCACGCCGATCATTCTCATCACCGGTCATGGCGACATCGATATGGCGGTCGCCGCCATCAAGCAGGGTGCTTTCGATTTCATCGAAAAACCGTTCGACGAAAGCCGCCTGTTGGAATCGATCCGCAATGCCGCAGGTGAGGCGCAAGGCAGACAGATCGCTTCGACCGAGCTCACCGAGCTGAGGACGCGGTTCGACGGTCTCACCGAGCGGCAGCGCGAAGTTCTTCAACTGGCCGTCGAGGGACTGTCCAACAAGGAAATAGCGATGCGCCTCGGCATCAGCTTCAAGACGGTCGAAAGCCATCGTGCCTGGATGATGGAGCGCATGGGCGCACGCAATCTGGCCGAGCTGGTGCGGATGGAGATGCAGATCAGGCGCGGGTAGCCCTTCTTAAAGCTCTATCCGGTCGCCCCAGTTGAGGCGCTTCGCGGCCCTGTAGGCCTCTTTTTGTCCGCGTGGGATGACGTGCTCCTCCGGCGTCTGTGGCGCGCAGAAGGTCAAGCCGATGGTGGCCTTGCTCACGCGCGGCGTCGCGAGGATACGGCGCCCGCGCGCTGCGGCGGCAAAGCCCTTGCCGGCGACGAGATACGAAAACTTCTCGTCCTCGAAGGGGACGCTGGCGTCTTTCGTTAAGAGATGATCGCGCGACCGCGGCAGGCGGACGCCGAAGTGGCACCAGCGGTCGTTGTTTGCCAAGGGACAGAGACCTTCATGCGAGCATGGCGCGATGATCTGCGCGCCCTTGGCGATGAGAAAGTCACGACACCGTAGAATGCGCCGGAAGCCGTCGGGCGTGCCAGGCTCGACGATCACGAGCAACCTGTCGGCGAGCTTCCAGAGCTGTTCGGCAACGCCTTCCGCGGCAGCGGTGACGATTTCAGCAAAGACATAGCTCGCCGTCACCACATCGGCCGTGGACGCCTTGCCGAGCGTGTCGGCGAGGCTTCCGCGCAAGACGGACAAATCGAGGCGCGGCGCGCCCGCCGAACGCTGAAATTCAACGGCCAGATCGAGCAGGCGCGCATTGCTGTCGACGAGCGCGATCCGTTCGACGGAAGGCCACGCATCGAGGCCCGCCCAACTGGCGGTGCCTGGGCCGGCCCCGACGTCGAGGATCGATTGCGGTGCAAACGCCGGGATGACGTCGATGGCTTGCGCCAGCGCAGCGCGGACGGCCGCATAGGTCGCCGGCATGCGAACGAGCGCATAAGCAAGAGAATCGTCCGCAGTCCGGATGATGGTGCTGGTGCCGCCGCCGCGGTACGTGCCGGAGATCGCCTGTGCGCTTTCCCGCAACGGGCCACGCGGGACGTGCTCGAGCTTGCTTTGAAGGGCCGCGCTGATCCAGGCGGGCAGGGCGGTCATGGGGAATGGACCATCACGCGGCTAACGCGACGGCAAGCGAGTGCTCGCCATCGCCAGCCGCTTACACATCCACGCTGGCGGAAAGCGCGTTGTCCTGGATGAATTGCCGGCGCGGGTCGACGAGATCGCCCATGAGCTGGTCGAACAGCATGTTGGCCTCGTCGACTTCCTTCACGCGCACCTGCAAGAGCGAGCGCGCGTTGGTGTCGAGTGTGGTCTCCCAGAGCTGTTCGGGGTTCATCTCGCCCAGCCCTTTGTAGCGCTGCATCGAGATGCCCTTACGGCCGGCGGTGGTGAGGGCCTCGAACAGGCCGACCGGGCCGTGGATCGAGATGGTCTCATCCTTGCGGCGGAGCATGGCCGGCGGCGTCGGCCGCGGGAAGATCGCTTGCAATTCGGCGGCGAATTCGTCGAGCTTGCGCGCTTCGGCTGAGCCAAGCAGCGCTTGGTCAATGATGGCGACTTCCTTCACGCCCCGCACCGTGCGTTCGAAGTGGAAGCCTTCCTCGGTGAAGGTGCCGACCCAGCCGCGTTCGGTTTCGTCTTCCAGCGCGTCCAATCGCTTGGCGATATAGGCGGCGGCCTGTGCCGCGGTGTTGGCGTCCTCGGTGATTTTCGGCGACAGCACGCCGGCGATCGCCGCCTGCTCGATTACCTTGCGATTATAGCGGCTGTGCAGGCCGTTGAGCGTATTGCGGATCGTGCGCGAGTCCTCGACCATCTTTCGCAGATCGTCGCCGGCGCGTTCTTCGCCGTTGGCAAGCCTAAGCACGGCTTCCTCGATCCCGGTCGAGATCAGGTAATCCTCGAGTGCACGCTCGTCCTTGAGATACTGCTCTGACTTGCCGCGGTTCACTTTGTAGAGCGGCGGCTGCGCGATGTAGATATGGCCGCGCTTGATCAGCTCTTCCATCTGCCGGAAGAAGAACGTCAGCAAGAGCGTGCGGATGTGGGAGCCGTCCACGTCCGCGTCCGTCATGATGATGATCTTATGATAGCGCAGTTTGTCGGGGTTGAACTCGTCGCGTCCGATGCCGGTGCCGAGCGCGGTGATCAGCGTGCCGATCTCTTGGCTGCCCAGCATCTTGTCGAAGCGCGCGCGCTCGACGTTGAGGATCTTGCCGCGCAGCGGCAGCACGGCCTGGAATTCGCGGTTGCGGCCCTGCTTGGCGGAACCGCCGGCCGAGTCGCCCTCGACGATGAACAGTTCGGATTTGGCCGGATCGCGCTCTTGGCAATCGGCGAGCTTGCCGGGCAGTGACGAGATGTCGAGCGCGCCCTTGCGGCGGGTCAATTCGCGCGCCTTACGCGCGGCTTCGCGCGCGGCGGCGGCTTCCACCACCTTGCCGACGATGACACGCGCTTCCTGCGGGTGAATCTCGAACCAGTCCTGCAGCGTCTGATTGACGACGCTCTCGACCACCGGCCGCACTTCCGAGGACACCAGCTTGTCCTTGGTCTGCGACGAGAACTTCGGATCCGGCACCTTCACCGATAAAACGGCGGTGAGGCCTTCGCGGCAGTCGTCGCCGGTCAGCGCCACCTTCTCCTTCTTCGAGGAGCCGGCGGTCTCGGCATATTGCGTGATCTGGCGCGTCAGCGCGCCGCGGAAGCCCGCCAAGTGCGTGCCGCCGTCGCGCTGCGGGATGTTGTTGGTGAAGCAGAGCACGCTCTCGTGGTAGCCGTCGTTCCACCACATCGCGCATTCGACGGTGATGCCGTCGCGCTCGGCCTTCAGCATGATCGGCTGCGGGATCAGCGCGGTCTTGCTGCGATCGAGGTATTTCACGAAGGCCTCGACGCCGCCTTCGTATTTCATCTCTTCGCGCTTCTCGACCGCGTGACGCTGGTCGGAGAGGACAATGGTGACGCCGGAATTGAGGAACGCGAGCTCGCGTAGGCGATGCTCGAGCGTGGCGAAGTCGAACTCCACCATGGTGAAGGTGTTGGGCGAGGGCAGGAAGCTCACTTCGGTGCCGCGCTTGCCCTCCGAGGGGCCGACTTCCTTCAATGGCGCAACCGTGACGCCGTCACGGAATTCGATGAAGTGCTCTTTGCCGTCGCGCCAGATGGTGAGCTTCAGCCAGGTCGACAGCGCGTTGACGACGGACACGCCGACGCCGTGCAGTCCGCCGGAAACCTTGTAGGAGTTCTGATCGAACTTGCCGCCGGCGTGCAGCTGCGTCATCACCACTTCGGGCGTCGACACGCCTTCCGAATGCATACCGGTCGGAATGCCGCGGCCGTTGTCGCGCACGGTGCAGGAGCCGTCCGGATTGAGCGTGACATCGACTTGCGTGGCGTGGCCGGCGAGTGCTTCGTCGATCGCATTGTCGACTGCCTCGTACACCATGTGGTGCAGGCCGGAGCCGTCGTCGGTGTCACCGATATACATGCCCGGGCGCTTGCGCACGGCGTCGAGGCCCTTGAGGACCTTGATCGACTCCGCGCCATAGTCGCTGCTGTCGGACGGGATATTGCGGGCCGGTTCAGCCATCGGCGGCACCTTCAAGGCAGGCGAAAAAATGAGTCGGAATGACTTGTTTGTGTGACACGAAAACGGGGTCTCGTACAGGATAAAGTGGGTATCGCTAATATGTTGATCTGGCGTGCCTTTTTCAAGGATTCGAGGCCGTAAAAATGGCCTGATTCGGCGCTTCTGAAACACGCCTGAATCCCGCCTCACGAGGCCTGTTTGAAAACTCCGTTGGGGGCATGTTCGCCTTCCGCGTTGTATTGACGTGAAGTGGCTTGCAGTTAAGAGCCGCAGGGCTTCTAAGCAGGCAGTCCGCCCGATGTTGTTCGGTGTCCATGCGTTGGTTCAGCCCCAAGCCTGACAAGCCGCTTCGCCGTCCGATCGAAGTTCCACATCGGCTGCGCGCGATCGTCCGCGCCCGTGAATCGAGCATCATCGTCCTGGCGGCTGCGATCGGCGTGATCGCCGGCCTGGTCGTTGCGGGTATGAGCGAATTGGTCGGGCTGATGCACAGCGTGTTCTTCCGCATCGGTCCCGGCGAGCGGCTGTCGGCCCAGACCTCGCTCAATCCGCTCTACGCGCTGCTGGTGCCCTGCCTCGGCGGCCTGCTGTTCGGTCTGGTCAGCGCCTATGTCACGCGCCGGCGCGGCACCGAGGTCGACCCGATCGAAGCCAATGCGCTGCATGGCGGACGCATGTCGATCCGCGGCAGCCTGATCGTGGCGGCACAGACCATCTGGTCGAGCGGCATTGGCGCCTCGGTCGGCCTGGAGGCCGGCTATACGCAGCTCGCCAGCGGCATCTCTTCCGGCTTGGGCCGCGCCTTCCGCCTACGCCGCAGTGATATGCGCGTGTTGGTCGGTTGCGGGGCCGCCGCCGCCATCGCCGGCGCTTTCGGCGCGCCGTTGGGCGGAGCCTTCTATGCCTTCGAATTGGTGATCGGCACGTACTCGATCGCCAGCCTGGCGCCGGTCGGCGTGGCGGCGCTGGTCGGCTATCTCACAGCGCAGGCCTTCTCGCCGTTCCCGTTCGGCATCGAGAGCAAAGCCGTCTCGGTGGTCGGCGTCCGCGACGTGCTGATCGCGGCCGGCGTCGGCCTGCTGGCGGCGATTGTCGGCATCACCATCATGCGCGGCGTCGCAGCCTGCGAGCGGCTCTACGTGCGGCTCAAGGTAGCGCCGCAATATCGTCCTGCCATCGGCGGCGCGCTGGTCGGCCTGATGGCGCTGGCCACCCCGCATATTCTGTCGTCCGGCCACGGCGCGCTGCATCTGGCGGGTTTGATCCAGCTCCCGATCGCCATGATCGCCACCATCTTCGTGCTCAAGGCGCTGGCGTCTATCGTCTCGCTCGGCTCCGGCTTCCGCGGCGGCCTGTTCTTCGCCTCGCTGCTCTTGGGCGCGCTCGGCGGCCAATTGTTCGCCAGCGGGCTTGCCTTCATGTTGCCGAGCGCGAAAATCGATCCCGACGTCTATGCCATCATCGGTCTCTGCGCGTTGTCGGTATCCGTGATCGGCGGGCCGCTAACCATGACCTTCATCGCCTTGGAAGCGACCGGCGACTTGTGGCTGACGACGGCGGTGCTGATCGCCGCCATCGTCTCCATGCAGGTGACGCGCGAGTTCTTCGGCTATTCCTTCGCCACGTGGCGCTTCCACCTGCGCGGCGAAACCATCCGCAGCGCGGCCGACGTCGGCTGGATCCGCGATCTCACTGTCGGACAGATGATGCGCGCCGACGTGCGCACCACGCCGGTCGAGACGCCGGTCTCGGCCTTCCGCGAGGCTTTTCCCATCGGCTCCACCAACCAGGTGATCGCCGTCGACGAAGACGGTCGTTATGCCGGCATTGTGCTGGTGGCGGAAGCGCATGCGCCTGAGCTCGGCGCCACCGTGTCGGTGCGCGATGTGCTGCACCACAAGGACCACATGCTGTTGCCACAGATGACCGCGCAGGAAGCCATTGCCGCCTACGACCGCTTCGAGGCGGAAGCGCTCGCAGTGGTGGACTCGTCCGAACGCCGGCAGGTGATCGGTCTGCTCACCGAAACGCATGCGCTGCGCCGCTATTCGGATGCGTCGGAGCGCCAGCGCCGGGAATTGCTCGGCGAGCCTTAGACGGTTATTCCGCGCCGATCTCGTAGACGCCACGAGTCGCCTTGTGCATGTGGCGGAACGCCGGCTCGTAGTCGGGAACCGGCCGCGCAAAAGCGCTCAGCGCGGCGGTCAGGATTTCCACGCGCGTGAGGTCGTGGCGCATGCTGTCGATGGCGCGATGGAGCTCCTGTTTAATCTGTTCTGTTGTCGCATCCGTGGCCATCGTCGCACCTACTGCTCTATCTCTTCCCTCTTCGTGTTGCTCACGTTTGCTGGGGTTGCCGCATCGCGCCGCTTGATGAGTAAAAGACATTAAATGCGTTGATGGTTCCGTCACGAACCAGGTTTCAAAATTTCGCGATTCAAGGGAACGTCCGGCACTTTGAGCGCGTGTTACCTACGTCCCGGTTCCACTTGGCCCGGACTCACTAGAAATACCTGCGCGCGGTCCATGATGTCGCCGAAAGCGGCCGGATCGGCGCCGGTCATCCAGACTTGCGCGCCAAGCGCGGCAAGCGCGTCGTAGAGCGCGGCGCGCCGGCCGGGATCGAGATGCGCCACCACTTCGTCGAGCAGCAGAAGCGGCGCGGTGCCGGTCATGTCCTTGATCAGCGCCGCATGCGCCAGCACGAGACGAATGAGAAGCGCTTTCTGCTCGCCGGTCGAGGCATTGGCGGCGGGAACGCCTTTGCTCGCATGCGTGACGGCGAGATCGGAGCGGTGCGGACCGTCGAGCGTGCGGCCGGCGGCGGTGTCGCGCGCGCGGCTTTCCTTCAAAAGGGTGCGATAGCGATCTTCGATCTCGCGCGCGCTGTAGGCCGGCAGCAGTTGTTCCATCCAGCCTTCGAGCGCGATCTCGGCCAATGGAAACGCCGTCGCATGGTCATGCGCCGCGGCGAGCGCGCCGGAGAGACGGTTGACCGTCTCGGCGCGCGCGGCGGCGACCGCGACCGCCACTTCGGCGGTTTCGTGTTCGATCGCGTCGAGCCAGTGCGAATCGCTCTTGGGGTCTTCCAACAGGCGGTTGCGCGAGCGCAAGGAGCGCTCGAGCGCGGAGACGCGGCTTGCGTGCTGCGCATCCACCGCGAGCACGAGACGGTCCAGAAAGCGCCGCCGCTCGGAAGCCGGGCCGTTGAACAGCGGGTCCATCGACGGCGTCAGCCAGACGACGCGCAAGTGATCGGCGAAGGCGGTGGCGGACGAGACCGCCTCGCGGTCGACGCGGCAGCGACGCGTGGTGCTCGTGTCTTCGCCCGTGGGCGCGTCGATGCCAGTGCCCAAGGTCGCGAGCCCCAGCATGCCTTCGATCTCGGCATTGATCGCCCAGGCGCCGTCGCCTTCGGAAAAGGCGAGCTCGTCCATGGTGGCGCGGCGCAGGCCCCGGCCGGGCGCGAGCAGCGAGATCGCTTCGATCATGTTGGTCTTGCCGGCGCCGTTCGCGCCGGTGAGCACCACCGGGCCGGCGCGGTCGAGTTTAACCTGCGCGGCGTGATAGCTGCGGAAGTTGGTCAGCGTGAGACGACGGATGAAGGCGGCGGTCATTGGCTGTGCTCTAATGCAGCGCCGCAGAGGTCACAAGTTGACCCGCCCTCATCCTGAGGAGCGCTCACCGATGTCGGGTTTACCCGACATCGGTCACTTCAGGCGCAAGTCGGCTATAGGCCGACTTGCGTGAGCGCGTCTCGAAGGATGAAGGGCGGCCTCCATCCTTCGAGGCGCCTGCTTCGCAGGCTCCGCAGGATGAGGCCGCACCAAAATCACACCCGCATCGGCATCAGCACGTAGAGCGCGCCCTTGGCATCGCGGTCCTGGATCAGCGTCGGAGAGCCGGGGTCGGCGAGCTTGAGCACCGCCACCTCGCCTTCGATCTGCGCGGCGATGTCGAGCAGGTAACGCGAGTTGAAACCGATATCGAGCGGCTCGTTGTCGTAATCGACCTCGATCTCTTCGGTCGCGCTGCCGGAATCCGGATTGGTCACCGACAGCACCAGCCGTCCGCCGGTGATCGAGAGCTTCACAGCGCGACCACGCTCGCTCGACACGGTCGAGACGCGGTCGACGGCCGCCTCGAAGTCCTTCTTGTCGACGATCAGGCTCTTGTCGTTGTTGGCCGGGATCACCCGTCCGTAATCGGGGAAGGTGCCGTCGATCAGCTTCGAGGTGAGCACCACCGGTCCGATGGTGAAGCGGATCTTGCCGGCCGACAGTTCTATCGACACTTCGCCTTCGCCGTTCTCGATCAGGCGCTGCACCTCGCCCACGGTCTTGCGCGGCACGATGATGCCCGGCATGCCGGCTGCGCCTTCGGGCAGCGGCAGTTCGCATTGGGCGAGGCGATGGCCGTCGGTCGCCACCGCGCGCAGGGTCGCGGCTTTCGCGCTGCCGGCGGCGTGCAGATAGATGCCGTTGAGATAATAGCGCGTCTCTTCCGTGGAGATCGCGAACTGCGTCTTGTCGATCAACCGCTTCAAGTCGCCTGCCGGCAGCTTGAAGGAATGCGTCATCTCGCCGGCGGCGAGATCGGGAAAGTCGCTTTCCGGCAGCGTCTGCAAGGTGAAGCGCGAGCGCCCGGCGCGGATCGACAGCACGGCGCGGTCGCCGGAGCCTTCGATGACGATCTGCGAGCCGTCCGGCAATTTGCGCACGATGTCGTAGAACATGTGCGCGGGCACGGTGGTGGCGCCGCCTGGCGCAACCTCGGCGGCGATGGTGTCGGTGACCTCGAGGTCGAGGTCGGTCGCCTTCAGGCTCAAGTTGCCCTTGTCGGCCTTGATCAGGACGTTGGCGAGAATGGGAATGGTGTTGCGCCGTTCGACCACGCGGTGGACGTGGCCTAGCGACTTCAGGAGTTCGGCACGCTCGACAGTGACTTTCATGGAAGACCCGCTTCGGCGTCGAAAAAAGCCCGGAAACCGGGCCGAGCGCCAAGCCGGCCGCTCGCGGAATGCGAGGCCGGGGGGCAAAGGTGGCAAGAGCGGGGCAAATGCGCAAGGGCGCGTTTTTGCTCCCCGCTCATATCCCCAGGGCGTCCACAGGGGGCCCGTCGTCCTGAGGTGCGAGCAAAGCGAGCCTCGAAGGAGGACGGGCACAGGCTGTCACCCTTCGAGGGCCGCCTTGCGGCGGCCACCTCAGGGTGACGGGCTGCGGTTGCAGCAGAGCGGCGCCCTACTCCTGCAGCTGCCGCTTCAGGATCTCGATCTCCTCGGCCAGCGCCATGTCGGCGCCAACCAGGCCCTCGATCTTGCGCACGGCGTGCAGCACCGTGGTGTGGTCGCGGCCGCCGAAGCGCCGGCCGATCTCGGGCAGCGAGCGCAACGTCAGCGTCTTCGCCAGATACATCGCGACCTGGCGCGGGCGCACGACATTGGCGGTGCGGCGCGACGACAACAGGTCGGAGCGGCTGACATTGTACTGCCGTGCGACGATGCGCTGGATGTCCTCGATCTTGACGCGCTTGGGTTCCTGCGGGCGGATCAGGTCGCGCACTTCGCGCTCGGCCATCTCCAGCGTCACCGGATGACCGGTCAGCTTGTTGTGTGCGAGCAAACGATTGAGCGCGCCTTCGAGGTCGCGGCCGTTATGGGTGACGGTCTTGGCGATATAGCCGAGCACCGGCAGCGGCACATCGAAGCTCGGATGATGCGCGCGGGCGGCGAGCACGCGGGCCTTGAGGATTTCCAGGCGCAGTTCTTCGCCCAGCGTGCCCATCTCGACCACCAGGCCGCCGGCCAGGCGCGAGCGTACGCGATCGTCCAGGCTTTCGAGGTCGGACGGCGGGCGATCGGAGGCGATGATGACCTGCCGGCCCGCGTCGATCAGCGCGTTGAGCGTGTGGCAAAACTCGGCTTGCGTCGACTTGCCTTGCAGGAACTGCAAGTCGTCGATCACCAGCACGCCGATACCACGCAGCGCTTCCTTGAAGGCGAGCGCGGTCTGCGTCCGCAGCGCGGACACGAAGCCGTACATGAACTTCTCGGCGGTGAGATAGAGCACCTTGCGCTCGCCGGCGGCGTTGCCGGCCCAGGTGATCGCCTGCAAGAGATGGGTCTTGCCGAGACCAACACCCGCGTGGATGTACAGCGGGTTGAACATCACGGGATCGTTGCGGCGGGCGATCGCCACTTGCTTGGCAGCGGCATGCGCCAAGGTATTGGAGCGGCCGACCACGAAAGTATCGAAGGTGAGACGCGGATCGAGCGGTGAGCCGCCCAAGGCTTCATGCATGCCCGGATCGCCGACAGTCGACGGCCGGTGATTGCCGTTGCCGAGGTTGCCGAAATGCGCGTGGCCATTGTGGTTGGTGGCGGCCGGAACCGGATCGACCTTCTTCACCGCCGGAGTGGCGGGTTTCAACACGGCCGAACGGACGATCAACTCGATGCGGCCGACCTGCGGATCCTGCGCCTGCCAGCAGGCAAGCACGCGCTCGGCATAATGCGACTGGATCCAGCTCTTGAGGAAGCGGGTCGGTACCGAAAGGCGCACGCCGCCGTCTTCGATGCCTTCCAAATCCATGCGGGCAAACCAGCTCGAATAGACGTCGTCGCCGACCTCGACGCGCAGACGTTCTTTGACTCGTGACCAGCTCTCCTGATCGGCGTTCGACATTCTTTCCTGCTCTATCCGCTTAGATTGTTGAAATGAACTCGGTGGCCCCGGCCCAGACGACAGACTGCCGCCGACACGCCGGAAACGCGACGCAACAACTCACTCGATGATCTCGTGGGAGGAGGCGATGCCGCGGAGCAGACAGTGCTCCATTCGGCAGCAGCCAGGGGTCGAGAGAGCTGGCGTCTCAGCCCGCAGGCGGTGACGCGGCTCCCCGGATGGAACCGGTACAGGAGAAAACGACAGAGCTACACGGACAAGCGTCGAACACCGCGTGTCCAACGTGATCGGTCTTGGTCACCGACACTGTCCCTGTATCTGTCATGTCATCCCCCTCGAATGTTCTGTGGGCCGAATGAGCCCCACGATCAGTTTCGTTCTCAACTACACGGTAGTCGGTTCAGTTCGGTCGTCGCATTGCATATCTGTTGCGCCAACCTCCCAGAGAACCAAACGCTCTGACGTTCGTTCGCGGCTTTTTGTTGCCCTATCTCGATCATGCTTGCGATCGGACAAATCAAAGCCGTTCTCATCCGCCGATGAGCGTGTCGTTGAAACCTTTTGCTGTGGTGCGCCGCAGAGAAGTCCGGGGCGCCGAATGAAGATACACGAGCGAAGCACGCGGGCAACGGCTTTATACGTCTACGTGCGGTACATGCGACAACGCAGACGAAGGCGTTGCCATGCTGCATCAGTGCGGCAATTCCAAATGCTTGATGAGTCGCACAGAATCTGCGCAAGCGTTCGGTTTCGCGGATGCGTTACAGGCGGGAATTATTTTTTAGCGCGTGTGGCGGCGATGGTGTTGAGCCGCACGTTTTTTCCGGTCCCCCGCGCACGTCATCGATAAGTCATTAACTTGCCGATGGGATTCCTGATCGTTTTCGAGAGTAGCCGTGTGAAAGAAAGTGCTGTGGCAGAGGGCTTTGCCGGGCGTGCACTGAAATTCGGTCAAGTAAAATCGGCCCGCCCAAACTTTTCTGACGACGCAATGACCGTTTTGCAACATGACGGCCGGGTGCGGTTCGCACCGCGCGAACGCGGGCGGCGGTGAGATCTTATACTTCAATTCTGATAGAAAAAGCCCCGCGTGGGGCGCGGGGCTCGTCAGCCTGCCGACAGTCGTATGTTACTTGCCGAGCTTGGCGATGCTGTGCGAGAGCCGCGACACTTTGCGGCTCGCATTGTTCTTGTGCACCACGCCACGCTGCGCTGCACGCATGATCACCGGTTCGGCGGCTTTCAACGCGGCTGAAGCCGCGGTCTTGTCGCCGGAAGCGATCGCTTCTTCGACCTTGCGGACGGAGCTGCGCAGCACCGAGCGGCGCGCTTTATTGACTTCGGTCCGACGCGCGATGACGCGCGTGGCTTTGCGGGCGGACTTCGTGTTGGCCATCTGATCTCTCGTTGGCGATGGCGCTCTCGGCGGAAAATCCGCTGGAGCGGCCTGACATATAAGAAAAAGGTGTGGCGGCAGGTGATGCCGGCCACCAAGACGGAGGCTTATAGAGAGGCCCCGCCCGGGCGTCAACGCCCGCCGGGGCTTTAAGTTTTAGGCCACCCGGCGGGCCCGGACGGCATCATAGCCCGCCGTGACAGCGGTCCGGTCGGCGGCCGGCAGGGCCGCCAGCGGCGGTTTCATGCGGGCGAGCGCCGGATCGCCATGAATATGGGCGAGCAGCGCCTTCACGCCGGCGACCAGGGGTTTGCCCTCGAACAGCTTCCGGATGGCGACGGCAGCGTCGAGCGCGGCGGCGTCGCCCGAGGCCCAGGCGCGCGCGCAGAGATCTGGGTTGAGGTTGGCAGTTGCCGAGATGCAGCCGGCGAAGGCGCCGGCACGGGCCTCGATGAGGCAGGCTTCCGTCGACGGGAAGACCGCGAAGCTCTTCGACAGCGCCGCCGCGGCACGCGCGTACTCCATGTCGCCAGAGGAGTCCTTCAATCCCACGATGCGGGACGAATAGGAATCCAGCAGACGTTTGATCAGCGTGATGTGCCACGGCAAACCGGACATCGCCGGGTAGTGATAGAGATAAAGCGGAATTGGTCTGTCCGCCGTCGCCTTCACGATGGTGTCGATATAAGCGACGAGGCCGTCATCCGGCACGCCTTTGTAATAGAACGGCGGCAGCACCAGCGCACCGCCGAAGCCGAGCCCGGCCGCATGACGCGTCAGCGCCACCGCGTCCGAAACCGCGGCGGCGCCGGTGCCGACCATCAGCCGCTCAAGCGGCAGACCGTTGCTTTTGTAAGCATCCATCACGGTCTTGCGCTCGGCGAGCGAGAACGATGTCGCTTCGCCGGTGGTGCCGAGCACGTTGAGCCCGTCGCAGCCGTTGTCGAGCAGGAAGCGCGCGAGCTTGATAACGCGCGCGAGATCGGGCGTGCCGTTCTCGTCGACCGGCGTGGCGACGGCGGCGATGACGCCGGACAGGGTTTTGCTCAAGGCGCTCCTCCAATACTTATTGTCCGGCTTATAGCGCGGCTTGGCGCGGCAGAAAAGAAAACGGGCCGCCTTGCGGCAGCCCGTTCACGCCGGAAACGCGGCATTTTCATCCGCTGACATTATAAGCGGCAAGCGCCGCCATGTTGACGATCTGGCTGTCCTTGGCCCCGAGCGGCACGATCTGCACCGGCCGGTCGAGACCGACCAGCAGCGGGCCGATGACCGTGGCGCCGCCGAGTTCCTGCAGCATTTTGGTCGAGATCGAGGCCGAGTGGAACGCCGGCATCACCAGCACGTTGGCGGGGCCGGTGAGCCGCGAGAACGGATAGGCCGCGGCGAGCTCAGGATTGAGCGCGACGTCGGCGGCCATTTCGCCTTCGTATTCGAAATCCACGCGACGGTGGTCGAGAATTTTTACCGCTTCAATAACCCGCGTCGAGCGTTCGCCCTGCGGATGGCCGAAGGTCGAGAAAGCCAGCATGCCGACGCGCGGCTCATAACCGAGCCTTCGCGCCACGCCTGCCGCTTCGATCGCGATGTCGGCGAGTTCCTCGGCGTTCGGCATCTCGGTGACGGCCGTATCGGCCACCAGCAC
>Ga0255338_1003229_pt1 | contig 20275 bp, 13 predicted proteins | sample MeOH1_35cm_T4_19_FD_203715 | JGI IMG/M metagenome (GOLD analysis project Ga0255338, IMG submission 203715) | Sandy soil microbial communities from University of British Columbia, Vancouver, Canada - MeOH1_35cm_T4_195 | ecosystem: Engineered > Artificial ecosystem > Sand microcosm > Unclassified ...
TCAGATGCTAGCACCCGCTCGGGTGCGGCCACCTGGAGGGGTGTCCGAGTGGTTGAAGGAGCTTGTCTCGAAAACAAGTGACGGGGTAACCCGTTCGAGAGTTCGAATCTCTCCCTCTCCGTTTTACGGTTCTAATCACGAACCCATCACGAGGTCCCGCTGCGGGTCATCTTTGCCGTTGCCAGCGGCCACTTCGACCGGGAAGCCTTTACCGAGTGGGTGAGCGCTCACATCCGAGAACGCGCGCTCTGGTTCGAAACACGTCGCTTATCTACCTCGAAGCGCTTGGTCCAGATCTTCCAGCAGATCGTCCACCGTCTCCAGGCCGATGTGTAGACGCATCCCCCACCCCGGCACCGCCCCCGCCTCGCCGGGGAAGGCGATGGGCACTGCCAGGCTCTCGAAGCCGCCCCAGCTCACCCCGATACCGAAGTAGTGGAGCCGGTTCAGCACCCGGCAGGTCAACTCCTGGCTCCCGTCCTTCAACTCCACGCTCAGGAGCCCGCTGGTGCCCCGAAGCTGACGCCGGCCGAGGGCGTACTGCGGATGCGAGGACAGCCCTGGGTAATGGACCCGCGCCACCGCCGGGTGCTCCTCCAGCGCCTGTGCCACGGTGAGCGCACTCTGCTGGTGGCGGTCCATCCGCACCGGCAGGGTCCGCAGCCCGCGCAGCATCAGCCACGCCGCAAACGGGTCCAGGATGCCGCCGAGGAGTTGCCCTTCGTGGACCCGGATCGAGTCCAGGTGGCGCTTCGCCCCCATGACGACGCCGGCCACGATGTCGCTGTGGCCGCCCAGATACTTCGTAGCGGAGTGAAGGACCAGATCGATGCCGAACTCCGTGGGGTTCTGGAAGTAGGGCGACGCCCAGGAGTTGTCGATGACGGTGAGGATTTCTCGCTCCCGGGCAATGGCGGCCACCGCCTCCAGGTCCTGCATGCGGAACACGAGGCTGGAGGGGCTCTCCAGGTAGAAGAGGCGCGTCTGCGGGGTGCAGGCGGCCCGGAACTGCTCCGGGTCGTCTCCTGCAACGAAGGTGACGGAGATCTGGAACCGGGCCAGGTACTCCGTAAGGAATTGCCGCGTGGGGCCGTAGACGGTGTCGATCGCCACCACGTGGTCGCCGCTCTTCACGGCATGGAGCACCGCGGCCGTGACCGCCGCCATCCCGGACCCAAAGCAGCGCGCCGCTTCCGCCCGCTCCAGCGCGGCCAGCTTCGCTTCCAGCACGTCGGTGGTTGGGTTGGCGCAGCGAGTGTAGTCATACCCGTCCGGATGCCGGTCCACCCGGTTAAAGAAGCTCTCCGCGTCCGGAACGGTGAAGAGGGAGTTCTGGTAGATGGGCGGCACCGGAGCCCCCAGGAACCGCGAGGGATCATCCCCCGCGTGTGCGCACAAAGTCTCAAATCCTGGGTCTTTCATCGCGCCTCGTCCTCCAGCCAGCGCCCGGCTTGCGGGTGAGTTGGCTCCGCGGTAGCACCGTGATATTATGCCTCCGCCGAACCGGATCACCGCAAGTGCGCAACGGCGCACGGACGGTCGTCACGAAGAAAGCCACCCTCTCGGGCGGGGAGGGTGGCTTTCTTCGTGACAGTGGGTCTGTCACCGATCTACGGATAGTGACCGTATTGGCTAGTCAGGGTGATGTTGTAACCCCCGAGGATCGCGTTGAAGTCTCCGCCCATGTTGATGCCGGCGGCGTTATTGGCGAACCCGCCGCAGATCGAGGTGTAGTTTCCGCCTCCCAGGTTGTTCATCCCGCCGCCAATCCAATCCCCATGACCGGCGGCGTAGTTTCCGGAGCCACCGCTCACGGAAGAGATGCCGCCGTTGGCGGTGCCTCCGTATCCGCCGCTTACGGACGACCAGGGACCTCGCGCAGCGTTGCTTCTGCCGCCACTCACCGCAGCGTAATCATTGGTCGCCACGTTGTCCAGGCCGCCGCTAACAGTTGCCGCCAGCCCGCTGGCGTTGTTGCCGGATCCGCCGCCCACCCAGGCATAGTTGCCGTTGGCGGTGCCGCCGGTCCCACCGCTCACCGCGGCATACATCGAGGCGAGGGTGTTGTGGTAGCCCCCCAGGAAGCCGCCGAAGCTGGAATAGCTCTGTTGCGCACCCACGATGAGGTTGTGGGAGCCAGATCGCACGTCGGTCCCGTCAGATCGTACTTCGTTGTAGCCGACGATAAGATTTCCGAGCGAGTTCATCGTGCCGGTGCTCCCGAGCCCATTGACGATGCGAAGGTTGGCGCCGCTCAAGTAAATCTGGCCCGAGCCCTGCAAGCTGAAATACGTGGCAATCGGCGCGAACCCTTGAAGCACGGTGACTTGCGCCTGGGTGAGCTGATTGGCCGGGCCGCTGGGGCCCGCCGGCCCCGCCGATCCCGTGGGCCCTGCCGGTCCCGTCGGCCCCGCGGGTCCGCTTGGGCCAGCAGGCCCCGTTAGCCCCGTCGGTCCGGCGGCTCCGCCGGGCCCCGCCGGCCCCGCGGGTCCAGTTGCTCCGGTTGGCCCCATCGGCCCTGCGGGCCCCGCAGGGCCTGCCGGACCCGGGGTTCCGGGACGGTCTTCAAGGGCGGCCACCTGGCCCACCAATACGTGCACGGCGCCGACGAGATTAGTCACGGAATAGGGACCGGCCGGGGCTGGAGACATTCCGAATACGGCGGTCTCCAGCCGCTTCAGACGATCTGCCTGTTTGGGAGCCGCGGCACTGGCCGGTGTCCCCGGCCCGTTCAGATTCAAAAGGCTGAAGGCCAGTAACCCGCAAGCCGCGAGTTGCCAGAGCTTACCCCAGCGCCGCGCTTGTGCCAGGCGCTCCTCCTGGCCCCGCTGCATCTCGGACATCTGGAGTTCCAGAGCCTCTATGCGTCTTTGAAGTTTCTCCATCTCCGTGTCTTTCTTGTGCGCGATCGAGTCCCTAGGGTAAGCGTGGTTCGGCGCCGCAACGTCGGCCGCTCTCGCGTCGCCGCGTGGGCTGAGTGCCCCGTCCTCGCTCGGCGCGCCTGTCTCCGCCGAGCCCGAGGTTTGAAGAGATGGGAAAGGGTTCAATGCCGTAGTCAGCTTGCCCTTCAGCCAATGTGCATTTCCGCAATGTGTTGACGCGTATTCATCCGCGCAGCAATTGGTCTTACTCGTACTCCGACCCGCCCAGTGAATCAAATTGCATTCATCGCAGAGGCGCAAACGACCGCCATAGAATGCGGAAACACCCTCCCCAAGTGAGGAGGGTGTTTCTATTCTCGTGCTCTGAAGCGCCAGCTCTGCATCATCCGCACGGCCAGCGTCATGCGGGTCACACACGAGGCAGACCGTCGGGGTGGTCAGTCCCTACGCCAGGGCGTCGCGGCAGAATTTCACGCAGCGGGCCAACTCGGTCATGCGGTCGGAGCCGGCGGGGACCTTATACTCGAACTCAATGGTTGCCTGGATCGGCCACTTGTTGTCCCGGATGAGCCGCAGCACTTCCACTATCGGCGTATCGCCCTCGCCGAACGGGGTGTTGGGGCCGTTCCCCTTCTTTCGGTCCTTGATGTGCACGTGGGTGATGCGCGCGTGGTGCTTCGTGATGAACGGGACCGGCGACCCGTGATCCCCCGCTACGAAGTGGCCGATGTCCACGTTCGCGCCGTTGTATTCGGCGAAGGAGAACGCCCGCTCCCAATCTTCCGGGCCCGTCATCGCGTGGCCGTGGTAACCCACCCGCAGCCGATGCTTGTCCGCGAACTGCCCCACCCGTTTCAGCTCCGCGTCTTCGTGGGAGATCTCCGTAGAGATGGCCCGCGCGCCGAGGGTCTTGGCCAGGCCGAAGGCGTAGTCCAGCTCGCCGTCGCTCATCTTGAAGAGGCCGTCCACCTTCACGATCTCGATCAGCACGCCCGCGTCGCGATACAGTTTGCGGAACTCCTTGGCTTTGTCCATCGAAGCACCCTCTCGCCAGGGGCGGATGGCCACCGCGTCCGGCTTGCCCATGCTGATGGGCGCGCCCATGAACGCCTCCACCGGCTGCGTGCGCAGCTCTAAACCGCTTACGCCAAGCTGCAGGCAGCTCTTGAGGACTTCCTCGCCGCTCATGCCTGCGTTGCCGAAGCTGTACGGCACGTTCAGGCCGATCTGCACACCGGCCACTTTCGAGTCCGGCTTGTCGGCAGCAAAGAGCGGGCGCCCGGCGTTCAACAACCCGGCGGCAGGGAGCGCGGTAAGGGCGAAGCGGGTGAATTCTCGTCGGGTGTAGGACGCCACGGTGCGTATCTCCTGATGCATCAGCGAGCCACCCTTCGGCACGAGGCGCTCGTCTGCTAGATTCAGTGCTTAGTATAGGCGCAACCACCGGTGTGGGGGCAGTAAATCCGGCTGCTGTACTGCCCCTGACGTCAGCGGCTACTGTCATCGCGATGGCCGGACCCTCGTTGTGGAGACCATGGGGCGTCAATGAGTATCCCAAAGCGCGGTCATCCCGGCACGGTCACCGATCGAGGAGTTTCCCGCTGCCATCCCGTCGCGTGGGGCGTTGGCATCCCGGCATTCCTCACTGTGACTGTTGGAGGCGCGGTTCGCAGCGAATGCCTACTGCTTCGGGTGGCAGTGACACCGGCGCCCGGTGCGCTGTAGCCGGTGCATGAAAAACCGCGCCGGGAGCGGCCAGGCTCCTCGGCGCGGTCTATCAACCGTGATGGCGGTCAGCGGTTAGTGGGCCGGGCGACGCGTCCTGGTCGCTTCCCGGTCGTAGGTCCGGTCCGGAGTCCGGTCGCGGTCCTCGTACCGGTCGGAGTCGCGGTCGTCGCGGTCGTTCACACGGTCGGTCTCCCGGTCGTCGTAGCGGTCACTGCTGGAGGTCCGGTCGTCGTAGCGGTCACGATTGGAAGTCCGATCGTAGTCTCGGTCATCCCGATCTCGGTCGTTGTACCGATCGTTGCGGTTCCGGTTGTCGCCGTCGCGGTAGACGCGGTCGTTGCGGTTGTCATAGGCGGCGTAGCGGTACGTGTCCTTGTCGCGGAACGCCACCACGTTGTGCACGCGGATGCCGAAGTCCGTGTCACGGGCCAGTTGCACGTCGGAGTAGCCGGTGCGCTTGTGGTCCTTGTCCTTGTTCAGGTAGCTGTAGGCCGCGCCTCCCAGGGCTCCCAGCAGCGCGCCTTTGAAGAGGTCGTTGCCGTCGCCCAGCACGGTGCCCAGCACCGCGCCGCCGGCGGCTCCGTAGCCTACCCACTTCAGGTCCAGCTTGTTCTTCGCCTTGCCGCGCGCTTCCAGACGTCCGCTGCTGCTCCGCTGCACGCTGTCTTCGTCCAGCCCCGCCAGCGTGCCGTTCACGGCGACGAGGGAGCCGTCCGGCAGGAACGCGCGGTGGATCTTGATGCCCAGCACGCCCGGCCGGTCCTTGGAGGCCGGCTTCGCCTCGATCACGGAGCCCTCGAAGCGGGTCTTCATCGGGAAGCCGCTGTGGTCCCGGTCGCTCAGCCGCGCGGTGAAGAGATCGCCCGGACGGGCGTTCCGGCTGCTCAGCGCGTTGGCGAGTTGGAGTTGGACCACCGTGTCGGTGGGGATCTGCCGGCTGCTCGAGGAGAGCGGCTGTGCCTGGACGATTCCGCTCAACCCGAAGGTGGCGACCAGCGCAGTGGCTAACATCCGTGCCGCGTGCTGTTTCATATCCGATCTCCGATCTGCCTGCGTGGGCTGCGTTCGAGGCGGCCCGGCTGTGTTCTAAAGGAAAAGCTCGCGCCCACCTTCCCGGGCTCCGGCCGCGGTTCCGTGGGCAACGAAGTGAAGGACCCGGCCGGCTAAAGCGCGGTTCCCGGAGATTGTGGAAATCTATCAACTGCTCCGCCCGGCAATGCCGCTCGATACTCGAAACATCGCTCGCGCTTCGGGATCAGACTGTTGAGAAGCCGGCAAGTTCGCTGCCGCTGCCCGTCTCCATGGAGAGCGCCGATGCGCCATGCATGCCCCGAAGCGCGCCGCCTGGCGCGCCTGACCAGTCGGCGAGACCTGCTCCAGGTCGGTGCGCTGGGCGCCCTGGGCCTCAGCCTCGGGGACGTCTTGGCGCTGCCGGGTGCTGCGGCGGCTCCCCGAGAAGAGTACTCCGCCATCCTGCTCTGGTTGACGGGCGGTCCGAGCCAGTTCGACAGCTTCGATCCGCAGCCCGATGCCCCCTCCGAGGTGCGCGGTCCGTTCAAGACCATCCCCACCAATGTGAACGGCGTCCGCTTCACGGAAGTATTCCCGCAGGTCGCGCGCCACGCCGATAAGCTGGCCGTGCTGCGAAGCGTCTACCACCCGCTGGATAATCACGTCTTAGCGCAGGGCTGGATGACCGCCGGGCGCGTGCACGACGTGGTGAACTACCCGCCCATGGGTTCCGTGCTGGCCCGCCTCCACCCCGGCGACGGCTCGCTTCCCCCGTTCGTGACCGTCCCGCGGATGAAGCTGATCGAGGGCTACAACGAGACGCAGCACTTCCAGACCGCCGGCGACCTCGGCCCTGCCTTCAACCCTGTCATTCCGGATGGCATCCCCGGCGAAGCCGGCTTCGGCGTCCGCGATCTCGCCTTCGCGCCGGCCGTGCAGCGCGACCGGTTCGACCGCCGGACGAAGTTGCTCGCGCGCGTTGATCCACCTGTCGGCATGGACGGCCCGCGGTCCGTCCGCCGAGGTATGGAGTCCGTCTACGAGCGCGCCTTCGATCTCATCCACTCCAACCGCGTGAGCCAGGCATTCGACCTGGAACAGGAGCCCGCCAGGCTGCGGGATGCGTACGGCCGCAACGGGTTCGGGCAGTCCACCCTCCTCGCCCGGCGATTGGTGGAGACCGGTGTCCGCTTTGTCACGGTGAACTGGCCCTCTTATTACGCCTGGGACCACCACGGCAGCATCGAAGGCGGGATGAAGAGTACCGGCGGCGTGCTGGACGCCGCCCTCTCCGCACTCCTTCAGGACCTTACCGACCGCGGCATGTTGACCCGGACGCTCGTGCTGGTCATGGGGGAGTTCGGACGCACGCCCAAGCTGAACCCCGGTGCGGGCCGGGACCACTGGGTGAACGTGATGAGCGTGCTGATGGCCGGCGCCCGCATCCGCGGCGGTCAGGTCTACGGCAGCAGCACGCCCGACGGCTACCCCGACGACAAGCCGCTCCACGCGCGAGACATGGTCGCCACCGCCTATGCTGCGCTCGGCATCAACCCCGACACCTCGCTCGACACCGTCATCGGCCGCCCGATCTCGATCCTGCCGGAAGCAACCCCCGCGCTGGACCTGCTCCGTTAAGCAGGTAGCTCCTCGATGACGCTGAATGGTGTGAGTAGGCTCCCCTCTCCATCCCTAAGATGATGGGGAGGGGCTGGGGGGGGCCCGCAGTCTCGTCAGGACTTCCTCGGTAGCAACTCGCCCCGTTCCTCGCGCTCCGCGCGCCGGACTGTTTCCCGCACGAATTCGGAGGCGTGGAACGGCACCTCCAACTCCGTGCCGATCATCAGGCGGCGCAGCACGGGCGACAGCAGGGCGGTACTGAACACGCACATCAGAATCAGCATGCTGTACACCTCCTGCGGGATGGCGTGCATCTGCAGCCCCACGTTCGCGGCGATCAGGCCCATCAGGCCGCGCGTGTTCATCATGATTCCCACGCAAGCCGCCTGGCGCGGTTTCAGTCCGCTCAGCCGTGCCGCCAGGGTGCAGCCGGTGAACTTCCCTACGAAGGAGGCCGCCAGGATCGCCGCCAGGAACAGCCACATGATCCCGGTCCCCAGGCTGCCGATGTTCGTGTGAAGCCCGGTGTAGGTGAAGAAGACCGGCAGGAAGAAGGCCGTCACGAAGTCCTTCAGCCGCTGGAAGACGGCCTCCCGGAACTCGTCCTGATCGTACAGCACGGCGCCGAGGACGAAGGCGCCGAACACGGAGAAGATCCCGATCACGTTGGTGACGGCGGCGCAGGCGAATACGGCTGTGAAGACCACCGCGAGCGCGTCCAGCGAAAGGTGCCCTTTGCCGTGCGCCATCGCCATGCGGATGCCGCGGATACAGAGCGGTCGAACGACGAGGCACATCGCGACGCCGAACACCATGGTAGCGACTACCATCCGCACGGTGGCGCCGGGGTCGAACTGCGCCCCGATGATGGCGGAGACCACGGCCAGGAGGATCCAGCCGATCGCGTCGTCGATGGCCGCCGCAGTGATCGTGAGCGTGCCGATTTCGGTGCGGTGGATGTTGAACTCCACCAGCACCCGGCCCAGCACCGGAATGGCCGTGATGGAGAGCGCCGTGGCAAGCAGCAGCGAGAACGCCGTGCCGTTCACTTGCGGGAAGTACGGTGACATCCAGCGGCCGAGCAGCAGCCCCAGCGCGAACGGAACGACAATGCCGCACACGGCCACCAGTGCCGCGGTCTTCCCGTGGGTCCGCACGTGGCCGAAGTCGAACTCCAGCCCGATGAGGAACATCAGCAGGATCAGCCCGAGCTGGCTGATGATGTTGATGACCGGTGCGGTCTCCGGTGGGAAGAGCGCGTGGCTGAAGCCGGGCAGCAGCCGCCCGAGGAGCGATGGCCCCAGGATCAACCCCGCGATGATCTCCCCCACCACCATCGGGTGTCCCAGCCGGCGGCTGAAGTTGCCGGCCAGACGCGCGGCGGCGATGATCACCGCCAGTTGCAGGATGACCCGCAGTAAGAATGCTTCCGTATGGTGTGCTTCGCTCATCCGGCGGCGGGAGACGTGTCGAGCAGTGAGGTATCACGCTTCGTGAGCAGATCCAGGATCGGCGTGGTGGCGAAGGTGGTGACCACCGCCATAATCACGAGCATCGCGAACAGGGTGGGGCTGATCACCTTCAGGTCCAGGCCGATGTTCAGCACGATCAGCTCCATCAGCCCCCGCGTGTTCATGAGGATGCCGAGGGCGGAGGCGTCCCGCCAGGGCATTCCCGTGAGCCGTCCGGCAATGGCGGACCCGCCGAACTTACCCGCGCACGCCACCAGCACCACCAGCCCACACAGCAGCCAGAGGTTGCCGCTGATCAGCCCGATCTGCGTTCTCAGCCCCGTCAACGCAAAGAACGCCGGCAGCAGCATCACCACCACGAAGTCTTCCAACCGGCCGGTCAACGTCCGCGCCAGGGCGGAGTCGTGCGGCACGATGGCGCCGAGCAAGAACGCGCCGAACAGCGAGTGGATGCCGATCTTCTCCGTGGCGAGGCTGGAGATCAGCAGCGCCACTCCCATCACCGCCATCACCCCTTGCGCCGACCCCTGGCTCGCCTCGAACCGCTCCACGTACTGCCGGAGCAGTGGGCGCACCAGCCCGAACATCGCGCCGATGTACAGCAACGTAAGCAGGGCGGTGAGCAGCGCCCCGTGGATCTGCGCCTGGATCACTCCCACCACCAGCGCCAGCAGGCACCACGCGGTCACGTCGTCGAACGCGGCGCAGGTGAGGGCCACCGTGCCGAGCGGGCTGTGCTGCAGCTTGCGGTCCGTGAGGATGCGCGCCAGCACCGGGAAGGCGGTCACCGACATCGAGATGCCGAGGAACAGGGAGAACGCGGTGAAAGAGACGGCGCGAGTGGAAAGGATCGGGTAGAGCAGCAGGGCCAGCGCGGAGCCCATCAGGAACGGCAGCAGGATGCTGGCGTGGGAGATCGCCATCGTGGCGTGCGTCTTCTTGCGCAGCAGCTCCGTGTTCAGCTCCAGCCCCACCACGAACATGAAGAGCATCACCCCGATCTGCGCGATGATGTTCAGCAGCGGCATCACGGAGCTCGGAAACAGCGACGCGGTGACTCCGGGAAAGAAGTGCCCCACTACGGACGGTCCGAGCAGAATGCCCGCCACCACCTCCCCGATAACCCGCGGTTGATGGAACAGCCCGAACAACGCGCCGACTGCACGGGAGGCGAGGATGATCGCCAGCAGCGCCATCAGCACCGCCGGCAGCGGGTTACCATGGGCGGCTCCCGGCGCCGTGTCGAGGACCGTAGCCGCCGGTGCTGATGGCGCAGTCAGGTGCTCGCCGAACGAGCGGATCAGGAGATACAGCGCGGCGCTGCCCCCAACCATTACGGCGTATCCGGGGAGCAGCCAGGGCGACGATCGGTGGCTGATACTATTCATCGCGTTATGCACCTGAAGCGAGAACGGCGACACTGCCGGAAGATTGGGGACTCCAGGACGACCCGGTGCGTCGGCAACCCTACCATACCGGGTCATCCTGGACCGCAGTGCATGTACCCGTATGCGCGAAGGATCTTGACCTCGCACATCGTACCTGCGGAGCGAGAATCCTGACCCCGTACCTCGTCATCCTGGAGCGAAGCGAAGGATCTCCCCCACGCTCGTGGTGCCTGCGATACGTGGACCCTGGTCCCGCCCCCCGTCATCCTGGAGCGAAGCGAAGGATCTCGGCATCGCGCGATGGGGTCTTCTGGGCCGACCTGCTCGCGGGGCCGGATCCTTCAGTGTGCTTCACTTCATTCAGGATGACGGGGGGCGGCCACACGACGCTCGTAGGGAACCCTCTCACTACAGGATGACAAGCTACGGGATACGGGTCTCTCTTCTGTGGGTTGACCTCGTTAGCTGATTGTGGCTCCCACGGTCGCCGCTTCGGCGGCCTCCGCGGCCCGCTTCGCGGCGTATTCGTCCTGCATTTGCCGGAGCGGCGGGAAGACTTCTTCGATCCCCTCTTTCCAGAGGTTGCCGATCAGCAGGTCGGTGAGGTGGCCCTGGAAGTGCGGGTACTTCTTCACGAAGGCGCCGAAGCTGAACCCTTCGTAGTAAGCGCAAACGAGTTCGCGCATTCGGTCCATCCCGGCGTTGTACTCCGGGCCCCATTTGCCGAGTTGCGCCGCAGATAGGTCGCCCTTCGCCAGTCCCTCGTTAATCGCGTCCGACGCGACAGACGCACTCTTGAGCGCCAGGAGGACGCCCGAGGAATAGAGCGGGTCCAGGAAGCCGTAAGCGTCGCCCACCATCACCCAGCCGTCGCCGGCGCACTGGGTGGCGCGGTAGCTGTAGTCTTTCGTGGCGCGGTACTGGTCGCAGCGCTCACCCATTTCCACGCGCCGCTTCACCTCCGGGCAATTGTCCAGCTCCCGCTTGAAGATCTCTTCGTGGTCCTTGCTTTCGGCGAACAACTCGTCGAAGCCGCGCACGATGCCGACGCTGGTAATGTCGTCGTGCAGCGGGATGTACCACCACCAGCCCTTCTTGCCCTTGGTTTGCAGCACCAGCGTGGTGCCCGCGTCCCGGCCCGGATCGCGAAACGCGCCCTTGAAATACGACCAGACGGCGCCCTTCTTCAGCTTCTGGTCCTTGTCGAGGATTTTGAACTTGTTGCCGATCAGCGCGCTCTGCCCGCTGGCGTCTACGATCACCTTGGCGTGCAGCTCTTCCTGGTTGCCGTCCTCGCGTTGGATGCGCACGCCGTAAGCGCGCTCTCCATCGAACAGGATCTCCCGCACGCGCACGCCTTCCTCCACGTTTACGCCATGCTCGCGGGCATTGTTCAACATCAGCTCGTCGAACTCGCTGCGGCGCACCTGCCAGGTGGAAGAGCACTCGTGCGGGTTGTGGTCCGTAAAATAGAACGGCGCTGAGAGACGGCCGTGCTGGTTGACGAACTGCACGGAGGTCTTCACCGTGAAGTGGCTCCGCTTCATCTTGTCCAGCATGTTCAAGCGCTTGAGCACCCAATAGGTTTCCGGGATCAGCGACTCGCCGATGTGAAAGCGCGGGAAGTGGTCCCGCTCGAACAGGCGCACCTTGTGGCCCTGCTGCGCGATCAGCGTAGACACGGACGAACCGGACGGCCCGCCGCCGATGACGATGACGTCGACTTGCTCGACGGAGTTAGGACTGGTCTCAGACATGGTCATTCCTCGAAACGATGGAGGTAGAAGGGCGACTCAGCGCCAGGTGCTATCGGGTGGCTCGTGCGGCCCCAGGGCCTTGCGCAATAAATCGGTGAGCTGGCGCAACTCATCCGGCGTGAGATGCCCGAGTTGCCGGGTGTGGCAGGCGCGAACCTCGGGATTGAGCTGGTTCAGCAGCCGGATTCCGCATTCAGTGAGGCCGACGTACACGGTGCGGCGGTCCCCCGATCGGCGCTCGCGGGTAACCAGATCCCGCTCATCCAGCCGGTCCAGCAGTCGCGTAATGTCCGGTGCGCGGGACACCAATTGCCCCGCCAGCACCAGAGTGGGCAGCTTCTCCGGGTGCGCGGCCCGCAGCAGCCGGAGGGTGTTGTATTGCTGCGCCGTGAGGTCATACCGGCTGAACAGCTCGTCTTCCAGCGCTTTCAGCCGGTCGTACGTACGCCAGAGGCTCAGGAACGCTTCCTGTTCCGGAGAATCGAACCGGCGGGATCGGACGGGCTTTTCTTCCACGGCTTGCATCATTCAATAATACCTGTTTGAACAACCATTGTCCGAACGATTTTCGATTCGTCGGATCAAGCATGGGAACGTGCCTCCCGCTCCCGTACCCGTCCTCCGGAAGCGCCGCGAAGGATCTCGCCTCCGCGCCTGCGCGTCTCCAGGCACTGTACTGGGCGTTGGACACCGCCATACAGCAAACACGCCCACCACGCCCTGCCCTGTGGAGGCAACGGGAGCGGTGGGCATGTTCAGCGGGTGAAGCTACGAATGGGCTAGTTCTGGTCGAAGTACGTATTCACCCCACCCGCGTACAGCGTGTTGTACTTCATCGACTTCACGTGGCCGTCTACCCACAGCACGTTCCCCGTGTCGCTGTGTCGCTCCGCGAAGTTGCACTGGGTCCACGACTGGCTGGCAGCGGCGCCCCAGGTCGGCACCGCGCTGCCGTTGAGCGCATCCTGCCGCATCCCGTTCGACGGGCGGAACAGCATCCAAGCACCCTGCCAGGTGTTCGGCGTGGAGTCGGCAAGGCACACGGTCTCGGACACGTTCTGGATCGCAGCCAGCGACTGGTTGCTCAGTGCCCAGGTGTTGTACGAGTAGCTACGCTCCCCGTTGTAGGCGATGCTGGACTTCGCCGACGGGTTCTGGCTGGGGCAGTCCCACACGGCCTTACTCTTGATATACGGATCGAGGAACTGGATCACGCTCATGCTGGGGTTGATGGTCCGCTCGATCGGCAGCGTCTCATCATAGTCCTGCGTGTACATCATCACCGCGGTGCCGAGCTGCTTGAGGTTACTGCGGCACTGGGTAGCACGGGCCGCTTCCCGAGCGCGGGCAAACACCGGGAACAGGATGGCTGCGAGGATCGCAATGATTGCGATCACTACGAGCAACTCGATGAGCGTAAAGCCGTTCCGGCTCCGGGTCGCTAGGCGTGTGTTCTGCATAATGACTCCCAATAAAGACAGTTCGCTGAAATGGTAGAGCCGAGCAGGCCCGAACTAACGCCGGTCCCACAGTTAGCTCCTGCACCACAACGATAGCTGACCCCCATTAAGGCGCCGTCACGCTCCGGTCAACGCCACGTAAACTCTCGGTAACAGTCATGTTACCAAGCGGTCACAAACCAATAAAGCGGAGCCGGTGAACATCACCAGCCCCGCTCTATTGCCACTATATTGGATGATCCGGAATTCATTCACTGCGTTCTCTGCGGTGAATAACTCCGGAACCTACACGATCAGCTCTTTGATCACCTTCGCCGGCTCAACACCGGTGAGCCGCTGGTCGAGTCCCTGGAACTTGTAGGTGAACCGCTCGTGGTCCATACCCAGCAAGTTCAGTACGGTGGCGTGGAAGTCGTGGATGTGCACGGGGTCCTTGACGATGTTGTAGGAGAAGTCGTCCGTCTCGCCGTACACCTGTCCGGGTCGCGCGCCGCCGCCGGCCATCCACATCGTGTAGCAGCGGGGGTGGTGGTCCCGGCCGTAGTTCTCGTGGGAGACGCCGCCCTGGGAGTAAATGGTGCGGCCGAACTCCCCGCCCCAGATGATGAGCGTCTCATCCAGCAACCCACGCTGCTTGAGGTCCTGCACCAGGCCCCAGCAGGGCTGGTCCACGTCCTTGCACTGGCTGGGCAGCCGCCCGGCGACGTTGGAGTGCGTATCCCAATTGTTGTGGTACACCTGCACGAAGCGCACGCCTCGCTCCACCATCCGCCGCGCCAGCAGCGCGGTGTGGGCGAAGGAGCCCGGCTTCTTTGCTTCCTCGCCGTACAGCTTGTAGGTGCTGTCCGGCTCCTTGCTCATGTCCGTCAGGTCCGGCACGCTGCTCTGCATCCGGAACGCCAGCTCGTACTGCGCGATCCGGGTGTGCGTCTCTTCATCCCCCACGCTCTTGAAGTTCAGCTCGTTGAGCGCCTTCAGACCGTCGAGGGTCTTTCGCCGCACTTCGGAGGGGACGCCCGGCGGGTTGTTGATGTATAGGATCGGGTCGCCGCCGGAGCGGAAGGAGACGCCGGCGTGCTCTCCGGGCAGGTAGCCCGACTGCCACAGCCGCGCCGAGATCGCCTGCACCTGCTCCGTATTGGAAGGCTGCGCCACCAGCACCACAAACGTGGGCAGGTTCTGGTTCATCGAGCCGAGGCCGTACGATGCCCAGGCGCCGAGGCACGGCCGTCCGGTGAGCTGGTTGCCGGTCTGCATGTAGGTGATGGCCGGCTCGTGGTTGATGGCTTCCGTGTGCATGCTCCGAATGAAGCACATGTCGTCCGCCATCTTCGCGGTGTTGGGCAGCAGCTCACTGATCCACATCCCGCCCTTGCCGTGCTGCGCGAACTTGAACTTGGACGGTGCGATCGGGAACCGCGCCTGCCCGGAGGTCATCGTGGTGAGGCGCTGGCCCATGCGCACGGAAGCCGGCAGGTCTTTGTCGTAATACTCCTGCATGAGCGGCTTGTAGTCGTACAGATCCATCTGTGGCGGACCGCCCACCATGTGCAGGTAGATCACGTGCTTCGCCTTCGGCGCAAAGTGGGTCATCGGCATCTGCGGGGAACCCGGAGACACGCCTCCCGCCAGCGCCTCCCGCATCCCCAGGCTGCTCAGCGCTGCCATGCCCAGCACGTTGGCGCCGCGCCGCAGGAACTGGCGCCGCGTCTCGGACTGCACCCACTCCTGTACGTCCGGATGCTCCGGATCAATCGCTTCTCCAGGCTTTCCCGCCCCAGATCGCCTGCGCTGGCATTCCTCTTGGTAGAACATTCGATCAATCCCCTATCGTCCGAATACGAGATGCAGCCCCGAAGTCTGTCGCAAGTGACGCGTAATACGTAATTCGTGATGCGTAAGAGGTCCGCAGTCGAATGCCGGTTCTTTACGCATCACGAATTACGCATCACGAATGCCGTAACCCTACTTGTTCAGCACCTCGTCCAGGTTCATGAACTGGTTAACGAGCATGGTCCAGGCCGCGAGCTGCTCCGGCTGGAGCGCCGCGTCCGGCTTCGACTCACCCACGGTAATCAGCTCTTTGGCTTCCTTGTCGTGCCCCTTGTAGAAGCCTTCCAGCTCGGCGAGGCTCCGCGCCGCCACCCCCTGCTCGTCCGTCTTGAGCGGCCGGGCCAGCAGACGCCGGGAGATGTAGTCGATCCGCGCCTGCGGGGTCGCTCCGCCTTCCTTCAGCGCGCGCTGCGCCAGGTTGCGGGCCGCCTCGATAAACTGGACGTCGTTCAGCGTGACCAGTGCCTGGAGCGGCGTGTCTGTGCGCTCGCGGCGCACGGTGCACACTTCGCGGCTCGGGGCGTTGAAGATCTCCATGCTGGCCGGCGGCGCGCTCCGCTTCCAGAAGGTGTACATGCTGCGCCGGTAGAGGTTCTCACCCGTGTCTCGCTTGTAGTCGCGGGTGTTGCTGCCGATCATCGCCACGGCTTCCCACACGCCGTCCGGCTGGTACGGCTTCACGCTCGGACCGCCGATCTTCTTCACCAGGAGCCCGCTGGAGGCGAGGGCGTAGTCGCGGATCATTTCCGCGTCCATCCGGTAGCGCGGGCCGCGGGAGAGGAGCCGGTTCTCCCGGTCCTTCAACCGCTTCTCCGGCGTGGTGATGGAGGCCTGGCGATAGGTGGACGAGGTGACCACCTGCTTGAAGAACCGCTTCACGTCCCAGCTGTTCTCGCGGAAGTCCACGGCCATCCAATCAAGCAGCGCCTGGTTGGCCGGCAGCTCGCCGGTGATCCCGAAGTCGCCCGCGGTGCGCACGATGCCTTGTCCGAACAGCTCCTGCCAGAACCGGTTCACCGTCACGCGGGCGGTCAGCGGGTGCTGCGGCAGCAGCAGCCACTTCGCCAGGCCCAGGCGGCTCTTCGGGTAGTCGGCCGGCATGGCGGGGAGCGCGGCGGGGGTGCCGGGCTTCACCGGATCGCGCCGCTGGTCATACTCGCCGCGGAAGAGGATGTACGCCATCGCCTCTTCGGAGCGCTCCTGCGCCACGTGGGCGATGGTGCCGCGCAGCCGGATGGTCCGCTCTTCGTTCTCCAGCGTCGCCACCTTGGCGGTGAGGCTGCGGTACTGCTCGTCCTGTCCGGGCAGCCACCAGTTGAACAGCTCGTCCTTCTCGGCCGCCGAGAGGAGGGCGGCGCCGCGGGAAGCCAGCCACGCGGCGCGGGTGCCGCTCGCGATCTGCTGCACCTCCGTGCCGGAGAGGGCGCGGTCGTAGAGACGGACGTCGGCGATACCCGTGCCGTCCACCCCGGAGGTGGAGTGGCGCTGGCCAATCTTGAACGGTACCGTCGTGCGGATGCTGTTCTTCAGCGCGTTCGCCTGCACGTCCGTGGGGCGCGCCGTGCCGTCGATGAAGATCTGCACCGCTCCGGGGTTCGCGCCGCCGTTGTAGGTGACGAAGATATGATGCCACTCCCGCGGCTTCAGCTGCTCCTTGGTCACCACCTTCAGCGCGTCTTCCGGCCACTTGCTGATGATGTGGGTCCCGATCTTGCCGCCTTCCAGCCAGAGGTCCCAGCCGCGGAAGTCGTGCTGGTCGTCCATGCGCGCCACCACGGAGCCGCTCACGTTGACGTTGGGGATCATCACCCACGCGCCGTAGGAGAACGACTGGCTCTTCTCCCAGTCTCCCGCCGCCGGCACTTCCACCACGCTGCCGGACTTGCGCTGAAACGCCTTGGCGCCCACGTGGCCGGCGCTCCACCCGGGCTCGGCGGCGGCGTTCAATTGCACGTCGGCGCCGTCTACTTTCGCGCGGATCGCCTGGCCGGAGCCGTCGGCGAGGGGCACGTGGAGCTTCAGTCCCTGTTCCGTAACCGTGGCGGCAATCGCCGAAGCCGCGGCCGTCCCGAGCCATTGGTCGAACTCCGGGCGCGCCGAGGTCTTGCGCGTCGCGGCCTGCTCGCGGGCGGTCTTCAATTCCGCCTGCACCGCCTCGAACCGGTCCCGGTCTTCCGGCATCGGTACCGGAAGGATGGGCGGCGTGTCCTTCACGTTGCCGTCCATCGGGTTCTGCGTGGTGTTGTTGAAGTACGCGGCGAGTTGGTAGAACTCGCGCTGGCTGATCGGATCGAACTTGTGGTCGTGGCACACCGCGCAGCCCACGGTGCTGCCCATGAAGACCTGTCCGGCCGTCTCGGTGCGGTCACGGGCATACAGCACCGCGTACTCGTCCGGGATCGCACCGCCTTCGCTGGTGGTGATGTTGCACCGCACGAAGCCGGTCGCCACCACCTGGTCCAGGGTCGGCTTCGGCAGCAGGTCGCCGGCGAGCTGTTCCGTGGTGAACTGGTCGAACGGCATGTTCTTGTTGAACGCCCGGATCACCCAATCGCGGTACGACCAGATCTCGCGGTAGTTGTCGATGTGGATGCCGTGCGTGTCCCCATACCGGGCCGCGTCCAGCCAGAACCGCCCCCGGTGCTCGCCCCACTGCGGCGACGCCAGGTACTTGTCGACCAGCTTCTCATACGCGTTGGGCGAGCGGTCGTTCACAAACGCTTCCACGTCCGCGGGCTCCGGCGGCAGGCCGGTGAGGTCCAGGCTCAGGCGGCGCGCCAGCGTGCGGCGGTCCGCTTCCGGCGCGGGCTTGAGGCCGGCGGCGTCCAGCTTCGCCAGCACGAAGTGGTCGATCGGCGTACGGCACCACTTCGGGTTGGAGACAGCCGGAAGCGGCGCCTTCTGCGGCGGCAGGTACGACCAGTGCGCCTGGTACTCCGCGCCTTCCGCGATCCAGCGCTTGAGCGTGGAGATCTGCTGCGCCGTGAGCTTCTTGTGCGTGCTCGCCGGCGGCATCAACGGGCCGTCGCCGGTGATCCGCTTCACCAGCTCACTGGCGGCGGGATTACCCTTCACGATGGCCGCGCGTCCGTCTCGCATCGCCGTCGCGTCCAGGATGCGGTCCAGCCGGAGGTCGGCCTTTCGCGCGGCGGAGTCCGCGCCGTGGCATGCGAAGCAGTTATCCGAGAAGATCGGCCGGATATCCCGGTTATACTGGAGCTTTCCCATGGCCGCGGAGGCAGGCGCGGGTGCAGTCCGCCCCACGGCGGGAGTGCCCGCTGCCTTGACCGGGACGGCTCCCTTCCCCACCGCCGGTGCCGCTTCCGACAGGACGGCCCAACCGAGCGGCAGCAGCACCATCGCCGCCGAGCCGAGCGTGTGCCACCGATGGCCAATCTTCCGCTGCGTCATCTGCAGGTCCCCTTCATTCGATCACAAGCTTCAGAGTTTGGACAGGATCCATAGGTCCAGGGAACCGTTTGTGAAATACTGAGCTATCTCTACCTACGCGCGGAGAGTCTCGCCCGGTTTCCCAATCGCCTGGATCCGGTCGATCCGGTCAAAAAAGTTGCTTACGAAACCAGCCCCGCCACTTCGCCCGGGCGGCCCAGGGCGCGGCTCCAGTAGCGGATGCCCGCGTTGATGTGGCGCGCCATCGCCTTAACTGCATCCTGCCGCTTGCCGGCCAGCAGTGCCTCTACAATGGCCAGGTGCTCGTGCCCCTCTTCCGCAATACGGCGAAGGTCGTTGCGCGCCTCCTGGTGCTCCCACGAGATGTCCCGAAACGCCCGGAACAAAAACTGCAGCCGGCTTAGCTCCGCCGCCAGAAACGCGTTGCCGCACGAAGCGGCGATGAGGTCGTGCAGCCGGTTGTCCGTCTCGCGGGCCGCTTCCACGAACTGCGGCTCCGCCGGTCCCACCGTCGTCAGCCGGCGCAACTCCTCGGCCAGCGCGTGCAGGGCATGCGGGTCGATGCGGTCGCAGGCGGCGCGCACCGCTTCGCACTCCAGTGCTCGCCGCACGTGGCACACTTCCTCGATCTCCCGCGCGGAAACCCGCCGCACCACCGCCCCGCGGTTCGGCTGCAGGTCCACCACACCAATCCCCGCGAGCGAAATGAGCGCCTCACGGATCGGCGTATGGCTCACCCCGAAGCGGTCCGCCAATTCCCGCGTCACCAGGTGCTGCCCCGCGCGCAGGCGCCCATGGAACACGTCCCGGAGGAGCGAGTCCACAATGGCCTGTCGGCGCTGACCATGGGAAGCAGGCGTATCGGCGATGAACACAGCGGGATCGGTTCTAAGTGGGAGCGACGGGAAAGCTTCGTCTACTCTACTTTAGCAGGAATGCCAGCCGTCACCTCCCGATTCTGCAGAATGACGAGCGAATTCTATAGAATTGTCACACCAGCGGCAGGTAGCTCCTCCGCATTCAGATGCGCCAAACGGGACGTTGCCCGGAGTCCCGGAGTAATCCGGGCGCAGCCTTCCGAGAACAAGGGCATGACCGGTATGCCGTATCCGAGTGACCTCGGAACTGCCCTGAAAATAGACGCTGCCCGTCTGGTTTCATATGTCGCGGGTGACCGCCAGGTCATTGCCAACTCCGGGCCACCCCCTCATCCCCGATCGCGGGATTAGCTGCGTGGTCGCTTCGAGGCAAGCCGGCGCACGATGACATAGAACGCCCCGCGAGATGTGCCGTCAGCCCGTGTTAACCAGGTTTGCAAGCGCGCCGGTCCCGCCGGCAGTTCCGCTCTCAGCGTCACCTCGCGCTGCCCGGCGGGGACCGGCACCGTCACGTCTCGAGCACCCAGCAGGACGCGAGCAGAGATCCCGTCGAGCGGCTTGGCGCTCGAATCCTCCGGAGCCCAGCTGCGCAGGGTCAACTCGTAGGTCCCGGCCCGGGTCACGTCGACCGCCCACCAACCGTTAACCAGCGGCTGCTTCGCAATCAGTCCATGGTTCCAGGGCACCTGCGCGTCCTCCGCGTGCCAGTCGTGCGCGTTCAGCGTGACCGGATTCTGCACCGGATGTCCCAGCACAATCGGCACCTCCCGCCCGAACGCGGGGGACAACTCCTCCCACCATTGGTCGTAGGCTGCGCGCAGGCGGGCCACCAGCC
>Ga0255338_1003230_pt1 | contig 20272 bp, 16 predicted proteins | sample MeOH1_35cm_T4_19_FD_203715 | JGI IMG/M metagenome (GOLD analysis project Ga0255338, IMG submission 203715) | Sandy soil microbial communities from University of British Columbia, Vancouver, Canada - MeOH1_35cm_T4_195 | ecosystem: Engineered > Artificial ecosystem > Sand microcosm > Unclassified ...
GCCTCGGCCCTGTCCAGGCTGAAGTTGGCGATGGTCGCCTGGCCCAGGTAGACGGTGACGTTGGCGTCCTTGAGCGTCCGCATGCCCGGCGCGGCCACGGTGAGCTCGTAGCTACCCACGGGGAGGAGGCCGATCTGGTACTCACCCTGGGCGTTGGAGGTCGCGCTCCGGGCAAAGCCAGTCTCGCGGTTGCGCAGGGACAGGGCCGCATTGGTAACGGGCGCGCCGCTCTTGTTCTTGATGGCCCCTCGCACCGCGCCCGCGGTGGAGGAGGTCTGGGCCGAGGCGATCGTGGCACAGGCCAGGGCCGTCAGCGTGAGGCTGGTCCAACGTCGGTTCATCGTCGCTCCTGAGGCCAGAAAGGTTGGCCGTCGATGGATGGAGGGTCCCGGTTTCATCGGGCCTTCCGTGGCAGGGAAAACCCAAGGATCCCCGATCTCGACGGGGCGACTCAAGTGCCTTTTTTACTCAAAAGGTTTCCGGAAATTTTCGACAACCATCACCCGGTTGTCACAGCCCGGAAGGCCGGGTCAGGCCAGATTCCTGGACTTCAGGAAGGTCACGAATCCGAAGTCCCCGTCGCTGATGTGGTGCTTCAGCCAGCCTTCCATGAACGTCGGAACCATCAGAGCCAGGGCGTGGGGGCTCTCCTGGAACTTGCTGAGCAGCTCGTGGAGGCTGGTGAGCATGGAGGCATGCTCGGACACATGCTGGGTCAGGTCCGGATACCCGTAGCGCGCCATGAAGGATTCCTCAGTGGCGAAGTGGCGCTCAGAGTGGTGGACCAGGGTGGCCAGGAGCGCCTCGACCTCTTCGCGATCAGCCCCGGACTGGACAGAAGCCCTGAGGCGATCGACGACGGCGAAAAGTTCCTGATGCTGTTCGTCAATGATCTGGATGCCCGTGTTGTAGCGGGTGTTCCAAACGACATCCATGGCCCGGGTCCTTTTCGCGACAAAAAACTTGGGATCCAGACAGGGCCGCCACGAATAAGCGATCCATCACGCGGATCTTCATGCAGAGGACTTCAAGGTGAATGTAGGCTTCTGAGATCAACCGATCAAGAGGTATTATGCCCTTCCTCATGGGCACCGGTACCGGTGGCCGGAGCCCGGCCGCCAGCCACGATTTCGAGCCCGCCCACCTGACGGAAAGGGCCCCTGCGGGGCCCACCTGCTGGTACCGGTGGTCGGACTCCGGTCCCCGCCGCGTGGCTGGCTGGCCCCGGCGCTCTTCACCGAGGAGGCCACATTCATTGGCCTCCTCGGTGGCGCCTACCGGGCCGCCAGCCACGATTTCGAGCCCGCCCACCTGACGGAAAGGGCCCCTGCGGGGCCCACCTGCTGGTACCGGTGGTCGGACTCGAACCGACACTCCTTTAGGGGGAAACGGATTTTGAGTCCGTCGCGTCTGCCATTTCGCCACACCGGCCAGAGGGCCCAGGATATCGCGGCAATGCGGGTTTTCATAGGCTGGTAAGGGGAATCCTCCGCCCTGCCCCGAAGGCCTTGGGGCTCACCTTGAAGGCGAAGGGGAGCTGGCGCCGTTTGAACTCCGTGCGGCGCAGGAGGCCCAGGATGCGCGGCAACCCCTCCCGGGCCTGGGCCAGGGCCTTGCCTTCCAGCAGCAGGGCCAGGTCATCGGCGAGCCCCTCCTCAGGTCGCTGGGCCTCGAGAGCCGCGCCCAGGATGGCGTCGAGCTGGGCGTAGGGCAGCAGGCTCGCTTCGTCCGTCTGGCCGGGACGCAACTCCGCCGTGGGCGGACGCTCCAGCACACCGCGGGGCACGGCCTCCCCCAGTTCCCGTGCCACGGCGTACACCCGGGCCTTGAGGCAATCCCCCAAGGGTGCGAAGGCGCCGATGCCGTCGCCGTAGAGCGTGAAGTAGCCAGTGGCGGCCTCGCTCTTGTTGCCCGTGTTCAGTACGGCCACGCGGCCGGTGCCGAGACGGCGGTGGACCTCCGGTTCCGAAGTCAGCGCCATGAGCAGGCTGCCCCGGCAGCGGCTCTGCAGGTTCTCGTCCGTGAGGCTGAAGGCGCGCCCCGGCAAGGCCCGCTCCAGCGCCCCGGCGAACCCGGCGAAGGGCGCGTCCGCATCGAGGCTGAGGAAGGACATGCCGAGGTGCCTGGCCTGTTGTTCCGCGAGGGCCGAGCTCTCCCTGCTGCTGAAGCGCGTCGGGAGGGCCACCCCCAGCACGCGTCCCTGACCCAGGGCCTCTACCGCGAGGGCTGCCGCCACGGCGCTGTCGATGCCGCCGGAAAGCCCCATCACCAGTGCCTCGAGGCCCTGCTTGGCCAGGTTGTCGCGGATCCCCAGCACCAGCGCGGTCCGCAACCAGGAGCCTTCCGCCACAGTCCGCCAGGCTTCGCCAGGCCGACCGGTATCGACCATGTACAGGCCCTCGTGGAACGGCTTGCAGCCCTGCCAGCGCCCGTCCGGAAGCGCCAGGCCCGACCCGCCGTCGAAGAGCAGCCAGCTTTCGGCCCCCACCCGGCTGGCGTAGGCGATGGGAACGCCGTGCTTCTGCGCCAACCCCGGCAGCAGGCGGCGCCGCTGGGCATCCTTCGAAGGGATGGCCCAGGGGGCGTTGCGGCCCGGCGGCAGGTAGCTCCCCAGCCCGCTGGGACTGGCGCTGCCATTGAGAATCAGCGTGGCACCCGCTGCGGCCAGGTCCGCGATCGGATCCAGGCCATAGCCCACCGGGGCATTCCCCAGTTGCGGATCCGCCCAGAGATCCTCGCAGATGGAGAGCCCGATGCGCTGGCCGCGGAAGGCCACCAGCGGCTGGGGCGAGGGATCCGGCTCGAAGTACCGGTGTTCGTCGAAGACGTCGTAGCTGGGAAGTACGCGCTTGTGCGCGCAGTGGCGCAGGACTCCCTCTTCGCACCACCACAGCTCATTCCAGAGGCGCCCCGAGGGCGCCGGCCTGGCGGTGCCGAAGAGCAGCGGCACGGAGCCGGACAGCGCCGCCAGACGATGGGATTCGCGTTCGATCCGCCGGCGCAGGCCCTGTTCCCAGAGCCGGTCCTCGGCGAGATACCCCGGGATCGCGAGTTCCGGCGCCAGGACCAGCTCCGCCCCGGCGGCCACGGCCTCGGCATAGGCCGCCTCCACCCTGCGGCCATTCCCCTCGGGGTCGCCGAGGTGGGCGTTGAGCTGGAGCAGGGCGATTCTCATCCCATCCAGGTTACCAGCGGATCTCAGCGCAGGTGCCGCCCTCGCGGCGGGGGGCCAGGCGCAGATCGGCCCCCTGGGCATTCAGCCATTTCAGGGCCAGGGGAAGCCCCAGGCCCGTGCCATCCGGCCGGCCGCTCTCGAAGGGCCGGAGCATGCGGATGGCCGTGATCTCCGACAGCCCGGGCCCGTCGTCCAGAATGTCGATCCGGCCCTCGGCAACCCGCACCAGGATCCGGCCCCCGAGGGGCGTGACCTGGCAGGCGTTCTCCAGCAGGTTCACCACAGCCTGGTGGAGCAGCAGCGGGTCGCCCGTAGCCCCCCCTTCCCCCTCCACCACCAGCTGGCGGCCCTGGCTCACCGGGCGGCGCTTCAGCTCCACCACCGCCTGGGCGGCCACCTCCTCGAGGCGGAGCGGTTCCACCACTGGATCCAGTGGCTTCGCCCACTGGAGGAACCGCTGGACGAGCCGTTCCAGGTCCTCGGTCTCCTCCAGCAGGGCCTCCGCGGCCTCGCCGTGGCCGGCCCGCTTCAGCATCTGCCCTCGGCCCTTGAGCACCGCCAGGCCGTTCTTCAGCTGGTGGGCCACGCCCGCCGTCATCTCGCCCAGATCTGCGAAGCGTTCCCGCAGCTGGCGACGGTGCTCCTCGGCTTCGGCTTCGGTGACATCCTCGAATTGCACCAGCGCGCCAATGCGGTCCGGGGCCTCGATCCGCTGGAGCCGCCACCGACGCCCCCCGGCGGTGCAGCGCCAGGCAGGCCCGGGCTCCCGCCCCAGGGCCTCCCGCAACCAGGGGAAGGGTTCCAGCACGAAGGCCGCTTCCAGGCCCACCACACCGCGCCGCACCCCCAGCAGATCGCACCCGCGCCGGTTCAGGGCCGCCAGGCGTTGGCGCTGGTCCACCCACAGCACGCCCGTGGGCAGCACGTCCAGCAGCCGCTCATGGACCGTGCGCAGTTCGCCCAGGGAGTTGGCCAATTCGCCCCGCTCCCTCAGGCTGCCAGACACCGCCGAAAGCAGGAGCGCCTCGGGATCCGCCTTGGCGCGGCGGTGCATCCGCGCCCAGCGCGCAAGGAGCACGGCCACCCCGCCGATGGCCACTCCGGCCGGGAGGGTCAGCGCCAACCACACGATGGTACGGGAGATCGGTTCCATCGCCCCAGGGTATGCTCATTCCCATGGACAGACAGCCCATCTACGTGGTGTCAGGAGGTTCCGGCGAGACCGCCCAGCGCATGGTCCAGGCCGCGCTGACCCAGTTTTCCAAGGGCGAAAGCTCAGCCCTGGTGCGGCGGTTCCAGAATGTCCGGTCCAGGGAGGACATGGACCGCGTGCTCCAGATGGCCGCGGAGAAGCGGGCCGTCATCATCCACACCACCGTCTCCCGGGAGATGCGGTTCTACCTGGCGGACCGCTGCGCGGAGTTGCGGCTCACCCAGGTGGACCTCTTCGGCAATCTGCTCGATACCCTGGCCCTCTACCTGCGGGAACGCCCCGAAGAGCGCCCCGGCAGCTTCCACGCCGTGGGTGACAAGTACTTCCGCCGCATCGAAGCCATCGAGTTCGCCCTGAAGTTCGACGACGGCATCGACATGGGCGGCCTGCCCGACGCGGACATCGTGCTGGTCGGCATCAGCCGCACCAGCAAGACCCCCCTCTCCATGTACCTCGCCATGGAGGGCTACAAGGTGCTCAATGTGCCCCTGGTACCCGGGGTGGCGCTGCCTGCCGAGCTCGGTACCATCCCCCAGGGGCGCATCGTGGGCCTCACCATCCAGCCCGACCGCCTCCAGGAGATCCGCGCCTACCGCCTGAAGCGCCTGGGGGCCGCAGGCAGCGCTGACAACTACAGCGACCTGGGCCACATCCTCGATGAACTCGTCTACGCCGACGAAATCTTCAAGCAGCACCGCCGCTGGCCCATCCTCGATGTCACCGGCCGCAGCATCGAAGAGACCGCGGGTCTGGTGCTGGACCGGGTGTTCGGCAAGGAGCGGGCGGTCTGAGGGTTGAGCGGCCGGAGGTCCCCCTTGACATATTTTTATCATATCGTATATTAACGATATGATTCGGACCCGGGGATCCATCCCGCCATCCTGCTGCAGCCTCGCGATCGGGGAGAAGGATGAGGCCCGTTTCGTCCAGATGATGAAGGCAGCGGGGAATCCACTGCGCTTCCAGATCCTGAAATTCCTGGTCACCCACCCCGGTTGCATCACCGGGGAAATCGTGGACCACCTGCCCATCTCCCAGGCCACGGTCTCCCAGCATTTGAAGGTCCTCCGGGAGGCCGGCTGGATCAAAGGCGAGGTGGAGGGCCCGGCGGTCTGCTACGAGCTCTCTCCGGAGAACACCGCCTGGTTTCGAATCCTGGTGGGGCGAGTGTTCTAGCGTCTTCCTTTTTTTGGTCCACTAAATCGTAATTTTACGTTATATCTCAGGAGCCATCATGTTTCCCAGGCCGCTTTTCCTCGCCACCCTTGCTCTTTTTGGCAGTGGTCTCCAGGCACAGGAGGTGGATCGCCACCGCCAAGAAAGGCGTCCACCCGTGGCCCTGGTGCCCCCCCGCCCTGATCTAGAGGCTCGCAGAAAGGCCTTGGATGCGCTGCTCCACGGGCAGTGGGAATTCCATCTGCGATCCCATCCGGAATTCGCCTCGATCATCGGGGACAAGCGCTACAACGACCAGCTTTCGGATTTCTCGCAGGCCACCATCGATCGGAATCTCAAGCAGACCGCGGATTTCCTCAAGCGCTTCGAGGCCATTGATACCGCGGGCTTTCCTGCCCAGGAGCGGCTGAACCAGGAACTGATGGTGCGCCGGCTGCGTCTCGAACTGGAAGGCGCGAGATTCAAGGCCTGGGAAATGCCCGTGTTCCAGAACGAAGGCATCCACCTCGATGCGCCACAGCTCGTGTCCCAGCTTTCCTTCGAGACCGTGAAGGACTACGAGGACTACCTCGCCCGCCTCCACCAGCTTCCCCGCGCCTTCGACGCAACGGTGGCCCAGATGCGGAACGGAATGCGCGACGGCCTCATGCCTCCGGCCTTCCTCTTGCCCAAGATCGCCCGGCAGTGCGAGCAGCTCATCGCCATCGGACTGGAGGACTCGCCCTTCGCCCAGCCCCTGGCCAAGTTCCCGCCCTCCTTTCCCGAGGCGGACAAGAAGCGGTTCAAGGAGAACATCCTCCACGCGATCTCGGAGGAAGTCCTGCCTGCCTACCAGAAATTCGCAAGCTTCATCCGCAAGGAATACGCCGCCAAGGGACGCACCCACGAGGGGCTCTGGTCCCTGCCACAGGGCGAGGAACGCTATGCCTACCAGGTGAAGGTGTCCACCACGACCGACATGAGCCCCGATCAGATCCATCAGATCGGATTGGACGAGGTGCGGCGCATCGAAGGCCTGCTGCTCGATACGGCCAGGAAACTCGGGTTCCAGGATCTCAAGAGCTTCAACGCTTCCCTCCAGAAGAACCCGGCGCTCCGCCCAAAGTCCCGCCAGGAGATCGTGGACCTTTACGCCAGGTACACGACTCAGATGGATGAGCAGTTGCCCCAGTTCTTCGGGCGCCTGCCAAAAGGCAAAGTGGTGGTGATACCCGTGGCGGTGTTCCGCGAGAAGGAAGCTCCTGCCGCGAGCTACGACCAGGGCACGCCCGATGGCTCCCGCCCTGGCCACATCGTGGTGAATACCGGTGATTTCGCCAACCGGCGCACCATCAGCATCGAGACCTCGGCGCTTCATGAGGGCATTCCGGGCCACCACATGCAATTCGCCATCGCCCAGGAACTTTCAGAGCTGCCCCACTTCCGCCAGCAGAGCGACTACACGGCCTACATTGAAGGTTGGGCCTTGTACGCCGAACGGCTGGGGGAAGAAGCGGGCTTCTACCAGGATCCGTACAGCTACTATGGCCACCTTCAGGATGAAATGCTCCGGGCCATCCGCCTCGTGGTGGACACCGGCCTCCATTCCAGGAAATGGACACGTCAGCAGGTGGTGGATTTCTTCCATGCACACTCAGGCATCGAGGAAGTCGTAGTCCAGAGCGAGACGGACCGCTACATCTCGTGGGCGGGCCAAGCCTTGGGGTACAAAGTGGGCCAGCTGAAGATCCTCGAATTGCGTGACTACGCCAAGCGCCAGCTGGGTGCGAAGTTCGATATCCGCACATTCCACGATGAAGTGCTCGGCGCCGGGGCATTGCCCATGGATGTGCTCGACCGGCGCATCAAGGACTGGGTGGTGGAACGGGGACGCTAGCGCGAGCTCAAACCCCGAGGAACGCGCATACGTGCCCGTCCGGCTCCATCGCCCGGAGCGGCAGGAGCGGGGCGGTTCGATCCCAAAAGTCAGAGGACAAGGTCCCTCGGGCCGCCCAAGAGCACCGCTCATCTTGGCGGCCGTGTACAAGTGGATTTGTCACCACTTAGGAAGGCCGCCCTACAACTCCTCCTCCAGCCGCGCCACGAGGGTCCTGAGGATCTTGATGCGCCCGTAGTACTTGTCCTCGCTCTCGACGAGGGTCCAGGGGGCGGTCCCGGTGCTGGTGCGGTCCAGCATGTCGCAGATGGCGGCCTCGTAGGCGGGCCACTTCTCGCGATTGCGCCAGTCCTCCTCGGTGATCTTGAATCGCTTGAACGGGGTGGTCTCCCGCTCCTCGAAGCGGCGCAGCTGCTCCTCCTGGCTGATGGACAGCCAGAACTTCAGCAAGAGGCTGCGGTTCCGAACGACCTGGTCTTCGAAGTCGTTGATCTCGCTGTAGGCCCGCCGCCAGTCGGCCTCGGAGCAGAAACCCTCCACGCGTTCCACAAGTACCCGGCCGTACCAGCTGCGGTCGTAGATGGCCACCTCGCCCTGGCGCGGCAGGTTCCGCCAGAAACGCCAGAGGTAGGGCTGGGCCCGCTCCTCCTCCGTGGGCGCGGCGATGGGGTGGATGTGGTACCGGCGGGCGTCCAGGGCCTGGGTGATGCGCCGGATGCCCCCGCCCTTCCCCGCGGCATCCACCCCCTCGAACACCAGCACCACGGCATGCTTCCGGAAGTTCCGGTGCCGGGTGAGCAGGTTCAGCTTCCCCTGGAGGATGAGCAGTTCCTCCTCGTAGTCCTTCTTGTCCATGCGTTTGGACAGGTCCAGGGCCTTGAGGATGTTCACGCCATCCAGGGTGGGACTCGGCGGCTGGGAGGGCGGCGCGGGGACCACCGGAGCGGGGTGGTCCAGCCGGGCCCGCAGGCGCTCCAGCAGGATCTTGCCCACCGTGAGCCGCTGGTAGCGGGGATCCGTGGCCTCCACCACGATCCAGGGGGCGTCCCCTGTGCTGGTGGCGCGCAGGGCCCGCTCGGCCACCTGCCGGAAGGTGTCGTACATCTCGAAGTGCTTCCAATCCCGGGGCGTCACCCGCCAGCTCGTTTTCGGATCCTTCTCCAGGCTCTTCAGCCGCTTCTTCTGGACGGTCTTGCCCAGGTGCATCCAGAACTTCAGCACCAGGGCCCCTTCGTGGATGAGCATCTGCTCGAAGCGCGCTACCCGGGCCATGTCCTGGTCCAGGTCCGAGGTCTTGATGCGGCCGTGGGCCCGCTCGAGAATGGGCCACGTGTACCAGGAGCCGTCGAAGATCCCGATCTTCCCTTTGGGCGGCAGCAGGCGCCAGTAGCGCCACATGTGGGGCCGCTCGCGCTCTTCGTCCGAAGGCTCGGCCAGGCCGTGGGTCTGGATGTGGCGGGGATCCATCCACTCGTTGAGCGTATTCACGGTCTCGCTCTTGCCGGCCCCGTCCACGCCCGCCACCAGGATGATCACGGGGAACTTCGCCGCCGCGAGGTCGAACTGCGCATCCAGCAGCGCCTCCCGCAGGGCGGGGACCTCCCGGTCCCACACCTCCTTGTCGATCCTGTGGCCGAGCTCCGCGGATTCGAACATGGTTCCTCCGGGCGGATGCGCTCTCGTTCTGGGTGCGAGAGGTCGATGGGTGATTCTATGCCCAATCCCGGATGTGGAATGATGAGGCACCATGATCTCCATCATCGATCCCATCCAACCCGCCCTGGCTCATGCCCGGCGCATCCTCTTCGAGCCCTTCAGCGCCCGGAAGTGGTTTGTGCTGGGATTCTCCGCCTTCCTTGCCCAGCTCGGAGGTGGCGGCTCCTTCAACCCTGGCAATCCTTTCAGCGGCTCGAATCGTCGCGGCGCGCCGGACTTCAGCCCTGTGACGGGCTGGATCTCCACCCACCTCCCCCTGGTGATCGCCCTGGGCGTGGTGTTCTTCATCCTGATCCTGGCCCTGGCGGTGCTGTTCCAGTGGCTGGGCAGCCGGGGCGCCTTCATGTTCCTGGATGGCGTGGCCCGGGACCGGGCGGAGATCGTGGAACCCTGGACCCGCTTCGAGAACCTGGGGAACCGCCTCTTCCGCTTCCGGTTGCTGCTCCTCCTCGCCTCACTGGCCCTCCTCATCGTCTGTGGCGGACTCGGCGTCCTCATCGCCCTGCCCGACATCCACGCCCGGACCTTCGGTGCCTCAGCCCTCACCGCCACCTTCATCGCGGGGGGCATCCTGCTCCTGGGTTTCCTGGCCATCGCCGCCATCGGCCTGCTGCTCAGGGATTTCGTGGTGCCCATCATGTACCACCGGAACCTGGGCACCTCGGAAGCCTGGGCCATGCTGCGGCATGAGCTCCTGCCCGGAAACACCTGGCGGTTCGTGGGGTTCTACCTGATGACCTGCCTGCTCTGGATCCCGGCGATCCTCCTGATCCTGGCTGGCTGCTGCCTCACCTGCTGCGTGGCGATCCTGCCCTACCTCAGCTCCGTGGCCTTCCTGCCGATCTTCGTCTTCTTCCGCTGCTACTCCCTCGGCTTCCTGGAGCAGTTCGGAGAAGCCTGGCGGATCATCGAGGTCCCAGAACCCGTGTAGGTCAGTACTCGTTCGCCAGATCCGCCGCCCGCACCTGCTTTTCGAAGGGCTGGAACACGGGGGCACCGGCTCCTTGGGCGATCCACTCGGCCACGCGGATGCCGTCCACGGCGGCGGAGGTGATGCCCCCTGCGAAGCCCGCGCCCTCGCCGCAGGGGTAGAGGCCCGGGTGCGACACGGATTGTCCGTCCTCGCCGCGCAGGAGCTGGATGGGGCTGCTGGTGCGGCTTTCGATGGCCAGCAGGATGGCCTCGCGGCTGGCGAAGCCGTGGATCTTCTGGTCAAAGGTGGGCAGGGCCCCCGCCAGCTGCTCCCGCACGAAGTCCGGCAGGCAGGTGCGCAGGTCCGCGGCCACGGCGAAGGGTTTGAAGCTGGTGCGCGGCAGTCTGCCCGTGGCGCGGCCCTTCAGGAAATCCTGCACGCCCATGGCCGGGGCGCCGTAGGTCTCGCCCGCGGCGCGGAAGGCGGCCTGCTCCCACTTGCGCTGGAAGTACATGCCCCCGAGGAGGTGGTCGCTGCCGAAGTCCGCCGTGTTCACCTTGGCCACCAGGCCGGAGTTGGCGAAGCCCGAGTCGCGTTTCTCATTGCTCATGCCGTTCACCACCACGCCGCCGGGCTCGCTGCTGCACTGGATGACCTCGCCGCCGGGGCACATGCAGAAGCTGTAGGCAGCGCGGTTCAGGCCGAAGTTGCAGACCAGCTTGTAGTCCGCGGCGGGCAGCGACGGATGCCCTGAGCTGGGGCCGTACTGCGAGCGGTCGATGAGATCCTGGGGGTGCTCCACGCGCACGCCCATGGCGAAGGGCTTCTGGCGCATGGCCACGCCGTGGCCGTGCAGCATCTCGAAGGTGTCCCGGGCGCTGTGGCCCGGGGCCAACACCAGGGCCTCGCAGGGAAGCTCCTCGCCACTGGCCAGCACCGCCGAGCGGACGCGGCCCTGCTCGTCGAAGCGCACATCCGCCAGCCGGGCCTTGAAGCGGTACCGGGCGCCCCGCGCTTCGGCTTCCTTGCGGATGAGCACCGTGCAGCGGCGGATGACATCCGTGCCCACATGGGGCTTGGCCAGGTAGAGGATCCTCGGGTTGGCGCCGAAGCGCACGAAGGCCTCCAGCACGTAGCGGGTGGCCGGATGGCCGATGCGCGTGGTGAGCTTGCCGTCGCTGAAGGTGCCGGCCCCGCCCTCGCCGAATTGCGCGTTGGCCTCCGGGTCCAGCACGGCATCTTTCCACAGGCCCGCGATGGCCTGGACCCGCTCCCCCATGGCAGGCCCGCGCTCCAGCACGATGGGCTCGATGCCGTAGTCCAGCAGGCGCAGGGCGCAGAAGGTGCCGGCGGGGCCGCTGCCCACCACCACAACCCGAGGGCGGCGCGGCGGCGGCGCGACCGCGTAGGGTGCCGGATCCGGTACCGAGTCCAGCTTCAGCCCGCCGGGCAGTGGGCCCAGTTCCAGGACGCGGTCTGTGTCGAAGCTGAGGGCCGTGAGGAAGCGGATGGCGCCCTTGTGGCGGGCGTCCAGGCTGCGCCGCTCCAGGGTGACCGCGCGGTAATCCTTCGGAGCACCGCCCAGGGCATGGGCCAGGGGCTTGGCCAAGTCCAGCGCCTCCTCCCCCAGGTTCAGCGGCAGGTTGGAGAGCAGGTAGCGCATGGTCGCCTCGGCGGAAGGAGTCCACGGGACTCAAGGCCAGGTTCAAGGATAGCGCCGGAGCTCCGGGCTTAACCTATATTCAGGCGAGGAGATGCCCATGACGGGTTCAGGTCCCAGGCGGGTGGTGGTCGCCGGTGGCACGGGGCTGGTGGGGCAGCCCCTGGTCCGGTCCCTCCTGGATCAGGGTGCGCAGGTGACGGTCCTGACCCGGAATCCCGCTAGGGCGGGCCTGCCCACGGGTGTCCACGCCCATGGCTGGGAGGACCTCCCGGCCCTGCTCGATGGCGCGGAAGCGGTCATCAATCTGGCGGGTGAGGGGATCGCGGAGAAGCGCTGGAGCAGCGCCCGCAAGGCCGTGATCCGGGACAGCCGGACCCTCGCGACCCGGCGGCTGGTGGAAGCCATGAAGGACTGCCACCTGCCGCCCCGGGCGCTCGTGAACGCCTCGGCCATCGGCTACTACGGGGCCAGGGACAAGACACCCGTGGATGAAGCTGCCCCGCCGGGAGCCGGGTTCCTCCCCGAAGTCTGCCGGGCCTGGGAGGCGGAGGCCGCCGCGGCCTCCGCGATCGGGGTCCGCGTTGTCCGCATCCGCATCGGCGTGGTGCTGGCCCGGGACGGTGGGGCCCTGCCGAAGATGGCGCTGCCGGTCCGGCTCTGGCTCGGCTGCAAACTCGGATCGGGGGATCAGGGGCTCAGTTGGATCCACCTGGATGACCTGGTCGCCATGTTCCTAGAGGCGGCCCGGAATCCGGCCTGGGAGGGCCCCTTCAACGGCACGGCGCCGGAACCCCTCGGCAACGCGGCCTTCACCGATCTCCTCGCGCGGCGGCTCCATCGCCCTCTGCTGCCGGTGCCAGGAGCCCTCACCGCCGCCGCCGCGAGGCTGGCTCTGGGCGAAATGGCCACAGCCCTGCTGCTCCAGGGCGCCTTCGTGGTTCCAACCCGCGCCCAGGCCCTGGGCTTCGGCTTCCAGTTCCCCACGGCTGGGTCGGCCCTCGAGGACCTTCTGTGACCACGTTCAGGCCCGCTCCAGCCCCCCGAACCGGGCCATGATGCGCCGGTCGCCGCCCTGGTCGAAGCGGATGGTGTAGGTCAGGCCCTCGCCCCGGCCCGATGACGCCAGCACCGTGCCCGCGCCGAACCGGGCGCTCTTCACTCGCGTTCCCGCCTCAAAAGCAGTCGGATCCTTCGTTTCGGCAGGTTCGGAGAACCTGCCGCCATCCGAGTCCGGTGGCGGAACCGGCACCTCCTTGACCCGGTCGAAGAAGCTGCGGATGCGCTGGAGTTCCGTGGCCACGGAGCCGCCGCTGGCGCCCCGGGTGAAGGAGCTGCCGGGGCGCACGCCCTCGCCGGACTGGTAGATCTCGGTGCCCCAGCGGATAGGCGCCGTCAGGGCCTCCGCGGGGAGCTCCCGCAGGAAGCGGCTGGGCATGGAGAGCATCTCGGTACCCATGATGCGCCGTCGCCGCGCGGCGCTCAGCGTGAGCCGGCGCTGGGCGCGGGTGATAGCCACGTAGAAGAGACGCCGCTCCTCCTCCAGGCCCTCCGAGGTTTCGCGGGCGTTGCGGTTGGGGAAGACATCCTCCTCCATGCCGATGACGAAGACGAACGGGAACTCCAGCCCCTTGGCGCAGTGGATGGTCATGAGGCTGAGCTGGGCGGATTCCTCCACCTGGTCCGCGTCCGCCGCGAGGGTGATGCGGTCCAGGAACTCCGACAGGCGCAGCCCCAGCGATTCGGATTCGGCCGCGGCGCTGAGGAACTCCTCCAGGTTGCGGATCCGGCCCTCGGCCTCCAGCGTGGCCTCGTCTTCCAGGCTCTGGAGGTAGCCGCTCTCCTGGAGCACCCACTTCACCAAGCCCGCCAGGCCCTGGGCCTCCCGTTCCGCCCCGGCCCGGTGGAAGAGCTCGAGGAACTTGCCCATCTCCCGCTGGGCCCGGCCCTTCAGCTCGCCGGCCCGCAGCAGCAGGGCCAGGCCTTCGAGGGCCGTGCCGCCCTCGGGAATGGCGCCCTCGATCTTCCCCAGCGTCGTGGGCCCCACACCTCGGGTGGGTGCGTTCACGCAGCGCCGGAAGCTCACCAGGTCGAAGGGATTCGAGATGAGCCGCAGGTAGGAGATGAGATCCTTCACTTCCTGGCGCTCGTAGAACTTCACGCCGCCCACCAGGCGGTAGGGCATGTTCTGGGCACGCAGCGCTTCTTCCATCTGCCGGGACTGCCAGTTGGCGCGGTAGAGCACGGCCACCTTGGCCTCGGGCTCGCGGTAGCGGAGCTCCTGGATGCGCTGCACCACCCACTCCGCCTCCAGCCGCCCCTCGTCCGTGAGCTTGAACGTGATGGCTTCGCCTTCGCCCAGGTCGGTGATCAGGGCGCCCTTGCCCTCCACGCGCTGGGAGTTGTTGGCGATGACCTCGGAGGCCGCATCCAGGATCTTCTTCGTGGACCGGTAGTTCTGCAGCAGCTCGATGCGCACGGCCTCAGGGAAGTCCTGCTGGAAGTCGAGGATGTTGCGGATGTCAGCGCCGCGCCACCCATAGATCGAGTTGTGCGTCACCAGACCGTTGGCCACGAAGTTGTGGACGCCTTCGATGTCGAGGTCATGGACTGAGGCTCTCATGGACACTCGCTCGACGCGATCCACCACGTCCAGGCCACCCTCCCCATCGAACAGGGCCATGCCGGGTTTCAGATTGCAGGCCGGGAGGAAGGGCAGACTGCTGGTCTCGCGGCCGGGGCTCGTGCCCAATCGGGCCTGCAGGTGAAGGTCTGCATCCAGATGCTTCCGAATGCGGTCGGCCATGCGCCGGATATCCCCAAACGAGGCCGCGCAGGTCTCCATGCACCAGCTCGATGAGCCTGACTTCGCGGAGCGCACCGATAGACCTAGGCCTTCCAGTACGCGACGGTCCTCCACACTGCGGCCTGCCATGGAGATGCGGTGCATGGGCCGCTTCCCGCGCCGGTCTCCGCAAAGCGTGACCGTCACCTGCCGGCGGAGGCCGTCACTGGCCTGGGCCCGGTGGTGGGGCGCCTCCACCGCCATGCCCTGATCCGCCAGCAGCCGCTCGGCGCCAGCCTGGGAATCCACCGCGGCGAACACGCGGCGGATGGCTTCCGCATCGTGGACCAGCCCCTTGATGGATCCCCCCTTGCGCGGCACGAAGGGTAGCGTGGGCAGCTGGTACTGGAGTGACCACACCTCCTCCTGGAGGCGCGCCTCCTGTTCGCTGGCATGGGTGGACACCACCCAAAGCTCGTCGGCATGCTCCTGCCGGGCCCGCTGGAGGAAGCCCACCACCGGTTTCACCTGGCCGCGGGTATGGGTCTGGCTGGTGCCCAGCCGCCAGCCGATGCCCTGTTTGCGCATGAGGTAGACGAAGTACAGCTGGGGTGTGACCCCGAGCCGGTAGCCTGCGATATGGATGTGTTCCGGCGTGCTGGTGAGGACCCGGCCTGAGGCAGTGGTGATACGGATGCCCGCCCCCTGGCGCGCCCGGGCCGCGGCCTTCAAGACCTTCGCAGGCCGGAACGTCCCGCTCCCATGACCCGCCATGATGAGATCTCCAGGTGCCACCTTTTCGATGGGCCGTTCCCGTCCATCCGCCATGAGCACCCGGGTCCCCTTGGCCAGGCACTGGTCCTCATCGCCCACCACGCACAGGTTGTGGTGCCGCCGGGCCAGGTGCTGCACGAGCAGGTACTGGGCGCGGTTGGTGTCCTGGTATTCATCCACGAGGATGAACTTGAAGCGCTCCCCGTACTGCGCCTGGATGACGGGCTCCCGGAAGAGGCGCTCGGTGTAGAGCAGCAGGTCGTCGAAGTCGCAGGCCCGGTGGTTCTTCAGGCCCTTCTGGTAGAGGTCATAGGCATCCAGGACCTTGCGGGTCCAGGGGTCCAGGGCCTCCTCCCGGGCCTCCTCCGGCAGCAGGCAGCGGTTCTTGAAGTCGCTGATAAGCTCCAGGACCTTCTTGGGATGGAACTGCTTCTCGGGGAGCTTCAATTCCGCCAGCACCTGCTTCATCAGGCTCTTCTGGTCCGCCGGATCGAAGATGACGAAATCCCGGCCCACGGGCGTGCGCTCGCCCTCGCGGCGCAGGATGCGGGTGCAGAAGCTGTGGAAGGTGCTCACCCACATCTGCGCGGCGGGCAAGGAGACGAGCCGCTGGACGCGCTCCCGCATCTCCTCGGCGGCCTTGTTCGTGAAGGTCATGGCCAGGATGGCGCCTGGTTGGACGCCCTCCTCCTCGATGAGCCAGGCGATGCGACGCGTGATCACCGTGGTCTTGCCGGACCCGGCACCTGCAAGGATCAGCAGCGGCCCATGGGCATGGCAGACGGCCTCCCGCTGGGGGGCGTTCAGATTGCGGAGCAGGGGGTGGGTGGAAGGATCGGGGGGGGCGCCGGGCATCCCTTCATCCTATCGGCCCGCCTCCGGCTACGGCGCGATGGCTTTGCCCTTCTCGGCCTTCCGGAGCACTTCCTTCACCAGGAGGGCCGCATCGGCCTCGGTCAGGCGGTCCTTGAAGGAGGGCATGACCATGCCGAAAAAGATGCCCTTGCGGATGGTCTTCACCATGTCGGCATCCGTTTCCTTCGCGGCCTTCTTCGGGTCCGTGAAATCGAACCCGCCCAGCTTCTTCCCTTCGGCGCTGTGGGCGGACCCATCCGGGCCGTGGCATTTCACGCAGTTCTGGGAGAAGAAGGCCCGCAGCTCGTCCACCGATTTCATGGGGGTCTGGGCCCCCATGCCGGCGGCGAGCAGGAAGGGGAAAAGCGTTCGGACGATCCGCATGGTCACCTCAATGGATGTTGAAACACCAGGCCAGGATGGGCCCGATGGATCCCCATGCAAGGGGCGACTCATGGTTTTTTCCGCCCCGCCATCGGGCGCACCACCTCGGCCACCATGCGCCGGGCCTCCGGTTCCACCAGCTGCCGGCTGAACCCCGGCATGGCGCCCCGGCCCTTCAGGATCGAGGCCACCAGGGCCGCGTCTTCCTGCCGGGCCTGCCAGCGGGCATCTGTGAGGTTCCTGCCGCCCAGGCGGGCGCCGTTGGGCCCGCGGCCCGTGCCCTCGGCCCCGTGGCAGGCCACGCAGCGCTCCCGATAGAACGTCCGCAGGTCCCGGGCCTGGGCGGACAGGGCACCAGAAAGGATCAGCAACAGCGCGGCGGAACGGAGCCCCATGGCTCGACGCTACCACGGGCGGGAAAGCACCGTTAGGCTGGAACGGTGCGCCCGTGGCGGAATGGCAGACGCTGCGGACTTAAAATCCGCTTCCGGCAACGGAGTACCAGTTCGAGTCTGGTCGGGCGCACCAGTTCCAGCCTCAGCCCTGTTCGGCCATCAGCTTCAGCAGGGAGATGAGGATCCCATTGAACCGCTTCCAGCCCGTGAGGTCGCCGCGGACCAGGCGGTGGACCTTCACCCAGTCGCCCTCGGTGGCGGCCTTGGGCACTTCCTTGAGCATGAAGTCGTAGGCCAGGATGCGGGCCGCCAGGGCCGGCTCCAGGGCCCGTTCCGGATCCTCCACCAGCTCGGCCCCCACCAGCTTCCCGAACCGCGCGTATTCGGCCCGGCCCAGCACGGGGATGAACCCCCGCCCGCAGTACTTGGCGCCGTCACCGGGCTCTGTATTGCCCAGGGCGCGCTTGAACTCGTACATGCGCCGGAAGTAGGCCTCGCTGCCCTGTTCCCGCTCCGGCGCGAAGAGGTAGCTCTCCGCCCCGATGGTGGCGATGGCCGCCACCTCGGTGGCCGGATCCAGGATCTTGAGCGAGCTCAGGGCCTCCACCACCAGTGGCCAGTTCTTCTCCACATTCGCGAGGGGCGCATGGAGGGTCGTCGCGATGACGTCCGCCGTGAATGGCATGGCTGGCTCCCGGAGGAAAGCGGCAGGCTTGGCGGGGAAAATCTACCACGGCGGGGATAATCTCGTGCATGCACATCCATCGATTGCACACCGGCGCGGCTGAAGCAGTCATCTCGGCCCAGGGCGCCGAGCTCCAGTCCCTGCGCCTGGGCGGCCACGATCTGCTGTGGGAGGCCGGCCCCCTCTGGCCCCGGCACGCCCCCCTGCTCTTCCCCATCGTGGGCCGCCTGAAAGGCGACGCCCTGCGGCACCAAGGCGGGACTTCCCCCATGCCCCGGCACGGCTTCGCCCGGGACCGGGCCTTCACCCTGCTCGAAGGGACCGCCACCACCTGCACCACGGAACTGCGCGAGGACGAGGCCAGCCGCGCCGCCTATCCCTTCCCCTTCCTGCTGCGGGTGGCCTACACCCTGAATGCGACCTCCCTGCGCATGGACATCGCCCTGCGCAACCCTGGCGACGCCCCCCTCCCCGCCAGCCTCGGCCTGCATCCGGCCTTCCGGTGGCCCTTGGCGCCCGGCCTTCCCAAGGCCGCGCATCGCCTCGTCTTCGAGGCCGACGAACCCGGCCCCCTCCGGCGCTTGACCACCGATGGGCTGCTGGATCCAACCCCTCATCCCACTCCCATCCTGGGGCGGGTGCTGCCGCTCCGCGAAGAGCTGTTCGCCGAGGACGCCCTGATCTTCCTCGAGCCCCGGAGCCGGAGCCTCCGCTTCGAGGCCGAGGGCGGGCCGACCCTCACCCTGCGCTGGGAGGGCTTCCCCCACCTGGGCCTGTGGGCCAAGCCCGGGCCTGGCCCGACCTTCCTCTGCATCGAGCCCTGGGAGGGCCACGCCGATCCCGAGGACTGGGGTGGCGACTTCGTGGACAAGCCCGGCAGCTTCCTCCTTCAGCCCGGAGACACGCGCCATTGGGCGCTGACCATGACCTTGGAACCCTGATCCCTCTTGGGAATGCAAAAGCTTCCTTGAAGCGGAGGAATGCTGAGGGGCGGAGGAGCGCGGAGAAAAGCAGGGAGCAAGAAATCTGCATTCTGTTCTCAGCTTTCCTCAACTCCTCCGCGAACCTCCGCTTATTCAGCTTTTCCTGAATATCCAGGTTAGACCAGCTCCGCCCCCAGGAAGTGCGGGCTGGCCAGGGTGATCCTCGCCTGCACCAGCTGGCCGAAGGGCAGCTCGCGGCCGGGCTCCGCCACCAGATGCACCGTCTTCCACTCGGCACTGTGGGCCAGCCACCAGCCGTGCTCGTTGGGGCCGTGATCTTCGACGCGCACGGGGATCTCGCGGCCCACGAACCGTTCATTGCTGGCGCGGGTGAGCTCAGTCTGGCGCTGCTGAAGGCGCTTCAGCCGGGCGGATTTCTCCGCCATGGGCAGGTCATCCTTGAGGCGCAGCGATGGCGTTCCGGGGCGTGGCGAGTAGACGAAGCTGAAGGAGCCATCGAAGGCGACTTCATCCAGCACGCGCAGGGTGTCCTCGAAGTCCTCATCGGTCTCCCCGGGGAAGCCCACGATGAAGTCCGTGCTGAGGGTCATCCGGGCGCGGCCTTCGCCCAGGTAGCCCAGGCGCTCCAGGTACTCGGCCACCGTGTATTCGCGCAGCATGCGCTTCAGCACCCGGTCGCTGCCGCTTTGCAGAGGCAGGTGGAGGAAGGGGACCGCCTTGGGATTCGACACCAGCACCCGCGCCAGGTCTTTGGTGAAGTTCATGGGATGGCTGGTGGTGAAGCGGATCCATTCGAGGCCATCGACCTCGGACACACGCTCCAGGAGGTCGGCGAAGGTGCAGCCGCCCGCATAGCTGTTCACGTTCTGGCCCAGCAGCTCCACCTCGCGGTAGCCCCGCTCCACCAGGCCACGCACCTCGCCCAGGACATCCTCGTAGGGGCGGTGGCGCTCGGCGCCGCGGGTGGTGGGGACGATGCAGTAGGTGCAGGCGTGGTTGCAGCCTTCGGTAATGGTGACCAGGGCCTTGGCCGTGTCCCGGCGCCGCGTGACGGAAGGCGGGAACAGATGGTTGTCGGGGTACTCGCCCGTATCCATCACTCGGGCCTTGCCTGCCTGGGCTTCGGCCACCAGCCGCGGCAGCTGCTTCAGGGCCATGGTGCCGAGGACGAAATCAATGTGGGGCGCCCGCTTGAACAGGGCGGCCTGCTCCTGCTGGGCCAGGCAGCCCGTGACGCCCACCAGCAGAGGACGTCGCTGCTTCTCCTCACGGAGGCGGCCCAGTTCGGAATAGACCTTGTGCACGGCCTTCTCGCGGATGGAGCAGGTGTTCAACAGCACCAGCTCAGCATCCTCGGCTGAATCCACGGCCTCAAAACCCTCGGCCGACAGCAGCCCCGACAGCTTCTCGCCGTCGTGGTCGTTCATCTGGCAGCCCCAGGTCTGGATGTGGAACTTCATCGCACCGCCCAAACCCTTGAGTGTACTGAAAAAGATGCTTGGACAGGATTAACAGGATTTCTTTGGATTAACAGGATTCAAGCCAAGGACATGAATCCTGTTAATCCGGTTCCTGATTATCGGCTTGCCTCCGCCTGGAATGATCGAACCGCGAAAGATGCGAATCGCCCTGCGGGCGCGCGAATGGCGAACGATCCTGCTTCCGCCTCCACGCGCGGGGCGGGCTTGGCGGCCTTCAAGAGCCGGCATTCCCGCCCCGCG
>Ga0255338_1003231_pt1 | contig 20267 bp, 21 predicted proteins | sample MeOH1_35cm_T4_19_FD_203715 | JGI IMG/M metagenome (GOLD analysis project Ga0255338, IMG submission 203715) | Sandy soil microbial communities from University of British Columbia, Vancouver, Canada - MeOH1_35cm_T4_195 | ecosystem: Engineered > Artificial ecosystem > Sand microcosm > Unclassified ...
CCCAACCGTCGAGCCCATCCCCATGAACATTCTGAAAAATCTCCGCCTCGGCCCGCGCCTGGCGCTGGGCTTCGGCCTCGTGCTCAGCCTGCTGGCCGCCATCGTGCTGCTGGCCCTGCTGCGCTTCGGCAGCGTCGGCCAGGCCAACCAGAAGATCGTCACCCAGGACTGGGCCAAGGCCGAGGCCGCAGCCACGATCAACGCCCTGGTGCGGGCCAATGCGCGCCGCACCATGGAGCTGTTCTTCGTCGAGGGTCAGTCGCAGCGCGAGCAGGTGCGCCGGCATATCGCCACCAACAAGGAACAGATCGCCGCCGCCCTGCAGACCCTGGACCGGCTGGTCTACACCCCCCAGGGACGCGAGCTGCTGGCCCAGATCAAGCCCGCCCGCGAGGCCTATGTCGCCTCGTTCAGCCGCGTGGACCAACTGCTGGAGGCCGGCCAGCGCGACGCCGCCAGCCAGTTGCTGATGGGCGAGACCCTGCCCGCCATCGAGCGGCTGCAGACCCAGGTGGTCGCGATGAGCGCCCTGCAGAAGCGCCTGGTCGATGACAGCGCGGCACAGGTGCAGGAGCAGATCCAAGGGACCGAGCGGCTGATGCTGGCCGCCGGCATTGCGGCGCTGCTGCTGGGCGCCGGCCTGGCCTGGGCGCTGACGCGTTCCATCACCGGGCCGCTGCAACAGGCGGTGGCGGTGGCCGAGCGCGTGGCCGAAGGCGATCTGGGCAGCCACATCGGCGCCACCGGCCGCGACGAGACCGGCCGCCTGCTGGCCGCGCTGAAGCTCATGAACGACAGCCTGGCCCGCACCGTCGACCAGGTGCGCCGCAGTTCCGACTCCATCGCCACGGCCTCCAGCCAGATCGCGATGGGCAATGCCGACCTTAGCCAGCGCACCGAGGAGCAGGCCAGCAACCTGCAGCAGACCGCTGCCTCGATGGAACAGATCACCGGCACCGTGCAGAGCAATGCCGACTCGGCCCAGCAGGCCTCGGCGCTGGCCAGCTCGGCCGACCAGGCCGCGGCCATGGGCGGCGAGGTGGTGCGCCGGGTCGCCGCCACCATGGGCGAGATCAATGCCGACAGCCATCGCATCACCGACATCACCGGCGTGATCGACAGCATCGCCTTCCAGACCAATATCCTGGCTCTCAATGCCGCCGTCGAGGCGGCCCGGGCCGGCGAGCAGGGCCGCGGTTTCGCGGTCGTGGCCGGCGAGGTGCGCAGCCTGGCGCAGCGCAGCGCCGAGGCCGCCCGCCAGATCAAGGGGCTGATCGACGACAGCGTGGCGCGCGTGGACAGCGGCACCCGGCTGGCCGAGGATGCCGGCCAGGCCATGGGCGACATCGTCGCCAAGGTGCGGCGCGTTTCCCAGCTGATCAAGGAGATCAGCAGCGCCACCCAGGAGCAGAACACCGGCATCAGCCAGGTAGGCTGCGCGGTCAACCAGCTGGACCAGGTGACGCAGCAGAATGCTGCCTTGGTCGAGCAGAGTGCGGCGGCGGCCGAGAGCCTCAGCCAGCAGGCCGCCCAGCTGGTGCAGGCGGTAGGCATTTTCAAGACCCGGACCGATGCCGATGCCTGAGTTGCGCCCCCCTGCCCCCTCACAATCCCGGGCCGGCCGCAGCGGCCCGGCCGCCCAGCTCACCGGTGTGGTCAGCATGACCCTGCTGGTGCTCAACACGCTGTTCTGGTGCCTGCTGCTGTTCGCCCTGGCCCTGATCAAGCTGCTGCTGCCGCTGCGCGCCGTGCGCCTGCGCATCGACCCGCTGCTCAATGCGGTGGCGGCCTGCTGGATCGACGGCAACAAGTCCTGGATCGCCCTCACCCGGGGGCGGGCCTGGGACGTGCAGGGCGCCGATCAGCTGCGCTATGCGGGCTGGTACCTGGTGAACTGCAACCACCGCTCCTGGGTCGACATCTTCGTGCTGCAGCGCGTGCTGAACCGGCGCATCCCGCTGCTGAAGTTCTTCCTGAAGCAGCAGCTGATCTATGTGCCGGTGATCGGGCTGGCCTGGTGGGCGCTGGATTTTCCCTTCATGAAGCGGCACAGCAAGGCGGCCCTGCGCAAGCACCCGGAGCTGCGCGAGCAGGATCGCGAGACCACCCGGCGCGCCTGCGAGAAATTCGCCCTGGTGCCCACCAGCGTGATGAACTTCGCCGAGGGCACCCGCTTCAGCACCGCCAAGCACCAGGCCCAGTCCTCGCCCTACCGCCACCTGCTCAAGCCCAAGGCCGGCGCCCTGGCCCTGGCCCTGAATGCCATGGGCCGGCAGTTCCGCTCGCTGGTGGACGTCACCATCGTCTATCCGGACGGCACGCCCAGCTTCTGGCAGTTCCTGTGCGGGCGCGCCGGGCGTGTGGTCGTGCGGGTGCGCGAGCTGCCGATCCCGGCCGAGTTCTGCAGCGGCGACTATGGCAAGGACGCGGCCTTCCGCGCCGAGTTTCACCGCTGGCTGGGCCGGCTGTGGGAGGAGAAGGACGAACAGATCGAGGGGCTGCTGCGGCGCGGGCCGGGCGCCTGAGCCCGGCAGGCCGGCACCCGCCTCAGCAGCAGCGGCTCATCTTGCCGGCGCCGCCGTAGCGCGCGGCCTGACGCTCGCGGAAGAAGTCCTCGTAGCTCATCGGCGCCTGGTCCGGATGGGTGGCCTGCATATGGGCCACGTAGCTGCCGTAGTCGGGCACGCCCACCATCAGCCGGAAGCTCTGTGCCATGTAGCGGCCGGCCCGGCCGACCTCGGCAGCCAACCCGGCCAGGCCCGCCATCGGCGTGCTCTCACTCACCGCCAGCCCCGGCCGGCAGCGGTGCGAACGGCGTCTCGCGCACCGTCGGCTTGCCTGCCGTGCGCGCCGCCAGGATGGACTTGATGCTGTAGACCAGCACGCTGATCACGACGAACATGAACAGCGCACACAGCGCGGCGTCGAGTCGGTCGTTGAAGATCACGCGCTGCATTGCGTCCAGGCTCTTCGCCGGCGCCAGCACCTGGCCGGCGGCCACCGCATCCGCGTACTTCTGGGCGTGGGCCAGGAAACCGACCTTCGGGTCGCTGGAGAAGATCTTCAGCCAGCCGGCGCTCATCGTGCAGGCCAGGAGCCAGGCGGCGGGCACGATGGTGGTCCAGGCGTAGCGGTCCTTCTTCATCTTGAACAGCACCACGGTGCCCAGCAGCAGCGCGACGGCGGCCAGCATCTGGTTGGCGATGCCGAACAGCGGCCACAGGGTATTGATGCCACCCAGCGGATCCACGACGCCCTGGTAGAGGAAGTAGCCCCAGGCCGCCACGCACAGCGCGGTGGCGATCAGGTTGGCGGGCAGCGACTCGGTGCGCTTGAGCGCCGGCACGAAGGTGCCCAGCAGGTCCTGCAGCATGAAGCGGCCGGCGCGGGTGCCCGCATCGACGGCGGTCAGGATGAACAGGGCCTCGAACAGGATGGCGAAGTGGTACCAGAAGGCCATCATCGCCTTGCCGCCCACCACCTGGTGCAGGATGTGGGCCATGCCCACGGCCAGGGTCGGTGCGCCGCCGGCACGGGCCAGGATGGTGTTCTCGCCGACGTCCTTGGCGGTCTGGATCAGCATTTCGGGCGTGATCACGAAGCCCCAGGTGGACAGGGTCGCGGCCACGGCCTCGGGCGCCTTGCCGACCAGGGCGGCCGGGCTGTTCATCGCGAAGTAGATGCCGGGCTCGATGCAGGAGGCGGCCACCAGGGCCATCACCGCGACGAAGCTCTCGGCCAGCATGCCGCCGTAGCCGATGAAGCGGGCATTGAGCTCGTTGTCCAGCATCTTGGGCGTGGTGCCCGAGCTGATCAGCGCATGGAAGCCGGAGACGGCGCCGCAGGCGATCGTGATGAAGAGGAAGGGGAACAGATTGCCGGCCCAGACCGGGCCGTTGCCGGCGGCGAACTGGGTGAAGGCCGGCATCTGCAGCGGCGGGGCCACGACGACGATGCCGATGGCCAGCGCCACGATGGTGCCGATCTTCAGGAAGGTGGAGAGGTAGTCGCGCGGCGCCAGCAGCAGCCACACGGGGATGGAGGCGGCCACGAAGCCGTAGCCGATCAGCATCCAGGTCAGGGTCTTGCCGTCGTAGGTGAACAGCGGCGCCAAGGTGGGACTCTCGTGCACCCATTGGCCGCCCAGGATGGCCAGCATCAGCAGCACGAAACCGATCACGGAGACCTCGCCGATGCGGCCCGGTCGGATGTAGCGGGTGTAGATGCCCATGAACAGCGCCACCGGAATCGTCGCGGCCACCGTGAAGGTGCCCCAGGGCGATTCGGCCAGGGCCTTGACGACGATCAGCGCCAGCACCGCCAGGATGATGATCATGATCATGAAGGCGCCGAACAGCGCGATCACGCCCGGCACCGTGCCCAGTTCCTGCTTGACCAGATCGCCCAGCGAGCGGCCATCGCGGCGCGTCGAGATGAACAGCACGATGAAGTCCTGCACCGCGCCGGCGAACACCACGCCGGCGAGGATCCACAGCAGGCCAGGCAGATAGCCCATCTGCGCGGCCAGCACCGGGCCGACCAGCGGGCCGGCGCCGGCGATCGCGGCGAAGTGGTGGCCGTAGAGCACGTACTTGTTGGTCGGCACGAAGTCCAGGCCGTCGTTGTGGCGCCAGGCCGGCGTCATGCGCGTGCCGTCCAGCCCCATGACCTTGGTGGCCAGGAACAGGCTGTAGTAGCGGTAGGCGATCAGGTAGACGCAGACCGCGGCCACCACCACCCACAGCGCGCTGACGGCTTCACCCCGCCCCAGCGCCACGGCCGCGAGCGCAAAAGCGCCCAGCAGCGCGACAAGAAGCCACACCAGGTGGCGTCCCAAGATCGACGACATTGTTTGTCTCCTCAAAGCCGCGGCCCAGCCCATGCGGGCCGCTGTGCAGGCGGCAGTTTCGACCGAGCGGTAGCCTGGGCGCATCCGTCGCACCACGCGCCGGATCGCGTGGGATCACCTAAGGGTCAACCCTAGATCGACGCTAGACCTGACCCGGGGCGCGCTCGCCGGCATGTTCGACGGCGTACTTGATCAGCTCGGCCTGGCCTTCCAGTCCCAGCTTGCGCTTGATGCTCTGGCGATGCGCCTCGACGGTGCGCACGCTGAGGTCCAGGCTCTTGGCGATCTGCTTGCTGGACTCGCCCCGGCCCAGGGCGGAGAGGATCTCGCTCTCGCGCGGCGAGAGGATGGGCCGCGGCAGCTGGTTGCGGAACAGGCGCCTGGAGACGGCCGGGCTCAGGAAGGTGCCGCCCGCGGCGACCGCCTCGAGGGCCGCGACGATCTCGCCGGCCGGCGCGTCCTTCAGCACATAGCCGCGCGCCCCGGCCTGCAGGGCGCGCTGCACGTATTCGGGGTTGTCGTACATGCTGAACATCAGCACGCACAGGGCCGGCTGGCGCTGCAGCATGGCCTGGGCCAGCTCGATGCCGTTGCCCTCCTTGAGGCCCACGTCCATCAGCACGACCGCCGGCGCCAGCGCCAGCAGCTGCGCCATCGCCTCCTCGGCCGTGCCGGCCTCGCCGACCACGCTCAGATGCGCCACGCTGGACAGGCGCGCGCACAGGCCCTCGCGGACCATCGGGTGATCGTCGACCAGCAGAATGCGGATCGGTTCCTGTGCTGCTTCTTGCATGCCTGTTCAGCCCTTCAATGACGAGGCCGCAACGCGCGCCTCGATCTGCGTGCCATGCCCGGGACTGGAGTGGATCACGAAGCCGGCGCCGATGGCCGCCAGGCGCTCGCGCATATTGCGCAGGCCGATGCCCTGCTCCGGATGCTGGTGCACGGCCTCGGGATCGAAGCCGCGGCCATCGTCCGTCACGCTCATCAGCAGGTCGCCGCCCTCGCCCCCGAAGTCCAGCCGCAGCTCCACCTGGGCGGCGCGGGCATGCTTGGCCACATTGGTCAGGCATTCCTGGGCGACGCGGAACAGCGCGGTCTTGACCTCGGCCGGCAGCTCGCGCTCGCGGCCCTCGATGCGCACGCCCACCTGGGCCCCGCCCGCCTCCTCGAACTCCTGGCCCAGGTGCTGCAGCGCAGCGCCCAGGCCCAGGGTGTCCAGCAGGGCCGGGCGCAGCCGGTGCGAGATGCGGCGCACCTCCACCAGGCTGCCGTTCAGGCGCGTCAGGGCCTGGGCGAGCGGCTGCGGCTGGCCGGTCTCCATTGCCGACTCCACCAGCAGCTTGGTCGAGACCAGGGTCTGGCTGATGCCGTCGTGCAGCTCGCGCGCCAGATGGGCGCGCTCGTCCTCCTGCGATTGCTGGACCTGGCGCGCCAAGAGGCGCAGTTTCGTCTCGGCGACGCGGTGCTCGCTCAGGTTCAGGGCCAGGCCCGAGGCGCTGATCAATGCGACCCCGAAGACCGCGATGCCGGCGATCCACAGCAGGGTGGTGGCGATATTGCTGCTGGCCTCCTGGTCGAGCTGGCGCATCGTGGCCTGGATGTCGTCCAGGTAGAGTCCCGTGCCCAGCATCCAGTTCCAGCGCGGCAGCGCTACCACATAGCCCAGCTTGGGGCCGATCTGGCCGCTGGAGGGTTTGCGCCACAGATAGTCGACATAGCCGCCGCCGGCCTGGGCCTGGGCGATCAGCTGCTGGATGGTGAGCCGGCCCTGCGGGTCGCGCAGCCCCCAGAGGTTGCGGCCCAGCAGCTCGGGCTGGCGCGAGTGCATCAGCACCCGGCCCTGCAGGTCGTAGACGAAGAAATAGCCGTCGCGGCCATAGTCCAGCGAGGCCAGCAGCTTCAGCGCCTGGGTGCGCGCGGCCTCGGGGTCGCCGCCGCGCTCGTACAGCGGCAGCACGGTGCTGATGGCCAGGGCTACGTAGTTGCGCAGCTCGCTGCGGCGCGCGTCCATGTAGGCGCGCTCCACCAGCGCATGCTCGTGCTGGGCCAGGCGCTTCTCCTGCAGGCGCACGGCCAGCGCGATCAGCGCCAGCGAGGCCACCAGGGGCAGGATGGCCAGCAGCAGGATCTTGGTTCGGAGTCGCATCGCGGGGTTTTCTCGCACCCCGCGATTTTCTTCTCAAACTGCGTTCAGACCGCGTCGGCGCCCTGCTCGGCACCCTCCTCGGCCTCGATCTCGGGCTCGGCGTCGACTGCATCGTCGAACTCGGCCGCCGCCGCCAGGGCCTTGGGAATCAGCGGCTTGTCCAGCGGGCGGTAGACCCGGCTGTGCAGGCGGTTCAGGCGTTCGGAATGCTCGACGGCGCGGGCCACGCGCTCGGGGTCCAGCATCATCGCGAAGGGATTGGCGGTGTGGGTCGTGAGGCGCATCGTGGGGCTCCGGTGGTTCGGCTGGATCAGCCTGGAAGCCACTGTAGGGACGCGGCCCGGCCCGCGACAGTCGGGCCGTCGCCAGATCGCTTGTCGGACAACTTCCTAGGGCTTGTCAGCCGCGGCGCGCAGCAGCTTGGCCAGCTTGTCGCGCCCGGCGCGCTCGGCAAAGTCGGCCGCGCTGAGCTGCAGCTCGTTGCGCAGGCGGGCGTCAGCGCCGGCCTGCAGCAGGATCTCGGCCGTGCTGATGCCGCCGTAGCCGGCGGCCAGCATCAGGGGCGTGCTGCCATTGGGCGCGCGCGCGTCGATCGCCGCGCCCTGCTCCAGCAGCCAGCGCGCCACGCCCTCGTCGGGCCCGCTGCAGGCATAGTGCAGCGGCGTCCAGCCCTCGCGATTCACCTGGGCGCCACGCCACACCAGGGCCTTGGCCCAGTCCAGCCGGCCCTTCAGCGCGGCCAGCATCAGCGGGGTCTCGCCGTTGGCATTGAGCGCGTTGACATCCAGCCCGGGGTGGGCCAGCAGGCTGTTCAGGGCCTTCTCCGACTCCTCCTGCAGCACCAGGTGCAGGGCCGTGCGGCCGCGCTCGTCGCGCGTGTTGGGGTCGGCGCCGCGCAGCAGCAGGGTCATCACGCGGCTGCCGTCGTCGCGCCGCGCCGCCAGCAGCAGATCCTCGCCCGGTCCGGCCTGGGCCGGGCCGGCCAGGCTCACCGCCAGGGCCGTCCCCAAGCCCGTCAACAAGGCGCGCAACCGCATGCCCCGGACCTCAGGCGAGCCGGAAGAGGCGCCGGCAGTTGGCCGTCGTCGCCTCGGCCACCGCCTCGACGCTCAGGCCGCGCAGCTCGGCCAGGCAGCGCGCCACATGGGGCACGTAGGCGGGACTGTTGGTCTTGCCGCGGTAGGGCACCGGCGCCAGATAGGGGCTGTCGGTCTCGATCAGGATGCGCTCCAGCGGCAGCATCGCGGCGACGTCGCGCAGGTCCTGGGCGTTTTTGAAGGTCAGGATGCCGGAGAAGGAGATGTAGAAGCCGAAATCGACCGCGGCCTTGGCGACCTCGGCGGTCTCGGTGAAGCAGTGCAGCACGCCGGCCTCGGCGCCCTCCTCGCGCAACAGGCGCAGGGTGTCGGCGGCGCTGCTGCGGGTGTGCACGACCAGCGGCTTGGCCGTGGCGCGGGCGGCGCGGATATGGGTGCGGAAGCGCTCGCGCTGCCACTCCATCTCGGCGAGGCTGCGGCCGTTCAGCCGGTAGTAGTCCAGCCCGGTCTCGCCGATCGCGACGATCTTCGGGTCCTGCGCGGCCGCCACCAGCTCGTCCACCGTCGGCTCGTGCACGTCCTCGTTGTCCGGATGCACGCCCACCGTGGCCCAGAGCTGGGGGTGCTCGTGCGCCAGCGCCTGCACCGCGGGGAACTCCTCCATCGTCGTGCAGATGCAGATGGCTTCGCTGACCTGGGCCTTGTCCATCTCGGACAGGATGGTCGGCAGCTGGGCGGCGAGCTCGGGAAAGCTCAGGTGGCAATGGGAATCGATGAACATCGCGGCAAGGCCCGCGTTCGCGGGCCGGGGATCAGATGGTCTGGGTGGGCTTGGCGGAGGAGATCATGGTGCCGAGCTGCTCCTCGATCCTCAGCTTGATCAGGCGATGCTTCTCGTCGGCCGGGAAGCGCACGCCCACGCCCTGGGTGCGGCCGCCCGAGGCATTGGCCGGGGTGATCCAGGCCACCTTGCCGGCCACCGGATAGCGCTGCGCATCATCGGGCAGGGACAGCAGCAGGTAGATGTCCTCGCCCAGCTTGTAGTCGCGGTTGGTCGGCACGAACAGGCCGCCATCGGAGAACATCGGGATGTAGGCGGCGTAGAGCGCCCCCTTCTCGCGGAACACCAGCTGGATGACGCTGGGACGGGCACCGCCGGCCACGGCCGGCAGCCCCTGGCCGGCGGCGAGGCCAGGAACGGCCGGGGATTTGGCAGGCAGCGGCTCACTCATGGGCGCAGTGTAGCGAATGCCCGGGGCGCGGCGCTCAGGCCGCCCGGCCGCGGCCACCCGCCGGACGCAGCGCCGCCTGGCCCTGGGCCAGCAGGGATTCGATCAGCAGGCCGGCATTGAGCGGATGCTCGGCATGCCGGGCCGCCTGCTGCAGCGCCCGCCCCCAGGGATGCAGCTGCGCGGCGCTGGCGCCCTTGGGCAGGCTGTCGGCCGGAAAGAAGCTGGGTGCGGCGCCATGGGCGACGCGCAGCAGGTCGTGGCACAGGCGCTGCTGCACGTCGATGGCGCGCGGCAGCCCCCAGTCGGCGATCGCCTGGATCTCGCCCCGCGCCAGACGCCCCGGCAGGGCACGCCAGGCGGCGGCCCGCAGGCCCTCGTTGAACCAGGCCAGCGCCTCCTGCGGGCGCCCGCCGGCCGCGGCCAGCAGGATCTCGGGCTCGTCCACGCCCTGCCCGGCCAGCCAGGCCAGGGCAGGCTCGCGCGCCGGCAGGCCCAGCGGCACCGGCTGGCAGCGGCTGCGTATTGTCGGCAGCAGGCTCTCGGGCGCGGCGCTGGCCAGCGCAAAGCGCAACACGCCCGAGGGCTCCTCCAGCGTCTTCAAGAGCGCATTGGCCGCCACCGTGTTCAGGGCCTCGGCCGGGTAGACCACCACCACCTTGGCACGGCCGCGCGCCGAGGTGGCCTGGGCAAAGGACAGCATCGCGCGCACCGCGTCGATCTTGATCTCGCGGCTAGGCTTGGTCTTGCTTTCCTTGGCGCTGCCCTCGCCCTCCTCGCCCCCCCAGCCCAGCGGTTCGCGCAGGGCCTCGGGAATGAGGATCTGGAAGTCCGGATGGGTGCGCGACTGGAATAGCTTGCAGGATCCGCAATGGCCGCAATGCGCCCCACCCGGCTGCGGGCTCTCGCACAGCCAGGCCTGGGCCAGCAGCAGGGCCAGGTCGAACTGGCCCACGCCGGCCGGCCCCTGCAGCAGCAGGGCATGCGAGCGCGCGGTCGCCAGGGCCTGGGCCAGCGGCTGGGCCAGCCAGGGCAGCATGGGGGCAGCCTCGACTACCATCCGCGCGCCTCCAGCACCGCCTCGATCTGGGCGGCGACGCTGGCGATGCTGCCGCTGGCGTCGATGCGCGCGAAGCGCTGCGGTGCCGCGGCGGCGCGGGCCGCGTAACCGCCGCGCACGCGCTCGAAAAAGGCCAGGTCCTGCTGCTCGAAGCGGTCGGCCGCCCGCGCCGCGGCGCGGCGCTGGGCGGCCTGGGCGGCGGGCAGGTCGAACCACAGGGTCAGGTCCGGCTGCCGCCCTTGCAGCACCCATTGCTCCAGCGTCGTCAGCACCTGCAGGTCCATGCCGCGGCCGGCGCCCTGGTAGGCGAAGCTGGCGTCGGCAAAGCGGTCGCAGACCACGGTCTGCCCGGCCGCCAGGGCCGGCTCGATCAGCTTGACCAAGTGGTCGCGCCGGCCGGCGAACACCAGCAGGGCCTCGGTCAGATGGTCGACCTCGCTGTGCAGGAACAGGCCGCGCAGGGTCTCGGCCAGCGGCGTGCCGCCGGGCTCGCGGGTGTTGAGCACCGTGGCGCCGCGTTCGCGCAGACGGGCGCTGACGGCCTCGATATGCGTGGACTTGCCGGCACCGTCTATGCCTTCGAAGGTGATGAATCGGGCGCTCACAGGCTCTTTACTTCAGACCACGCTGGTATTTGTTGACGGCGCGATTATGCGCGGCCAGGTCCTCGCTGAACTCGCTGCTGCCATCGCCGCGGGCGACGAAGTACAGGGCCTTGCTCGGCGCCGGATGCAGGGCCGCCTGCAGCGAGGCCATGCCGGGCATCGCAATCGGCGTGGGCGGCAGGCCGGCGCGGGTATAGGTATTGAAGACCGTATCGGCCAGCAGATCGCGGCGGCGCAGATTGCCGTCGAAGGCCTCGCCCAGGCCGTAGATCACCGTCGGGTCGGTCTGCAGCGGCATGCCCAGCCTCAGGCGGTTGACGAAGACGGCCGCCACCAGGCCGCGGTCGGCCGGCGTGCCGGTCTCCTTCTCGACGATGGAGGCCAGGGTCAGCGCCTCGGCCGGGCTCTTCAGCGGCAGGCCCTCGGCGCGGCCGGCCCAGGCCGACTCCAGGCGCCGGCCCATCGCCGCATGGGCGCGCTTGAGCACGGTCAGGTCGCTGACGCCGCGGCTGTAGGCATAGGTGTCGGGGAAGAAGGCGCCCTCGGCCGGCTGTTGCGGCGCGCCCAGCGCGGCCATGATCTCGGCCTCGCTCATGCCCGCCGTGGCGGGCTTCAGGCTCGGCGAGCGGGCCAGCGCCGCGCGGAACTGGCGGAAGGTCCAGCCCTCAATGAGGCGCACGGCCTCCAGCACCTCGGCGCCCCGCACCATCTTGGCCAGCAGCTCGCGCGGCGTGGCGCCCTGGTGGATCTCGTAGCTGCCGGCGCGGATCTGGCGCGCCTGGCCCGACCAGCGGAACCACTGGTAGAGCAGCCGCGCGTCGGTCCGCACGCCGGCCGCCACCCAGGCCTGGGCGACCTGCTGGGGCGCGCTGCCGGGCTCGATCGACAGCTCGACCGAGGGCTTGTCCAGCTCCAGGGGCCGGTCCAGCCACCACCAGGCGGCACCAGCCGCGCCGACGCCGGCGAGCAGGGCCAGGCCCAGCAGCCAGGCCAAGGCGGCCCGCAGCGATCCCGACGATTTGCTTTTGTTCTTTCTGCGGCCCAAGACCCGACGCCCCCAAGGTGATGCGGGCGCTGATGATAATCGGCCCCATGAGCAACGATATGCATATCACCGGCGGCGCCCTGCGCCTGAGCGACTGGGGCGTGATGCGCGCCCAGGGCGAGGAAGCCGCCAAGTTCCTGCACGGCCAGCTGACCCAGGACATTGCCCTGCAGACCCCGGCACAGGCCCGCCTGGCCGGCTACTGCTCGGCCAAGGGCCGGCTGCTGGCCACCATGGCGGTCGTCAAGACCGGCCCCGAGGAGCTGCTGCTGGCGCTGCCGGCCGAGCTGCTGGCGCCGACGCTGAAGCGGCTGTCGATGTTCGTGCTGCGCGCCAAGTGCAAGCTCAGCGATGCCAGCGGCCAGCTGGCCGTCTGGGGCCTGGCCGGCGCGGCGGCGCAGGACTGGCTGGGCGCAGCGGCGCCGACCGAGGTCTGGGGCGCGGGCCCCTGCGGCGATGCGGGCGCGGCCCGCGTGCTGCGCCTGCCCGGTGCCCTGCCGCGCTTCCTGCTGCTGCAGGCGGCCGACGCGGCCCCGCCGGCCCTGCCCGCCCTGTCCGAGAGCGACTGGCAATGGCTGGAGGTCGAGTCCGGCCTGGCCTGGGTGCGCCAGCCCACGGTCGAGCAGTTCGTGCCCCAGATGCTGAACCTGGAGCTGCTGGGCGGCGTCAATTTCCAGAAGGGCTGCTACCCCGGGCAGGAGATCGTCGCGCGCAGCCAGTACCGCGGCACGGTCAAGCGCCGCACCTTCCTGTTTGCCGCCGAAGGTTCGGCGGCGCAGATCGGCCAGGAGATCTTCCACAGCGCCGACCCGGAGCAGCCCGCCGGCCTGGTGGCCGCCGTCGCCCGTCGCGAGGGTGTCAGCCTGCTGCTGGCCGAGGTCAAGCTGGCGGCGCTGGAGGGCGCGGGTGCCCTGCACCTGGGTGCGGCCGACGGCCCGCTGCTGCAGGCCCGGCCCATGCCCTACGCCGTCGGCGAGCCGCAGTGAACGCCGCCACCACGACCGAGCTCTTCGTCTACTACCGGCTCCAGGCCGCGCAGGCGGACGCGGCGCGGGCGGCCTTCGAGGCCGCGCGCGCCGGCCGGCCGCTGCGCCTGCTGCAGCGCCAGGACCCCGATCCCAGCCTGCTGACCTGGATGGAGGTCTACCCGGCCGCGCTGGCCGGCGCCGAGCCGGGCGTGGCCGCGGCCATGGCGCCCTTCGTCCAGGGCCTGCGGCACCGTGAGGCCTTCGAGCCGCTGCTCGGCTGACCCCTCTTTTTCAGTCCTCGAAACGGATGCCGTCGCGGCGCAGCCGCCGCATCACGCTGTCCAGGTGGGCGCGCGCGCTGCTCGGGTCGCCCTCGCGCATCTGCGCGGCGGTGAGCCGCGCCACCGCGGGATCGATGGCCTTGAGCGGCCGGCCGCTGGTCATGGCCTTGAGCTGCACCTCGGCGGCGCGCTCCAGGTAGTAGAGGTCGTCCCAGGCCTCGGCAATCGTCGGGCCGGTGACCATCACGCCATGGTTCTGCAGGAACAGCAGGTCGGCCCCGCCCAGCGCCGCGGCGATGCGGTCGCCCTCGCGCTCGTCCAGCGCCAGGCCGTTGTACTGCGTGTCCACCGCGCAGCGGCCATGGAATTTCAGCGCGGTCTGGCCGGCCCATAGCAGCGGCGGGCCGTCCAGATCCAGCATCGCCAGCGCGGTGGCGTTGGGCATGTGGGTGTGCAGGGCGACGCGCAGGCCCGGCCGGGCGCGGTGCAGGCGCGCGTGGATGTAGAAGGCCGTGGCCTCGGGCCGGCCCTCGCCCTCGAGCACGCGGCCCTCGAAATCGCAGAGCAGCAGGCGCGAGGCCGTGATCTCGTCGAAGGCCAGGCCGTAGGGATTGACCAGGAACAGGTCGTCGCGCCCCGGCAGCATGGCCGAGAAGTGGTTGCAGATGCCTTCCTCGAAGCCGCGGCGCGCGGCCTCCTGGAAGCAGGCGGCCAGTTCGATGCGGGTCTGGCGGGCCGCGTCGCCGTCCAGTCCGGCGGCGCGCGTCGCGCCTGGCGCCGCCGGCGCGGCATGCAGGGTGTGGGCCATGGGGACTTTCCTCCTCGGCGGCGAGCCTACCAGCCCAGGCCGGCGAACAGGGCCGGCACCTGATCCAGCGTGCGCACCGTGGCATCGGGCCGGTAGTCCGGCAGCGGGCGCCGGCCGGTGCCGCGGTCCACCCAGACACAGCGAAAGCCGACCTCGCGCGCCGCCGCATGGTCCAGGTGCGGGCTGGCGCAGATGTGGACCACCTCGTCCGGCGTCACGCCCAGCTGCGCATGGGCATGGTCGAACAGGCGCCGGTCGGGCTTGTAGGCGCCGGCCTGCTGGGCGGTGATGACGCGGTCGATCGTGCCGCCGAGCTGGGCCACATTGCCGGCGATGATGTCGTCGTCGGTGTTGGAGACGATGGCCAGGCGGTGGCCCCGCGCCTTCAGCGCCCGCAGCGCGGCGACCACCTCGGGGAACGGCGGCATCGCGCCGATGCTGCCGGTCAGCAGCTCGGTGTCGCCGGGCTCGGCCGGCAGGCCCAGCTCCAGCAGCGCCAGACGCAGGCCCTCGCCGGCCAGCGTGCGGAAGCTGCGGTGCGGCGGGGTCTGCTCCAACGCATGCTCGTGGCGGTCGTAGACCTCGATCAGGCGCTCGGGCGCGATGCCGCCGGCCTTCTTGCGTTCGAGGATGCGGCGCACGGCGGCCTGCAGGCCCTCGTCCCACTGGATCAGGGTGCCGTAGCAGTCGAAGCTCAGCCATTGCGGGCGGGGATGGGCGTTCAGGCTCATGGTGGGGTGTTGTCATCAAGGGTTGGAACGGCCGCCAGCATGCAGGCCTCGCCAAGTATTTGAAAATTAAATTACCATCTGCCGGATAGTTGAAACATCGATTGACGCAATGCTGGATCTGGAACTCCTGAAGACCCTGGTCTGCGTGGTGGAGGAAGGCAGCTTCACCCGTGGCGCCGAGCGCGTGCACCGCACCCAGTCCACCGTCAGCCAGCAGATCCTGAAGCTGGAGGAACGCCTGGGCCAGGCGCTGCTGGAGCGCGACCGCAGCGGCAAGCAGGCCCGGCCGACACCGCAGGGCGAGCTGCTGACCCAGTACGCGCGCCGCCTGCTGGCGATCGCCCAGGAGGCCGAGGACGCGCTGGCGCGCCAGGCCGCCCAGGCCACGCTGCGCCTGGGCGTGCCGGAGGATTTCGACGCGCGACGCATGGCGACGCTGCTGGGCGGCTTCGGCCGCGAGCGCCCGTCGCTGCGCCTGGAGACCGTCAGCGGCATGAGCAGCGAGCTGCAGCGCCGGCTGGCCGCCGGCGAGCTGGACCTGGCCCTGCTCAAGCGCGAGCCGGGCAGCGGCGAGGCCATTGCCACCTGGCCCGAAGTCCTGGTCTGGGCCGGCGCGGCCGGCTCCCGCGGCGTCGACCCAGGCTCGGTGCCGCTGGTGCTGTTCCCGCCCGGCTGCATCTACCGGCTGCGCGCGCAGCGCCTCTTGGACAAGGCCCGGCGCCCCTGGCACCAGGCCTTCGGCAGCCACAGTCTGACCGGCATCCAGGCCGCGGTGGCCGCCGGCCTGGGCCTGAGCGTGCTGCCGACCACGGCCCTCCTGCCCGAGCATGCGGTGCTGGACCAGTTCGGCAGCCCGCCGCCCAGCGAGCTGGCCCTGGTGAGCGGCAGCCTGGCGCCGAGCGCGCCGCAGCGCGAGCTGGCCGACTACCTGGTGGCCGCGTTATCGCAGATCCCGCAGGCCTTGCAGGAGCTGCCCGCATGAATCTGCACCGGCTCGACCTGGTCTCGCTGGCCCTGTTCAGCCAGGTGGCGCGCAGCGGCAGCATCAGCCGCGGCGCGGCCCTGGCCCATCTGGCCGTGGCCGCGGCCAGCAAGCGCATCACCGACCTGGAGGCCGCGGTCGGCAGCCAACTGCTGGAGCGGCATTCGCGCGGTGTCAGCCTGACGGTGGCGGGCCAGGCCCTGCAGCGCCATGCCCAGCGCATCCTCAGCGACGTGGACCAGCTCGCCGCCGAGCTGTCGGACTACGCCTCGGGCCTGCAGGGCGTGGTGCGGCTGTGGGCCAACACCTCGGCCGTCACCCAGTTCCTGCCGGCCGAGCTGGCGGCCTTCGGCGCGGCCAACCCGGGCATCCGCATCGAGCTGGAGGAAGGCAATAGCGGCGAGATCGTCGCGGCGGTCGGCGACGGCCGCGCCGACCTGGGCATCTTCGCCGACCGCACGCCGGCGCCGGGGCTGCACCTGCAGCGCTACCGCGAGGACCGGCTGGTGCTGGTGGTGCCGCGCGGCCATGCGCTGGCGCGGCGGCGCAGCCTGCGCTTCGAGGAGGCGGTGGAGCTGGACTTCGTCACCCTGCCCCAGGGCACCTCGCTGGCGCGGCGCCTGCATGCCGAGACCGAGGCGCTGGGCCGGCGGCTCAAGGCGCGCGTGCAGGTGCGCAGCTTCGACGCGATGTGCCGCATGGTGGCCGCGGGCCTGGGCGTGGCGGTGCTGCCGCGCGAGGCCATCCAGCCCCATCTGCGCTCGATGGACCTGCGCCAGATCGCGCTGGCCGACGACTGGGCGCGCCGGCGCCTGCTGATCGGGCTGCGCGACGCCGGCGCGGTGCCGCGCCATGTGCGCGCGCTGCTGGAGCATCTGGGGCCAGGCAAACCCTGAGCCGCCTTCGCCGACCGCGAAAGCAGCCGCCCCGGCTTTGAGCTTCCCGCCGTGCGGGCGCCGCGCCACCATGCCGGCGCAGCAAGAACGACAGCAGCGGAGACATAAAGCATGGACGGCATCCCCCAAGCCGCGCCCGGCGCCCTGGCCGGCGTGCGTGTGATCGAGATGGGCCAGCTGATCGCCGGCCCCTTCGCCGGCAAGACCCTGGGCGAGTTCGGCGCCGAGGTCATCAAGATCGAGGCTCCCGGCAGCGGCGACCCGCTGCGCAACTGGCGCATGCTGGATGCGACCGGCACCTCGGTCTGGTGGCAGGTGCAGTCGCGCAACAAGCGCTCGCTCGCCCTGGACCTGCGCGCCCCCGAGGGCCAGGAGATCGCGCGGCGCCTGATTGCCGAGGCCGACGTGCTGATCGAGAACTTCCGCCCCGGCACCCTGGAGGGCTGGGGCATGGGCTACGAGGAGCTGGCCAGGCTCAACCCCGGCCTCGTGATGCTGCGCATCTCCGGCTATGGCCAGACCGGCCCCTACCGCGACCGGCCCGGCTTCGGCGTGATCGGCGAGGCCATGGGTGGACTGCGCCACCTGACCGGCGAGCCGGGCAAGGTGCCGGTGCGCTGCGGCATCTCGATCGGCGACACCCTGGCGGCCTTGCATGGCGTGATCGGCGTGCTCAGCGCGCTCTACCACCGCAAGGTCAACGGCGGCCGGGGCCAGGTGATCGACGTGGCCCTGCACGAGGCGGTGTTCAACGTGATGGAGAGCCTGATCCCCGAGTACAGCGCCTTCGGCGCGGTGCGCGAGGCGGCCGGCAGCGCCCTGCCCGGCATCGCGCCCAGCAATGCCTACCGCTGCAGCGACGGCTTCGTGCTGGTGGCCGGCAACGGCGACAGCATCTTCAAGCGCCTGATGACGGCCATCGGCCGCGCCGATCTGGGCGAGGATCCGCAGCTGGCGAACAATGCCGGCCGCGTCACGCGCGTCGCCGAGATCGACGCGGCCATCGAGGCCTGGACCGCGCCGCAGACGGTGGCCGCGGTGCTGGAGCGCCTGGCCCCGGTGGGCGTGCCCGCCGGGCGGGTCTACACGGCCCGGGACATCGCCGAGGACCCGCATTACCAGGCCCGCGACATGCTGCTGAGCCAGACGACGCACGCCGGCGACACCCTGACCGTGCCGGGCATCGTGCCCAAGCTGCTGGGCACGCCCGGCAGCGTGCGCCGCGCCGCGCCCACGCTGGGCGGCGACAGCGAGGCGGTGCTGCGCGAGATCGGCCTGACGGACGAACAGATTGCCGCGCTGCGCGGTCGCGGGGTGATCGCATGAGCGAGCTGGATGCTTGGCGCGGCGCCGGCCGGCGCGTCTACATGCAGGAGGTCGGCACCCGCGACGGCCTGCAGGCCGAAGCGGTCTTCGTGCCCACCGCCGACAAGATCGCCCTGGTCGACGCCCTGTCCGAGACCGGCCTGGCCAAGATCGAGGTCACGTCCTTCGTCTCGCCGCAGGCGATCCCCGCGCTGCGCGATGCCGAGATCGTGCTGCGCGAGATCCGCCGCAAGCCGGGCGTGGTCTACAGCGCCCTGGTGCCCAATGTGCGCGGCGTCGAGCGTGCCGTCGACGCCCGCACCGAGGAGATGAACCTGGTGATGTCGGCCAGCGAGACCCACAACCTGGCCAATCTGCGCATGACCCGCGCCCAGTCCTTCACCGGCCTGGCCGAGGTGGCGCGGCTGGCCGCGCAGGCAGCAACGCCGGTGAACGTCTCGCTGTCCTGCGTGTTCGGCTGCCCGATGGAGGGCGAGGTGGCGGACGGCGTCGTCTGGGACTGGTGCGGGCGCTTCGTCGAGGAGCTGGGCACGCGCGGCGTGACCCTGTGCGACACCACCGGCATGGCCTACCCCACCCAGGTGGCCGCCCTGACCCGGGCCTTCCGCGCGCGCTGGCCAGACACCGAGCTGACCCTGCACTTCCACAACACCCGCGGCATGGGCCTGGCCAATGTGCTGGCGGCGCTGTCCGCCGGGGCCGACCGCTTCGACGCCTCGCTGGGCGGCATCGGCGGCTGCCCCTATGCGCCGGGCGCCAGCGGCAATGTCTGCAGCGAGGAGATCGTCCATGCCCTGGACCTGATGGGCTACGACTGCGGCGTGGACCTGGCCGCCCTGATCGCCGCGGCGCGGCGCCTGCCGCCGCTGATCGGCCACGACATCCCGAGCCAGATCGTCAAGGCCGGGCGCCGCCTGGACCTGCATCCGCGCCCCGCGGACTTCGACGCGATCCGCGCGCGCGCGCTGGCGCGCGGCGGCTGAGCCGGCTTCTTCCTTTTTCAAAACACCAACGGAGACATCGCGATGCCCCCCTTCTTGCAAGGCCGCAAACTGGCCGCCCCCTTTGCGGCCCTCATGCTGGGTACGCTCGGCGCGCTCGGCGCCCAGGCCCAAGGCGCCTACCCCAGCAAGCCCATCACCCTGATCGTGCCCACCGCGCCCGGCGGCACCACCGACATCGCCGCGCGCATGCTGGCCGAGCCCCTGGGCAAGGCCCTGGGCCAGAGCGTGGTGGTGGACAACCGCGGCGGCGCCAGCGGTGCGCTGGCGGCCCTGGCGGTCAAGCGCGCCGAGCCCGACGGCTACACCCTGCTGATGCAGTACTCGGGCTACCACGTGATCACGCCCAATGTCAGCAAGCAGCCGATGCAATGGGAGGCCAAGGACCTGCAGGCCGTGGCCAATGTGCTGAGCGCGCCGCAGCTCATCGTGGTGCGCGAGGGCCTGCCGGTGAAGACCATGGCCGAGCTGGGCGCCTATGCCAAGGCCCACCCCGGCAAGCTCAGCTATGCCTCCTCGGGCAATGGCTCGCTGCAGCATGTGACCGGCGCGATGCTGGAGCAGCAGGCCGGCGTCGACATGGTCCACGTGCCCTACAAGGGCACGGGCCCGGCCCTGCAGGACCTGCTGGGCGCCCAGGTGGACCTGACCTTCGGCACGCCGCCGCCCTACATGCCCTTCATCCAGACCGGCAAGCTGCGCGCCCTGGCGGTCACCGGCAAGAGCCGCCTGCCCTCCCTGCCCAACGTCCCCACCGCGGCCGAGGCCGGCCTGCCCAAGCTGGACGCCACCTCCTGGTTCGCGGTGTTCGCGCCGGCCCGGACGCCGCAGGCCGTGGTCGACAAGCTGAGCAGCGAGATCCAGAAGATCATGGCCACGGCGGCCTTCAAGCAGAAGGCCGCCGAGCAGGGCGCGACGGCCGACTACATGAGCCCGCAGCAGCTCGGCGACTACGCCAAGGCCGAGCTGGCGCGCTGGGCCCAGGTCGTCAAGGCCTCGAAGATCGAGGCGGACTGAGCCCTCCCGGAAACCGGGGCGCAAGCCCCGGGGGCATGGTTTCCCCGGGTTGGTCCGGAGGGTCGCGACTCGCTACAAAGAGACTGCGGACCGTCCCGGCTGACGCCGGCGGCCGCGGGGTCGAAGAACCAAGACGGAGACAAACCATGCCCGGATCTGCCCTGGCCGCCCGCGGGCGGCAGCTGTTCGCCTGTCTGTTGCTTGCCGGCACCGCGGCCTTGGCGCCGCCCGGCGCCGCGGCGCAGACGGCCGGCGTCGCCCTGAAGGGCTCGGCCGCGCATGT
>Ga0255338_1003232_pt1 | contig 20261 bp, 17 predicted proteins | sample MeOH1_35cm_T4_19_FD_203715 | JGI IMG/M metagenome (GOLD analysis project Ga0255338, IMG submission 203715) | Sandy soil microbial communities from University of British Columbia, Vancouver, Canada - MeOH1_35cm_T4_195 | ecosystem: Engineered > Artificial ecosystem > Sand microcosm > Unclassified ...
CGTCCTTTTCGGCTTCAATGCATACTCGTTTGCTCCCAAGCTCAGTTGCTTCATCGTGACCACCATTGTTGTTTAATCTTTAGCATGATTATAAATCATGCAGAAACTTGTTCAGGGTTTCCTTAGGCGCTACAAATAGCCTTTAAATATTATGTTCGATACCGCACATAATATTTAATAGAAATGTGTTATAAAGAAAAAAAGAATAATTAGACAATCCAAATTATTTATTAAAAATAACAAAGCTATTATAGTTACTATATAGTCTTGTTGCGATAGATAAAGGAGGCATTAATTATGACTGATCCTCGTCAAAACAAACTCCTCGAAGCTTTGCCTGAGGATGATTACCAGCGTATTCTCAACTGTATGGAGCTAGTTCAGATGCCCTTTGGTAAAATTCTTTACGATTCAGGAGAAAAGTTAAATTTCGTCTATTTCCCTACAAATTGCTTCATATCACTGCTTTGTGTCATGGAGAATGGTTCAACAACGGAAGTCTCTGTCGTCGGCAATGATGGCGCTATCGGCATTGCGCTCTTCATGGGCGGAGAAACCATGCCAAATCAGGCTATGGTACTAATCCCGGGCTATGCCTATCGGATACCTGCGTTTCTATTTATGCAGGAATTTAATCGCCACTGTGCGTTGCTTCATGTTTTACTGCGCTATACGCAGGCTCACATTACCCTAACGGCACAAACCGCAGTTTGTAATCGGCATCATGCAGTGGATCAACAACTCTGTCGATGGTTATTGCTAATTCTGGATCGGCTTCCTTCAAATGAATTGAACATGACCCAGGAATTAATCGCCAGAATGCTCGGTGTACGCCGTGAAGGCATTACAGAAGCTGCCGGAAGATTGCAGAGAGAAGGTTTAATTCAATATAGCCGTGGCCATATTACGGTGTTAGATCGACTGGGACTGGAAGCACGGGTCTGTGAGTGTTACCAGGTAGTCAAGAAGGAATCTGATCGTCTGCTCGCTGCTTAACCCGCTGAACTTATATACACGCCCACTTTTACCAAGTTTTCAGTCAATTATTTTAAGCAGGCAAAGATAGCTCTGCTATACATTGTTCAGTTTTTATGTGGGGTGCATTGCCTCTGTTCCTGATGAAAAATGCGCTATCCTGGATTTTCCAAAAACGCTACTAAACTAAGCTAGTCCAGATTTTGTGGACAGGCAATTTGCTGATATTTTATCAACATGTCAGGAAGCTCCATGAAACGAATACCGCGCGTCGTATATCTACCGAAGAATTTAGGGAAGAAGCGATAAAGCCAGTTAAAAAGCGACATTTCACTATAGTGGAAGCTAGCAAGCAATTAGATAGTAGATCCCAAGTCCATACGTACATGATGGATAGTTCTCCAGTCTGATCACGGTGAACTTAAGCACACTCTAGGTGCTGCCAAGCTTACGGCAGATCAAACACCAACGCATTCATGAATTTGAACGCGAGCTAGCGATCGCCAGAATGGAAGCTATAGTCAAATCTGGTGTATAGAGAATCAAGCGGCATTCTGTTTTTGATCCCAGTAGTTAATAGCGTTAACGAACTTAACGCCGTTGATGACGTTTGCTAACAGGACATAGCCTCTTAAGCGGAATCATTTTTTCTGCGCTGTCTCCATAAGTTTGAACACCACCTCAATGTTGTTATCCGGCTTCCACAATTTTTAGTTTTGGCAGCAATTAAACGCTAGCAGTAATTCATTTCTTGGTCTGGGAAAATGGACGCTGAAAGTAGTAACTTTTACTTGCTGATTTACACCATTAACTCTTCATACATGACAGATTAAGATTGATGCTATCGGTTTGGCTTAATCTAATTCTGTTCTCAGGATTTTTCCGTAGGTATCCAATTCGAGTTCGAGTTCCTTTCCTTCTGTCTTTATTTCCACCTCGTAACCAGTAACTGTCCCATCAGGTTTCATCACCTTCTTTGCCTCCTCGATGGTCACCTTTGGGTGTGCCTTGAGAATGGCTTGGACTATCGGTTCAGGCAGAGTCTTGACATCAATGGCTTCTTCCTTTTGCAGAATCACTCCATCGGAGTCATACAGAATTTCATACTCTTTACCGTTGTCCTTGTATTCCACTTCATAAGCGGCTTTGCCTTCGATCATTTCCTTCTCGAATTCTACCTCTTTGGCATTCGGATAAGACTTTTCAAAAGCTTCGAGGATCGTTTTGGGTACTTGATGTTTGCTCACTTCTTTTTCGCCGGCATTCGCCTGACCGAATGCTACTAAAAAAGTGGCCAGTACCGTCGTAACCCACAGTTGCGTTTTCATAAAACCTCCTTTGATCGTAGCAAAATTACACTGATTAGAACCCGTTGATCAACCTATATTCTCAGAAGAAGATCGAAAAGACCGCAATGAAAAAATTTCGTTAACTTCTGTCAACTCTTTAGCTTAATAATTGTCAATATTTCGAAGCACAAAAATTACTTCCATGTTTCGATGCCCTATTTCTAGTTGGTCACTATCATTAGAAAACATTTAAAACCTGTGTTCATAATGGGTTGGGAGTGTTTTTAAATACCGTCAAAAATGAACTACCACACTAGTTCTTCTTTTGGTCACTGGCTGGTTTTTCATTTGTGGTTGACTTTTCCTTGGTGACTGGATTCTGTAGTGTGTACCCTTCCTCTTTCGCCTTGTAGCCGCCATATGCTCCCGCTCCTCCCGCTGCGAGCAGCCAACAGCCCGATAGCGCTGGAATTAAAAGCAATAGTACTCCTACACGAAGTAATTGATTTATCTTCATTGCAACCTCCTAGAGAGATTTAGTTAATTTTGTAGCAAAAGGTATCATGGCAAACGTAAGTTATGCACAATACACACCGTACCACAATCGCTATACAATAATAGCTATAATTGCTATTAGTGTCCATTATCTTCATCAGGTTACCTCATTGAGAGGTTACTTTAATTCGAACAATCTAAATAATTCTTGGGGTTGATCTTATCGCGAATTAGATTCGATAATTTCTTGGCTGGCTGATATATCGTATTTATAGATTCGGCCATTAAATAGTGCAATTTTCATGGTGAAAAAGTCCGGGATACGGAGATTCTAATTAATATTTTTAATGGCCAGATCAATAATTGTTTGAACTGTCCCTTTACATTACATTTCAAATGGATAAAGCAATATGATAGGTAAGCTAAATTACGATCATACTGCGAGACACACAAAGCAGATTATAAGATAAATAATGTTGTATATATTACGTTAGGCACTCAGAGAGGAAAGTATTATGAGCAACATAGCTTGTACTCCCAATTTGCAAAGGCCACAGCATATTTTTGTGGCGGGCCGCACGTTTTTACTTCGGCTGTCGCAATCATTATCGTTTGGGTCATCACCGGCCAGATGTTTGGTTTCAGTGATACATAGCAGTTAACTTCTTATGCTTAACCGACAATACAATTTCCAAATAATATTTGACCAGAATTTCGCCCAAACCATCACTTAGTGATTCACTAACGATGAAAACGGGAGCGAATTACTTATTTTTCGACTAAATTTTTTCTAATAAGATCAGAATCAGTAAAATAGTCAAAATCAATCCGAGCCCACCGCTAAGTCCATAACCCCAACCACGGCTATGCGGCCAGATTGGCACGACTCCAAGGAGCATCAAAATAATAATTAAGAGTAAAATTGCGCTAAGTGACATGGAGGTACTCCTGTTATATAAGAATGTTAAATTGAAAAATTCGCCAAAACGGTCGGTATAACCATTATTCGATGGAATCTTCCTTTACACGAAAGTTGATGCCGCATTAACTTCACGATTCCTAAGATTATCGAGAATTCAACCACGAAATAACTAAGAATATCGGTATTAATTAAATAATATTCCTTATCACAAATATTAGTTCGAGTTCGATTCCGTTATTTATAGTAAGCAACTCTCAAAAAGGTAGAATTAATAGCATGGGGGTGAAATTTTATTTGGTCTGTACGTTATCGAACACAAGTACTTACTGGAACTGTGCTATAAAGCATATAGGGGTTGAATTAATAATCATTTACTCAATAAATGGCAGAGGAAGGATCCAGTATTACGATAGACGGAGCACTGTGTATCAATCAAGTGATTCTTTTCTGTCCAGAAGCCAGGAAACTATATTTCCAGTTTACCCAATTGTTCATTCAACTGATTCAGCTTCTCATTAAATGCCGCCAGTCGCTCTTGTTCTTGCGCAACCACATCGGCCGGTGCGCGTTCAACAAAACTGGGATTAGCCAGCTTTATCTTTGCTTTGCTCACTTCGGTCTCTATACGTGCAATCTCTTTCGATAATCGTTCGCGCTCAACGGCTGCGTCCATTTCAATTTTCAGCATCAATTTAAACTCACCGACGATTGAAACCGGCGCATCGATGTTCGGCAGGTCATCTTGTTTTATTTCAATCTCGGACAGCTTTGCCAATGTCAGCAAATAAGGCGAATATTCTGTCAGGATCTGTAAATCGCCAGTTATCAGCAGGGGAACTTTCTGCGCCGGCGAAAGATTCATTTCGCTGCGCAAGGTACGACAGGCATTGATAAGCTCTTTAAGTCGAACGATATACTGGATGGCCTGCGCATCGACTCTGGATAAATCCGCCTTGGGATAAGGCTGGCACATAATGCTCGCACCTTCTTTACCGGCCAGCTCCGCAACTTTCTGCCAGAGTTCTTCGGTAATAAAAGGAATAATCGGATGAGCAAGTCGTAACATGGTTTCCAGCACACGCACCAGCGTATGGCGCGTTGCACGCTGCACGGCTTCCTGCGGACTGTTGAGCTGTACTTTGGCAAGCTCGACATACCAATCGCAATACTCATCCCACACCAACTCATACACTTCCCGTGCTGCCAGATCAAACCGGTAATTGGCAAATGCCTGTTCCACCACATTCTCCGCCTGCTGAAGCCGGCTGATCATCCATTTGTCCGCGATTGAATACGACGATTGCACTGTATTATCATCCAATCCGACGTCTTTACCCTCACAGTTCATCAGCACATAACGCGTTGCATTCCACAGCTTGTTACAAAAATTCCGGTACCCCTCGCACCGCTGCATATCAAATTTGATATCACGACCATGTGAAGCCAGGCTGGCAAATGTGAATCGCAGGGCATCCGTACCAAACGCAGGGATGCCATTTGGAAAATGTTTCCGTGTATTTTTCTCGATCGATTCCGCTTGCCTGGGATTCATCAATCCTGTGGTACGTTTTGCAATCAGGTCAGGCAATGTAATACCATCGATCAGATCCAGCGGGTCCAGCACATTTCCTTTGGATTTACTCATTTTCTGACCTTCAGCATCACGGATCAGACCCGTGATATAGACCTCCCTGAAAGGTACTTTGCCCGTGAAATGCAGCGACATCATGACCATCCGCGCCACCCAGAAGAAAATAATATCGAACCCGGTGATTAACACAGACGTTGGCAGGAAGGTCTTCAATGCCGGCGTCTCATCCGGCCAGCCTAATGTTGAGAAAGGCCACAGTGCAGACGAGAACCAGGTGTCCAGCACATCGTCATCCTGCACCAGATCAGTTTTACCCGAAAGCTTTTGTGCTTCTTCCAGATTATGCGCAACCGTGATGTTGCCATCTTCGTCGTACCACGCCGGAATGCGGTGTCCCCACCACAATTGGCGTGAAATGCACCAGTCCTGAATATTCTCCAGCCATTGGTTGTAGACGTGACTCCAGTTATCAGGAGTAAATTTAACCTCACCGCTTGCAACCACCTCAAGTCCACGCCTGGCCAGCCCTTCCATCGCCACATACCACTGATCTGTCAACATGGGCTCAATAACCGTATTGGTCCGATCGCCCCTCGGCACCATCAGCTTATGGGGTTTGGTCTCAGTCAGAAATCCCTGCGTTTCAAGATCCGTAAGGATTTTTTTCCGGGCGTCAGCACGATCCATGCCTTGATATTCTGTCGGAGCAAGATCGTTGATTTTCCCATCCAGCGTGAAGATATTAATAGGAATCAACCGATGCCGCTGCCCCATCTGATAGTCGTTGAAGTCATGTGCCGGGGTGATTTTTACACACCCTGTACCAAACTCGGGATCAACATAGGAATCAGCGATGATCGGGATTGTCCGCTCACATAACGGCAATCGCACATGACGGCCTATCAAATGCCGGTACCGCGCATCTTCCGGATGAACGGCAACAGCCACATCCCCCAGCAGGGTTTCCGGGCGTGTCGTTGCAACGATCAGCGCTTCCACTGATCCTGTTTCTGCTTTATCCATTGGTTCAAGCGGGTAACGGATATGCCATAATGATCCGTTTTCTTCAACTGAGATCACTTCGAGATCAGAAACAGCAGTTTGCAATACAGGATCCCAGTTAACCAGCCGCTTACCCCGATAAATCAACCCTTCACGATACAGACGGACAAATACTTCATTCACGGCACGCGACAGTTCAGCATCCATGGTAAACCGTTCGCGCGTCCAATCACATGAGGTGCCCAGGCGCCGCATTTGTCGTGTGATGGTCGAACCTGACTCCTCTTTCCATTGCCAGACCCGTTCCAGAAATGCTTCGCGCCCTAATGTACGCCGATCAAGCTTCTGCTGATCCAGTTGACGTTCAACCACGATCTGAGTGGCGATACCCGCATGATCCGTACCGGGTTGCCACAGGGTATTGTCACCCAGCATGCGATGATACCGGGTCAGCGCATCCATCAAGGTATGCTGGAACGCGTGTCCCATATGTAACGTACCCGTAACGTTGGGAGGCGGTAGCATAATGCAGTATGCAGTGTTGGCATCCGTCGTTTCCGGCTTGAAATAACCGGCTGATTCCCAATTGGAATACCAGCGATTTTCAATAATTTTTGGATCAAAACTTTTTGCGAGTTCCATGGAATTAAGCATTAAATTAGAGCGTTATAAAGATCGCTATTATAGCGGATGGGATAATTGCACGTATGACAAGAACCGGCGGGTATGAAATTACTTGATCTGGTCTCTCAGTCGGCTCTCCAAAGCACATGCCAGTGCTTTTCGATCCGCTGCACCCATTTCTATCCTGGCATCTTCCAGTGCAGCATCAAGAAACCGCTGCATCGGCGTCAGGATCTCGGATTTCGATGAGATATCCGATGAACGCAGCAATACGACTTCGGTGAGTAACGGTATCTCACTACCCGTTCCGGCTGTATCGTCCTGTCGCTCAGTCGATGTGGCAGGGAAAGGCGTTGCGCTGGATGTATCACCTAACACTGTGCTTCGGTTCTGGTATTTATGCAATAAGAGATTGAATTTAGACAAAATCTCTTCATCATTAAAATCCGTTTCATCAATCGTTTCCGTATCACAATTATCAGTCATGGAACAATATCATCCCGTGTTAACAATCCGTCTGATCGGCCAGATTGTAATGATTAATCTCATACCCACCTTCCTGATAAAAACGATAACGACTGCGAGCAGACAGTTTATCGTTATGAGAAGTCCCTGCGATTTCAATTAATTTCTGAAACTGATCAAAGGAAGGCGGACATTGATCGTGCAAATTCAGCAATAAATCATACGATGCCATGCCCTGTGCTATCTTATTACCTAGAATAATCGGTGTGACGCCAATCAGTTGATTGTCTTCATCGTCACGACAATGCGGCACAAAGCTGGTTGGGGAAAAAGTCCAGAGCAATCGATCCATCCGCTCAAGCATTCCATTATCCAGAGAGTAAACCATCACATTCAGGCCTTGCTGCATTGCCTTAACGCATAACCGGCACGCTGTCTCCAGTTTATCAGCCGCGCCGGAATAGAATACTATCTGAGTCATGACACGATAATCGGTCAGCTTACTTATTCAACGCCTTCGCCTGCGTGATTAAAAACTGGGTTAACAACGGTACAGGCCGACCCGTCGATCCTTTCTCTTTCCCGGATTTCCATGCCGTACCGGCAATATCCAGATGCGCCCAGCGATATTTCTTGGTAAACCGTGACAAAAAGCATGCAGCTGTAATGGTTCCAGCAGCCCGTCCACCGATATTCGCCATATCGGCAAAGTTACTTTTCAGCAAATCCTGGTATTCATCCCATAAAGGCAGTTGCCAGGCACGATCAGCTGCAAGTTCCCCTGCTGATAATAATTGTTTTGCCAGGTCATCATCATTACTGATCAGGCCTGTCGTAAAATTCCCCAGTGCGATAACGCAGGCACCGGTCAACGTAGCGATATCAATGACCAGTTTTGGGTTGAAGCGCTCTGCATAGGTCAGCGCATCACATAAAATCAGGCGCCCTTCCGCATCGGTATTTAAAATCTCAATTGTTTGACCCGAAAGACTGGTGACGACATCACCCGGTTTTGTCGCTCTGCCGCTGGGCATGTTTTCAGTGGCTGGGATAATTCCGACCACATTAATGGGCAATTTCATTTCCGCAATGGCATTTAGCGTTCCCAATACGCTGGCAGCACCACTCATATCGAATTTCATTTCGTCCATCTCTGCCGGCGGCTTTAATGAAATACCACCCGTATCAAAGGTGACACCCTTGCCGACCAATACGATTGGATCGCCCTTCTTTCCATGCCCCTGATATTCCAGAACAATCAGCTTGGCAGGCTGGTCACTGCCACGCGCTACCGCCATGAGCGATCCCATGCCAAGTTTCTCCATATCCTTTTCTTCTAGAATCGATGCTTTCAGCTTATATTTCCTGGCGATCTCTTTCGCCTGCGCAGCCAGATAAGTCGGTGTGCAAATATTGGGCGCAAGATTGCCTAAATTCCTAGCCAGATTCATTCCCTGCCCAATCGCCAATCCCTGCTGAAGCGCTGTTTCACAGGCTGGTAACTCGGCACGATTGCTGATATTCAATACGATCTTGCGCAGATTCTGTTTATCGTCCTCAGGTTTACTTTTTAACTGATCAAATCGATACGCACAACTGGTTGCCGCAATCACTGCCTGGGAAACTTTCCAGTCCATGCCGCGATCCTTAACCGGAGTATCCATCAGGAAAAGCGATACATCGGTAATGGCTGTTTTCTGTATTGCCTTAAAAACAGTATAAACAGCCACCAGGAATGCCTTATCCTTGAATTCCTGCTCCTTGCCCAATCCTACCAGCAGGATGCGTTTAAACTGTGTACCCGGAACATTATGCAATAGCAAAGTAGAATTGGCCTTGCCGTCCATATCTCCCTGATTCAGGATGTCCTTAAGGTAGCCATTTGTCGCTTTATCCAACATCCTGGCTGAATCGGTCAATTTCTTTGACTCAAATACTCCCACTACAACACAAGCACCCCGCTGTTTTTCCGGGGTTCCTACTTTTATTGCAAAATCCACGGCTGGCTCCTTTATATGAGATTCTCTTCGCGATAATTATCGCATGCAAACTGAAAAATAACGTTAATTATCCATAGACTGTCAGTATTAAGTCAAAATAAATCATTTAACTGGAGTCTGAATCAATAAACATCAATAAATTTATATCTTTTAACTATTTCTGTGGTTTATACTCGCTGTAAGATAATTCCTATTCTCATAGCGATATGAGCAGAAGCTAAAAAAAGGATCGAAGATGCTAACCGATACGCTCGAGAGACGATTGCGTTTCTGTGCAACATTGCCTAGCCTGCCTGCTATTGCCATAAAAATAATTGATCTCGCCAATGACCCCAATGCAGACATCAACACTGCCTGCCAATATATCTCACTGGATCCGGCGCTTTCTGCAAAAATACTCAAAACAGCCAATTCACCGCTCTATAAATCCAGACGATCCGCCACCAACATACGTCAGGCTGTCAGCATACTGGGTACCCACACAGTTATTGTCATTGCATTATCTTTTTCGCTGGCCAATTCATTAATAAAAAACCCGGGGAAATATGCGACCGCTTTCGATAGCAATACATTCTGGCGCCGTTCTGTCGCATCCGCGCTGGCTTGTCGCGCATTAGGCGAGAAGCTGGATCTGAAATTTGTGGATGATTTATTTCTGGCTGGATTGTTGCAGGATATTGGCATACTCGCTTACAGCGCCATTATGCCTGAAGAATACGGTCCGATTTTCTCGTCCACGACCGATCATGACGCACTCCTGGAAACCGAGCGTAACCTATTGGGTGCAGGGCATGACGAACTGGGTTATGCGTTACTCAAGCAGTGGCATATCCCTGACTATATTGCCGTCTCCTGTATCAGCAGCCATGGCCAACCAGATCCCAAGGAACTGGGACTAACGTTGCCAGCCTGTGTCGCAGTGTCCCGCTATATCGCCGATTATTTTCTCAATCCGCAAGACGCCGAGAAAATGACTGTTTTGATGGATTCGGCGAAAACCTGGCTCAATCTTGATAGCACTGTATTAAGAGATATCATTGATATCATGGGTAGCGGATTGAATTCAATTGAAGATTTATTTGAAATAACCATTCATCATCCCACCGAAATAGCCGGAATTCTGGCTGAAGCCAAAGAATTATTGACAATACAATCGTTAGCCAAAGTAAAAGAGCTGGAAGAAAAATCACAACGCGATGGGTTAACCGGTGCACATAACCGAATGTATTTTGACGAAATGCTCCAGCGTGAATTTTATCTTTCAGTCCAATATCATTTGCCCCTGACCATTGCCATTATCGATCTCGATCATTTTAAAAATGTGAATGACACCTATGGACATGTCGCAGGCGATTCATTACTGGTCGCGGTCGTGCGCACAATTTTTGGGCAGATCCGGCAGGATGATACACTAAGCCGCTACGGGGGCGAAGAATTTGCCCTGATCCTGCCCGGCACGACCTTGGATGCTTCCAGAAGCCTCATTGCCCGTTTAAAAGATGCCATTGCTGCGATCTCTTTTAAGCTTGATGACCAATACATCATTCATATCACCGCTTCCATTGGCGTAGCGTCATATATTGATGGTGCAGAATATTTTCAGAAACCGCAGGATATGATAAAAGCTGCCGATTCTGCACTCTATGCCGCCAAACACGCCGGGCGTAATCAGATTGTGGAGTGGCATCCACACCACTCTTAATCCAATCGGTAATCCAGTACAGATCATGAATCTGATTATTCAAGGCCTGGATGTGTGCAACAGTGATTTACGAGTGCTTGCAAAACTTGCACAGGCTGAGCAAATTGAGCGAATAACCGGCCAGTCTTTTAGACTGGTAAACGCACAGCACCATGACGATATCACTGAATACTGCGCTACAGTCAACCTGGATTTCGCTTTTGTAAATCCTGGTCTGACACTTTCCGATTTTGGCCTGATTGCAATGGATATGGACTCCACACTCCTCGCCATTGAGTCCATTGATGAAATTGCGGATATGCACCATATAAAACCACAGGTTGCTGACATCACGCTTAGAACCATGCAAGGCGAACTAAGCTTTGAAGAAAGCCTCACCCGCCGCACTGCCTTGATCCGTGGTTTACATGAAAGCGCATTACAGAAGGTTTATGATGAACGGGTCAGACTTAATCCTGGGGCCGAAAAAATGTTGCAACAGGTCAAAAATGCCGGCCTTAAAACCATGGTTATCTCGGGTGGATTTACTTTCTTCACTGACCGCATCAAGGAAAAACTGGGATTAGATTATTCGGCCGCCAATTCGCTTGAAATTGAAAATCACACACTCACCGGAAAAGTGGCGGGCAAGATCATTGGTGCGCAAGGAAAAGCTGAAATACTGAAAAATGTGCGTACTGAGCTGGGTCTTAAACGAGAACAGGTCATTGCCATCGGCGATGGCGCCAATGATTTGAATATGATGGCTGAAGCAGGAATCAGTATCGCTTACCATGCAAAACCCATTGTACGTCAGAAAGCCACTTATTCGATCAATCATGTTGGCCTGGATGGCGTCATTAACCTATTCAGCCGAATATAGCAGAATACTGACTTCTGATTCTCCCTCCTCTTAGTAATTCGGCTCGTACATGATCGACTTAACATACGCATCAAGATCTTCCGGTAACTGAAGATCAGTCAGTTTTTCATTGATTACGATCTGGCAAACCGCAACAGCGATTGCCTGGGATACTTCACGCACCCGGGTTAATGAAGGATATATGGCGCCTCGATTAATTTCCTGCTCCGTAACTGTGGCTGCCAACGTCTGAGCAGCTGCCAGGAACATTTTTTGTGTAACAAGACGCGCCGAACTGGCATAAACGCCAAGACCAATCCCTGGAAATATATAAGCATTATTACCTTGCGCAGGTCTGAATAAATTATCTCCGATTTGTACTGCGGCAAAAGGACTGCCGCTCGCAAAAATAACACGTCCATCACTCCAGCGGTACGCTTGTTCAGCAGTACACTCGGTATGGGACGTTGGGTTCGACAAGGCGATAATTACAGGACGCTCATTAACCGCTGCCATCTTGCGCACAATATTTTCAGTAAATGTCCCCGCCACACCTGTAGCACCAATCAACACGTCCGGTCTGATATCGCCAATGGCTTCTTCAAAATTACGGGCTGCATGGTCGTGCGCAAACGGTTGGATGCGCAGCTTGATGTTTTCATTACTCGCGGTAATCAATCCTTTTCTATCGATAAACCATAATCTTGCCTGTGCCTGCTTCTTACTTAAACCCGCCGCACACAGCGCATCAACAATCAATTCAGCAATACCACTGGCCGCAGAACCCGTCCCCAGAAACATTATTGAAAGATCCGGGAATTCTTTCCCGGTAATACGGCACGATGTATAAATACCGGCTAATGTAACCGCTGCAGTGCCCTGAATGTCATCATTAAAACAGCAAACCTGCTTCCTGTAACGATCCAGAAACTCAAAAGCATGTGGCGACAGGAAGTCCTCAAATTGAATCAGTGCCTGAGGAAAACGGATTTGAACGGCCTTAACAAACTCATCAACCAATGACCGATACGCATCACCGGTAATACGTGGAAAGGGATAACCCATATAAAGAGGATCTTCCCTCAATGACTTATTATTTGTGCCGACATCCAGCATGACGGGCAAGCACTGTGTCGGATTGATTCCCGCACATGCAACATATAAGGCAATCTTGCCAATCGGGATCCCCATGCCATTCGCCCCGAGATCACCCAGACCCAGAATTCTCTCCCCATCGGTTACCACGATCACCCGGATATCCTCTTCAGGCCAATTTCCCAGTAACGACAAAATTTCACCCCGGTCCTCAGGCGTAATATAAAAACCCTGCGGCTTTCTAAAAATATGTGCGAATTCTTTACATGCCTCACCCACTGTTGGCGTATAAACAAGCGGCAGAATCTCTTCAATATGATCAATCATTATTCGATAGAAAAGACGTTGATTACGCTCCAGCAGAGAATTCAGAAAAATATATTTTTCAATGTCACTGGTTTTACAGCGCATACTGCCCAGAACCCGCTCTTTTTGTTTGTTGATATCCGCCACATCATAGGGAAGCAATCCACGCAAACCATACTGATCACGCTCTTCTCGCGTAAAAGCAGTTGATTTGGTATGTACAGGATCATTCAATAATGCTTTTCCATTTAGCTGCTTCATACAGGCCTCATTTTTTTCATTTATCGATATTCAACACGAACAGATTTATTCATTATTGGACAATCAGAACTGTGAAAGATAAACTTAGATTCAAACAGTAGTTCGACTATGCCGATAGTAATACAACTAACAGGTAGTGTTGCAATGCGGTTATATCCTGTCAGATATTAATTTCACTTTTTTCGTACTTTTTATATACAAACTATGAATCAATCCCCATTTCCAGTACCCGACCCTAATTTATATTCTGAAGAAGAAGTTGCACAACTTGTCCATACATTTTATGCAAAAGCCAGGAAAGACCCGGCACTGGGACCTATATTTGAAGAACATGTCACCGATTGGGACGCACATTTTGTGCAAATGACCAATTTCTGGTCTGCCCAGCTGCGTGGCACAAGCCGTTTCCGTGGCGCTCCCATGCCCAAACATATTGTATTGCCTGACTTAACAGCTGAATTATTTGAACGCTGGCTCCATCTCTTTCGACAAACAACAGAAGAACTTGGTAACCCAACTTTGCAACACCATGCAAACTCAATAGCAAACTTTATCGCAAACCGGTTGTGGCAAGGTTATCAGCTCAACAATTATCCTGGCAAACAACCAGTGGCGCTTCGCCTCGCTTAGCTCGCGATAGCTTAATATATGCTCATGTATATAAATTACTGGTATTCTGATAATGCTCTAATTATGCGAATTTATTTTCTTTCTCAATAGTTGTGCTGCTATCCTCATCTCACTAGGATATTTATATTGAAAAGCATTAAAAACAAAATTATTGTTTTCTCAATCCTGGCCACACTTATCCCTTCTCTTGGATTAGGTATACTTTCGTTTCAACAAAATGAAGCGATGATCAGTGAGAATGTCAGTCGTGAATTACGCGCCCTGGCCAATTACGCCAGTCGAGAATTGGATCTTTGGATTAAGGAACAAATCCATGTTGCCCGCGAACTCTCAACCTCCAAGATACTTATCGACGGGCTTTCTCAAACAGATCCATCAAGAAAAAATAAACCTGTAACACAACAGCAGGCATTGGCACACTATCTCACTTCCGTTCATAAGAAGCTTGATACCGTATTGGAGTTGACTGTTGTCGACACAGAGGGGATAACCATCGCCAGCAGTGCGAAATCTCCTTCTCCAGTTATCCTTCCACAGGATTGGTTGCAGAATGCGACGACTCAAGGAAATGTAACGGTTCCTCCCCATTGGAATACCCATTACACCGCTGCAACATTGACCGTCTCAGTTCCCATATTGTCAATGGATGATTTTATTCTGGGTGCATTGATCGTAACAGTTGATCTACGTAGTATTCGATCTAGCTTGAGGGACACAATCAAATCACCGCCGGGTGAAGTACTTTTATTAGATATTGATGGTAATGTCATGCTTGCAAGCCATATTGAAATTACCAATATAACCAATGTTGCACCATTTGATCCGGAAGTTCTGAAGCGACTACAGGACAATCAAGGCAAATATCAGATTTTCCATGGGCTCTCGCAAGAGAAAGTGATTGGCCTAGCCTATAAATCCGGGAAATTACCTATCACAGTTGTAGCAAACAGAAACTATTCATCAACTTATGTTACCTGGGAACAACAACGTAATCTATTCATCAGTCTGGTCAGCATCATAATCCTTATAGTCACTGCAATTGCTTTGCGGATGGGGCATTCAATCGTTGTTCCATTGCAACGATTGATTGATGCAACCCACAAGATTGTCAAGGGCGACTTTGAGGTAGAGTTGGTAACTGCACAAAGTGATGAAATAGGCCAGTTGACTCAGACATTTAATCAAATGACTGATAAATTACGCCAGAATCAGATAGAAATCCTGGCAGCCAGTGATGCAATGCTGCAAAAGAATCAATTGCTGGAGACATTATCAATAACAGATAGCCTGACAGGACTTTATAATCGCAATAAGCTCAATTTGATCATCAGCGATCAGCTTGCCCGCTATGAACGCAATAAGCGTCCATTTGCCATCCTCATGATTGATGTCGATTATTTCAAAACCCTTAATGATAATCTTGGACATATTGCAGGCGATGAGATTCTCAGCGCTGTTGCAAAAAAACTTGCACACTGTATTCGTAATGTTGATTTTGCGGCTCGGTATGGCGGTGATGAGTTTATTATCATTCTTACTGAAACTGTTATTGATGAAGCATTAAAAACAGCTGAACGTATTCGATCGCAAGTAGCCAATATCTATTGCACGACCATTAACAAAATAGTCCATGTCACTTTAAGTATTGGAATTATACAGAGCGAGCCGGAAGATACATCCTCGACCATTCTGCTGTCCAGGGTAGACAGCGCATTGTATGAGGCCAAGCATGCTGGACGGGATCAGGCACACTGTATACGCCCTAAGAAAAGTATTACATAAAGGATATCTCTAAAAATTCAAGGTTCTAAACAAAACAGGGTATGAGCAAAAAATGCTCACACAGTATATGTATGATATATAAGGAAACATTCTTCAGAGTAGCAAAGTGTTGTGACGAAATTTGAATTTTTAGAGATATCCTGAAATTCCTTCTTCAACACTGCAAGAAAATTTCAGCAACTGCTACGGATGGTAATTTTCTTTCTCTTCTGGCTCAAGCATTGTGTTAAGAACCCACCCCTGACTTCCGTTAGTGCTGACTCTCAACCAGGAACCCAGATTAGCATTTGCTGCCAGCGCAGTATCCTTTTTTAAAGTACTTAATATTTTTGCATGTCCATTGGGTTCTTTGCGTAAATTAACTTTTGTCTTAGTCCGCAAAATCATTGGGGTATGGAATTCTATTAAGGCATGGTTTAGATTGACTGCCTTCTTCTGATTCTGATCGACTATTAAACTGATTAACTGGTTTGCCTGAGAAATATAATTCATTGCGACGGCATATTCATCTTTTGCGTAATAAACTGAAGCAATTTCTAATAAGCGCTGAGCTTGGATGTGCAATATTTGATCCGTTGAGGTTAATTTTTCTTGTTTCAAATGTTCCAGCGCAACTTCTGTTTCAGCAATTGCTGAGGCTGTGCTTGGTTTTGTAGCCAGTCTATGCAGCTTTACCTGAGCGCGCGTGACCTCCTTATTCACTTCTCTCAATACATTAGCTTGATTTTGTTGCCGATTCTGTTGATTCTTTATTTGCGCATCCTTTTCTGCAATCAGTTTTTCTAATCGTAAAATTTCATTCTGCAAATTCTCAGTCTGTATTACAGGCGCAGGTATTGGTTCAGTAATTGAGACAACTGTTGATCCTTGTGTAGCACACCCTATTAAACCTAGAATCAATGGAATTATGATTAACTGGCCTAATACTGAATTAAAATTCTTTAACAGTTTGAATGATAGTGTTGTTTCTGGTCGCATTAATAATCTCATTATCTTGTTAATTTAAACTCTACAATCATTTAGCTAATATTTTTCTTACATTACCTCTCAACTTTTTTGTTATCGACAAATAGAGTTAGAACTTTAGTAAAAAATCGAATGAAAAATAATAATATTACTAACGCATTGATACAAAACAATATACAAGCATAATACATATACTCAAGAGTTGGCAGATGATCCAAGATAAGATCACCTGCGGAAATATCAGGATCAATCGTACATTGAAGAAGCCTGTTTAGTGATAGTTTTATTCATGACACAGATAACCAGACTAACGACTTAGTATAATTTCCAGCACAAATTTACTACCGATATAAGCCAGTAGCAGGATCACAAATCCGGTTAACAACCAACGAATAGCAACACGACCCCGCCATCCATATAGTTTCCTGCCAATCAATAACGCAGCAAATACACCCCAGGAAATAAAGCCAAATAAGGTTTTGTGTGTAAATGTAAGTGGTTGGCCGAATACTTCTTTAGAGAATATGACGCCACTTAGAAGTGTGAGTGTAAGCAAAATAAAACCAAGCCAAATGATGCGGAATAATAGTTTTTCCATTGCCAGTAATGGCGGTAGATTATTCAACATTGAATAGCGCGCATCAGGATGGTGCAAATGACGCTCTACTGCCATCATCAATAGTGCATGTATAGCAGCAATAGTCAGCAGGCTATAGGCCATCATCGCAACAAGCATATGCGCCTTAAACGCTGATAACTCGGTGTTATCAAGTAACTTTGAAGATGGAAAAACCAGTGGTAATAACACAGCAATTGCAGCAATCACTGCAATCGGTGGAACTAACGTTTGCAATCCCTGTAAGCGACTGAAAAACCCAGAGAACCAATAAATAAACGCAGTCAGCCAAACAATTGACGAAACTGCACTCCCTACACCAAAACTTAAACCTGCCCCTACAAACATTGCCTGATAAAGTGTTATGACATGTAACACAAGTGGCACAAGCATGGCATAATGTATCCATGTAACTGGGACAAACACATTGCCACTATCATTCATGGGTGATGGCTGATCCCATTTAATTCGCCAGAAATACCACCCAACCAGCATATAAAGCAAAAAAGCAGCGAGATAAGTTAAAATACCGGTCATTGGAATTAACAATTAAGAGACATGAATTGCTGATTAGTCTACATGGCGCTTAAGTAAATTCAAAGTACAACCAGGAATTTTATAGGCTCTGGAATGATTTGTAGCATTATTCTGTACCAATTTATGCGGAGTTTTTATTATGTTTGACAACCTTACCGGTCGGCTTGCTGGTGTCATCAAGACATTACGCGGTGAAGCACGGTTAACTGAAAACAATATCCAACAAGCGTTACGCGAAGTTCGCCTCGCATTATTAGAAGCTGATGTAGCTTTGCCGGTCGTCAAAGATTTCATTGCGCGTGTGAAGGAAAAAGCGGTTGGTCATGAGGTTATGGATAGCCTTTCACCAGGCCAAGCATTGGTTGGTGTTGTACATCAAGAGCTGATCACCATTATGGGTGGAGAGAAGGCTGATATTAATCTCTCAACTGTTCCTCCTGCCGTTATTCTGATGGCAGGATTACAGGGTGCCGGCAAAACAACCAGCAGCGGAAAATTGGCAAAGTGGTTAATAGAGCAGAAAAAGAAAAAGGTTTTGCTCGTTTCCTGCGATATTTATCGCCCTGCTGCTATTCATCAATTAGAGCTTCTCGCCAAACAAATTGGTACTGATTTTTTTCCTGTACAAGAGGGACAGAAACCAGGGGAAATTGGAGTTGCTGCTTTAGATTATGCGCGCAAGCATCATCATGACGTAATGATCGTTGATACTGCGGGTCGCCTGGGCATTGATGAAATAATGATGCAGGAAATTAGCGAGCTTGAAAAATTATTAAAGCCGATTGAAACCTTATTTGTCGTTGACGCAATGCAAGGACAGGATGCTGTTAATACCGCCAAAGCATTCGCAGAGCATCTGCCGTTAACCGGTGTTATTCTCACAAAATTAGATGGTGACGCACGCGGTGGTGCTGCCTTATCAGTCAAGCACATCACTGGAAAGCCAATTAAATTTACTGGTGTCGCTGAGAAATTAACCGGCCTGGAGGCTTTCTATCCTGACCGCATGGCTTCACGCATTCTTGGCATGGGTGATGTGCTTGGTTTGATTGAAGAAGCACAGCGCAGCACTGATCAGCGTGAAGCTGAGAAGTTGATGAAGAAAATGAAATCCGGAAAAAGTTTTGATCTGGACGACTTTAAAGCACAGTTTCAGCAGATGCGAAATATGGGTGGCATGAATGCCTTAATGGACAAACTACCTGCTCAATTCAGTCAGGCCGCACAAAATGTTAATGTCGATGATAAGGTAATCGGTCGAACTGAAGGAATCATTAACTCCATGACACGACAAGAACGCGCCAAACCAGAAATTCTGAAAGCATCCAGAAAACGCAGGATCGCTGCGGGTGCAGGAGTCTCTGTACAAGAAGTCAACCGATTGCTATCTCAATTTGAGCAAGCCAGAAAGATGATGAAAATGATGAACAAAGGTGGCATGGCTAAAATGATGCGTGGATTAAAAGGAATGCTCCCTCGTCTGCACTAAGGTGTAGTAGCTCAGATTCAGTCTTTAATTCATTGATTCACGTACTGTTAATGCTTTCCAGTACTACCAAAACCGCCTTCACCACGGTGACTTTCATCAAAAGTGTCTACTATATTAAAACCAACCTGCATCACGGGGACAACAATCAACTGCGCAATACGCTCTAATGGATTCAGATCAAATGGCGTTTGCCCACGGTTCCAGCAAGAAACAAAAATCTGCCCCTGATAATCGGAATCAATCAAGCCTACTAAATTCCCTAATACAATCCCATGCTTATGACCAAGTCCAGAGCGTGGTAACACCATTGCCGCAAGCCCAGGATCAGCGAGGTGTAGTGCTATACCGCTGGGAATCAGAGTAGTTTCACCTGGATTAATCGTCATGGGTTGTTCAATGCAAGCCCGCAAATCCAGGCCGGCAGAACCAAGGGTTGAATATGCGGGCAGCTGATCATACAAACGCGAATCGAGTATTTTGATATCAATTTTTATCATGAATTATTTTTGTATTTGTTTTATTTGTTGGGTCTTAGGAAGTTAGGCACTTACTAAAGTGTGTTAACTTACTGAGATGAATGTTAAAAATAGATACTATTTTCATTCTCGAATCAGAGAAGCAAAATTCAGGCAATTGATTCGGTGTTTTTCTTTGGATTTCACCGCTACCAGTA
>Ga0255338_1003233_pt1 | contig 20248 bp, 32 predicted proteins | sample MeOH1_35cm_T4_19_FD_203715 | JGI IMG/M metagenome (GOLD analysis project Ga0255338, IMG submission 203715) | Sandy soil microbial communities from University of British Columbia, Vancouver, Canada - MeOH1_35cm_T4_195 | ecosystem: Engineered > Artificial ecosystem > Sand microcosm > Unclassified ...
AATATGGCCCTGCTGGCGGATGCGGCGCAAGGTCTTGTCGCTGATGTGGAGGCGCTTAGCTGCCTCCATGGGCGTCAATAGGACCGGGCCGCTCATGCCGCGAACCTCAACTGCTTTTCCATCTGGGTCTTCTCGCGGGGAGGTATCCAGAAGGTCGGGGCGAATGGCCGACCTTGAAAGTCCGTCATGGGGGCGCGGCGCTTATCCCAGACCACCCACATATAGTCGATCTTGCCATGATCGTATGCGTTTTCGCCCAGCTGCTCGATGACGTCGCCGGGGGGCATGGAGGGCCGTTCACAGAGGATCCACACGCCGATCGGCGTCTCGTCCGTGAAAAGGCGGTAGCGGCCTTCGCTGGCGAGCCATTTCAGGGGCAGCAGGGCGCAGACCTTATGCGTGGCGATCGAGAGGGCGCGGCGGATGCACTTTTCCGCCAGACCGCGCACAAGGCGGCCATTCTGGAAAGAGAAGGGCGGGTTGAACATGATCGACAGGCCGTTCGACGCCTCCAGCAGATGGCGCTGGTCGCCGAGCAGGTCATGTTCGCCCATGAACAGCCGGTGCCCGGCGGCCCGGTCGAACAGATCCGTGCCATAGGCATTGAAGCCGCGTTCGGTCAGCGCCTCCGGGATATGCAGCTGGCCGCAGCATGGATCCAGATAGGTGACGTCCGATTCCAGGGTGATCATGTCGAGCAGGCGATGCGTCACCCATTTTTCCTCAACATACCAATCCCAAGGATGGCGGCTGCTGCCCTTCGGGCGGGAAGTGAGTTCGCCGCTCATGCCGCCAGCCTCATTTCCTGCATCGCAGCGGATCCCCACTGATCGGCCATAGCGGCGGCGATTCCGGGGAAGAAGCGCGACCGTTCTTGAGCCTGCTTTGCGTTGCCGGGCATCCTGTGGACCCGCGACCAACGCTTGTGTTCGTCCGACCCGCGCGCTGGTGGTGTAAGGCGATCTGTGTCGATCAGCGGAGGCAGGTTTTTGAGCCACAGACAGGTGCGCTTAAATTCGGGGTGGCCGAACTGCCAAGGTTGAACGGATTGGCTGAATTCCTGATAATTCACTATCCGCTGCTTTGCATGACGGTGCATCACCGGATTTTCGACCGCGATCCGCTCGATCGGTGCATTCCAAAAATCGGAGAAGAGGGACGCACCTTCGTCCAGTTCGGCCCACATGTCGGCCATCGTGCGGCCCGGCGGCGGCGAAGAAAGCCAGCGGACCCCGCTGTTGCAAAGCCGGGTGCAAGGCGGGTGAGCAACGATCAGAAGATCCCAGCCATCGCCGAGATAATCGCGCGCATCGCCGGTGATGTGGCGGTTGCTGCGGTTTTCATCAGGAAGAAGATCGCACGACCAGGCATCGTATCCGCGAGCCAAAAAGGCATCGCGGACCGTGCCCGAAAATTCACATGCGACCAGAATGCGCGGCGTCATCATTGCTGCGCCTCCATCCCGTCGCGAAGCGAGCGCAGGGCGTGCTGGTAGTTCTGGAATCCTGCATCGCGGGCAACGCGCTCCAACGCGTCGGCGTGCTTGATGCCCTGTTCTTTTTTCAGGCGCTTGGCGGCCCGTTTCAGGCCGTCGATCGTGGTGAACTGCGTCATGCAGCGTTCCTTTGTTCGATGGTGGCGGCGCGGAGATCGAGGGCGGGCAGCGCCCAGACGTGGACGTAAAGATGCGCCCAGCGCCAAATGAGGTAGAGGTGCCGATAGACGGGCAGATGATCGCGATCGGCGGCCTTATCGAGCGCGCGGCGCGCGGTGGCGACGATGGCAAGCCAGCCTTCCCGATCAGTGGGATTGGGTGGTCGGCCTTCGCCGGTCAGTTCCTCGCGCTCCAGCGTCGGGATCCCCAGCTTGCGAGCGATCAGCACGGCCATGATGTGCCATTGCGCCATGTCGGCGTTGCGGGCTTCGGTCAGACGCCAGCGTTTATCGCCGTTGCCTGCCTTGCGGATCTCTTCCGCCCATCCCGCTTCCCGGCGCTTGCACTCCGACACGATGGCGTCCCAATGGGCATCCGTCGTGATGGCCCATGGGGCGGCGGTCATGGCTGCACCGCCCTGCGCCCCGCGTCCGTGATGGAATAGGTCGCATAATAGCCGTCGGGGGTCTTGGCATGATCAACATAGCCCCAGCGTTCGAGGCGGCGGAGCATGTTGCGGACCTGCGGCAAGCACCGGCGGCCAGAGATATATCCGCAGGCGCGGGCGATCTCCCATGTCATGCCCTTTGCTCTGTCGGCCAACAAACTCAAGGCAGTATGCTCTTGCAGCGACAGCTTGCGCGACTGGTCCGCTTGGGGCGGATGCATCGTCGTCATGTAGTCCGTCATGCGATCATGCTGGGCCTGCGCCATGCTGCTGGCGCAGTCAGGGCAGCGGACGAAGGGAGCGCCGGAACAATCCATGGCGATCAAGGCCCAGCCCTTCGGCACGTCGGCGGTCTGGCTGTTGTGCTGGCGGCCGCAATCGGCGCAGATGAAGATGACGGCGGACTGAGCGCGGGCGATTTTCTGGTGAGCGGTCAACGGCGTTCTTCCTGAATGGAGGCCACGAAACGGGCGATGATGAAGGGGATGGCGCAGACGACAGCGACCAAGAAAAGCGCGCGGGTGACGCCCTTGATCGCCAGTTCGAGGCGGCGGCTGCGGCGGCCAGCGGTGCCGCAGGAAGCGCAGCGGCAACCGATGGGATGGATGGCGGGGGTGGACCGGCGCATGGTCATTCGATCCCCAGCGCGGTCTTGTAGGTTTCGAAGATCGCCTCTTCTTCGAGCAGGGCGTTCCGGTCTTTCTTCCGGCGTGCGATGATGTCCCGCATGGCCTTTTTGCTGTAGCCGTTGGCCTTCGCCTCCTGATAGACGTCGTTCCGATCTTCGATCCCGGCGAGGATTTCGGCGTCGATGCTCTCGATCCGCTCGATAAACTGGCGCAGATGCTGCGCGGCGGCGTCGGGATTGGCCTTGATCGGATCGGGGATGATCCGCTTTTTCTTGCCTTTGCGGACCGGCGCGGTGTCGTTGGCCGGAACCAGCTTGTGGACGAAGCCGCCCTTGCCATCGGGCACGGATGCCATGCGCATTGCGGGCGCGGGGGTATCTACAGTCTGAGCCTGCATGATTGCCTTCCTGTTTATGCGGTGGGGGTTGTGCTGGGGCGTGCGAAAACCCAGCAGTTGACGGTCTTGCCGGTGCGGGAATTGACCGGCTTGTGAGCGAGGAATTTCCGGGCCTTGCTGGATTTCAGCAGCCGCTTGAGTTCATTCATCGGGGGGAGCGACAGGCGCAGATCGCCGCATTTCTGCTCGAACTGCACAAGGTTGATCGCGAAGACGTCGTTGGTGCGGCTGTGATCAATGGGCCGATCCGTCGTGTCGGATTCCTGTGCCGCGATCCAATCGAACCGCTCCCAGAACAGTTCGACATGGGGATGATCATGTTCGACCAGGCGCTGCCGCTCGGTCAGCATTTCGCGGATGAAATCATGGGTGGCATCAGCCGCGGATCTGGGCACGTTGCGCACCACGATCTGCATGGCGTCGAACATGGCGGCCAGCTGGGCATGGTTCTTCGCCAAGCGGTCGTTGCGGACGCCGGGCTGCTTGAGCATCGCCTCGTAATGCTGGGCGAACCGCTCCCGATAGCATTGCAGGATTTCCGCCTCTTTGCGGACGATATGGACGATGAACCCCGACACGTCGTCGCGCTCGAACCGGCTGATTTTTTCCGCTGCGGTGCGGGTGTGCGGTCCCCAGCCCGTCTTGTCGATCGTCAGACCCATGATGCGCTCGCGCATCGCCGGGGACGCCTCGACCGGGTCATTCTGCACGATGGCGATGGCACCCCGGAAAGGCGGTTCAAAGGTTTCCATGCCGCCGTTGGCGATGGCGCGGGTACGGACCGCGCGCCCGTTATAGGCGGTTTTCAGTTCGTCCCATTCAAACCGGCGGCTATGGGGAGTGTCCTGCGTCCGGTCGCCCTCGATCAACACCACGGGCAGGTTTCCGACCTGCCCCAGCGTGCGGGCGATACCGGCGTTGGTGGCCTTGGTCGGGTCGAAGCCCTCATAATTGCCGACACGGCCCATCAGCTTCCAGCAGAAGGCGATAGCCGTGGTCTTGCCGGTGCCGGGAGGCCCGGTGACTTCAAGGAAGCCCAGCGATTCCTGCGTGGCGCGGATCTGCTCGGCGAACAGCGACAGAACCCAGAAGGACAGGATGACGTAAGCCTTCGCCCCCCAAGCCTCATACATCGGCTGCACCCAATCGAGATTGAGCCGGTCCGCGTCATAATTGATTTTCAGCAGCCGGTCCGCAGTGCGCAGCTTCACTGCCTTGCGGGAAAAGACGAAATAGTCGTCGGCGTTGACCTTCTCGACCTTGCCGTTGCTGACGCCGATGTCGCCCAGCAGATAGGCTTCATGGTCGATGGAATAGCCGGTGAACTGGATCGCCTCGACCATGCGGATGCTGGCCCATTGGCGCTGCATCAGCTTGTCCAGATGCCCGGTCGCGCCGGTCCACTGCGCGCCGGGGGCGACCGATGACAGGCGCTTTTTGAACTCGGCACCGGCGGACAGGTTCGCGCCGGAAAAGGTGGCCTTCACCGCATCGCGGCGCGGCTGTCCCTTGATCCGGGGGAAGTCGATGCGCAGGAAATATGCGCCTTCCTCCAGATAGGCGTCCTTCTGGAAATACAGGGTGCGGAAGGTGCAATTCGCCAGTTCGGTGATGTCGGCGGCCTGACGGGCGGCCTTTTCCCATTGCTCCTCATAGGGCAGCTTCTGGATCGACGGGTCAGTCTCGCGCAGCCCTTCAAGGATGCTCTCGATCCGCTCCAGCGAGAAGGACGCCCACAGCTGTCGCTGGTTGAAGATCAGGGGGAAAGAGGCGGTCTTGAACCGCTTGTAGATCAGGAACGCCTTTTCGTCGGCGGTGGCGGCGATCGTGACGTCGCCCGCCCACAGATATTCCTCAATGTGCTGGGCCTTGAGCCGATCGGCTTGGTGCAGATCGTTCCAATCCCGCTTTTCGCCCTCGCCATCGACACGGACCTGCGCCGCACCCGCCATCCAGCCAGCCTTGCGGGCTTCGGCGACATGCGAGATTGCATATTCGACACCGGCGGCCCCCTGATCATAGGCAAAGATCAGGCGCGGCCCGGCCCCGGCTTCGGGATCGTCGCCGATGGCTTTGCGGAGATCGGCGAGAAACTGCTTGGGGAAATTGTTGCAGGACATGGCCGACACCGCGACAATGCCATTCTGCCGCAGGGCGATGGCGTCGAAGATGCCTTCCGCGATCCAGATTTCCCGCGAGCGGGCCAGCGTTTCGACGGTATCGCCAGGATAGGTCCAGACCAGCCCGCGATAGCCGCCACCATAGGAAAAGGTGGCCTTCTTGTCGCCGAAGCGGTGGGCCTGATCTATCAGCCGCTGCCAATAGCCGCCGCCGGGCATCGGGAATCGCACGGTCGCGGAACCGATGTTCAGTTCCTGATCGTGATAGCGTTCCTGCGTATAGGCGCCCTTGAGCGGGGCGATGTCGAGGCCGCGCGCGGCGATCAGATAGGCGTCTGCGGCAGCGTTCGGATTTTGCGGCGACTGCTTATACCGCTTCGACCAGTCGTCGAAAATTTCAGGGTAGAGCTTCTTGGTTTCGCCTTCCCAACCGCATTTATCTACGCGACCGCAGCGGAGGATCCATGGGTGCCCGGCTGGCGTCCAAAGGGATTTCTTGCCCTCCTTACATTGGGGGCATTTACCCTCGCGCAGAAAGTCGCCGTTCTCGCGGAGATTATAGTCTTTGATCAGGCGGGCTGTGACTTCGCGGAGTATGTCTTCACGCATGGGGGCGGGTTCTCAGGCAATAAGGGGCCGATCCCGGCGGCGGGGTCCGCCGGGCTTGGTTTCGTTCGTCAGGGAAGCGCGGGCGCGGCCCGCCGGGTCAGTCGGCTACAGCGGCGGCAGCGGGTTCATGGTCCGGTCCGTCATCGTTGGCTGCGGCGCGGTCGTTGGCCGCCGCGTGCCATGTGGTGAGGGGAAGCACCGCGAGCGGCGTGGGAAAGCGGCTCGCCTTCGTGGCGCGCACCGCGACCATTTCGACCACGAATTCGTGGCCGCAGGCGTCAGGATTGCGGCAGCGATAATAAAGCTCTCGATAGAGCGTGCTGTTCTTTCCAACGGCCCGAGAATGGGCACGGCCCCCGCAGGCCGGACAAGTGACGTGAGGCAGTCCCGCCATCAGCTTTCCCCCAATAACCACTGCGCGGCACCATTGCCGGGCAGGAATGATTTGAGACGGGTCAGCAGCCGGTTCATGGCCCCGCTGGCTTCCTCAGTCTCTTTGATGGCGTGATAGATCTCGGTGGGCGTCGAGCCGGGCAGCGTCACATGGATGCTGCTGCTGATCGCGTCCGCCGTTTCCTGCGTTGCCTGAGCGATGTCGTCGGCCAGCGCCTCGCGGCAAGCCAGCGTATCGAGCAGCGATATGTCCATCTGGCGGGCGTAGGATTCGAGGATCGGGGCGAAGCCGCCGCCCGCTGCCATGAACGCCTTGTCTAGCGCCATTGCCTGATTCAGCGTCGGCAGTCCGCCCTGATCGCTCTCGCTCCAGTAGCGGACAGCGCGCTTCGACCGCCGCGTGATCTTCGCGGCCTGATCCCAGCCAATCACGCCGACAGCCGTGGTGATGGCGAGGGAAAAGGAGAGAGGGGCGCGGACCTTCGTCATTTGCGCTCCCCGTCCTTGCAATCGCATGGCCCCGGCGAGGCAGCGAAGAAAGCAATGCAATCCGCCTCATGGGTGATGGCTGCGAACGCTGCATCTTTCGGGAAAAGGTCGGCCACCGCCGCAGGTTCGCTGGGGTGCAGGACGGACTGGATAAAATCGTGCAGCGTTTCGGCAGGGCCGAACCACGCCACGTCGTCGCACACCTTCCCGTCCATGACGGCGGCGTCGATGCGCTCCAGCGCCTCGCGGTAGCGAAGGGCAGATGATTCCTCTCCAAGACGTGTCATGCGGCGGACCTTTCCGCTGCAAACATCCCGAACTGGATGTTGCCGGTTCGAGCATCCAACCATGAACGATGCGCCTCAGCGACAGCACCGCTACCGGGGAAAAGATCTACAAGCTCATCTTCTGGCTCTATGTTGAGCCAGTCGAATATCCACCAGCAGACGGCATGAGGCTTGGCGCCCGGAAATCCTTTCCTCATGGCGATGGGTTCCGACACCGCAGGGGCCTCAACAAAATCCCGGATTGTCGGCTGCGTGGTTGGTATCGGCCTTCCACCACGAATTATGATCGGTTCCCAGCACCAAGCCCGCGTCACATGCTTTTTGAAGGCAGCGAATGGCTTGACCCAAGCCGCAACCCTGACATCGGCGGGACACATATTCAGTATCGTGCGCAGCGAAGGTTCATTGAGCGACAGCGCCCAACCATCGGGAAACTCATCGCACAAGCGATCAATCAGCGCCTGATGCCATTCAGGCCGATCACAATCGGCTGCATTTTCATGGAGAGCGCCATAATGCTTTTTGCCCTGCCCTAAATACGGGGGATCTGCATAAGCGAACCGCATCACGCTCCTGCTCTCCCCACCGCGCACATGGCGAAGATCGTAGCACCGCTCATGAGAAGAAAGACGGCGAGGCTGTACCACTGCGGAAGCTGGGGAGCCGGGGCCGGTTCGTCGCGGAGAGCGGTAAGTTCTTCCGGCACCGTGAAGGTGTGGCGGGCGACAAATTGCCCGCGCAGGCGATATTCGCGGCGGCTCATGCTGCGGCTCCAGTCTTCAAGCGCCAAGCGCCGAGAAGGTAGCGGACAGCCGCCCAGCAGCCGTTCGCATAGGCGGCGACGGCACCGCTGAAATGGTCATTTTCGTCGTCCCATGCGACGATCCGTGTAGGCTCGCCCCATTCATCAGGGACGCCCAGCTGCGGAAAGATCGAGGCGACCAGCCCGACAGTGATATGGCTGGATGAGGTGTGGTTCGCCGGGAACCGGGGATGATTGATCGCGGAAATATTCATGCCGCCACCTGCATCATACGGCCAGCGGCGATGGCGCGACGGGCGGAAATGGTGAGTTCGACAGGCTGTCCCTTGCGGACGTTGCCGTGGCGATATTGGGCGGTGATGGCGCGGAATATGTCCCGGCGCGTATGGCGCAGACGAGATTCGAGTTCCGCGACGGTCATGGGGCGACCGGCGTCGAACAGGGCATTGAGCAGCCCGAACTCAACATAGTCGGCATGGGTCAGAGAAGCATAATCGACCTGCGCGAAAGACTTGCCGCAATTCTGCGGTTTGATGGTGATGACAGGCATCAGTGCACATCCTTTCGTTGCGTTTTCGGCTTCCGATGGCAAGCGACGGCGACGGGCGGCGTCGGTATGACGTTCCCACAATCTTCGCCGGGGTTTGATTGCCCGGTAGCCAAGGAAACGGGGTAAATGTCGGGACGAAGCAAATGCTTTGAAACTCCAGTTTCAGCTTCGACCTTCAATGCAAACTCGGCGGGCAAGCGCTTCCCAGATTGGAGCCATTTCCATACGGCAGTCTGAGAAACACCGCATATGCGGGCAAGCGCCGACTGCGATCCCGCCCGCAGAACGGCGGCCTTAAGCGCTTCAAATGGGGTGGCTTCTTCGCTCATAGGCTTTCACCTACAACCGAAGTTACAATCTCGTCAACACGATAATTTCATTTGTTTCTACATCTAGGGTTGTAGGGTGCGCCAATGTTGATCCCAGACCGTCTCGTCTCGCGCATGGAGCAATGCGGGGAGACCCAATCCAGCCTTGCGCGCAAGGTCGGGGTCTCCCCGCAAATGATAGGGAAGCTGGCGCGGGGCGACGGAGGTTCCAGCACCAAGCTGCACCTCATTGCCCAGCATTTACGCACGACGCCCGCCTATCTGACGGGGCAGGTCGAGGATCCCGAAGAAGGCGCGTTCATTCCGCCGACGCCGGAGGAAATCGCCGAGCAGATGGGGCTGGTGAAAGTCGAGGAAGTCGATCTGGCGATCGGTATGGGTGCGACCTATCTGGACGAAGCGGCCATTGCTACCGTCGAGCGCTGGATTCCTGCGGATTGGGTGCAGCAATTCACTGACGCCCCCGCCTCTTTTCTGACCATCGCCCGGCCTGTTGGCGACAGCATGTATCCGACGATCAATGATCGCGACATCATCCTGATCGACAGGTCGAAGCGATCCATCGACCGGCAAGAAGCCATATGGGTTCTGGTTTATGGCGGGCTGGGCACGATCAAGCGGGTCCGCGCCATGCCCGATGGCACCTATAAGTTGATGGGCGACAATCCCCAGGTGCGAGAAGAAACGGCGGCGGACGGCGAAATGTTCGTGATTGGCCGCGTGGCTGGTGTAATCAGGCGCACCTAACAGTCTGGTTACAGGGGAAATTGATGACCGAAGAGAAGAAGAAATCGAAGTTCGGGCGAGGCTGCCTGATCGTTCTGGGTATATTTGTCATTCTCGTGGTGATCGGTGCGATTGCCGGTGGTGATGGTGCAAAGGAAGGCAAGAAAGAAGCGGCACCTGCCGCCGAATCAAAGCCTGCTCGTGCGGTAACAGCCCGTGAAATCGCCAAGGCCTATGATGCCAATGAAGCTGCGGCGCAGAAGGAATATGGCGGGCAGAAGCTGGCAGTCACGGGCACCGTGGCTGGTGTCGATCTGGGCCTGATGGATGAACCGATCATCAAGCTGGAAGGCATCAATCAGTTTATGCCGGTGCAGGCATCGTTCGACAAAAGCTTTACAGATCGCTCCGCCCAACTGGCGAAGGGACAGAAAGTCACCGTGACATGCGAAAAGCTGGGTGAAGTTGCAGGCTTTGCCATGCTGGACGATTGCACGATGTAACGCGCCCTTATCGCATCTGGTGAACCGGCGCTCAGAGGGATATGATGGCACCATGCCTGATGAGCCGCCGGTCATTTTCGATGACGATAACCCGGAGTGGACCGTGGAAGATTTTGCGCGGGCGAAGCGCGGGGACGACATTCCCGCGCCATTGCGTGAAGCCTTCCCCAAGCTGGCGTCCGGCGTGAACCAATCGCGTGGCCGGTCAGGCAGATAGCAGCGGCACCGCCTCTGCGATGTGGAATATCCAGCAGTTGACCGTCTTGTCCAACAGGCCGCTATTGACGGGCTGTTGTTTGACGAAGCGAGGCTGCTCATTCAGTTTCAGCGCGTCCTTCATCAAGCGATCAATGGCGACTGCGATACCTTCGCTTTTGAAATGGGCCTCGACTTCCTTCATCGACAGGGCGAGCAGATCGCCGCGGCGACTGTGATTGATGGCAATGCCCTTCGCCTTCAATATTTCGATGCCGTTCCAAAAGGTGCGGACAATATCGGGCTGGGTCGGAGCATCGTGCCCCAGCTGGTCGAGCGCCGGAGTGTCGATGCCCAAAGTGGCGCAGTCCTGTTCCAGCAATTGATGGATCAGGCGGCGATAGGCCGGGTGCGATTCCCGGATCAATAGGCGCGCATAGCGCTCCACGCCGCGCTTCGCCTCTGACCGCTCCGACAGGCCAAGGCGGGCGAATGACGGATTGGTGGCATAGCCCTTGGTCCAATAATCATGGAGAACCTGATAGCCTTCAACCTGCATCCCCTCCACGATCGGGCGGGCGCGTTCGTTGATGGTGTTCAGGTTCAGCTTGAACAACCAGCCATGCCACATCCGCAAAGGCAGGCAGAGGACTTCGCGCCTGTGCGGTGGTTCCGTTGTCAAATTGACAACGGAACTCGACAGAATTGGGTCTTTCGTGATGCGCCGATACTCATTCGACCAGTCCAGCCCCAGAGCCTCAACGCAGGGGCGCATAGCGACATAGACTTCACCGTCTACCGTCATGGTCAGCAGATCGCTTCCGGCCACCGGCACTACTGCGTATCGGACGGCTGCATTCTTCTTCGCTTCGTCGCTCATTGCAGGCTTTCCCCCCGTTCGATCAACACCCGGCGCGTAGCGGCAGGGTCGCCTGCGGCGCAAGCGCGGGCGAGGATAGTGGCGACACCGACCAGTGCGGAGGTTTCCATCATGGTCATACGGTCGGACAGGGTGGAGGCGAGCCGGATCAGTTCGGGCACCATGTCGGTCAGGGTGATTTCCGGCGGCGCGGTCGATGCCAGCTGCACCATCATCAGGCGCACTTCATCTTCGGTCAGTTTCCGGGGGTTCATCATGTTCGTTCTCTCAGATTGGAAAGCCGTGGTAAATTTCACCACGGAACTCAGGCGAAGTGTAACTGCGACTCATAGGCTTCATGCGCATTAACGGGGCCACGGCTCTGATCGACGCCATAGAGCGGGCGCATTTTCATGCAGCCATCGTCCTCGCCTAGATCGAGCGGGTCGCCTGCGAGTTCGTCTTCTTCCATGTCGGGATCGCCGTCCAACTGGTCGAGCAGGTCAATCAACGCCTCGATCTGCTGTTCGACCGCCTTCCGATCGAGCGATGACAGCCCAAGAGAGATGGTGCGCGGCTGGAATGCCGTGCTAGGTATGATTGCAGCCATAATCGTCTCCGTAACGATGGTGGTTAGGAGCGGCGCGAGGGGTAGTGACCCTTGCGCCGTTCTGCTTACTGTCATTACAGTCACCATTGCGCACTGTCAATACATGGCATATAAAGCGCACATGGATGACGCTACAAAAGACCGCGCGTTTCAGATGCGCGTATCACCGCAATGGCTCGCTAAGATTGATGAATGGCGTCGGTTGCAGCCGGACTTGCCGCCTCGCGCCGAAGCAATCCGCCGCCTTGTCGAAAAGGGGCTGGAGCGGCCATGAAGGACATGAGTAGCGTTCGGGCGAATGAGAAAATCAAGCGCGGCTCCACTCTGGTCGGCAATGGCGGCCTGACATTGCTGGGCGCTGGTCTGGCACGGCTTTTTCTGGCCGCGACGGACCTGACGGCGGCCATATGGATTTTGTTAGGCGTGGCCCTTATATTCGTGGCCGTGCAGATGAACGATCTGATTGATTCGGAGGACGAGATATGACGCTGGCAGAAATGGCTCCAGCCATTACGGCGGTCGTCGTCACTGGCGGCCTCTACCTTTATCTGTGGAACGAGCGGCGCAAGGCGCGGAACAGCCACCGGCCTATTCACCCCGCTGAATGAGCGCATTGCTGACCGTCAGGGCGCTGTCTCCATTTTCAAATCCGTGGTGAAGCCGCCTGCTTTGTCGAGCCGGTGCGTCACCTCCGAAATCAGCCATGTGGTCGCGTCGATCTCATCCTTATAGCCGCTGACCTTCGCGCGGGCTTCGGGAATGGCGTCGGCGCGGCCAAGAGCCAGCTTCATGTCCAGCGTGGCCGGGGCGCGCTTGAGACGGTCCCGTTCCGCGACAGCGGCGCGCTTCGCGGATGCCTCATCAGGATAGACCTTCCGCAGCTTTTTCGCGCCGTCTTCCTTGCCCACGGTGAAGGTTTTGCGCTTCGCGCCCTTCTTGTCATGCCAGCTGGCCGTGACGCCTTCCTGACCGTCCCGCTTCTGCCGCTGCCAGTTGTGGCGGTCGCCATCGGTGCGGCGAATCGTCAGGGTCGGCATGGCCTTGCCGCTGGTCGTGGTGCCTGCGCCCTTTCGCGCGAAGATCAAATGCTTGTCCTTGATCGTCGCCACCGCGTCATTCTCGCGGCCAAGGCGGCGCAGGAAGGCGATGTCGCTTTCCCGGCTCTGGCTGATCGATGGGAGCGCGATCGAGGACAGGTCCGACGCAATTTTCAGGGTCAGGCCATTCCGGCCAGCGACGTCTTTCAGCACCGCGCCCAGCGTCGTGTTCTTCCAGCTCTGCTCGCGGCGGTTGCGGATCTGGCTGGTGAAGTCGGCGGCCCGCGCCTTTATCGTGATCTGATCGGGCGGGCCGCTGTGCGAGACATCGTCCACCTTGAAACTGCCCTTGTCGATCAGCCCGGCGGTCACGTCGCGGCCCTGTTTCCAGCCCAGCTGCACTTTCAGCACCGCGCCTTCCTTCGGGATCCCCAACATGCCGTCGGTATCGTTCAGCACAATGTCCAGCTGATCGGCTTCGTCGCCGCGCTTTTCCGACAGGGAGAGGGAGACGAGGCGCGGGCGCAGCCGGTCCGATAGATCCGTGCCGTCCAGCGTCACGCGCCAGTCCGCGATATTGTTGATCTTCTCGCTCATGCCGATGCCTGGGCATTATTGGCCGCCGCCGGATCATCCACGCGCAGCAGGTCTATGCCGAAGTCGATGCGACGGGCGCGGCCATCGGACATCATGAAGGCATGCCGCTCATCAAGCGCGGTAATGACGAAATTGCCATAGACGGTCCCGCTGCCATCGACCAGCGGCAGCGCCTCGCCATCGTCCGCCATGGTGCGCAGATCATCGAGCGAAACGCGCCCGTCCGCGATCTCCGCATAGACCGCGCCTGACAGGCTGATCGTTTCATCGCCGGGGCCGACATATTGCGTCGCGTCCCGCGCGCCGATGCGCGGGCTTTTCGCATGTTGCCAGTCCGTTTTCCGCTGCATCTCATCATAGGCCAGCGTCCCGATCTCGAACAGGAACATGCCCAGAGCCATCAAGTGCATCTTACGTCCCCCTGTCAGTCGTCGCCAAAGCCGCGCCCGCGCCGCTCGCGCTCGATCTGCTCGATCGCTTCGCGGACCTGTTCGGCAATGTCCTGCGCGTTCCCGCCATTGGCGTTGATGGTGATATTGTAGGTCGCCTGCTGGACTGGCGCGGATGCCGCCCCCGCCGCACCCGATGCGCTGCCGGGGACTTGAGCAGCCAAGGGTGAGGCCGTGGCAATCGCCATGCCCCCCGCGCCCACCGCTAGCGCGCGGGTCATCTGGCCCGACAGATCGGTGATGCGCGCGAGCGGGCCGGATGCGTTGGCGGCAATCCCCTGATCCAGACCGGCCATGACATGGCCGCCGATTTGAGCAAAAACACGACTTGGCGAGTGAATGTCGAGGATCTTCTTAACCCAATCGGGTAACGACCTAGCCGCACTGACAATGGTATCCTTGAGCGCGCCGAGCCGCCCGGTAATGCCGTTGATCAGCCCTTGGATCATGTAGCTGCCTATCTGAGACAGTCGGGCAGGCACGGAAAAGCCGAGCCAGTTCAGCAGCGCGGCGATGCCGCCATAGAGCAGGCCCATGGGCGAGAAATTGACAAGGAATGCGGTGATTCCAGCGATGCCGCCCGAAAAATAGCCGGTGATCTCCGCCCATACGCCGCCCAGCCAAGCGGAGATTGCGCCCCATTTGGAGTAGATCAGATAGGCCCCTGCCGCCAAAGCGCCGATGCCGATGACGACGCCCGCAGCAATGCCGATCAGCGGCAGCAAGCCGATGCCGAGCAGGGTCGCCGCAGCAGATAGCGCGGCGAACGGCGCAACAAGAGCGGCCAGCACAATAGCGCCGCCGCCCACGACGATGAACAGCGCGGCCAAAACCCCGGCAGCGACGGCGGCGGCCCGCGTCAGGTTCGGGTGACGCTTCGCCACGGCGGCTATGCTTGCGCCCCATTTCGAGAAGCGATCTGAGATAGATCCAACCATCGGCAGCAGTTGGTCGCCGACGGTCAGGGCCAGATCCTTCGCTTGGATCTGCAAACGCTTCACCTTCTCGGCGTCATCGCCCATGCGATCGGCAAAATCTTTGTTTACCGTGCCGCTGGCGCTCAAGGCTTCCGTTCGGATCGACTGATATTCTTTCATATTCGCCATCAGCGGGCGCAGAGCCTGCTGGACCTGCATGTCACCGAACAGGCTGGAGAGTTTGGCCTGATCGCCGCCAGTGGCCTGCTGGGTCAGGCGCACGATTTCCTCGATCGGGCTGCGCCCTTCCTTGGCCGCCTTCTTCATCGCAGCAGGGACGTCGATACCGAATTTCTTGAAATTCTTGGCCGTGTCGCCCGCATTGATCTTTGACAGGAGATTGTTGAGGTTGTTCGCGGCCTCTTCGGCGCTGCCTGCGCCCTTCCGGGTGATTTGAAGCGCCGCCGTCAAGTCGCCAACCGCCTGCAAGCCGGTCGATCCCAAGCCCTGCATATTCGCGGTCAGCGTGGGGAAACTCTTGGACATATCCCTGAGTTCGAAAGCCCCACGCTTTCCGCCCGCAGCCATAATATCGAGAGCGCGACTTGCCTGTTCGAAAGGCACCTTCAGGTTGTCCGTTACGGCCCAAGACGTCGCGCTGAGATCTTCGATTTCCGCTTTATATGCCGTGGCCGCCTTCCCGATGCCTCCCAGCATCCCTTTGGCCTGCGACGCCGACGCGCCAAAGCCGGTCAGAATATCCATGCCCTTCTGGAGATTGTCGGGCAGCTGGTTGGAATCGAGCGCCATCTTGCGCAGTTCGAGGCCCATCAGGCGGCCCGCCTCGCGGCTCTGGTTCACCTTCTGGTTGATGTCGGTCATGACCGACTGGAATTCCATGGAGCCTTCCACGGCGACCGTCAGCGGGGCCGCGATTGCCATTCCGGTGCCGATCGACGCCATGCCGCCCGCCGCGAGGCCCGTTGCCGTGCCCTGCAATTGCGAGAATTTGCCCTGCGCCTCCGAAAAGCGCCGCGCCCGATCCGTCACTTGCTGGAGCCGCCGCTCCTGCGCGCGCAGATGATCGGTGGTTTCCGCCACTTCCGACCGCAGCCGCCGTTCCCCGGCGACAAGATCCCGCGTCGAGACGCCCGCAGCCGAGAGACGGCCCCTCAGTTCCTGCAATCGGGCGGACTGCTGCTGATGCTGGGTCGAGAGGTTCGCCGATTCCCGGCGTGCCCGCTCAAATTCGGTGCGCAGCTTCTTCGTCGGATTTTCCGTCTGCGCCAGTTCCCGGCCCAAGCGCGCGGTCCGCGCCTGCGCTTCCGCCATTTTCCGCTCAGTTTCGGATAGGCCGGTTTTCATCTGACGGAAATCGCCGATGGACGCCTGCGCCGCCTCCAGATCCTTGAGCCGGTCGCGGGTCGCTTTCAGTGCCTGGGCGAGCCGCCCGCTACCGGCGGCAGCTTCGCGCATCGGGCGGGTCAGCCGGTCCGCACCTTCCATCAGCACGCGAATTCGAAGGTTTCTGTCGGACATCAGCGTTTCCTGCGTTTTCCGGTGCTTTCAGGGGGACGGGAGCGCAATTCGGCCAGCACCCGCCAAGCCATCAATTCAGCAAGGGTCATGCTGTCCATGGCGGGTGGCGGCCAGTGGAACACGACCGCCAGATCCGCCATGACTTCCTCTACCCGTTCGGGGAGAGAGCCGCTTTGGCGGCCTTCGGCAGCAAAAAATCCATGACCTCGCTGCCCAGCTGGATCAGGTCGGACGGATCGAGTGCCGCGACTTCCGGCTTGGTGAGCGGCGGAATCGTGATGCGCGGCAGCAGGGTTTCCAGCGCGCCATAATCGAGATTGAGCAGCGCCGAGAGCGACAGGCCGCGCAATTCGCCGCCATGGGGCTTGCGGACCTGCACGGTGTCGATGGTCTGCTCGCCGCGCGCGATCGGCGCGTCGAGGGCAACAGAGCGGAGTTCGGCTTCGTTCATGATCGTTTCCAAAGGTCAAAGGGAGATAGGGCGGCCCGGCGGTAAGGCCGGGCCGGTTGAGATCAGAACATGCCGATCGAGGAGCGAAGTTCGGCGCTGCGGTCCACGCCGCCCACGATCTCGACCATGTTGATCGGGTCGATCTCGATTTCCGTGCGCCCGTTCCAGACCAGCTTATAATAGGCCAGTGCCATGGTGATCTTCGATTCCCCGACCTCGCCCACTTCTTGATCGCCCATTTCGATCTCGGAATAGCGACCGCGCACGATGACCTCGATCGTATCGACCGCGCTGCTGTCATCCGACTGGTAGGAGCCGGAAAAGCGGAGATAGACGCCGTCCACGGTGGGCGTGCCCCACTGGCGCAGGACGTCGCGGACCGGACCGCCGAAGGTGGCAGTCAGTTCCATCGCCTCCATGCCCATGTCGATCTGGACCGGGCCGCCCATGCCGCCGCCGCGATATTCCTCCATCTTGCGGGTCAGGGTCGGAAGGGTGACGGTCTTGGCCTCGCCGCCATAGGCGAAGCCTTCGTTAAAGAAATTCATGTTCTTGAGGATGCGGGGCAGTCCCATCGCTGGCTCCTATGTGATGAAGGGATGAAGGGGGCGGGATCAGGCCGTTTCGGCCAGCTGGCTCGCGAAGTCCGCGAGATAGCTGTCCGTGATGCGCTGGTTGAAACCCAGATCTTCCAGCGGCGGCGGCACGGTGTAATCATAGTCGATGCGCAGCTTGCCCGCCTTGAGGCTGGCGAGGCTGTTGTTCGCTTCATCGAACCTTGCATTGAAGCCGAGGACGATGCCCTGCGCCTTCAACTGGCGGCCAAAGCCGTTGATTGTTTCGATGATGTCTTTCGCCAGCGCCGGGGTCAGGGGCTTGTCGATGGCCCAAAGCATCCCGTTGACCACGGTGTCGGCCAGCAGCTGCGCGACGCGCGTGGTGCTTTCGAAGGCGAACAGGCTTTCCGCCTCCGCCGTGGTCCGGTTGCCCCAGAAGCGATAGCCGGTGTCGGTGCGGACCAGTGCGGTCACTTCCGCCGCATTGAGCAGCCCCGCTTCGCTCCCCGCATCCTCAATATCCCAATGAATATCTTTGGTGAGGCCGACGACGCCCTGCACCGCGATATTGGACAGGGTCTTGTGAGGCCCAACGGTTTCATCGATCAGCGCGCGCATACCCATGGCGCGGGCGGCGGCGTAGCTGGTAACATTGGCGCTGGTAGCCGTATCCCATGCAAGGAAGTCGGGCATCAGCAGCATGAGTTCGCGGGCGCTGAAATTGGCGCGATACAGCGTCGCGGCGGCAACGGTTTCGCCGATCGCACGGGCGTAGGCAAAGCCGCGCAGCTTCTGCGCCACGACAGCCAGCGCCGCCGTTACCGCCTGCGTTTCAAGACCCGGCGTGCCGAGGATCTTCGGCTTGACGCCCAGCTGCGCCTGCGCGGCCAGCAGCGCCTGCATCCCGGTCTTCTGGCCCGTCCCGTCCGTGGTGCCGATAACATTGGTGGCGGTTTCGGCAGCATCCTCGCCTTCCGCGATGCGGACGACGACAATGACGGGACGGGTCTGATCAGCGATGGCGCGCAGGGACTTGGCCAGCGTGCCCATTACGCCCGCCTTGCCGATGGCAGCTTCCACGTCCGTTACCAGCGCAGGGCGATTGAGCGGGAAGACGTCGGCGTCAGCATCCGACGCGGTGGCGACCAAGCCGATGATCGCGGTGGAAACAGCGGTCAGCGTGCGTGCGCCTTCGCTGATCTCGGTAACGGTGATACCATGCTTAAAAGGCATGTCAGGCTCCTTGGGCTAGAGAGAGAGGGGCAGGACGAGGCGAGTGCGGGCGTTCGCGGCGGCGGTGTCGGTCCGGTCCGCGTCTAGGATGACGGTGGCGGCTCCAGGGCGATCTCCGGCGGCAAGGCCGACGCGGCGAAGGCGGATGCGATCTTCATTGCGCGAGCAGGCCACCGCCGTCGCGGCATAGAGGCGCAGGATGTTGGCTGGCGTCAGAGGCTGGTCGATCAGTTCGGGCAGCAGCGAGCCATATTCCCGGCGACCGGCGCGCGAACCGACGGGCGTGGACAGGATGTCCAGCACCGATTGCTTGATATGGGCGAGGCCGTCGAGCGTAGCGCCGGTGGTGCGTGCCATGCCCGCCATCAGACAGGTGCCCCGGTCTGCGCGCCGCCAGCCTGCACGCCGCTGTGCCTATGTCCCTTGAGGCTTTTGCCGCCACCGATCACGTCCGTCGTGGCGGTCAGAGTGCCGCTAAGGTTGATGTCGCCGGTCCATGTGGTGCCGCCGGGGGCGTCAACCGTTGCCGTGCCTCCTGCGGGGAGCGTGATAGCGAGGGCGTGGGTGGCATGGTTGTAGCTGAACGACGCGCCATCGGGCATGTCGATCTGAATGACATCGGGATCATTGGACGGCGGTGGGTTGTCGTCGGAATAGAGGCCCAGAACGACCAGCCCGTTTTCCAGATCGCCTTCCGGGGCCAGCACGACGCACTGTTCCCCGACAGTGGGCGGCGACCAGTAGCGCATCCCGCCCGCGCGCTGGGCCACCCACGGCAGTTCGCCCGTGGTCAGGTCACCCAGCGTGACGGTGCAGGTGGCATTGGCATAATCGACGGTTGCGATCACGCCATACTGGATCGCTTCACCGACCTGCTGTTCGGGATCTTGGGTCTTTGCCATGCGCGGACCATGGCGTGCGCGATGCGCCGTTTCGCGTCCCTGCATTTGGACAGGTGGCTATCCAAATGCAGGGCGTTGCCGATCAGACGTCGTTCGCGGGCAGCGGGAAATTGCTGATCAGCACTTCCCCCGCCTTGGTGGGTTTTCCGCCGATGCTATAGGTCGTGTCGATCGGCGCGATGGCGAAGCGGGCGAAGGTGTCGCGCACGCCCTGATTATCATTGAGCGACATCAGGAAGCGACCCTTGATCCCGGCCAGCTGATCAGCGAGCGCGGCGAAGTCATCCCGCCCGAAAACGTCCGCGCCATAGTCGCGCTCGCACGCCCAATAGGGCGGGTCGAGGTAGAACAGCGCGCCGTCGCGGTCATAGCGGCGGATGAAATCGCCGTAGGGCAGGCGCTCGATGACGACGGATTGCAGGCGTTCATGCACTTCTGCCAGCATCGGCTCAATCTTGCCAACGTCGAACCGCGCCGGGGATGCTGCATCGACGCCGAAGCCCCGGCCCCTTACCTTTCCGCCGAAAGCGAGGCGCTGGACGTAGAGGAAGCGAACCGCGCGCTGGAGATCGGTCAGGCGGTCAGGATCCTGCCCCAGCAGCCGCTCGAACTCGGCGCGGCTCGTCACGCGGAATCGCAGCATATCGATCAGATAGGGATAATGTTCGGCAAGGCAGCGGAACAGCGTCACGACGTCGCCGGAAATGTCGTTTATGGCTTCTGCGCGAGGGCGGCGCGTGCGGCGCAGGAAGATGCCGCCCATGCCCACGAAAGGCTCCGCATAGCTGTTGTGCGGGATGCTATCGATGATGGCGCATATCCGCCGGGAAAGGTTGCGTTTTCCGCCGATATATCCGGCGACGGGCGAAACGGGACGGACGAGAACAAAAGGGGTAGACATGTAGGAAATCCTGCACGATGTCCCGACGCGGCAAGCCACGGAGGGAACTCAAAAACGGGCGGGCGCGCCGCCCTGAGAGTGCGAGTGCAGGCTCGCGGTTTGGA
>Ga0255338_1003234_pt1 | contig 20248 bp, 19 predicted proteins | sample MeOH1_35cm_T4_19_FD_203715 | JGI IMG/M metagenome (GOLD analysis project Ga0255338, IMG submission 203715) | Sandy soil microbial communities from University of British Columbia, Vancouver, Canada - MeOH1_35cm_T4_195 | ecosystem: Engineered > Artificial ecosystem > Sand microcosm > Unclassified ...
TCTCAATCTCTGCCCGTTCGCCAAGAGCGTGCACGTCAAGGGCCAAGTCCACTATGTGGTGAGCCTGGCCACCGACCCGCAGGCCTTGCGCGAGGAGCTGGTGCGCGAACTGGCCGCATTGCATGCCTGTGACCCCGAGTTGCGCGACACCACGTTGCTGATGGCGCCGCTGTGCTTGCAGGATTTCCTCGACTTCAATGATTTTCTTGCCGAGGCCGATGCGGCGCTGGCCGAACTCGGTCTGGAGGGCGAGTTGCAGATTGCCAGCTTCCACCCGCAGTTCCAGTTCGCCGGCACTGCGCCGGACGACATCACCAACTACACCAACCGCGCACCTTACCCGACGCTGCATCTGCTGCGCGAGGCCAGCATCGACCGTGCAGTGCAGGCCTTTCCCGAGGCCGAAATGATTTTCGAAAAGAACATGCAAACGCTGGAGCAGCTCGGACATGCGGGCTGGGCCGCCTTGAAGGTGGATGCCAGCCGGCAAGAACCTGATGCGGTTCCCGCGCCGGCCGATGATGAAGAGAAGGATCCGCGATGACGTCAGTCAAAAAGCGCAAGCATGCCGCCGCGACGGAGGGCGCGTCGGGGTCGGCGGGGGTGCTGGCCGCCGAGATCCGGCCGGAGCAATCCATTGAATTGCTCAAGGAGTTGCACATCCTGACGCGCGAGGGCAAGCTCAACCAGGACTCGCGCCGCAAGCTCAAGCAGGTCTACCACCTGTTCCAGTTCATCGAGAAGCTGCTGCAGGAACTGCAGGCCGAACGGATTGGTGCGGATGCATCCGGCATCACGCTGGCGGACCATGGCGCCGGCAAGTCCTACCTCGGTTTCATCATCTACGACCTGTTCTTCAAGCAGCATCAGAGCGGTCACATCTACGGCATCGAAACCCGGCCTGAACTGGTACAGAAGTCGCGTGAACTGGCCGCGCGCCTGGGCTTTGCGCGCATGTCATTCCTCAACCTGAGCGTGGCCGAGTCGGCGCACTCGGATGAACTGCCCAGTCGCATCGATATCGTGACGGCACTGCATGCCTGCGACACCGCTACCGACGACGCGATTGCCTTTGGCCTGCAAAAGCAGGCGCGCTTCATGGTGCTGGTGCCCTGCTGCCAGGCCGAGGTGGCGCGGGTGCTAAATTCGAGCAAAGCGCTGTCGCTGTCGCGCACGCCCTTGGCCGAACTCTGGCGCCATCCCTTGCATACGCGCGAGCTGGGCAGCCAGATCACCAATGTGCTGCGCTGTCTTTACCTGGAGGCCTGGGGCTACCAGGTGACGGTGACCGAACTGGTCGGCTGGGAGCACAGCATGAAGAATGAACTCATCATCGCTCGCCATACCGGGCAGAAGAAGCGGGCGGCGGCCCAGCGCCTGCAATCCATTCTGGAAGAGTTTGGACTTACTGCGCTGCTGCAGTCGCGTTTTCGTCTGCCGACGGGTCAACCGGTATCAGGTTCCGACGTTGGGAACTGATGGACAAAGCGGCGTATCTGATCAACGACGTCGGTCTTGTAGAGACTCTTTCTTGAAAGTGTGAAATATGAAGAAGTTATTTGCTCTGGCTTTGGTCTTGGTGTTGTCAGCGTGCGCCAGCAGCAGTCCGGATGTGATCCAGCGTAACGATGCGCAGCGCCTGTCGGTGGTGGAGGACGGTACCGTGCTGTCGGTCCGCGGCGTGACGGTGGAAGGCAGCCAATCCGGTGCCGGTGCCGTGACTGGTGGTGTGGTGGGCGGTCTGGCCGGCTATGGCGCAGGCAGCAACCAGCGTGACGGCCAGATCATCGGCGTGCTCGGTGCCGTGGCCGGCGTGGTGGCCGGCAATGCCATCGAACGCATGAGCACTCGCGAAGAGGCGTTCGAAATCCTGGTCCAGCTCAAGAACGGCGACCGCCGCGCCGTGGTGCAGGCCAAAGGCGCGGAAGTCTTCGCCCCTGGCGATACCGTTGTGCTGGTGACGACCGGCGGCAAAGTTCGCGTCGCCAAGGCCCCCAAATAATCGGGGTCAGATTCCAATTATGATGGTGCGTCGCTTTTATTCGCACCGTCATGGCCCGCCTTCCCCGTCTCACGGTACCCGGTTACCCGCACCACGTCATCCAGCGTGGCAACAATCGACAGCCGATCTTCACCTCATCGGCTGATTACGAGTTCTTTCTCGACTTGCTGGATGAAAACGCACGCAAGTTCGACGTGGCCATCCACGCTTACGTGCTGATGGGCAATCACTTCCACTTGCTGGCCACGCCGCAGAGCGACACGGCGCTGCCGCAGATGATGCAGGCAATCGGACGGCGCTATGTGCGGTATTTCAACGACGCCCAGCAACGCAGCGGTACCTTGTGGGAAGGGCGTTACAAGTCGACCCTGATCCAGGCTGAGCGCTATCTGCTGGCCTGCATGGTTTACATCGATCTCAACCCGGTGCGGGCCGGTTTGGCGGGGCAGGCACGAGACTACCCCTGGTCCAGCCACAGCCACTACATCGGACTGCGTACCGACAAACTGATCACGCCGCACCCGCTCTACTGGGAGCTTGGCAATACCCCTTTTGCCCGCGAGGCCGCCTACGCGGCTTTGGTGCAGGCGGGTGTAAGTGCTTCCCAGCAAGAGGCGTTGACACGATCAACACTGCATGGCTGGGCACTGGGGGAGGCTGGTTTTGTGGGTGAATTGCAGAAGCAAACAAGCCGCCGGCTCAGCAAGACGGCAGCAGGGCGTCCGCTGTCGTCCGGTAACAAGGCCTCGTAATGGCTCCTTCTTTCCATGTTGGGGGTGTTTGTGCTGCGATTGCATAAATATGTCCCCAATTATTTGTTGAATAAAATAATCAACAAATAATTAGAATCTGACCCCTATTATTTCACTTGGCATTCTTGTTGCGCTGCACTATGCTTACAGCCCTTGTGAAATATTTAGGAGTGCGCCATGACAACGGCTGCCGAGATTCAGCATCTCCAACAAAACGGTTTGTATTCCAGTGCCAGCGAGCATGATGCTTGCGGCGTGGGCTTCGTGGCGCACATCAAGGGTGTCAAGTCGCATGACATCGTGCAAGGCGCGCTCAAGATCCTGGAAAACCTGGACCACCGGGGTGCTGTCGGCGCCGACAAGCTGATGGGCGATGGCGCTGGCATCCTGATCCAGTTGCCTGATGCGTTGTACCGCGAGGAAATGGCCAAGCAGGGCGTGGAACTGCCGCCTCCTGGCGAGTACGGCGTGGGCATGATCTTCCTGCCCAAGGAGCATGCTTCGCGTCTGGCTTGCGAGCAGGAAATGGAGCGCGCGATCAAGGCCGAGGGCCAGGTTCTGCTGGGCTGGCGCGATGTGCCGGTCAACCGCGAGATGCCGATGTCGCCGACCGTGCGCGAAAAGGAGCCGGTGCTGCGCCAGATATTCATTGGCCGCGGCAGTGACGTCATCGTGCAGGATGCACTGGAGCGCAAGCTGTATGTGATCCGCAAGACCGCCAGCGCCGCCATCCAGAACCTGCAGCTCAAGCACAGCAAGGAATACTATGTGCCGAGCATGTCCAGCCGTACGGTGGTCTACAAAGGCCTGTTGCTGGCCGATCAAGTGGGTACCTACTATTACGATCTGCAGGACCCGCGCTGCGTTTCGGCCCTGGGTCTGGTGCACCAGCGTTTCTCGACCAACACTTTCCCGGAGTGGCCGCTCGCTCACCCCTACCGTTATGTGGCGCACAACGGTGAGATCAACACCGTCAAGGGCAACTACAACTGGATGAAGGCGCGCGAAGGCGTCATGTCTTCGCCAGTACTGGGTGAAGACCTGCAGAAGCTCTACCCGATCAGCTTTGCCGGCCAGTCCGACACCGCCACCTTCGACAACTGCCTCGAACTGCTGACGATGGCCGGCTACCCGATCAGCCAGGCTGTGATGATGATGATTCCCGAGCCGTGGGAGCAGCACACCACCATGGACGAGCGCCGCAAGGCCTTCTACGAATACCACGCCGCCATGCTGGAACCGTGGGACGGCCCGGCCTCCATTGTGTTTACCGACGGCCGCCAGATCGGCGCCACACTGGACCGCAACGGCTTGCGTCCCGCGCGCTATTGCATCACCGATGACGATCTCGTCATCATGGGTTCGGAGTCCGGCGTGCTGCCGGTGCCGGAGAACAAGATCGTGCGCAAGTGGCGCCTGCAACCGGGCAAGATGTTCCTGATCGACCTGGAGCAGGGGCGCATGATCGACGACGAGGAGCTCAAGGCCAACCTCGCCAACAGCAAGCCCTACAAGCAGTGGATCGAGAACCTGCGCATCAAGCTCGACGATGTCGAGACCGGCGCCGCCGACCACGTGGCGGCCGGTGGTGTCAGCCTGCTGGATCGCCAGCAGGCCTTCGGCTTCACGCAGGAAGACCTCAAGTTCCTGATCGCCCCGATGGCTGCTGCCGGAGAAGAGGCCATCGGCTCCATGGGCAATGACAGTCCGCTGGCCGTGCTGTCCGACAAGAACAAGCCGCTGTACAACTACTTCAAGCAGTTGTTCGCGCAGGTGACCAACCCGCCGATCGACCCGATCCGCGAGGCAATCGTGATGTCGCTGGTGTCCTTCATCGGCCCGAAGCCCAACCTGCTCGATATCAACCAGATCAATCCGCCGATGCGCTTGGAAGTGAGCCAGCCCATCCTGGACTTCTCGGACATGGTCAAGCTGCGCAACATCGAGGCCACCACCAAGGGCAAGTTCCGCAGCTACACGCTGGACATCACCTACCCGCTGGCCTGGGGCCATGAGGGCGTGGAAGCCAAGCTGGCCTCGCTGTGTGCCGAGGCGGTCGACGCCATCAAGGGCGGCAAGAACATCCTGATCATCAGCGACCGTGGCGTCAGTTCTGCGCAGGTGGCTATTCCTGCGCTGCTGGCGTTGTCGGCGATTCACCAGCACCTGGTGCGCGAGGGCTTGCGCACGTCGGCCGGCCTGGTGGTCGAAACCGGAACGGCGCGCGAAGTGCACCACTTCGGCGTGCTGGCCGGCTACGGTGCCGAAGCCGTGCACCCGTACCTGGCGATGGAAACACTGGTGGCCATCCACAAGGATCTGCCGGGCGACCTGAGTGCCGACAAGGCGATCTACAACTACATCAAGGCAATCGGCAAGGGCCTGTCCAAGATCATGTCGAAGATGGGCGTGTCCACCTACATGAGCTACTGCGGCGCCCAGCTGTTCGAAGCCATCGGCCTGAACACCGAGACCATCGACAAGTACTTCACCGGCACCCCCAGCCGGGTCGAGGGCATCGGCGTGTTCGAGATCGCCGAGGAGGCGATCCGGATGCACCGCGCTGCCTTCGGCCACGATCCGCTGCTGGCCACCATGCTGGATGCGGGTGGCGAGTACGCCTGGCGCACCCGTGGCGAAGAGCACATGTGGACGCCGGACGCCATTGCCAAGCTGCAGCACAGCACCCGTGCCAACAACTTCAACACCTACAAGGAATACGCGCAGATCATCAACGATCAGAACAAGCGCCACATGACGCTGCGCGGCCTGTTCGAGTTCAAGATCGATCCGACCAAGGCGATCCCCGTCGACGAGGTGGAGCCGGCGAGCGAGATCGTCAAGCGTTTCGCCACCGGCGCCATGTCGCTCGGCTCCATCAGCACCGAGGCGCATGCCACGCTGGCCGTGGCCATGAACCGCATCGGCGGCAAGAGCAACACCGGCGAGGGTGGTGAAGACCCGGCGCGTTACCGCAACGAGCTCAAGGGCATTCCGATCAAGAAGGGAGAGACCCTCAAGAGCGTGATCGGTGACGCGCAGGTGGAAGTCGACCTGCCGTTGCAGGATGGCGACTCGTTGCGCTCGAAGATCAAGCAGGTGGCCTCGGGCCGTTTCGGCGTCACCGCCGAGTATCTGTCCAGCTCGGACCAGATCCAGATCAAGATGGCGCAGGGTGCCAAGCCCGGCGAGGGCGGTCAGTTGCCTGGCGGCAAGGTGTCCGACTACATCGGCAAGCTGCGTTACTCGGTGCCGGGCGTCGGCCTGATCTCGCCGCCGCCGCACCACGACATCTACTCGATCGAAGATCTGGCGCAGCTGATCCACGATCTGAAGAACGTGGCGCCGCATTCCAGCATCAGCGTCAAGCTGGTGAGCGAGATCGGTGTCGGCACCATCGCCGCCGGCGTGGCCAAGTGCAAGAGCGACCACGTGGTGATTGCCGGCCATGACGGCGGCACCGGTGCTTCGCCCTGGTCGTCCATCAAGCATGCCGGCAGTCCGTGGGAAATCGGTCTGGCCGAGACCCAGCAGACTCTGGTGCTGAACCGCCTGCGCGGTCGCATCCGCGTGCAGGCCGACGGCCAGATGAAGACCGGCCGCGACGTGGCCATCGGTGCCCTGCTTGGCGCCGACGAGTTCGGCTTTGCTACCGCGCCGCTGGTGGTCGAGGGCTGCATCATGATGCGCAAGTGCCACCTGAATACCTGCCCGGTGGGCGTGGCGACGCAGGATCCGGTGCTGCGCAAGAAGTTCTCGGGCAAGCCCGAACACGTCGTGAACTTCTTCTTCTTCATCGCCGAGGAAGTGCGCCAGATCATGGCGCAGCTGGGCATTCGCAAATTTGACGATCTGGTCGGTCGTGCCGACCTGCTGGACGTGAAGAAGGGTGTTGCACACTGGAAGGCACGCGGCCTGGATTTCTCGCGTCTGTTTGCACAGCCGCAGGTGCCGGTCGACGTGCCGCGCAGGCATGTGGCCGAGCAGGAGCACGGGCTGGAGAAGTCGCTCGACAACGTGCTGATCGCCAAGTCGCGCGCCGCCATCGACAAGGGCGAGAAGGTCCAGTTCATGGAAGTGGCACGCAACGTCAACCGCTCGGTCGGCGCCATGCTGTCCGGTGCGCTGACCAAGGTGCATCCCGAAGGCTTGCCGGATGACACCATTCGCATCCAGCTTGAAGGCACGGGCGGCCAGTCCTTCGGCGCTTTTGTTGCCAAGGGCATCACGTTGTACCTGATCGGCGAAGCCAACGACTACACCGGCAAGGGCCTGTCGGGTGGTCGCATCGTGGTGCGACCCAGTCTGGACTTCCGGGGTGAAGCCATCCGTAACATCATCGTCGGTAATACCGTGATGTACGGTGCGACCAGTGGCGAGGCCTTCTTCAGCGGCGTGGCGGGCGAACGCTTCGCCGTACGTCTGTCCGGTGCCACCGCCGTGGTGGAGGGCACCGGCGACCACGGCTGCGAGTACATGACCGGCGGCACGGCGGTCGTGCTGGGCAAGACCGGCCGCAACTTCGCAGCCGGCATGAGCGGCGGCGTGGCCTACGTCTATGACGAGGATGGCCAGTTTGCGGCACGATGCAACACCGCCATGGTGTCGCTTGACAAGGTGCTGCCTGCGGCCGAGCAGACGGCGACGACCGAGCGGGCGACCTGGCACCGTGACCAGACGGACGAGGCGCAGCTCAAGAAGCTGCTGGAAGACCACCACCGCTGGACCGGCAGCAAGCGTGCGCGCGAACTGCTGGACCACTGGGCCGAAGCCCGCGGCAAGTTCGTCAAGGTCTTCCCCAATGAGTACAAGCGCGCCCTGGGCGAGATCAACGCCAAGAAGCTTGTGGCCGCCCCGGCCAAGGCTGCCAGCAAGAAAGAAGCCGTCCCGGCGAAGTAAGAACGAAGGATTGAATCATGGGAAAAGTCACCGGCTTCATGGAGTATGAGCGTCTCGAGGAGGGCTACCAGCCCGTCGCCGAGCGTGTGAAAAACTACAAGGAATTCGTGATCGGCCTGACCGAGGAGCAAGCCAAGATTCAGGGCGCGCGCTGCATGGATTGCGGCACGCCGTTCTGCAACAACGGCTGCCCGGTCAACAACATCATTCCGGACTTCAACGACCTGGTCTATCAGGGCGACTGGAAGAATGCGATCGAGGTGCTGCACTCGACCAACAACTTCCCCGATTTCACGGGCCGCGTCTGCCCGGCGCCGTGCGAGGCTGCCTGCACGCTCAACATCAACAACGATGCCGTGGGCATCAAGTCGATCGAGCACGCCATCATCGACAAGGCCTGGGAGCAGGGTTGGGTCAAGCCGCAGCCGGCAGCGGTGAAAACCGGCAAGAAGGTTGCTGTCGTCGGCTCCGGCCCCGCCGGCATGGCGGCAGCCCAGCAGTTGGCGCGCGCCGGCCATACCGTGACGGTCTTCGAGAAGAATGACACTGTGGGTGGCCTGCTGCGTTTCGGCATTCCCGACTTCAAATTCGACAAGTCGCACATCGACCGCCGCGTCAAGCAGATGGAAGCCGAAGGGGTGGTGTTCAAGACCAACACCATGGTCGGTGAACTGCCCAAGGGCTCCAAGGTCACCAACTGGGCCAAGGACACTGTCAGCCCCGAGCAGTTGAAGAAAGACTTTGACGCTGTGCTGCTGACGGGCGGCGCCGAACAGTCGCGAGACCTGCCGGTGCCGGGTCGCGACCTGGACGGCATCCACTTCGCCATGGAGTTCCTGCCGCAGCAGAACCGCATCAATGCTGGCGGCAAGATCAAGGACCAGATCCGTGCCGACGGCAAGCATGTCATCGTGATCGGCGGTGGTGACACCGGCAGCGACTGCGTGGGCACCAGCAACCGCCATGGCGCGGCCAGCGTGACCCAGTTCGAGGTCATGCCGCAGCCGCCCGAGCAGGAAAACAAGCCGCTGGTGTGGCCGTATTGGCCGCTGAAGCTGCGTACCAGCTCCAGCCATGAGGAAGGTTGCGCACGCGAGTTTGCCGTCTCGACCAAGGAATTCATCGGCAGCAAGGGCAAGGTCACCGGCCTGAAAACTGTGCATGTCGAGTTCAAGGACGGCAAGTTCGTCGAAATCCCCGGCACCGAGAAAGAGTACAAGGCCGACCTCGTGCTGCTGGCCATGGGTTTTGTCAGTCCGGTGGCGACCGTGCTGGATGCCTTCGGCGTCGAGAAGGATGGGCGCGGCAATGCCAAAGCGAGTACTGACTTTACTGGTGGCTATGCCACCAGCGTACCCAAGGTGTTCGCTGCCGGCGATATCCGGCGTGGTCAGAGCCTGGTGGTGTGGGCCATCCGCGAAGGTCGCCAGGCTGCGCGGGCGGTGGACGAGTTCCTGATGGGTGCCAGCGATCTGCCGCGTTAAGGGGGTTTAATCCCTTATGATCCAAAAGCCGGGTGATCCGGCTTTTGTTTTTTATGCCTTCAATCCAAACAAGCCCTCTTGTCGAACTGCGAAACCTGACTTTCGGGTACGGGGAGCGTGCCATTCTGGACAACGTTTCCTTGCAGGTGCCGCGCGGCAAAGTCACGGCCTTGATGGGGGCTTCCGGCGGGGGCAAGACAACGGTTCTGCGCTTGATCGGCGGGCAAAACCGGGCCCAGCAGGGCGAGGTGCTGTTTGATGGCCAGGACGTCACCCGCATGGACCAGACACAGCTTTACGCGGCACGGCGCCGCATGGGCATGCTGTTTCAATTCGGCGCCTTGTTCGCCGATCTGGACGTGTTGGAGAACGTGGCTTTTCCTCTGCGCGAGCATACCGATCTGTCCGATGCGCTGATCCGCAATATCGTTCTGATGAAGCTCAATGCCGTCGGATTGCGCGGTGCGCGCGATCTCATGCCCAGCGAAGTGTCCGGTGGCATGGCGCGGCGCATTGCGCTGGCCCGTGCCATTGCACTCGATCCCGAGCTGGTGATGTACGACGAACCGTTTGCCGGTCTCGATCCGATTTCCCTGGGCACGGCAGCCCAACTGATTCGTCGCCTCAACGATGCCATGGGGCTGACCAGCATCGTGGTCTCGCATGACTTGGAGGAAACCTTCCAGATTGCCGACCAGGTCGTGATTCTGGCCAATGGGCGTATTGCAGCCCAAGGGACGCCAGAGGAGGTCAAGCGCTCCACCGATCCGCTGGTGCAGCAATTCGTGCAGGCCCAGGCCGAAGGGCCGGTACATTTTCATTACCCCGGCCCCAGCGTGGAGCAGGACTTCGGCGTGGAGCAGGTATGAGTTGGTGGCGTCCCTCTGATGCGGGCTATGCGGTGCGCCGTAAGGTTGGCGACATGGGCTATGGCGCGCGCCTCTTCATGCGGCTGGTGCAGCTGGCTGGCCCCAGCTTCAGGCGCTTCGGGTTGATCCGCGACCAAATTCACTTGCTGGGCAACCATTCGCTGGCCATCATCGTGGTTTCTGGTCTTTTCGTTGGCTTCGTGCTGGGCTTGCAGGGCTACTACATTCTGGTGGACTATGGCTCGACGGAAGCGCTGGGCCAGATGGTCACCCTCAGCCTCGTGCGCGAACTCGGTCCTGTGGTGGCTGCTCTGCTTTATGCCGGACGGGCCGGGACGTCGCTGACAGCCGAGATTGGCCTCATGAAAGCCGGTGAGCAACTGAGCGCGATGGAGATGATGGCGGTGGATCCGGTGCGTCGCATTCTGGCGCCGCGCTTTTGGGGTGGTGTGATCACCATGCCTTTGCTGGCTGCCGTGTTCAGTGCCGTGGGGGTCATGGGCGGTTGGCTGGTGGGCGTCGTCATGATTGGCGTGGACCCCGGTGCATTCTGGAGTCGGATGCAGAGTGGGGTCGATGTTTGGCAGGACGTGGGGAACGGCGTCGTCAAGAGCATCGTGTTCGGTTTTACGGTGAGCTTTGTCGCGTTGCTGCAGGGTTATGAGGCGCAGGCAACGCCCGAAGGGGTTTCAAGAGCTACCACGCGGACCGTGGTAATGGCTTCTCTGGCGGTTCTGGGGCTGGACTTCGTCCTGACCGCAATGATGTTTTCGATTTGAGGAGAGTGTGGTGCAACGCTCAAAAAATGATGTGTGGGTAGGTCTGTTTGTCCTGATTGGGGCAGCAGCCATTCTGTTTCTGGCGCTACAGGCGGCCAATCTGTTGAATCTGAGCTTTCAGTCGACCTACCGGGTCGAGGCGCGCTTTGACAACATTGGTGGCCTCAAGCCGAAGTCGGCAGTGCGCAGCGGTGGCGTGGTGGTCGGTCGCGTCGAGTCCATCACTTTTGACGACAAGACCTTCCAGGCCAAGGTGACGCTGGCGCTGGAGAGCCGCTACAGTTTTCCCAAAGACAGTTCGATGAAGGTCCTGACCAGCGGCCTGCTGGGCGATCAGTACATCGGCATTGAGGCCGGTGCTGAGGACAAGCCGTTGACTGGTGGAGATGTTGTGAGCAGCACGCAGTCGGCGGTGGTGCTGGAAAACCTGATTGGTCAATTCCTCTACAGCAAGACCGCTGAGGGCAATACGTCAAACGCAGGCAAGAAATGAGATTGAACCGCAACGCAGGCTGGGGGGCGGCTTGGGGATGGAAATGTCTGCTGGAAGGGGGCGCGCTGCTGCTGTGCGCTGCGCTGGCAGGCTGTGCCACGGGCCCGAACGCCAATCCGAAAGATCCGATCGAGCCCTTCAACCGCGGCGTCTACGAGTTCAATGATGCGATTGACCACGCCGTGCTCAAGCCGGTCGCAACGGCCTACAAGGAAGTGACCCCGGAACTGGTGCGCCGCGGGGTCGGTAATTTCTTCAACAACATTGAGGATGTCTGGTCTTTTGTCAACAATGTGCTGCAGTTCAAGGGTGAAGCGGCCGCCAACAGCTTCATGCGCGTCTGTGTGAATACCTTCTTCGGTCTGGGCGGCGTTCTGGATGTGGCCAGCGAGATGCGAATTGAACGTTATACCGAGGACTTCGGCCAGACCCTGGGGCGCTGGGGTGTCGGTGCGGGGCCCTATGTCGTGTTGCCATTCTTCGGTCCGTCGACCCTGCGCGACACGGTGGCGCTGCCGGTAGACAAGACGGTGGGCGATCCGGTGACCAAGATTGAGGACATCCCGGTGCGCAACACGCTGTGGGCCTTGCGTCTGGTTGACAATCGGGCCCAGTTGCTGCGGGCGGGGGAGGTGCTGGAGGAAGTGGCGCTCGACAAGTACACTTTCATCCGGGACTCCTATCTGCAGCGGCGGCGCAATGCCGTGTTTGACGGCAATCCGCCGGAAGAAGAGCCGGATGCGGAACCGGCGCCCGGGCAATAGCCTGGGGCGTTCACACAGCGTCGGGTCAGCCATCCGCTTGACTTGGGCGTTAAGGACAGCAGAATCATTACAAATGGATGGAAAAGCAAGCATGCAGCGTCGTTTTCTGAATCGTTTCCTGGCTGCGCTGGCCTGTAGCGCCGCGTTCGTGGCCCATGTGCCCGCACATGCCGTCGATGAAGCGCCCGATCTCATGATCAAACGCCTGTCGACCGAGGTGCTTGACAGCATCCGGGCCGACAAGGCCATTCAAAACGGTGACATGAACCGTATCGTGGCGCTGGTCGATGCCAAGATCATGCCCAACGTGAACTTCCTGCGCATGACGGCGTCGGCCGTCGGTCCCGGCTGGCGCCAGGCCACGCCGGAGCAGAAGAAGCGTCTGCAGGAAGAGTTCAAGACCTTGCTGGTGCGCACCTATGCCGGCGCGCTGTCGCAGGTGACTGACCAGGTCATTGCGCTCAAGCCCATGCGTGCGGCACCGGAAGACAAGGAAGTCGTGGTGCGTACCGAGGTCAAGGGGCGTGGGGACCCGATCCAGCTCGATTACCGGCTGGAGAAAACACCCGGTGAGGGGCTGGGCTGGAAAATCTACAACCTCAACGTGCTGGGGGTCTGGCTGGTGGAGACCTACCGCAGCCAGTTTGCGCAGGAAATCAGTGCCAAAGGGCTGGACGGCCTGATCGCTACCCTGGCCGAGCGCAACAAGGCCAACGCCAAGAAGGTCTGAACGTGCTGGTGCTGCCCTCGGAACTGACCCACGCTCAGGCTCAGGCCTGCTTGCAGATGCTGGTCCAGGGTCTGCGCACCCAGAACGGGTCATCCGTGATGGTGGATGCCAGTGCCTTGCAGCATTTCGATTCGGCGGCGCTGGCCGTGCTACTTGAATTCCGGCGCGAGTGCCTTGTTGCCGGCAAGCACTTCTCGATCCGCGGTCTGTCGCCGCGCCTGGCAGACCTGGCTGGTTTGTACGGAATTGCCGAGCTGCTGACTGCTGCCTGAAACCGACGCGAGCAGGCCTGCGGCGGTCCGCTTAAAATAGCGGCTTCCCATGCCAGCCATTTCCTTCCAGTCCGTCTCCAAGGCCTATACGGCGCCGCGGGGGCCCAAGGGCGCCACGTTCCTGGCGCTCGATGACGTCAGCTTCGATATCGAAGAGGGTGAATTCTTCGGCCTGCTCGGCCCCAACGGTGCCGGCAAGACGACGCTCATCAGCATTCTGGCCGGCCTGACGCGTGCCGGCCAGGGACGGGTGAAGGTGCTGGGCCACGATGTGCAGACGGATTACACCCAGGCGCGGCGCCTGCTCGGCGTGGTGCCGCAGGAACTGGTGTTCGACCCTTTCTTCAATGTGCGTGAGGCCTTGCGCATCCAGTCCGGCTACTTTGGCGTCAAGAACAACGACGCCTGGATCGACGAACTGCTGGAAAGCCTGGGCCTGGCCGACAAGGCGAATGCCAACATGCGGCAACTCTCCGGTGGCATGAAACGGCGTGTGCTGGTGGCGCAGGCCCTGGTGCACAAGCCGCCGGTGATCGTGCTGGACGAGCCGACCGCCGGCGTCGACGTCGAGCTGCGCCAGACCTTGTGGCAGTTCATCGCCCGCCTTAATCGCGAAGGCCATACCGTCTTGTTGACGACCCATTACCTGGAAGAGGCCGAGGCCCTGTGCGGCCGCATTGCCATGCTGAAAACCGGCAAGGTGGTGGCGCTGGAGCGCACCAGCGAGCTGCTCAAGGCCGCTTCCAGCCATGTGCTGCGGCTCAAGATCGACGGAGAACTGCCGCCCGATCTGGCTGCACAGGCGCGTGTCACCGGACGTATCGTGCAGTTTCCGGCCCATGACGCGCGTGAGATCGAAAGTTACCTCGGTGCCGTGCGCGAAGCCGGCGTTGTCGTCGATGACGTCGAGATCAGCAAGGCCGATCTGGAAGATGTCTTTCTCGACGTGATGAGTTCGACAAATGCCAGCGGTGGTTCTAAGACCGCGGAGGGCGTATGAAAGAGAACCATCAAACCGAGGGACACCGCGGAACCGGCTCGGCCGGGCCGCTGGTGTCGTCCCCCCATGGGGGGAAGGCGGCCGCAGGCCGTCTCAGGGGGGGCTTCGCTTCCGGCTGGCAAACCCTGTTCTACAAGGAGGTGCTGCGCTTCTGGAAGGTGAGCTTCCAGACCGTGGCCGCGCCCGTGCTGACGGCCGTGCTCTACCTGCTGATCTTCGGCCATGTGCTGGAGAACCACGTCAAGGTGTACGACCAGATCAGCTACACCGCCTTCCTGATCCCGGGCCTGGTGATGATGAGCCTGCTGCAAAACGCCTTTGCCAACAGCTCCTCCTCGCTGATCCAGAGCAAGATCATGGGCAACCTGGTCTTTCTGCTGTTGACGCCGCTGTCGCACTGGAGTTGGTTTTTCGCCTACGTCGGCTCCTCGGTGGTGCGCGGCCTGGTGGTGGGCTCGGGCGTGTTCCTGGTGACGGTCTGGTTCACCGACCTGAGCGTGGTGGCGCCGCTGTGGATCGCGGCATTCGCCGTCATGGGCGCCGCCCTGCTGGGCGCGCTCGGCCTGATTGCCGGCTTGTGGGCCGAGAAGTTCGACCAGCTGGCCGCATTCCAGAACTTCGTCATCATGCCCATGACCTTTCTCAGCGGCGTGTTCTATTCCATCCACTCGCTGCCTGTCTTCTGGCAGGGCGTGAGCCACCTCAATCCGTTTTTCTACATGATCGACGGTTTCCGCTATGGCTTCTTCGGCGTGAGCGATGCCTCGCCCTGGCTGAGCCTGGGCATCGTGGGTGTGGCGCTCTTGCTGGTGAGCGGCCTGGCCGTGCATCTGCTGCGCACCGGCTACAAGATCCGCGGCTGAAGCAACAAAGCGAACGAGCATGACTGCAGACGAACTCCAATCCTTCATCGCCGCTGGCCTGCCGTGCGAGCACATCGAGCTCACGGGCGACGGCCGCCACTGGTATGCCACCATCGTCTCAAGCGAGTTCGAAGGCAAACGCCCGATCCAGCGCCACCAGCGCGTCTATGCCACGCTGGGGCAGAAGATGCACACCGACGAGGTGCATGCCCTGTCCATGAAAACCTACACGCCGGCCGAATGGGCTGCGCTGGCCCACTGAGTGAACTGAACCATGGATAAATTGCTGATTCGCGGCGGGCGCGAGCTGCGCGGCGAGGTGCCGATCTCCGGCGCCAAGAACGCGGCCTTGCCCGAGCTGTGTGCCGCCTTGCTGACGGCGCAGCCGGTCACGCTGCGCAACGTGCCGCGCCTGCAGGATGTGGCCACCATGCTCAAGCTCATCCGCAACATGGGCGTCAGTGCCGAGGTGGGCGATGACGGTACGGTGCGCATCGATGCCGGCGCGCTCAATGCGCCGGAAGCACCGTATGAACTGGTGAAGACCATGCGCGCCTCCGTGCTGGCGCTCGGGCCGCTGCTGGCGCGCTTCGGCCGGGCCCGGGTTTCGCTGCCGGGCGGCTGCGCCATCGGCTCGCGTCCGGTGGACCAGCACATCAAGGGGCTGGAGGCCATGGGCGCCGAGATCGCGGTGGAGCATGGCTACATGATTGCCTCCTTGGCCAAGGGGCAGACCCGCCTGCACGGCGCGCGCATCACCACCGACATGGTGACCGTGACCGGCACCGAAAATTTCCTGATGGCCGCCAGCCTGGCCGAAGGCGAAACCATCCTGGAGAACGCGGCGCAGGAGCCCGAGATTCCCGATCTGGCCGAGATGCTGATCAAGATGGGGGCCAAGATCGAAGGCCACGGCACCAGCCGCATCCGCATCCAGGGCGTCGAAGCGCTGCACGGCTGCGACCACCAAGTGGTGGCCGACCGCATCGAGGCCGGCACCTTCCTGTGCGCGGTGGCGGCGACGGGCGGTGACGTGGTGCTGAAGCATGGCCGCGCCGATCACCTGGATGCGGTGATCGAGAAACTGCGCGCTGCCGGCGCCACCGTGACAGCGCTGCAGATGGCCGAAGGCACCCGGAGCGTGCCGGGCATCCGCGTGCAGTCGCACGGGCGGCTGCAGGCCCAGAGTTTCCGCACCACCGAGTACCCGGGCTTTCCCACCGACATGCAGGCCCAGTTCATGGCGCTCAACTGCGTGGCACAGGGCACGGCCACGGTGACCGAGACGATCTTCGAGAACCGCTTCATGCACGTCAACGAGCTGGTGCGCCTGGGCGCGAAGATCCAGATCGACGGCAAGGTGGCGGTGGTCGAGGGCGTTGAGCGCCTGTCGGGTGCCACCGTCATGGCGACCGACCTGCGCGCCTCGGCCAGCCTGGTGATTGCCGGCCTGGTGGCCGAGGGCGAAACCGTGGTGGACCGCATCTACCACCTCGACCGTGGCTATGACCGCATGGAGGCCAAGCTGGCCGGCATCGGCGCCGACATCGAGCGCACCAAATAATGGCCCCGAGGGGCCTTCGCGTCTTGGGCCGGCCCAGCGCGCTCACGCATGAGAAAATGACCCCATGATCACGCTCGCACTCTCCAAAGGCCGCATTTTCGACGAGACCCTGCCGCTGCTCAAGGCGGCCGGCATCGAGGTGCTGGACGATCCCGAAAAGACCCGCAAACTCATCCTGGCGACCAACCAGCCGGACGTGCGGGTGGTGCTGGTGCGCGCCACCGATGTGCCGACCTATGTGCAGTACGGCGGTGCCGACCTCGGCATCACCGGCAAGGACACGCTGCTGGAGCATGGCAGCGATGGTTTGTACCAGCCGCTGGACCTGCAAATCGCCAAATGCCGCATCAGCGTGGCGGTGCGCGAGGGCTTCGACTACGCCGCTGCCGTGCGCCAGGGCGCGCGCCTGACCGTGGCCACCAAGTACGTGGCGATCGCGCGCGAGTTCTTTGCCGCCAAGGGCGTGCACGTCGATCTGATCAAGCTCTACGGCAGCATGGAACTGGCGCCGCTGACCGGCCTGGCCGATGCCATCGTCGACCTGGTGTCGACCGGCAACACGCTCAAGGCCAACCACCTGGTCGAGGTCGAGCACATCATGGACATCAGCTCGCGCCTGGTGGTCAACCAGGCCGCGCTCAAGCTCAAGCGCGAACCGATCCGCCGCATCATCGACGCGTTTGCAAGTGTCGTTGAACCTAAGTAATTTGCTATGACTTTTGTAGCTGCCCCCACCCGTTTGTCGACGGCTGACGCCGGTTTTGAGGCGCAATTCAAAGCGCGGCTGCACTGGTCGGGTGAGACCGATGCCGCCATTGAGCAGCGTGTCGCCGAGATCCTGGCCGATGTGCGCCAGCGCGGCGATGCCGCCGTGCTCGAGTACACCGCCCGTTTCGACGGCCTGCAGGCGAACTCGCTCAAAGACCTGGAATTGACCCAGGCCGAACTGAAGGCCGCCTTCGAGGCCCTGCCGGCGGTGCAGCGCGAGGCCTTGCAGGCCGCTGCGCAACGCGTGCGCAGCTACCACGAGGCGCAAAAACGCGCCAGCGGCGAGAGCTGGAGCTACCGCGACGCCGACGGCACCCTGCTGGGCCAGAAGGTCACGCCGCTGGACCGCGTCGGCATCTACGTGCCGGGCGGCAAGGCGGCCTATCCGTCGTCGGTGCTGATGAACGCCATTCCCGCCCATGTGGCCGGGGTCGGCGAGATCATCATGGTGGTGCCCACCCCGAAAGGGGAAAAGAACCCGCTGGTGCTGGCCGCCGCCTATGTGGCGGGCGTCACGCGTGCCTTTACCATCGGTGGCGCCCAGGCTGTGGCGGCGCTGGCCTATGGCACGGCCACCGTGCCGGGCGTGGACAAAATCACCGGCCCCGGCAACGCCTACGTCGCCAGCGCCAAGAAGCATGTCTTCGGCCAGGTTGGCATCGACATGATCGCCGGCCCGAGCGAGATCCTGGTGCTGGCCGACGGCACAACGCCGGCCGACTGGGTGGCGATGGATTTGTTCAGCCAGGCCGAGCACGACGAATTGGCGCAAAGCATCCTGCTGTGTCCGGACGCCGCTTACATCGAGGCCGTGCAGCGCGAGATCGACCGCCTGCTGCCGACCATGCCGCGCGCCGAGATCATCGCCAAGTCGCTCACGGGCCGCGGTGCGCTGATCCACACCCGCAGCATGGAAGAGGCCTGTGCCATCTCCAACCGCATCGCACCCGAGCACCTGGAAGTGTCGAGCCGTGAGCCGCACAAGTGGGAGCCGCTGCTGAAACACGCCGGCGCCATCTTCCTCGGCGCCTACACCAGCGAGTCGCTCGGCGACTACTGCGCCGGCCCGAACCACGTGCTGCCCACCAGTGGCACGGCACGCTTTTCCTCGCCCCTGGGGGTGTATGACTTCCAGAAGCGCAGCAGCCTGATCGAGGTCAGCGAAGCCGGGGCCCAGACCCTGGGGCAGATCGCCTCCGTGCTGGCGCATGGCGAGGGGCTGCAGGCGCACGCCCGTGCCGCAGAAATGCGCCTGAAAGACGCCAAGAAATGACTGCACTCGATCCCAAACTGCAACGCCTGATCCGCCAGGACATCCAGTCCATGCACGCCTATGCCATCCAGGATTCGGTGGGCATGGTCAAGCTCGACGCCATGGAGAACCCCTATGGCCTGTCGCCGGCACTGCAGGCCGAACTGGGCCAGCGTCTGGGCAAGCTGGCGCTCAACCGCTACCCGGACGGCCGCGTCAACGACTTGCGTGCCGCCCTGGCGCGCTATGCCGGCATGCCAGCCGGCTACGACCTGATGCTGGGCAACGGCTCGGACGAGTTGATCTCGCTGCTGGCCCTGGCCTGCGACGTGCCGGGTGCCTCCATCCTGGCGCCGCTGCCCGGCTTCGTGATGTACGCCATGAGCGCGCAACTGCAGGGCCTGGCCTTCCACGGCGTGCCGCTGACCGCCGACTTCGAGCTCGACGAGGCTGCCATGCTGGCCGCCATCCGCGAGCACAAGCCGACCATTACCTACATCGCCTACCCGAACAACCCGACCGCCAACCTGTGGGACGAGGCGGTGATCGCCAGGATCATCGCCGCCGTGGGCGAGCAGGGCGGCCTGGTGGTGATGGACGAGGCTTACCAGCCCTTCTCCTCGCGCAGCTGGCTGGAGCGCATCCGCGCCAACCCGGCGGCGCACGGCCATGTGCTGCTGATGCGCACGCTCTCCAAGTTCGGCCTGGCCGGTGTGCGGCTGGGCTACATGATCGGCCCGGCGGCCCTGGTGGCCGAGATCGACAAGGTGCGCCCGCCCTACAACATCAGCGTGCTGAACTACGAGTGCGCCTTGTTCGCGCTCGAGCATGCTGATGTATTTGCGGCACAGGCCCTTGAGATCAAAGCGCAGCGTGCTATGATTTTGGAAGCGTTGTCGGCGTGGCCGCAGGTGCGGGCCTGGAACAGCGATGCCAACATGATCCTGGTGCGCGTGCCGGATGCGGCCAAGGCCTTCGAGGGCATGAGGGCGCGCAAGGTGTTGGTGAAGAATGTGTCCAAGCTGCACCCTCTGCTGGCCAACTGCCTGCGTCTGACGGTCGGAACGCCGGACGAGAACCGGCAGATGCTGGCGGCGCTGAAAGAATCACTATGAGCACACCACGTATTGCCGAAGTGGCCCGCAACACCGCGGAGACCCAGATCACCGTCAAGGTCAACCTCGACGGTACCGGCCAGGCACGCCTGGCCACCGGCATCGGCTTTTTCGACCACATGCTGGACCAGATCGCGCGTCACGGCCTGATCGATCTCGACATCCAGGCCAAGGGCGACCTGCACATCGACGGCCACCACACGGTGGAAGACGTCGGCATCACGCTCGGCCAGGCGGTGGCCAAGGCGGTGGGCGACAAGAAGGGCATCCGCCGCTACGGCCACGCCTACGTGCCGCTGGACGAGGCGCTGTCGCGCGTGGTGGTCGACTTCTCCGGTCGCCCGGGGCTGGTGATGCACGTGCCGTTCAAGAGCGGCATGATCGGCACCTTCGACAGCCAGCTGGCCTACGAGTTCTTCCAGGGCTTCGTCAACCACGCTTTCGTCACGCTGCACATCGACAACCTGCGCGGCGAGAACGCCCACCACCAGGCCGAGACCGTGTTCAAGGCTTTTGCCCGCGCCCTGCGCGCCGCGCTGGAGCTCGATCCGCGTGCCGCCGGCACCATCCCTTCCACCAAGGGTTCGCTCTAGCCATGTGTCAAAAAGGCCTCTGGCCCTTGTCAATTCTGCGCAACCAGCT
>Ga0255338_1003235_pt1 | contig 20246 bp, 13 predicted proteins | sample MeOH1_35cm_T4_19_FD_203715 | JGI IMG/M metagenome (GOLD analysis project Ga0255338, IMG submission 203715) | Sandy soil microbial communities from University of British Columbia, Vancouver, Canada - MeOH1_35cm_T4_195 | ecosystem: Engineered > Artificial ecosystem > Sand microcosm > Unclassified ...
AGGGCTGGGGCGCCAATGGCAGTACCCACGGACTTGGTAATGCAACGAGGAGCAACTCGTTTACCTATCTCTGGGAAAACACGGCCAACTACGAGAAGAAGTGGGAAAAGCACGAGTTTTCGGCACTGGCAGGTACGACGGTCCAGAAAAACAACTGGAACAACTCGTATATGGCAGGGCGCGACTTCCCGGCGGACGGCGTCGTGAAAACCATGAATGCCGCCAATGAGATTACCGAAGCCTATACGGAGCAATCGGAGTGGTTCCTGAATTCCTATCTGGGACGGCTGATGTATAATTTCGACAGCAAATACCTGGTGACGGCCAATTTCCGGGCCGATGGTTCTTCCAAGCTGGCGAAAGGCAATCAATGGGGTTTCTTTCCGTCGGTATCGGCAGGATGGCGTATTTCGGCCGAGCCGTTTATGGAAGATGTGAAGTTCATCAACGACCTGAAACTGCGCGGAGGCTGGGGACAAAATGGTAACCAGGAAGGGCTGGCGAATTACGCTTCTTACGGGCTCAATTCCTACACGCGCCGTACGCCTACCACGCCGCCTTCGGGCCCGGCCGTGACGCCGCCTTCCTACGCACCGAATCCCGATCTGAAATGGGAAACAACCACGCAAACCAACATCGGGATCGACCTGAGCATGTTGCAGGGACGGGTTACATTTACAGCGGACGCTTATTTGAAAAAGACGAACGACCTGCTACTTAATGTGCCTTTGCCGAATACCAGCGGCTACAATTACATGCCCAGGAACTCCGGAAAGCTCGAAAACAAAGGTCTGGAATTCGTTCTGTCGACCGTCAATTTCGATAAAGCCGATTTCCAATGGACGACCGACTTCAATATCGCATTCAACCGCAACAAAATCAAGGAATTACAGCTGAGCAAGATCTATCGCTATGCGGATGTAGAGGGCAGGAGCGACCAGATCATCATATTGCAGGAAGGCGCTTCGCTCGGTACTTTTTACGGATACATGGCCGACGGCGTGAATCCCGAGACCGGCGATATGATCTACCGCGATGTGAACGGCGACGGCACTTTCTCGCCTTCCGACCGGACGATCCTCGGATCGGCGCAGCCGAAATTCACCTATGGGATGAACAACAACCTCACCTACAAAAATTTCAGCTTGTCATTCCTCTTCCAGGGCTCGCAGGGGAACAAGGCATTCAATGCTTCGAGGCTGGAAACGGAGGGGATGTACGACAGCAAGAACCAGTCGACCGAGGTGTTGAATCGCTGGAAAAAGCCCGGCGATATCACCGACATTCCGAGGGCTACCGACGGTAACGTCAATAACTCGCTGATTTCCTCCCGGTTTGTGGAAAATGCGTCGTTCCTGCGCATGAAAAGTGCGACCATTTCCTACGCGCTCAGCAAGGAATTTGCGGGTAAGATCAAATTGAGCCGTGCATCCATTTACCTGACAGCGCAGAACCTGTTTACCATCACCAAATACAAAGGGTTTGATCCTGAGGTGAATGCGTTCACATCGAGCGGCGCGACCCTGGGTATCGACTACGGTACTTACCCGGTATCGCGCGCATTTGTGGCAGGTCTTAATGTTTCGTTTTAATTCAGGAATTTTATGAAAAAGATTAATTATATAGCGCTTGTGCTGGGATCGTCGATGCTATTGCCGGCATGCCAGGATCAACTTGATTTACAGCCTGTTTCTCAAACAGTTGTTGGCGAAAGCGGTACCGGTACGGCGGGTTCTTCCATTAAGGACGCCGCCAGCGCGGAGGCTGCCCTGGCAGGCAGTTACGCGATTTTCAAGAATGGCTCCGCGGAATATTATGTGATGGATTACTTCATTCTGGGAGACGGACAATCCGATAATTCCTATGCCGGTGCCGACAATGCGGCCTGGTTCGAAGTCGACGAGTTCAGGATACTCTCTACCAATGCCGTTGCTGCCCGGGACTGGCGGTATTTGTACAATCACGTCGCGAGCGCGAACTCGATCATAGCCAATGTGCCAAAGGTTACCGATGCGTCATTGTCGGCCGCGCGGAAAACGCAGATCGTCGGTGAGGCGAAGTTCATCCGGGCACGGGCCTATTTTGACCTGGTGCGGATTTATGGCGACGTACCGTTGGTGGTGGACGAAACTCCGACCATCACTTCTTCGAACGTCGAGGAAATCTATGGCCAGCTTTACCCCGCCAGAAGTACCGCTGAACAGGTTTATGCACAAATCCTGAAAGACCTGGACGAGGCCGCACCGGCAGTCCCGAAGTCGGGACCGAACAAAATGACCGTAACGCCGGGAGCCGTACATACGTTACAGGCGAAGGTGTACGCGACCCGGAAAGACTGGGCAAAAGTCAAGGAGAGTGCCGACAAGGTGATCGCATTGGGCTACGCGCTGATGCCGAACTTCGAAGATTTGTGGGATGGCAAGCATGAAAACAGTGCCGAAGCCATTTTTGAGCTGAATTTCGAAGACTGGTCGACCGGCGGAAACTGGGGCTCCTCCATGTTTTACGGCACCGACTGGAAGAAATTCAACACGCCTTCGAACGACCTGGTGAAGGCTTATGACGACGAAAAGGATGCCGTTCGCAAGGCCGCGACAATTTATACGGCCAATGTAACCGGCAAATGGTCGGACAAATACTGGGCGCTGACTAAGTTCCCATTCGCCTACAAAATGCGCAATACGGATGCTTCCCAGAACATTATCATGTACCGCCTGGCCGATGTGCTGCTTTTGAAAGCGGAAGCATTGAACGAAACCGGCGATCTGGCAGGCGCGCGCACGTTGGTCAACCAGGTCAGGACACGCGCCAAGCTGGCGGCTACCCCGGCGGCGGATCAGGCGGCAATGCGGCTGGCCATTGAAAAGGAGCGGAGACTGGAACTTGCATTCGAGGGGCAACGCTGGTACGATCTGCTACGCACGGGCCGGGTACTTCCGGTGATGGAAGCGGTGAAGGACGGTTCGGGCAACAGCCTGAACTACAAGCCGACCGCAGCCAGGCTGGTATGGCCTATACCTCAGGGAGAAATTGATAAAAATACCAATCTTACCCAGAACAGCGGTTATTAGTAAATCACGTAAAGTCATGCCGGAAGAGGCCGCGTTCATTGGTACGCTTCCGGCATGGCTCCTTTTTAATTCAGATCCATGAAAGAAATTCTGATGGCGATGGTCGGTAGCCTGACCTTTGCATTAAGCAGTTGTTCTGCCGAAACGCCGGTAAATGATGCACCCGGGCCAACCGATACGACCACGGCGAACAAAGTGGCGGTTTGGGTTACGAATGGTCAGCAGAGCAAGTTGTTCAGGAAGGAGAATGCGCTTTCTATCGTCAAAGCGGGCACGGGTTCACCCTCCGCGAACCTGATCAACATCGATTTCTCGACAAAACTGCAAGAAATGGAAGGTTTCGGGGCGGCGCTGACCGGCTCTTCGGCATACCTGATTAACCAAAAGCTGAATGCGTCCCAGCGCGAAAACCTGCTCAAAGACCTTTTTGACCCGCAAACCGGCATCGGAATCAGCTATTTGCGCATTACGATGGGCGCCTCGGACTTTTCGCTGGAAGATTTTACCTACAACGATTTGCCTGCCGGACAGACGGACCCGACATTGAGCAAATTTTCCATTGCCGGAGACCGGGCCGATCTGATACCGGTTTTGAAAGCCGTTGTGGCTTTGCAGCCGGCGATCAGGATCATGGCGACGCCCTGGTCGGCGCCGGCGTGGATGAAAACGAGCGGCAAACTGGCAGGCGGGAGCCTCAAACCCGAGTGGTATGCCACCTATGCCAGCTACTTTGCGAAATACCTGGATGCCTACAAAAAGGAAGGTATTGCGATCGACGCGATTTCCGTACAGAACGAGCCGTTGCACGAAGCCGCTTATCCGTCGATGGGTATGGACTCGGCGGCACAGGGTAAGTTTATCGGGCAACACCTCGGCCCGCTCTTCCAGACGAACGGAATCAAAACGAAGATCCTGCTGTACGACCACAACTGGGACAGGCCGGGGTACCCCGTCTCTATTCTGAATGATCCGCAAACCAGCCAGTACGTAGCCGGATCGGCATTTCACGCGTATGGGGGGAACGTGTCCGCTATGAGCGTGGTACACGATAAGTTTCCTGGTAAAGGCCTGTATTTCACGGAAATATCTGGTGGGCGCTGGGCTGCCAATTTCTCCGATAACCTGAAATGGAATATGTCGAATATCTTCATCGGCACGGCCAACAACTGGTCTAAAAATGCATTGCTATGGAATATGGCGCTGGATGAGAACGACGGCCCGAAAAACAAAGGTTGCGACAACTGCCGGGGCGTGGTCACCATCGCATCCGATGGCACGGTTACTAAAAACGTGGAGTATTACACGATCGCGCACATGTCGAAATTTGTGCGGCCGGGCGCATTTCGCGTGCAATCCGGCCGGTTGGGCAGCTCAACCCAGCTCGAACATGTCGCATTTCTCAATCCGGACGGCTCCAAAGTTCTGGTCGTGTTGAACCAAAGTGCCGATAACAAGAAGTTCACGGTGGCGAATGGTGACAATCAGTTCAGCTACACGATCGACCCCAGCGCGGTGGTTACGCTCGTGTGGAAGTAACGCAAACAGCGCCGAATACAAAGCCTCCCTGCCGATAAGCCGCTTAACGACCGTTTTGCGGCTTATCGGCAGGGAGGCTTCCGATTTTTTCCGGTTTTCTGAAATGAGCCGGAAGTTTCTCTATATTTGCTATTATTTATAATGAGTCCAAATTAAAATATAGACAAATGTTGAGATTTCTATTGCTATTTTTCCTCGTTTCGGTGCAGGCGGTTGCCCAGACCGGGACGATCAGGGGCACGGTGACCACTTCGGACGGTAAGCCTGCTGAATTTGTAAATATTGTTCTGGAAAAAACGGCCCGGGGCGCCGTAGTGAATGAGGCCGGACAGTACGCTATCAATAAAGTTGCTCCCGGAACTTACACGATCACAGCGAGTTTCACCGGATTGATTGCACAGAAGAGTACCGTAACCGTGACAGCCGGGCAAACGAGTTCAGTGGATTTTACGTTGGTCGAAGATAACCGGCAGTTGCAGGAGGTTGTCGTAAGGGACGATAGCCGGTTGATGAACAAAGAAACCGAATATGTGGCGCGGATGCCTTTGAAGAACCTGGAAAACCCGCAGGTGTACAACGTGGTGGGTAAGGACCTTATAAAGGAACAGCAGATGACCGACATTAAGGACGTCTTCCGGGCCGCGGCGGGGGTTGCTCCTACGGAATACGTAACGGGCAGTTTTGCTGTCGTGTTCAGGGGATTTACGAACTTCGATTATGCCAGAAACGGGATGGCGACGTCGGTTTACAGGTCGGGGACCGAAATCGCAAACCTCGAACGGGTGGAAATGATCAAAGGCCCTTCCGGCACGCTTTTTGGTTCCCAGGTATCCACTTTCGGGGGAGCTATGAATTTGGTTACCAAGAAACCTTATGCAGGTTTTGGGGGCGAGGTATCTTACAGTATGGGTAGTTTTAACCTGAGCAGGGCTACTGTCGACATCAATACGCCGCTGAACAAGGATAAAACGGTGCTATTGCGGTTCAATGCCGTGAAACATCAGCAAAACAGCTCCAATGAATATGGCAAAAACAAAAGGTATGTGATAACGCCGAGCCTTTTTTACCAGGCAAGTGAACGCCTGTCGTTCCTTTTTGATTTTGAGTATTTTAAAAGCAATGCCACGCGCCTGGCCTACACACTACTTTTTGCCGATGAGGTGCCGTTCAAATCCACCAGGGATATCCGGCTGGGTTTCAAAAAATCGTTCTTCGAAAACGATTTGCTCAGCGATGCGGAGGCGACAAAATATTTTGGACAGGCTAAATATCAGATCAGTAAAAACTGGACGTCCACAACAGGCGTGTCCTACGTGAACGAATTTCTAAACAACAGCTATCAGCCTTATGTACAGTGGATCAGCGCCGATACTGCCGTGACGAGCATCAGACTTTTCGGGCCAAGGGAAAGGACTTATGCCAACATTCAGCAGAATTTCAACGGGAGTTTCAATACGGGCAGGTTTCATCATAACCTGTTGATCGGCGCCAGTTACGAATACAATGACGAAACACTGACTTACCGCGCATTACCCCTCGATAAGATCAATATCAACGGGCCTTTTGGAAAAGTAAGCCTAAGCAGGGTGAACAGCATTCTGGCAAATCCTGCCACCGTTGCGTCGCACGACGGATACGGAGGAAATGCTTTCGGGGTGTATGTTTCCGACGTCATCAACTGGACCGATCGTTTGTCGACGATGCTGAGCTTGCGCTACGACCGTTTCGAGCAGACTTATGAAGGTGGTTTCGTTCAACCGTCGCTCTCTCCAAAGCTGGGTGTTGTTTATCAGGTGGTAAAAGACCAGGTATCCCTGTTCGGGAATTTTATGAATGGTTTTCGAAACCAGGGGCCGGTCGAGCAGCCGAACGGCAGTCTGTTTAGGCCCAAACCGGTATTTGCCAATCAATTGGAAGGCGGGGTAAAGGCCGAACTGCCGGGGAATAAACTGGGCGGCAGCATAAGCTATTATCACATCGGTATTGATAATGCATTGCGTACCGATGATGCGCAATATAGCTTTCAGGACGGCCAGCAGGTGAGCAAGGGCGTGGAGGTCGAGCTTACCGCCAACCCGGTATCCGGCTTCCATATTGTTGCCGGATATGGCTTCAATGAAAACAAATTCGTGAAAGCGGACGCTTACGAAGGCAAATTCCAAACACAGGCGCCGCAGCATATCGCTAACTATTGGCTCAGCTATCGTTTGCCGTTCCCGACTCTCAGGGGAGTTGGCCTTGGTTTCGGAGGAAATTATGTAAGTGAATCGTATTTGAATTCCAGCAATACCTACGCAATCCCGGCCTATCATACGGTTAATGCTACCGCTTTTTATCAAAAGGAAAAATGGAAGCTAGGCCTGAAACTAAACAACATAACCGATGTGGAGTATTGGGACTCGGTAGGAAACCCACAATTTACCAGAAACTTTGTCGCTAGCTTCTCTTTCAGATTCTAGTTTAACGAATGCATAATCCTGGTTATATTAAGAAGCCGGCAGTCTCCCCAGCGGCGGGAGCAACTGCCGGCTTTTTCATGATAGCTTCCCGCTCGTAAGCATTCCCATGTCACCTTTTGGCGCGCTATGGCCGTTCCGCCGAATGAATTTTTTCTACAATTTTTCCCTACGAATTGTGTAGATTTTTGCTGACTTTTCGATCCTGGTATATCCATGAAACACCGGACTATATAGATGAATTGCACAAAACGCATGATGCTTTTGTGTCCCCCGGTATCATTGTAAAGATAAATCGATCTGAAAGCGATGAACAAACCATCTGGCCTGTTTTCACCCTGTTTTCAATATAGGATTATTCTGGTTTGCCTCGTTCTCGCAGGAAGCTTTACCGGATGCTGGAAGTCGGAAAAAAGTGAGCGTCATGTCCAGCTGAAGGTGTGGATCGACAGCCTCGACCGGCACTCGCGGGAGATGGGCATCCCCCAGGCGATCGCCAGGCTCGACTCGTTCATGGCTGCGCAGGACGAAAAAAACGTCCATGACAGTATCCTCTACTACAAGTTCATGAAGGTACTGAGCCACCGTGATTCTACGATGGAACACAACGCGCTCATTTACACCGACAGCCTGCTCCGGTTATTTGAGCCCACACATGTCCGCCTGGAAAACCCAATCGATTATTCGAAGGCATTGCTTTTGAAAGGGGATGACTTATTAAAACAAAAGGAATATTACCTGGCCTATCGCAACTATTACAAGGGCAAGTCATTTTTAACATCGGTGGGTGAAATCTGTGAATGCGCGCGATACAGCAGCCGCATCGCCACCATTTCTTTTAAGGAAGAAAACTATTACCAGGCCATTGAATACTGGAAGCAGGAATTGAAGGAATTGGCCGAATGCAGGGACCCGGATAATTTCCAACTGGAATTTATTGAGAAGCAGGGGAGTATGCGAAATATCGGCATTGCTTACCTGCATTTGAACGAGCCGCGCAAGGCGCTCGACTATTTTAATCAGGCGAGTCGTTTCATCCGGCAGAATGCGGCCCGGTTTCCGCGCGAGCGAAATTTCATCCGGTTTGCGCGGATCGTAATTTTAAGAAATCAGGCGGAAGCTTATGCTTTGAAAGGGGATAACCTGACCGCCGAAAAACTGATCGAAAAATGCCTCGAACACGACCCGAATATCGATTGGTCTGTGGATGTGGAGCGGGAATCCCGTCAGATATTGACGCAGATTTATATCGATACCCATCGGTACGACAAGGCCCAGGCCGAGCTGGATACCCTTATGCGCCTGCCCGGAGCGGTAACCAACGCGGCGGCCAAATACAATTCGTTTCAACGGATGCAGGCTTCCATTTTGTACGGACGGGGGGATTATAAGGAGGCCGGCAAATTGTTACTGGCCGAACTTGAAACGGAGCGTATGGCGAAACTGCAAAGGAATATTGCCACTAAAAGTAATGTCGGGCGGCTTTTGCAACAGGTGCAGCGCGAACATGAAATAGAATTGGCCGCCGGCAAAGACGCGCGGGAAGATCTGATCCTCCGGTTTTCGATACTGATTTCCTTCGCAATGGCCCTCATTGTTTACCTGATCTGGAGAAACGCCCGGAAAAATGCGACGAACCTGCGTGCTGTCACAAAATTGAATGGGGAGATCACGCAGAGTAATATCGCCCTTCAGGATACTGTCAATGCATTGGAGCAATCCGAAATCGAGAAGGAAAAGATGTTGCGGATCGTTGCCCACGATTTACGGAACCCGATCGCCGCGATGGTCTCCGGCTCCGATGTGCTATTCTGGGACCAGCCCCCGTCCGAAGAGCAGGCCATGATCATCGAGGCCATTCAGCAGTCGGGACAGCTGGCATTCGGATTGATCGGCCAGATATTGCAGTCGGATACGGACAGGAAAAAGATCAGCAAGAATGAAGAGGACCTGGCAGAAATAGTCCAGTCGTGCATTGATATGCTGAGCTACAAGGGCAAGGAAAAGAGGCAGACGATTTATTACGACTACGAGAAGGCGATGGTGGCTGTCGATCGGGAAAAGATCTGGCGCGTATTTTCCAATTTGCTGAGTAATGCGGTTAAATTTTCCCCGCAGGAAAGTGCCATCAAGGTGAATCTGAAAAAGCGTTCGAATCAGACGCTGCTGAGCGTGCAGGACCATGGCATCGGTATTCCCGAAGACCTTAAAGGGCATATTTTTCATCCTACCAATGATGCCCGGAGAATAGGGACCGCCGGGGAACAATCCTATGGGATCGGGCTTTCGATTTGCAAGCAAATCGTAGAAGCACACGGTGGGAAAATCTGGTTTGAGTCTGCAAGCGGTGCCGGAACGACATTTTTCGTGGAACTGCCCGACTGACTGAAAAACTTTCACTGCCTGGCCGAAAATTTTCGGGGTAGCTGTCCCCATTGACGAACGCCGGTCGTCATCTGCCCAAAATCATAATCAACAATATGAAAAGGGCATTACACATTACTTCAAGTGCGCGGGGTGGGCAGTCGTACAGCCGGGGCCTCAGCGCGGCCATTATTAACAAGCTGGTCTCCCGGAATGAGATCGGTACGGTTGTGGAGCGAGACCTGACCCTATCGCCGCCGCCGTTTTTGGACGAAACGCTGATCGGGGAATTCTACAAACACGCGGACGGGACAGGCGAGGACGGAAAACAGCTGCTGGCCTACGCCGATGCTATTTTTAACGAGATGAACCAGGCGGATGTGATCGTCATCAGTACACCCATGTACAACCTGGGGATGTCAGCCCTGTTGAAAGGCTGGCTCGACCAGCTCGTACGCGTGGGGCTCACCTATAAATTCAATGAAGACGGTTCGAAAACGGGGTGCCTTACCGGTAAGAAAGTATATTTGGCCATCGCATCGGGCGGGAAACTGGCATTCTGGCCGGAAGGCTGCGAGTTTATCGAATCCCACATCAAGGCAGTTTTCAGTACCTATGCAGGCATTACCGATATTTCGACATACCGGGTTGAAGGAACGGCCATGCCGGGCGTCCATGTCAATTACGAAGAAATTATACAAAGCCTTTAATGATCGAATATGAAAGAGTTCATGCTGATTTTCAGGATAAAAGACATTGCGGATTTTAAGCCGACGCCGGAGCAAATACAGGAACGCCTGAGCTGGCTGGCTGGCATTGCCGCACAAAATAAGCTGGTCGACCAGGGCAACTCGCTCTCGCCGTTTGCGGGAAGTGCTAAGACCGTCCGCCCCGGCAACGACGTGACAGATGGCCCGTACACCGAGATCAAGGAGTTCATCGTCGGCTACATTATTGTAAGGGCCGAAACCATTGATGAAGCCGTGGAAATGGCTCAGGAAAACACGATCTTCAAACTCGGGGGAAATGTGGAGGTCAGGGAGGTTATTAAGCATAAGTTGCATTGAACAGACAGCAATTCAGGAATAATAGCCTGCTGAGTGACCTTTTCAGGCAGGAATACCCGAAGATGACGGCCGTGCTATGCCGTCGGTTCGGCTTGGAGCATATGGAAATTGCCGAAGATATTATCAGTGACGCGTTTCTTAAGGCATCCGAAAACTGGGCCATCAACGGCGTGCCGGAAAACCCGGCCGCCTGGCTTTATACCGTCGCTAAAAATAAGGCTAAGGATCATCTCAAACGCGTTTCGCTTTTTGAAACCCGGATCGCCGGCAATATCAAACGCGATGAAGAGGAGGCGGAACCGGATTTTGGCTTCGCGACCGCCTATATCGAGGACAGCCAGCTGGCGATGATCTTCGCCGTCTGCGACCCCGACAATTCAGCCGAAAGCCAGATTTGCCTTGCGCTCCAGATTCTTTGCGGGTTTAGCGTCGAAGAGATTGCCAATGCATTTCTGACCAGCCTGGAAACCATCCGAAAGCGCTTGTACCGTGCCAAAGCCCGTCTCCGCAATAGTAAGTTTCAGATCAGGACATTGAGCGGGACCGATGTGCAGTCGCGCCTGGATACCGTGCTGAAAACGCTGTACCTGCTGTTTAATGAAGGGTATTTTTCCAAAACCAATGATCAGCTGATCCGGAATGAGCTTTGTGCCGAAGCAATGAAACTGGCCGTGATCCTGACAGATAACCCGTTGACGGACACCGCACAAACCAAGGCCCTGTTAGCCCTGATGTGCTATCAGGCTTCGCGGCTCGAGGCGCGAAGCACCGGTACCGGCGAAATGCTCCTTTTTGACGAGCAGGACCAAAGCCGGTGGAATCAGGAGCTCATCGAAAAAGGCAACTATTATCTTGTAAACGCCTGCCAGGATAGCCAGGTATCCAAATATCACCTCGAAGCGGCCATTGCCTACTGGCATGCACACCCCGCGCCGCCCCATCAGTGGCGGCACATCCTGCAACTATATAACCAGCTCATTCTCATCGAATATTCGCCCATAGCGGCGTTGAACAGGGCCTTCGCACTGGGGATGGTTTACGGCCATGAGAAGGCCATTTTGGAAACCGAAAAGCTGAAACTGACTGATAATGATCAGTATCACAAGCTATTAGGTTATCTGTACGAGACGATCGATACGGGCAAAGCGATCGATCATTACCGTCTGGCCTTACAACTTACCAGGGCCAACCCCGCGAAGCAGGTTCTGGAAAGAAAAATAAAGCAATTGAATAACCAGCATTTTATCCCTTCTTAAAAAAATAATACTCTTTCAAGGGTAGGTTATGAAACTATTTGCTTTTTTGCATATAGAATTACTTCGAAGTAGCTTTTCAAGCACCCCACTAAATTCCTGCCAGATTGCCTTTTCACCGGCCAATGTATTTGCATTGGTTTGGAAAATGTATTGCCTACCTGTTTCACAAAAATTATCATCATGGACGAAAAACAGTTAAGAAAATCTTTTATGGATCCGGTTCTGGAATGGGCCAGGGCGAATCAGAAGCACAAAGAGGTTCGCTTGAAAGGCCTGGCCAATGTCGCCGACGGCGCAGCGGCTCCCGGCGGTCCGGAGTCCGGCGCGGCGGCGCCCGGCGCACCGGCGGAAATGCCGTTCGTTGTTCCTATACAATTTACCGGAAAGGATTACATTACCATGCTCCTGCACGTCGACGCCGAAATAGAACACGGCCTGATGCTGCAATACCTGTATGCGGCTTACAGCATTGGCGGACCTCAGATTCAGGAAAAGTACAAGGAACGGGTGCATAACTGGAAAAATATCATCCTCGGGATTGCCAAGGAGGAAATGGGGCACTTTATTTCCGTTCAGAATGTGCTGAAGATCATCGGGGCCCCGCTCAATTTCGGGCGTGAAAGCTATCCCTGGGATGTGCCGTTTTATCCGTTCCCCTTTACGCTGGAGAAATTTACCCTCCGGTCGCTGGCAAAGTACGTATATGCCGAAGCGCCAGCGGAATGGCTGAGCAGCGACAATCCGACTGCCATAGAAATCAATCAAACGGTGCATGCCCAGGCCTCGGACCCCCATACGGTGGGTGCGCTGTTCAAGGTGCTGTTGCAACTGATCCAGGATCCGGATGTGATCTCCGACGACGCATTTCAGCCGGGAACCTATCCTTATCAGGCCAAATTCGATGAATGGGGACGCGGCTATACCGGGGGAGACAGGGGAAGCGCCAACGGCGGCAAGTTCACCAAAAGCCCCGACGTGCTGGTTGCGCCGCTGCTGTCCCGCGATGATGCCTACAATGCCCTGGAGCAGATCGCGGAACAGGGCGAAGGCGACACGCTCGAGTCGGACACCCCATCACATTTCGAGCGCTTTTTGTTTATATATGAGGAGTTTAAATTCATATTGAAAGAGTCGGGCGGCGATTTCGAACCATCTTATAATGTCGCTACCAACCCGTATGCGGGCGACCCCGATCACGCGGGCACGGCATCGAACGAGCCGGCGGACGAAATGGAGCAGAACGAGATTACCAGTGAGGATGGTATTTTGTGGGCCGATCTCTTCGATACACGTTACAGGTTGCTGCTGAACTTTCTCAATCACAGCTTCCTGCTCGACAATGGGAATAACAACGTCGGCTCATTCACGCCGCGCGGCCTGATCATCAACTCTACTTTTGGCGAGATGTACAACCTCAGGAGCCTGGCTACCATTCTCGTGCAAACGCCGCTCGCGAAGGGGAGCAAGCTGATGGCCGGCCCGCCGTTCACATCGCCGTACAGCTTCGATCTGCCTTTTGGCGAGCACAACCGCTGGCGCCTGCACCGCGACCTGCTCGAAGCATCGGGTAAGCTGGTCGCCAGCCTGAAAGCATTGAAAACCCAGCCGAACAGCCAGTACCTCAATGCTTTGCAGGAGATAGACCGCAAACTTCTGGACGCAATCGCCCAACTCATGCAGGCCGAGCTGGCCTGATTTCTTCAACACATCAAAGCCAAAAACCATTGCCGGATATGAAAATTCTAGCATTAAGAATACTCCCGCCCATTGCGATCGGGCGTCTGGGCGAATCAGACAAGCCAATGGCCGCATACGGTCTCGAACTATCCAAAGAAAAGCCCCTTGATTTCCGGAAAATCGTACCGGAGCAAAGTTTTGACGTGCATCCGTCGACAGGGGAGATTACGGCCTATCTTCCCGAAAACGTAGCGTTCAAAGATGCCGAAAACCTGGAAGACAAAACCGGAAAGGCGCACCCCGTGGCACCCTTTCTCGAAGTGTTCGCAATTACCGATGAGACGCCTGGGAAGCTGGTCCCGCTTACGGTCGACTTGCTCAAAAAGGCAGGCCACGACCTGGAAGATATTAGCTGGGACGTCCGTTTGGGCAACATCAAGATATTCAGAAGGACCAATGACGAGCATGACAAGATGTATGCGAACCTTGACGACATCCGGTCCCACGAGCTGAAACCCCTGCTTGGAGAATGCCGTAATTTCATCGACGGTAAAACGCTGCCGCTCGGATACGTGCAGTTCATCAGGCCGACGCCCGAATTTCCCGAAATACGGTTCAGGTTCACACCGGCAGCCGGGAAGGTTTACGGTTCCAGCCTTACCAGGTTCAATAACGGAAAGGAAGAAAAAGACCCGGTATTTGCCGGTCGGCGTGAGGACCCTATTTTGTATGATATTCATAAAGGCAAATGGCATGGCTATTCCGAAACCAGTACGCCTAATCCGCTTTATACCAATCCTGCACAGATATTTGCCGGTTATGCGGACAAAAACGGTAACCAGGTAAGCTGGGGCTACCTCGATGACGAATGCGACGGGTTCGTGACGGTGAAGCTCTCCGGGCCGGTGGGTACGATATTGTCGGCCAATGCGCATATCAGCGCGGGCCCGCCCGCTTACGCACCCGACACGCTGCCGATCCGCGTCGTGTCCGACGAACTGGAACAAATCCTGCTGGGTACCGATATTGAAGGCGAAGTAACGATTGACGAAGCGGAGGAAATCATTCGCCGCGCATTCGAAACGATCCGGCTGATGAATACCGCTATTATGAACGGAAATGCTTACGAAGGCAAACTGAACGTAGCCAGCACGATGGTCAGGCAGAATACCAACGACTTCGGGCGTCTCTACGAGCCGATCATGGCTACTTCGCTGGTGGACAATATGGCGTTGCAGGTATTGCACGAACGCGTTTTCGCAGGCCTGAGTACCGGCGCCTCGCCGTGGTTCGGCGACCTGCTCCGCAAGCCTGAGGAAATTGGCGACCTTTCGGCGAAGGCCCTTCGGAAAATGCCGGCATTGATGCGGGGCGCAGATGGCCGGTCGCTTACATTTACCTCCAGGCAGATCAATATGGTGATCAAAGCCGCAGCCAGATCGCTGATGCCCGGGGTAGACCCGGCCAATGCTTCCGGGGATGCACCGCTGGCCCCTGCCAACCTTACTGCGCAGTTGCATTATCGTGGGAAAGGAAATCCGGTGAGTGTTTTGCCCCGTACCGCGATATCCAACTGTTTTCCCGGCCTTGAATTCGATTTCAGGAATCTGTGGCGGAGGGCGTTCCAGGGGATTGTACTGATCGAGAACAACAACTACGTGATAGACGCCGATGATGCCTACAAGCATTTGATCCATCACCGCCTGGTGGCTATCGATGGCAAACCCACGATGGTAGCAACCTCCGGGCCGGTGTTTCCGGACGGCGACAGCGTGGCCTTGCGCACGGAAGAAAATCCTAACGGCGTCTCGTTTATGGAGTGGTCCAATTCGATGGTGAATGTTTTGCAAAAGCAAGGGCAGCAGGTCGCATGCTATTTTACGGCCGAACCCAGCAAACTGGAAGTGGTCGTGGACCTGAAAAAGCTCGATGACACTGCACAATACACCAAAGTAATGCTGACGGTCAATAAAGTTTTCGAAGGCGACAGCGCCGCACTTTCGGACCAGATCATCAAACCCGGTGAACTCACGCAGGGACTTTGTGCCCCGTGGCAGAACGACTACCGCGAATGCGCCTGCTACTACTGGGCAGCCAGCCGGCCCGATTATGTCAATGTCGTCGCAGACGAAAAAGGGCTGAGTACAGGCGACAGCTGGATGGCTAAAAAGCGCACCGGCAAATACATTCCCGACGACCGGGTAAATACCAGGCTGCTTTCCTATGACGACCTGTTCATCAACTGGCAGGGTGAGCTCAACTTTATCGTGGAAGGGAAAGATGCACTTAACAGCTGAGATACAGCCGGTCGTGACGGTTTCACGACTGGCCGGGACGATCGCCGCGCAGTCCCGTCCGCAATCGCCGTCGGCCCATCTCATCAGAGGGGGGCGGCAGACGCAGCTATTCATTCCGAACGGCAGCCGGCTTTACGCGGTGGCGGGGGAGGTCGAACAGCGGATCGCGACGGCGTTGGAAGATGGCGATGAGGCCGGATTACAAAATTTGCTCGCAAAATACGGCCTTTCCGCACCCGAATACGTGGATGCTACTCCCCTGGAAAGTCCCAGGCTGTATGCGCTTTCGCTGGCCATCGCTCAAAAATGCAATATGGGTTGCACGTATTGCTATGCCGATCAGGGCAGTTTTGGCGGGCAGGCCAAAAGCATGTCGCTGGAAACGGCCCTGAGGGCGATAGACCTGTTGATGGACGAATGCCCCGCCGGAGAAAAAGTTCAGTTGACGTTTCTGGGCGGCGAGCCGCTCGCCAACCGGAAAGCGCTTACGCAAGCAACGGCATATGCTGTTGACAAAGCTGAAAAAAAGAAAATCAACGTAGGCCTTTCGATCACCACCAACGGTACCATGGTTACCGAAGCCGATGCCCGGTTCTTCGAGGAATATGGCTTTGCTGTTACGATCAGCCTGGATGGGCTAGGGGAAAGCCATGATTTGCAACGGCCGATGAAAGGGGGGAAGGGGAGTTTTGATTTGATTATGAAAAATATGGGGCCATTACTGGCTATGCAGGGTAAAATGCAGGTTTCGGCCCGTGTCACCGTCACCCCTCGCAACCTTGATTTGCCGCTTATGCTCGATGAGTTCGTCAGAATGGGTTTTCACAGTGTCGGATTTTCACCTTTGCTAAGGTCGATGAACGGCCGGGACGAAATGGGGAAGGAAGAACTTTCGGTTTTGCTGGAAAATATGATCGCCTGCGGGCTGAATTTTGAAAAGAATGTCCTCGCAGGCAGGCGGTACCCTTTCCTGAATATGGTGAATGCCTTGAAGGAAATTTCCAAAGGCACGCACAGGCCGTATCCCTGCGGTGCCGGTGCCGGTTACATGGGTGTTTCTGCCGATGAGGAGCTCTTTGCCTGTCATCGGTTCGTGAATGAGGAGGAGGGTAAAATGGGCGATCTGACGAACGGTATCGACGCTACTTTACAGAATAGCTGGCTGTCGTCGCGCCATGTGAGCAATCAAAGCCCATGCACGCAATGCTGGGCCCGCTACCTGTGCGGGGGCGGGTGCCATCACGAGGTGATCGCCAAAGGAAGGCTCGCGTGCGACTACATCCGCTCATGGCTGCATTATACGATACAGGCCCATGAGAGACTGTCGCGTCTGAAACCTGGATGGAATATGTAATGGCTTATGGTTCAGTATTTTGAAGTTGTAGTCGTCGGTGCCGGCCCGGCCGGGCTGACAGCCGCTATCCGTTTGCTGGAAATGGGTCACACTGTGGCCCTTATCGAAGAGGAGGCGTTTCCGCGTCCGCAAATCGGAGAGTCGCTTTCGCCCGGGATACACCCTATTTTTGACTATCTCGGAGCGGGCGAGCTATTGGAAGATACCCATTACCTGCGCGATATACCGGCACGGATCGCGTGGGGACCGGGCGAGCCTGCCTTGTTGGAAGCAGGGCAGCGGGGAGCTGGTATGATGGTCGACAGGGCACGTCTGGATGCGCAAATGCTGGCGTTGGCAGTCAGCAGAGGATTGCACGTTTTCCAGCCTGCCAGGATGGTCGCATCGTCTTTCCAAAACGATCACTATGCATTGAAAATACAGTCTGCGAATGGTAACTATCAGATTGCCAGTCGTGTAGTTCTGGACGGGCGGGGGCGAAAGGGCGCGCATTCCCGCGAGCGCGTTGAACTGGCACCGGCGTCCGTCGGAATCTGGACGCACGTTCCTTCCAATGCAATGCCGTCCGCGGCCCGACCGCCCGCGGCCCGACCCCACGAAACCCGTATCGAAACGGTTGACGAAGGATGGCTGTGGGGCGCGCCCGTGCCGGGGGACCGGTACCGGATCATGGCCTTCACGGATCCGGATTTGATTAAGGAAAAAGGTCCGGCAGGGGCTTTACAGCTGATGTTCTCCCAATCGCGGCTGTTTGGCGCTCTCATCACCGACCGTTTGGATTTAGGCCTCAAAAGCTGCGTCGTTAACGCCTATGTCCATACGCTTCCCTGGCATCAGCAATTCATCAAGATCGGCGAGACCGCATTTACGCTTGATCCCTTATCCTCAACGGGAGTAGAGGCAGCGATGCGCTTTTCTTTACAAACGGCTGTCGCAGTGCATACCATGCTGGCCGATGGCGATCCGGCTGTCGCAAAGGCATTTTATGAAAACAAACTGGCAGATGCGGTGGCCAGCCATTGTCGCTGGACTTCCGATTATTATGCGCAGTCGGCCAGGTTGCAGGCACCGTCGTCTTTTTGGGCGAAAAGAAGAAACTTTCGAATGGACGAAATACCGACCTCCAACGCGTTTACCGCGATGGTGAAGCAGCGGATAAACCAGGAAGCTCCTTTGCAGAAAGTAATGGAAACTCCCGTCGTTCCCATCGACCCGCTTATCCGGTTTCTTTGGGACAAACCTGTCCGCCTGTCTTCTCAGCTTACATACAGTTCCGAATTCGCAGTCACCGGCGACCGGGTCGAAATCCGGCGCGCGCTGGTACACCCGAACCTTTCGAGGCCAATGGTTTACCTTAACCAGATTGAAATACCCCCGCTCCTGAACGCATTGCACGAGGGCGCGACTTATGGCGGCACCATTGAAAACTGGTGCCGCCATTTCGCCTACGCCGACGTAATAAAGATATTCGCTTTTCTTTGGTCAGCGGAAGTTCTTCAATAGTGCCTCAAATCCTCATTTATTCTGAAAACCGTGCACGGCGAACTTCTGTTTTTCAGAACCGTGGCGGACGAGCAAAGTTCCCTTGTACTCCGTCGTCCCTTCATCGATTCGTTTGGCCTCTTTCACAGCGAGCAGGACATTATAATCCGTCCCGGAAAAATACATATCGAATCCTTTGGCGCTCCTGACGGTCATGGTGTGGCTCAGGAAGATATTTTTGTCCCCGTCCACCAAAACAGCCTTCTTCAGAGGATCCGCCGAAAAAATGTAATGCTTTTCCGAAAGTGGTACCTGGCGTAACGAAAAGAAATAACCGGCGTCGCCCTTAAAAGGACTTTTAGAAACAGTGGAGACAAGATGGCCATTGGCGGCTTGCCAGGCGTCGGCGGCTGGCGTCAGAAGGCTCGCCAATGCGAGCCAGAGTGGTAGTGTGTTCATAAGTAGCTGATGGGAAAGTGGTTAAGATAACAGTGGAGAACTAGGATGCCCATTTTCCATACAAAAATCGTACCGCGGGCAGAAATGGGGCCGTTTCCGCAAATCGTGAGATTTTTTTGTATTTAATATTTTTTCTCTTTCACTTTACCTGTGAAAAATATCCAGGCAATGGCCGGCGAACCCACAGACGAGGTAACACACTGGAAGGAGCTCCTTTCAGGCAGCAAAGACGCTTACGCGGCCATCTACGGATTGCACGTGAAGGCCATGTACCGCTACGGGATGAGCCTGGTATCCATTTCCGAGGAGTTTGTCCTCGACTGCATTCACGATGTTTTTGCCGAGATCTGGATCAAACGCGACCGGCTGAGCGTTCCCGACAATATCCGTTCATACCTGTTTACTGCATTGAAAAACAGGATACTGCATTTGCTGAAACGGCAGGAGCGCCCGAATATGTTTGTGGTTCAGGAGAATTTTGAAGACCTCTGGTTCGAATCCTCCGCGGAAGATATCCTCACGCAAAAAGAAGAATCGGCCAGCAGGGAAGAGCTGCTTACCCGTATGGTTGCCCGGCTGCCGCCCCGCCAGCAGGAGGCGATCCGGCTGCGGTTCGTCGAAAACATGGATTATCACGAGATCGGGCAGGTACTGGAAGTAAATACCCAGTCGGCCCATAACCTGGTGTTCCGGGCGATGGAAAAACTGCGTGGCTGGCTTCTGGTAGCCATTTTTGTATTCCCATCGGGCTTATTTCGTATATAATATTTTGTAACTCCCGGTACTTTTAAAATTATTTTAAAAATTTGTTCATCCTGCCGAGTATGAAAATGAAGTATCGGTTATCTAACTGTAAAACAATCTTACAGTGGACAGCACATACGAGCATTTCGGACCGGTAGACTTCGTTACGGACGATCGGTTTCTGAGGCACCATCTGGCTCCCTCAGCGGATTCGGAGGCATTTTGGGAAGCATATCTCCGCATTTACCCTCACAAAAGAGCCGAATGGCAACAAGCCGGGGAATTGCTCAATGCGGTGCTGCTGGGGCTGACGAGCTATTCGAGAACGTATCTGTCCGAAGAAGAGGAGGCAAGGCTGCTCGACCGGATCCTGCGAACCGCGGAGGCGCACGACGCAGGTGCCGATACGCACGAAGCGGGCGCGCCGGTAAAGCAGCTCCGGCCTGGTTCGGGCTGGTACGGGATGGCCGCGGCGGCCGTTGT
>Ga0255338_1003236_pt1 | contig 20236 bp, 14 predicted proteins | sample MeOH1_35cm_T4_19_FD_203715 | JGI IMG/M metagenome (GOLD analysis project Ga0255338, IMG submission 203715) | Sandy soil microbial communities from University of British Columbia, Vancouver, Canada - MeOH1_35cm_T4_195 | ecosystem: Engineered > Artificial ecosystem > Sand microcosm > Unclassified ...
CAGCGGGACAGCGGTCTTCGCCAAACCGAGGCATTGCGAACGGAGCCGAGCGGAGTGTGGCAATCGCCTCCGACCCCAGGCAACCCAGACCTCTTCGCCCGATGATTGCCCGTGGTCGAACGGGATCGCCACGTCGCTCCACTCCTCGCGATGACCCTGCTTTCAGGGTAGGGTCATCGCGAACCCGGCGTGCTTACTTGGCCTCGCGTTTGCTCTTCATCTCCGCGCGCTGGGCTTTCAGCTTCTCGCGCTGCTCAGGCGTGAGCACCTGGAGAGACTTCTCACGGAACTCCGTGCGGAGTGCTTTGAGCTGGTCCTTCTTCTCCGCGTCGGACAGGTTGGCGTTGTTCGTCACCGCGTCGCGTCGCGGCTTCAGTGAGTCTCGCAATGCCTTGAGCTGCGCCTTCTGGTCGTCCGTGAGGTTCAACTGCTTGTACATACCGCGGTCGTGATGTCCGCGGCCGGCGCGAGCGCTTCTGGGCGCTGGATCTGCGGCGGGTGCGGGGGCGGATTGCGCAAAAGCCGTGCCGCACAGGCCGACCGAGAGGACGGCGGTGGCAGCGCCGGTGAACAGGCGTTGGGTGAATGTATTCATGTTAAGGTGAGGTATCTTGGTGTAGCGTAACGTCCCGAGGAGCCGGGTGCGTTAACCTCCAAGAACCGGCGCCAAGTGTTCCGGTTCCCCCGTTTAGCTCCACCGCGCACTCTCGCCGATCTCAACCGGATGCTCCCCGCTCTCTCGGTCTTAATCCCCGCGCGCGATGCCGCCGCCACCCTGGAGGAAGCCCTCGCTTCCGTGGCCGGACAGACCTTCACCGACTGGGAGGCGCTGGTGGTGGACGATGGCTCCACCGACGACACGGCCGAGCTGGCCGAGAGCTGGACGCAGCGAGATCGCCGCTTTCGCCTACTGCGCCAGGAAGCCCCAGTTGGGATCGTGGGTTGCCTCAATCGTGCGGTAGACGAAGCCCGCGCTCCGGTGCTCGCGCGGATGGACGCGGACGACGTGGCTCTCCCCACCCGGTTCGAGCGGCAACTGGCCCGATTCGCCTCGGGCGACGTCCACGCGGTGGGCTGCCAGGTGCGCTACTTTCCCCCGGCCCAGGTGGCGGGTGGCGCACTCCGCTACGAAGCGTGGCTCAATTCCGTGATCACGCCCGAGGAGCACGACCGCGACATGTTCGTGGAGTGCCCGCTCGCTCACCCCACGATGATGCTCCAGGCGGATGCGCTGCGCTTCGTGGGCGGGTATGCGGCGCGGGGGTGGCCGGAAGATTACGACCTCCTGCTCCGCCTCTGGGAAGCGGGTTACGGCATGGCGAAGGTGCCGGAGGTGCTGCTGCACTGGCGAGAAGCTCCGGGTCGCACGTCCCGCACCCAACCGGAATACTCCCTGGACGCGCTGGTTCGCTGCCGCGCGCACTATCTCGCGCGCACCCACCTCCGCGAGCTTCCGGTGCTCGTCTTTGGCGCAGGCCCCGTGGGCAAGGCGATGGCTCGCGCGCTCCAGGCGGAAGGTGTGCGGCTGGAAGCATTTGTCGACGTTGATCCGCGTAAGATCGGGCAAACTGTACACGGGGTGCCCGTGCTCAACCGCTGGGAGGCGTTTCGCTTACGGGGACGGGCTTTCGGGGTGGCCGCGCTCGGGCAACCGGGAGCCCGAGCTGAATTGCGGCAGGCGCTCGTCTCGGCAGACTGGGTGGAGGGAGTTCACTTCCGCTGCGTGGCGTGAGACAGCGCTTGGTAGGAATACAAACGGCAAACCGGCTTGTGTCGTGCGGGAAGTATTCCGACCTATAAACTAGCGAGCGCGCAAGTACGGAATCCGATTTCCCGGTTGTGGAGTCGGTGCTTCTGCTACACTTGCCGGGTTTGGCTCGATGTTCTGAGCGGATTGCGGTTTCTAGATTCCGGCAGGGAGGCGTTCCGCCCCCGTGTGGCGAACCGTCCGCCAGTCCGTTCGCCCAGAGGAGATGCGCGGGAGTGGTGATCTCAATTATCCTTGGCGTGGTGCTGATGGTCGTCTACTGCAGTTTTGCAGAATGGTTCGTCCATCGGTATGGGATGCACACCCAGAAGCTCTCCAAGTGGGCCTTCCGCCGGCATGCCATTCAGCACCACGCTCAAAGGCGCTCGCTGAAAACGTTCTACTCCCCGGACGTTTACAAGATCTGGCAGTCCTCCGCCATCCCGCTCCTCTGGCTGCTGCACGCTCCCCTCTACTTCCTCATCGGCGCGCTTACCAACCAGGGCGTGGGCATCGGCGCTGCCATCGGGGCGGGGCTCTACGTGAGCGGCTACGAAGTGCTCCACTTCTTCATCCACACGCCGCGTAACTACTGGTTCCAGCGGACTCGCCTCTTCCACTTCTACTGCGAATACCATCGGGTGCACCACCATCGCGCCAAGTGGAACTACAACGTGGTCTGCCCGCTGGCCGACGCGATCATGGGCACGTTCTCCCTGGCGGATATGCCGGTGGAGCCGTCCCTCCCTACCACCATGCCGCGCCACACCGGTCCTCGCTCTGTGTTCGGGCAGCCGGTCGGGGTTGCCGTGGGAGCGGAAGCCACGGCCAGCCTGGAGCCGGAAGCGGTACCCGCGGGGCGGGAGTAAGACCGTGCCGCGCCCCCTACCGGTCCGGGCGTTGATCACCGGCGCCACCGCCGGCATCGGCCGGGCCACCGCGGAATTGCTGGCAAGTAAGGGCGTGGCGGTCGGCATCCTGGCGGAGCGGCCCGCGGAAGTGGACGAGACCGTAGCCGCCATCCGCCATGCGGGCGGCACTGCGGTGCCGGTCTACGCCGACCTGACCCGTCGCGAGGACCTGACCGGCCTCATCGACCGCCTCGAAGCGGACGGGTTCACTATCGACGCCCTGGTGAACAACGCCGGCATCGGGCTGCAGGCGGATATACTGGACACCCGGGAAGAGGACCTCCGCCGCCTCTTCGAGGTGAACTACTTCGCCGCGTTCCTACTCAGCCGGGATGCACTGCGCCACATGGCCCGCCGCGGTCACGGCCACATCGTTAACATCTCCTCTGCCTCCGCCCGCCGCTCCCTACCGGGAATGTCCGTTTACGCCTCCACTAAGGCGGCCATGCACTCGTTCAGCCAGGCCCTTAGGATCGAGGCCGGCACGTCGGGAGTGTACGTAACGGAGCTCCTACCAATGTCTGTCCGCACCCGCTTCTTCGACAGCGCCACCAACCGCGCCAAGAAACCGTACGCGCCCGGCTGGAAAGCCCATACGCCCGAAGAGATTGCCGCCGAGGTGCTGCGCGCGCTCCGGTACCCGGTCCGCGAGGTCTACTCCAGCACGCTCGCCCGCTTCGTCCTTGGTATCGCGGACCTCTTCCCGACCATCGCGGACGCCATCCTCCTTTCCCGCCGCAAGAAGCAGGAATAGGCCAGAGGGGTGACGGGGAGAAGGGCGACCTAGCCCCCCAACCCCCTTCCCTCCAGGGAAGGGGGAGCCCGCTGGTCGGATGGTTCGCAGGTGTTCGAACGTCGGTAACAATTCCGTGCCTCGCCATCCTAGAGTGAAGCGCAGGATGGCCGGTATGAGAACGTGCCTAACGTCCAATAGGTTCCCCCTTCCCTGGGAGGGAAGGGGGTTAGGTCGCGGCTCCGCTGCATTCGCGCAAAATCTTCGCAAAGAGTTGCAGGAGGCGCCTGACCGCCCGTCGAACGAGGAGTTGTATCCCTGCTCTGCCCGGCTTCATTTTCTTCCGGGCAGAAGCCATCATTCCATTCACAGAACTAAGGGACGTCCTGGAGCCGGTTAGCCGGCAGGGGCGCGATACACGCCAACGGAGGTGCGGTCTCGGCCAATCCAAGCAGACTGTAGCGGGCCCTGATGCGGGCATGGCTCCGGATAAGTCCGGGAGAGATGCCATCATGAGGAACGTCACCATCGAGCTGCCCGAGCGAGTTGGTCGCGAGGTCGAAGCAATGGTCAGTGCCGGCTGGTTCGACGACGAAGGGGAAGTGCTGCGGTTCGCCCTGGCCCAGTTCCTTCGCCGTTATCGATCCGAGTTGGTGGAGCGCTTCGAGCGAGAGGACATCGCGTGGGCGATTCCCGGTAAGGCACTGGTGGGATAATTTCCAACCGGTGACCGATCAATGAACCGGCCCCGACGAAAGTCGGGGCCTTTTTTCGTCAGGAGAGAGTGGAGGGATAGAGGAAGCTCCGCTACTCGCCACCCTCCACGCTCTCCTCTTCACTACTTCGCCGTTCCGTTCAACTTCACGACGACTTGCGGGTTAGCCGGATCGCTGGTGGTGAGGGTGAGGGTGCCGGCTGCTTTTCCGCGGAAGCTCGGGGCGAAGAGGATGCGGATGCCGAAGCTCCCCCCAGGAGGGAGGGTGGCCGGGAACGCATTCGTCAGGTATGGGATCTGCGGCGCATTGGGAACGATCAGCAGTGGCTCGGTGCGGCTCGCATTCTCCACGAAGAGCGTCACTTCCTTACTCTGCCCGACGACGACCTTGCCGAAGTTAAGTTGTCGCGGCACCTGGACCCGCCCGCGCGGCGTCCGTACCGTCTCGCTTTCACCATAAGCGGAGAAGCCGGCGTCGTTGTAGGCGCGAACGCGGTAGCGGTAGCTGCCGCCAGGGGCAATGAAGCGGTCTTCGTAGCTGCTGGTGTTGGCGGCGAGGGCGGTTAGCAGGCTCCAGGCGCCGTCCCCGACCTTCCGCTCGATCTGGAAGCCGACTTCATTGGTGCTGTGGTCTTCCCACCTGAGCGAGACGCGGTCTTTGGTCTGGAAGCTGGCACTCACTCGCAGTGGCGACGCGGGGATCAACCGGGGCTCCGTCAGGCGCGCCAGGAACGCCTCCGTTCCGCCAGGGGCCTGTGCCTGCAAGGCGTCGGCGGTGGTGACCAGATTGCCGGACCGCGTACTCCCGGCAACGAACAGCTCTCCGTCGGCTCCGGTAGCTACGGCGGCCACCGCGTCGTCGTCACTGCCGCCGAGGTAGGTGCCGTAGAGCTGGATGCTGCCCTGCCCATTGAGCTTGGCGACGAACCCGTCTCCCGTGCCCAGCGCTCCCTTACCGCCGAACTGCGGCTGCAGCGCGACGGGGACGGGGAAGTTGGTGGAGAGGGTCGATCCGCCGACGTAGGCGCTGCCGGTTGCGGTCACCGCAATCGCCAGGCCGGCTTCCGCGCTCGAGCCTCCCAGGTAGGTGGCGTAGCCCAGCGAGGAGCCGAAGGCGTCTAACTTGGCCACGAAGGCGTCGGCCGAGCCACCCAGACTGGTGTCCGCGGCGTTGGAGTAGACCGGCAGGTCCGTCGATTGCGTGCTCCCGGCGATGAAGGCGGTACCGAAACTGTCGACGGCGATTGCATTCGCGACGTCGATGTTGCTGCCGCCGAAGTAGGTGGCATATAGCGGTGTGCCGCCCCCGCTGTCGAGTTTGACCACGAACGCGTCCGCCGCATAGAGGAAGCCCGCGTTACGGAGCGAGCGCTGGAACGCCCCCGCGGTGGTGGGGAAGTCGGACGAAAGGGTCCAACCGGTTACGTAGAGGGAGTCGTTGACATCGATCGCGAGGCCGAGCGCTTCGTCCGGCCGGCCACCACCCACGAACGTGCCGTAAAGCAGTGCGGTGCCATTGGCGCTCAGCCCCGCCACGAAGCCATCGGAGGCGCCGCCGCCGTACGCAGGCTGCGCGGCGTTGGCCGTGGGAAAACCGCTCGAGGTCGTGACGCCGGAGACGAACGCTTGCCCACCGGAATTGACGACGATGTCGGTGCCGCGGTCTTCCTGCTGCCCGCCGAGGTAGGTGGAGTAGACCACGGCGTCTCCCGCCGCGCTGAGCTTCGTGAGAAAGGCGTCGCTCGCACCGTTCAGGCGGCGGTCGAACGCCCCCAGGGTCACCGGGAAATCCGCCGAACGGGTCTGCCCGGTTACGTAGACGCTGCCCAGCGCATCGACGGCGAGTCGCGAGGGGAGGTCCTCTCCGGTGCCGCCGAGATAGGTGGCATAGACCAGCACGTTGCCCCCGGCGTTGAAGCGGGCCACGTACAGGTCCTGGTCCGGGTTGGCAACCTGCGGGCGGAAGTGATCGTACGCGCGGTCGGTGACGGGGAAGTCTACCGAAGTCGTGGCGCCGGTGACGATCACGTCGGTCACGTTGCCGCTAATGTCCCGAAGCACCTGCAGCCCAGTGGCGGTGTCCTCACCGCTGCCGCCCAGGTAGCTGGAATAGTCCAGCACGGGATCGATCACCAGCGGCCGGCTGCGGTCATAGCCGCCCACCTCGAAACCGATCTCATTGCGAGCCAGGAGTACATACCGTGCGGAGACCGGCTGCCGCCGGCCCGCCCGCTCCTGGTAGCAGACCGGGCGACGGAACTGGAGCGCGCCCTCGCCGGTGGACACGGTCAGGTCGCCGGCGGGGGTACGGCGCACCCGCTCCGCGCCCTCCAGCCGCCAGCGGATCCCCGCGGGCTGGGCGCCGGGGCGGACGAGGAAGTCGTACTCCAGCGAGCGCTGCCGGCCGTAGTAGACGAGATCGATGCCTGGGTAGACGTTCCGGCTGCGCACCTGGGAGAAAGTGGCGGCATGGCGGGGTGCCGCGCCAGCACCGCGGAAGTAGTGCGCCCGCGCGGCCTGCGCCTGCTCACCGGCGATCGGTGCGTCCGGGTTCGCTCCCACCAGTCCCATCCGTAACACTGAAGAGCGGTGGTCGCTGCGCTGGGAGCGGAGGCGGAACGTCGCTTCGGCCGGCTTCAGGAATAGAGAATAGCCCGCCCCTCGCGCCAGGAACCGGACCTGAGCGTCGGTCTGCCCCCGGTTCTCTTCGAAGGTCAGCGGCAGGCGGGTCAGGAGCGCGCCGGTTCGTTCGGCCGCCGGCCGCGGTTGCGGTGCGGCAGCACCCAGCGCGAGGGCGCTGCCGGTTAAGAGGAAGGCCGCTACGGCGGGAAAAGTCGAAGGGTTAGGCATCACGTCGTCTTCATTCTCCAGCCATGCGTGCGGCGGAAGCGGGGAGTAAACCGACCATTACAGTCGGGGCACATGCCGTACGAGTGGCCGTGCTCCCCGGCTGGGCAAGTAGTCTGCAGACTGTTACCGTCTGGTTGGTTGTGGAGGGGTAGGTCTCCTGCCAGGCGGGCTGAAATCGACCGGATTCCAGCCTCCTGCCCGCCCTGATCTCGTGGTATGATGACGCCTCCCCGGTCCCGGCGCTCTCCGCAGTCCTTCGAGCGCCACGCGGGACCCCTCTCCGGTTCGAGCCTAGTCTGTGACTTTGACGCGTACCGATTCTCTCAACCTGGAAACCCTGGGCCTGCACCCGGAAGCGACCGCCGCGCTGCCGGATGGGGTCCGGCGGCAACTCATCCGGTTCCTGCTCCGCTGGAGCGAAGGGAAGCAGGCGCTTTCCCTATTCAGCTCCCCCGGCCGTTTGCCTCGCGACCGGTACGACCACTGCCGCGCCCTCGTAGCGGCTGGGGAGGTGGAGCGGGCGCAAGAAGTGGCGCGCGAGTTGGTGAATGACCCGGAAGCGGGCCACTGGGGCCACCGCGCGGTGGGGGAAGTGTTCCTCGCGATGGAGCGCGCCAGCCGGGCGGACGAGCGGTTCCGGGCCGGCGAGGATGCACTGGGCCGGGCGCGGGCGCACCTCCAGTTGGGCGAATACACGCGTGCGCTGGAGCTGCTCCGGGGCGCCGCGCCGGACGACCCGGAGGCGGACCAGGTGCGCCTCCATGCCCTGCGCCAGTTAGGCGAAGACACCGTGGCCGTGGAAGACCGGCTCCGGGAATACCTGGCGGAAGAGCAGGAAGAACTGCGCGACGCGCTGGGCCTGGGCGATGGTGCCGGGGCGCCTCCCACGGACGGCGATGGATTGCGCGCCGCCCTGAAACGAATTTTCGGCTACGACGACTTCCGTGCCGGGCAGCTCGACGTGATCCTCCCGCTGATGGAAGGCCGTTCCGTGCTGGGCCTGATGCCGACCGGCGCGGGGAAATCGATCTGCTTCCAACTCCCCGCAGCGCTGCTGCCGGGCGCCACCGTCGTCATCTCGCCGCTGATCGCGCTCATGAAGGATCAGGTCGAGGGCCTGCCGCCGCGCCTCTACCGAAAGGCGACGCTGATCAACAGCGCCCTGGAGCCCGGCGAGGCGGACCGGCGCATGGAAGCGGTCGCCTCCGGGGAGATCTCGCTCATCTACGCGGCCCCCGAGCGGCTGCGGCACCGCTCCTTCGTGCGGGCGCTGCAGCGGCGGGGTGTATCGCTCTTTGTCATCGACGAGGCGCACTGCGTCTCCCTGTGGGGCCACGACTTCCGCCCGGACTTCTTCTTCATCCGGGACGTGCTGCAGGACCTTGGCCGTCCCACGGTGCTGGCGCTCACCGCGACCGCGACGCCGGAGATGCAGGGTGATATCGCCCGGCAGCTCGACGTGCCGCTGGAGCGCGTGAACCTGGGTACCTTCCGCCCCAACCTCCAGCTTTCGGTGCGCAAGGTCAGCGCCGACACGGAGAAGTGGAACGCCATCCTGGAGCTCCTCAAGGAGGAGCACGGCCCCGCGATCATCTACGTGGACCGCCGCAAGCTGGCGGAAGAGCTGGCGGAGAAGCTGCGCCAGGAAGGCATCGCGGCGGACGCCTACCATGCCGGGATCGAGCGTGGCGCCCGCGACCGCACGCAGACCCGCTTCATGCTGGGCGAGACGCGCGTGATGGCTGCGACGGTAGCGTTCGGCATGGGTGTGGACAAGGCGGACGTGCGCCTCGTGATCCATTACAACCTGCCGCGCAGCCTGGAGGCGTACTATCAAGAGGCGGGTCGAGCCGGCCGGGATGGGCTGCCCGCCCGCTGCGTGCTGCTCTACAGCTCCTACGATAAAAGCAACCTTACCCGTCGCACCAACCAGGACCGGCTGCAGGCCAGCGAGATGGCCTCCCTCTTTCGCACCGTCTCCCGCCGCGTAAAGGACGGCTGGTCCGGCGTGCCCGCTGAAGAGCTGGAGCGCGAGGGCAGCTCGGACGGTACCCGCGTGCGCGTAGGGATCAGCCTCCTGCAAGGCATCGGCGCCGTCGAGCGAAGCTACGACTTGCCGGGCAGCGTGTGGATGGTCGCCACCGGCCGCGACCGCGCTGCCACCGCGGGTGGGGTGGAGCGGTACCGGCAATTCGCGGCTACGGTGGGCCTCGCCAGTGGCCGCGGCCCGGTGACGCTGCCCGCCGGAAAGGCGGCGCTCGCGGCCGGTGTGCCGCTGGAGACGCTGGAGACGGTGCTGTTGGACTGGCAGGAAGCGGGCTGGCTGAAGTTCCGGTGCGGCGCTCGCGGGATGGGGCTACGTGTAGCCAACCCATCGCAGCTCGACGCCGAACTGGGGCGCGTGGTGCGGCAAATGGGGGAGATGGACCAGAAGCGCCTGGAACTGCTGTCCAGTTACCTCACCTCGGATCAGTGCCGCCAGGAATACGTGAGCCTCTACTTCGGCCGCCCCCTCCCCGAAGGCTGCGGCACGTGTGACAATTGCCTGCGCGCGGCCTCCGGCGTGGTGGCGGAAACCCGCCCCGGCCGCGCCAGCCGCCTGGACGACCAGCCCCGCACCGACGAAGAGAGCCACCTCTTCGAAGTGCTGCGCGCCTGGCGGCGAGAGAAGGCGCGCGAGGAAGGCGTGCCGGCCTACGTCATCTTCCAGGACCGCGTGCTCTACGAGATCGCCCGCACCCGTCCCAAAACCCTCCCCGCACTGGGAGACGTCCCCGGCGTCGGCCGCTCCAAGCTCCAGGCATTCGGCGCGGAGGTCCTCTCCCTCCTCCGCACCGCCGACTAGCTCCCCGCCGCCGATCTCCTCGTTCGCCAGAATCCGTAGCAAGAGGGCTTGTCCCTCGTTCGATCGATGCGCCCTTTTTACGGAAGGCGTGCGCCGCGGCTGGGAGGGGCTCCCGACTCTGTCCGGCCCCGAAACGACGAAGGCCCCGGGATCGCAAGATTCCGGGGCCTTCGTCGTTTTGGCGGATGAACTCCGGACTACCGGGCGGTACCCGTGAGGTGCACCATCGTGCAGGCATTCTTATTTGCCGCAGTGGTGGTGATGACAAGATCCTGCTGGTAGAAGCCCGCCTGGGTCTTCGCCGCGAAGGAGACCGGCACCAGGATCGTTTGACCCGGCTGCAGGATGAACTCGGTCTCGTTCATCAGGATCGAGAACGGAGCGGTGAGCGGCCCGAGGGTTACCGCTACCGGTCGCTTGCTGCCGTTGTGGATCGTCACGGTGCGAGTGATGGGCCCGCCCACGAAGCTGGTGTAGCGGATGCGCTTCGGCGAGATGCTCACGTTACCGGCAGGCCGGGACGGGATCTTTGCCGCGAAGCCTTCTTCCCGGCCCAGCGGATGGTCCTGGAACGGCTTCACCGCTCCCTTGGAGAAGGTGGTGGAGAAGGTGCTGCCTACCACGTAGATCCCATCGTAAGGGTCCGCGCAGATGGCGTTGCCGAAGTCGTCTTTCGAGCCCTTGAGCGTCGTCGTGAACAGGTCCTTGTTGCCCAGGGGATCCAACTTCAGCACAAAGGCGTCTGCGTCGCTCACCTGCGGATCGTTCCGGTTGGCGACGGTGACCTGGTTCGGCACGTTCACCGTGCCGGTGACCCAGACGTTCCGGGCGCTGTCGATGCAAACGCCGCGGCCAAAATCCGCCTTCGCGCCGCCGATGTAGCGGAAGAAGCCGAGCCGCGTGGCCTTGGAGTTCAGCTTGGTAACGAAGGCATCGGAGTTGCCGCCGTGATACTTCGTCAGGAACAACGGCAGCGTGCCTGCACCTGGCGCTCCCGCGATGAGCGGCGAAGCAGTGGTGCCGACCACGTAGACGTTTTCATTCAGATCGGCACAGATGCCGAAGCCTTCGTCATACTTGGCCCCGCCCAGGTAGGTGGAGAAATCGAGCGCGTCGCCGTCCGGAAGTACCTTGGTAACGAACGCGTCGAACTTCTCGATGCGGGTCTGGAAGGCAAGCTTCTTCGGGAAGTCGAGGGAGTTCGTGGCTCCGGTGACGTAGGCGTTATGCCGCGCGTCCACCGCGATGGCGTTCCCCCAGTCGGAGCCGTCGCTCTTCACCGTCGGTCCGCCGCCGAGGTAGGAGGAATAGACCGGCGCCGAGCCGTCCGGGTTCAGCTTGAAGACGTAAGCGTCCGAGCCGCCGCCGCCGAGGATGTTGCCGTTGCCGTAAATCGGCTGGAAGGCGCCGGGCGTAATCGGGAAGTCGTCCGGCGAGGCCGTGGCGCCCGTCACGTAGGCGTTGCCTTCATCATCTACCGCGATGCCGCGTCCGTCATCCGGCTGGCTGCCACCGAGGTAGGTGGAGTAGATGAGTTCCGTGCCGATCGGGTTGATCTTGGTAACGAAGGCGTCCGTATTCCCGCCCTGATACTGCTGCAGGAAGGCCTGATCCGTCACCGGGAACTCGAGGGAGTTGGTGGTGCCGGTCACGTAGACGTACCGATCCGCGTCGAGCGCCAGACCGTTGATGCACTCGTCCCCTTCGGCGCCCAGGTAGGTGGCCCAAACGAACGCGCAACCGGCGGAGTTCAGCTTACAGATGAAGCCGTCTTTTCCCTGGATGTCATGCCGGATGGCGCCGCTGAACGGGATCTTCGGCGATTCGGTGCAGCCGGCCACGTAGGCACAGCCGAACTTGTCCGTGCAGACGGTAAGCGCCTGGTCATCGAAGATACCGCCGAGGTACGTGCTGTAGGTGAGGACCGGGTCGATGACCAGCGGCTTCGTGGCATCGTACTTGGCGACCTTAAAACCGACGATGGAGGCACCGTCCGACGGTCGGGCGCGGGTCAGCAACTGGTAGCTGCCGGACACCGGCCGGCGCTTGCCGTTAATGCTCTGGTAGAGCACCGGGCGCTGCTGACGCACCACGCCGCCGGGCGTGTGTAGCAGCAGGTCTCCGGTACGGTCCACTTCCACGCGGTCGGCGCCGCGGAAGCTCAGGCGGATCTGGCTCGGATCCTTGCCGGGGGCGACCAGGAAGTCGTATTCCAACTGCCGCTGGTTGCCGTAGTAGACGAGGTCGATGCCCGGGTAGACGCCGTCGTAGCGCACGCGCTCATAGTTGGAGATGTTGGTCTTCCAACTCTTCGCCGCGCGGCCACGCAAGTAGTTGGTCTTCCCTGGAAGCGGGGAAAGGCCGTGGATGCGCGGCGCGGTGCGTCCGCCTTCCAGACCCATCCGCAGCACGGTCGGCTCTGCATCACGCTTGGCCTTGGGGTTGCGCAGGGAGACAATGGCTTCCCGGTCCGTGAGGAGCAGGGCATAGCCGCTGCCGCGCGAGAGGAACCGTACTTCCGGGTCGGTCTGCCCGGCATTCGCTTCAAAGCTTAAGGGAAGTTTGCTGTAGGCGTTAGCGACCCGCTGACGCACCTGCGAGCTCTCGCGCGCCGCGGCCTGATGGCTGTCCGCCGCTAGGCCTACCGCCACGGTCACGATACCGACCGCCAGCCCCAGCCGGCCCGCTACTTTGTCTTTGCTCATCCTACTCCTCATCGCGGTCGTGGTACCGGAAACTGCTACGCGGTCGCGTTCAAACCGCGTTACCGATTGCCGACCCGTGGCTGAGCCACAGACCAACCAGGCTTCCCGTAAAACTATAGCCAAGCGACCCTCTCCTATTTAGGATAGAAGGCGCTCGATCCCTGCTTGGAATGCGACAATTTTGTAATAGCCGGACGCCGCCGGGGTTTCCAGGTGGGATTATCGGTTGCATGCCGGTAAACACAGCATCCAAGCGCCGAGGTTTGTGGGAATCGCGGCAGGGGGTACGGTTTACGCGGGCACCGGCGGCCTTGTAGTCCACGGTGGCTTGATTCCGAATAGCCGGTTCCCTCTCTGGGACGGTCTATGCCAGGCGCCATCTTCGGAGTGAAAGGTGAGTCCGCGTGGCGGCGTCGTCTCGACGCCCTCCGGTGAGCCGCCGGCTCACCGGGCTTGCCGCCGAGGCGGCAAGCCACCTCTCTCCACCCTGCGGACCACTTCCCATTCGACGGTTCGGCAGGGCGCTGCTGCCGGATCAGGAGATCCGGATCGCTTGATAGCTTTCGGGCTCGGCTGGTGCGGACGGAGGTGGCGCCGGAGTCTGGCGGCGGGCCAGCAGTGGGCGGATCGACCAGAGGACCGCGAGGTGGACGGCCATCAAGAGGCAGAGAACCAGCCCGGCTTCCGGCCCGAACGTGCCTCCGGTGAGGAGGTCGGCGCCGGGCGCGCTGGTGTGCAGGATGGACGCGGGCCCTTCGATGCCGCTCACGGGCAGACCGAAGAAGGGCCCTTCCATGAGATTCCACCCCACGTGTAGGAAGATCGCCAGCCAGAGGTCACCGGTAATCAGTGCGGCTGATCCGAGGTAGAGGCCGGCCAGGAGCAGCCCGAGCACGGCGAGGGGATGCTTGCCGATTTCCGGGTTCAACAGGTGGAGCGCGGCGAACACCAGGGAACTGGCCGCGAGCCCGCCCCACTTGCCCCAGGAGCGGGTAGCGGCATGCTGCACGAAGCCACGCATGCTTACCTCTTCCACCGCCGCGAACGGCAGGAGGATCAGCAGTCCCACCCCCGCCGTCAGCAGGCTGCTGCCGGGACTCGTGACGGCAGTGAGGCGGTACCAGCCGACGCTCAAGCCCACGCCCACCACCGAGATGAACAGGACAGCCGCCAGGCCAAGCCCCACGGCAGCGTCTGCCAGCGCGCGCCCGCTCCAGCGCAGCCCGAGGTCGGTCAGCTTTCGTCGTTCGAGGCCGTGGGCCATCAGCGCCGTGTAGCCCGTCACCACCAGGAGCGAGAGCCAGCCGAAGAAGCCGAACAGCAGCGACCACACCGGAAGACCGATGCCGGAGGCATCCATCAGGTCGCCGCCCGCGCCCGCGCCGGAGATCGGTGGATGGCCGTTGACCGTACGAGCGACCGCCAGGGCCGCCAGCAGCGCGAACTGGACTCCGGTATCGAGAACCAGGAACCCGAGCACGTACAGCAGCGCGCTCACCCAGCCAGGCAGCCGGGGGCGGAGCGGCGCGGGGTTTCCGGGGGCAGTGCCGGGTGAGGTGTTGCGCGCTGCGGGTGCCGCGCTCCCCACCCGTGCTATGCCCGCGACCCGGGCATAGCACCCTGGGCAATAGCGCCGGCCCAGCAACGGCTGCAGGCATTGCGCGCAGTGCGGCTGCCCGCAGTATTCGCAGGAGCCGGCGGTCTCGGTGCTCGGGTGAACGGTACAGCTCATGACGCGGGAAGCACGTACACCGGGTTGGAGTAGATCCAGGGCCGCTCCTCCTCACCCAAGCGCACCCAGGCCTCCGTCCGGTACACGCCCGGCTCCTTTACCTCGAACGTCAGTTCCTTCCCGTCGGTTCGCTGTACTTCCTGGCCGTTTCGCAAGAGGCGAATCTGACATGCCAGGTCCGTCCGCACCGTCAGCGTGGGCCGGTCCGCCGCTTTCACGTCCCCGCCCATGTCCACGGTGCGGTCGCCTGACTTTGCATAGTAGCGGAATCCGGAGGGGTCGGCGATCCAATCGAACGCCACGTAGGCCCGGCCCTTGAGCAGCGCGTCGAACAGGGCGGTCTCGGTGACTTCCGGCGCGAGGACGTGGGTGTTTACGTAGCCCAGGCTGACCTCGTACGGGTCAAAGGTGTGGCTGAGTAGGGTCGTGCCGGGCTTCAGGGGTCCCAGCAGCAAGAGCGGCAGGTCCTTTTTCGGCACCATGCTGACCGTCTTCCCCAGGGCGTCTTTGATGATGAGTCCGTCTTCCGCAGCCTCGACCGACATCCCCACATTCTGATGCGAGTCGTTACCGGCGATGCCCACCACGCGTCGCCCGCTGGCGAGGAAGCGCTCGTTCAGCGTGTCCCAGCGCTTGAGCACTTCGGTCTGCTCGTCGAAGATCGAGGCGAACGCCTCCCGCTGATATTTCTTGAGCATTCCCACCATCGTCAGCAGCTTGAGCGGGTTATCCGCGCGAAGGCTGGGCAGCACTTTCTCGAACTCGCTGTCCACCGCGTCGGCGTGGCTGTTGTAGATCTCCATGCCCGCGAAGGGGGGGAGGTCCCAGTCGGCATCCGTTTTCCGGTGCTCCGGGTGCGCCACGAACGCCACTCCGTCGGTTCCCTTCAGGCTCTCTAACACTTGCCCGGCGCGGTCTCCCGGAGCCCAGTTCGCCTTGTCGCCGCGCCAGAGGACCAGTCCGTCGCTAAGCTCGGCGCCTGGAATGAAGAGGACCCCATCCTTCTCGCCGCGTAGGCCCTCGGTCTGCCATTTGCGATCGGGGGTAGGGTGTTCCGTCATGAACATGGCGCGTACCCCCGCCGCCTTTGCCGCCGCCACGAGCTGCTGCTCCGTGCCGCGTGAGTCGTGGGAGAGCTGCGAGTGGGCGTGCAGCACGCAGCGGACGTCCAGGTACTCCCCGCTCCGCTCCGTGGGCGCCGCGCCCTGACGCACCGCATCGGCACCGCGTTTGAGACCCGAAAGGTAGGGCTCCTGCAGCCGGTCCGCCAGTGAAGAGGCCAACACCGGCGCCGCCAGGAGCAGCATGGTCAAGGCGAAGAGCCGAGCAGGACGCTTTGGCCGCCCGTGAAGAAGGCAATTTGAGATTTTCAATTGCCGATTTTCAATTGCCAATTGCTCCCGAACCTTCTCGTCTTCCGCACTTCCGCACGCCCACACGTTCGTACCTTGGCCGGCCTGGTTCCGCTTATGGTTCATCAGTCTACTTAGCCTCCGGCTGGGGCGGTGTGGGAGGGTTCTTCACTTCCGCCTCCAGAGGGGCCACGTCGCCACCGATCAACCGCGCGAGGGCCACGGTGAGCTCTTCCCCGAAGCTCTCACCGAAGAACGAGGTGTTCGCCTCGTAGCCGCCTTTCAGGAACTCCGCGCGGGTGAGTAGATAGGCCAGGTGGTCGTTCGCCAGCCCGATGATCGCCGGATGCGCAAAACCCTGTCGCCGCGCATGCGCCTTGAGCGCCAGGCCGAGGTAGGTGATCGGCTCCCCGGGAACGGCAATCAGGATCGCGTCGTTGATCGCGAAGTACTGGAGCATCGTTTCCTTGCCCGCGCCGAGCAGCAGGGCGCCCTGGGTCTGGGGCACCGGCAGCATCGACGTCTTCACAGCCAACTTCACGTCCTTATCCGGCTTGAGGGTGCGGTACAGCTCCAGCGCCGCCTGACCGCCCAGTTCTCCGTGCGCGCGGGCGCCGTCGAAGTTCGAGGAGTTATCCGGAATGTTGGGGGAGATGTCGCCTTCCGCGCCGTTCGAGTAGAGCGCCGTAAGGCCGGGCACGCTCTTCTCCAGGTACGCCTGCGTGAACCCCATCCAGTCCCCGGAGAGCTCCATGTTGTGCTCGTCCAGCACCGTGCCGTGGGCGGTGAGGTTCAGGAGCATTCCCAGCGGTTTCCCGTCCCGCGTGTCCACCCGCAGCACCCAGAGGGCCGGGTCCTTGATCCGCAGTTTGCGCCGGTTCCGCATGAACTTCGGCAGGCGCGTCTCACCCACCGCCAGGCTGGCCGGCTGCAGCGACTCGTTCGCCTGCTTGAGCGCACGGGTCATCCCGTCCGCCAGGCTGTCGAACACGCTTTGCCGGTAGGCTCCCATGGCAAGCAGCGCGAATGCTCCCTGCCCGTAGGCGCCCGGGCCGGAGTGTGTGTGCGAGGCGCAGACCATCAGGTGGTCGCGCGGGAAGCCGCTCTTTTCCGCTACGCGCCGGACCATCTCCGGGTTCGTACCCACCAGGTCGGTGGTCAGGATGGCGAGGCGGGTGGTGCCGTCATCCAGTACCAATGCCTTCGCGGTGATGGGATCGTGAACCGCCGTTGAGCCCTTCCCGAAGCGGCTGCCGAACCCGCCCAGCGGAGTGCCGACCGGCGGCGTAATCTCCACCCGGGACACCCCGGCCCGCAGCTCACCCGCAAAGGCCGGGCAGGCGAGCGTGCCGAGCAACAACACCAATGGAAGCAGCCGTCTCATTGCGGATCCTCTCCGGAGCGGCCAGATCTAGGCGAAGAGCTCCCGAACTTGCATACGGAAGCCGGGCACCACGTCGTCACCCTCCAGCACGGCAGATTCGCTCAGCAGCCGGACCTCGCAGCCCGACCGGTGTACCTGAACTGATCGCCACGCGGGATAGATAACCCAGATGAGGCGGACTCCCGCACCCAGCCACTTCCCCACCTTTTCCGTCACGTCACCGACCCGGTCCGACAGAGAGACGACCTCGACGATCAAGTCGGGGATCGTTTGCATCCAGCCTTTTGGCAGAGGGCGAGGGACCCGGTCTTCGGCAATGAACGCGAGGTCGGGCGCCAGGAGCGTGTCTGGATCGCGCGCGAGCAGGAAGCTGGTCTCGGCGGCAAAGAGCTTGCCGAGTTGCCGGCTGCGCACATGACTACCGAGCGCAAAATGCAGGTTGTCGACGCAGCCGCCGTGTTCGCCACCGGGCGGAGAGATGTCTAAAAGCACCCCGTCAATCAATTCCCAGGAGTCTGCCCCGGCTTCGAACTGAGCCTGTTCCGCGGTATAGCTTCGAGCAGGGGCGCCAGTGCTCATCTTACTTTCCGTCCATGTCCGGCATCGGCAGCGCCCGGCCGGTGAGGCGCTGGTGACAGTCGATGATGATGCGATAGGTGCGCTCCAGGTCTACCCAGCCCACCACTTCCACTTCCTTCTGTTCCAGGTCCTTATAGACTTGGAAGAAGTGCTCGATTTCCCGCAGCACGTGTGGGCTCATGTCATTGAGGGAGCGGTTGGCTTCGAAACGAGGGTCCCGGGAAGAGACGGCCAGCACTTTGTGGTCCACGCCATGCTCATCCCGCATCTCCAGCGCTCCCACCGGCCGCGAGCAGGTGACGCAGCCGGGAAACGTGGGATGGCTGCCGATGATCAGGATGTCCAGCGGGTCGCCGTCTTCGGAGAGCGTGCCCGCCACCCAGCCGTAGTCGCACGGGTAATAGAGCGGGGAGTAGAGCACGCGGTCGAGGAAGAAGACCTCGTGCTGGATATCGAATTCGTACTTGTTGGAGCTCCCTTTGGGGATCTCGACGATGCCGTGGACTTCTACCGGAGCGTTGCGACCGATCGGAAACGTGAGCAGCGACATGAAGTGGAATTTCCGGACTCGACTAGGTCGGGTAGCGGCAAGATCAGCGTACCCGCATGCCGTTCGGGTGTCAACACGACGGCCTACGGCCTATAGAGCCGAGTGCGCCGCGCGTTAAGCGGCGAACGCTTTCCGGCCTCCGCAGCGGGTGCTATTGGAGAACCCGTAGATCCGCTGACGTCACCTGACACTCCATAACGGTCAGCGCATTCCGATCAACCAGGTATCGCTCAAAAAGTTCCTGCCAGCGGAGATTCTGGAGCTCCAAACCTTGCGATATGCCGCGCCGTTGCCATGATTAGTAACGGAATGCGAAGTGTAGCGCTCCCGCCGAAGCTTGCCCGGAGCTTGGCCGCTGTTTTGCCCCCTGCTGGAGATCGACCGTGCGAAGTACCGTCCTCCTCTCGGCGCTTCTTATTACTGCGCCCCTGACTGTCGGACTGGCTGGACCTTGTCGCGTCCAGGCAGCCCAGGCCCAGCCCGCCCCGGCCAGCTATGGCGATGCCGTGGCCGCCGCAACCAAATTGCTGGCTCAGAACAAGCCCGTGGAGGCCCGCGCGGCCTACGAGACGGCGTTCGGTCTGGCAAAGACTGCCGAGGAACGCGCCGACGTGCGGTTCGCCCTGGCGAACACCTACCCGAAGGCCGGTGAGGCCGCGGAAGCCCGCGCGGAGCTCAGCAAGCTGCTGCTCATTCCGGAAGTGCCCCCCTCCGCACGTGTGAAGGCCCTCGTCGGCCGGGCGAGTACCTTCCTGCGGAGCCAGTTCCCCTCCGGCGCGGACATCAACTCCGCCCTCGAGGACCTGGACGCCGCCGCGAAGGTGGACAACGCCCCGGATCCTGACCGGGCGTTCGCTCATCTTCAGAAGGCCACTATCCTCCTCCGCCTCACCCAGGCCGACAAGGCACAGTTGAGCCTGGCGGCCGTGCTGGCGCTGCCGGGCGCCCTGGATCACCAGAAGGCCGATGCGCTGCTCGGCACCGGTAACTACCACTTTCAGAAGAAGGAGTACGCGAAGGCGCGGGCTGCCTGGTCCCAGGTGTCGGGACTAAAGGTCGGCAACGATCAGAAGCTCACGGCTCATCGCAGCCTGGTGCAGGGTTACCTCGCGGAGAACCAGAGCGATCAGGCGCTGGACGAGTTGGAGAAGGCCACGCAGCTTCCGGGCTTAACCGGCGGCGAGAAAGCGCGGCTCTTCGACGAGTTGGGCCAGTTGCTCCAGTCCGGTGGGAAGTTTGCCGCTGCCCGGGCGAGTTACACGAAGATCGTGGAGCTGCCGGACGCCGGCGCCATCCAGAAGCTGGACGCCACGCTCAGCGTCGGGCGGACCTACGCCGGTGAGAAGAACTACACGGCGGCGCGGGCGGAGTGGGAGAAGCTCACCGGTGATAAGACGACCACCCACGCCGTCCAGGCGCTCCAGTACATCGCGCTCAGCCACGCGGAGGAGAAGAACTACGCACCGGCGCGGGCCGCGGTCGACCGCTGGCTCGCCCTGCCCCAGGACGACTACTGGAAGGAAGACGGCTGGCTGCTGTTGGGCCAGTTACACGAGTTAGAATCCAGCTGGAGTGCCGCGCGCGATGCGTACCAGAAGCTCACCCAGAGCCCGAAGGCGCGGAGTACGCGGAAGGTGCGGGCGATCCTGGGGCTGGTACGGACCCACGAGGCAGATAAGAACGCGGATGCCGTACTCCAGGACTACGCGCTGCTGCCGGATGCGATGAAACCCACCCGGGAGCGCTCGCCAGCCGAGGCCAGTGAACTGGTCCAACTCCAGACTGCGCTCATCCAGCACCTCGGAAAGTTAGCCGCGAACTATGGCAAGGAGCGGTCCACGCTGCCTTCCGCCATCGCGCTCTACCACGTCTCCGAAAAGTTGCAACCGACCGACGCGGACCGGGCATCGATCTCCCTGGATCTCGGGGACCTGCTTTTTGGCCAGGGAATGTTGGACGAAGCGAAGGCGGAGTATCAGAAGGTGACGACCCTCCCCTTCGCCGCTGACGCGCAGAGGACGAAAGCGGCTGCGAAGCTCAAAGAGATCGAGGCGAAGAAGGCCGCGGGGTAGAGGTCGCGCCAGCCGCCCTAGTCTCTGCTCCGGAGCAATTTGAAATTTTCGATTCTCAATT
>Ga0255338_1003239_pt1 | contig 20219 bp, 18 predicted proteins | sample MeOH1_35cm_T4_19_FD_203715 | JGI IMG/M metagenome (GOLD analysis project Ga0255338, IMG submission 203715) | Sandy soil microbial communities from University of British Columbia, Vancouver, Canada - MeOH1_35cm_T4_195 | ecosystem: Engineered > Artificial ecosystem > Sand microcosm > Unclassified ...
TAATTCTCCCAACGAAAGATCACATGAACTGGAGTACCAGATGCAATTCAAAAATACAGGCTTCCTTTTCGCCTTTGCCAATACCAATCAGGTGCAACTGCAATATCCTTCTTCTTTTACCGATGGTGATCCCCTGCCTGTAGCAACCTATACCTATCACCAGGCAGGGCTTGGATTTCAGACTGATTTTCGTAAACCTGTGAGTATTTTTATGCGTATTACTGGTGGCGGATTCTATAATGGCAATTACCAGAGTGTTCGTACCACCCTTACTTTGCGCAAACAGCCTCACCTAAATATTTCGCTAACTGCCGAATACAACAAGTTACAGTTTCCGGGAAGTTATGGCAATAACGAACTGTTACTGATTGCGCCAAGGATTGAAATGAATTTTACAACGAATCTGTTCTGGACCACTTTCCTGCAATACAATACCCAGCGGAATAATTTTAATGTCAACAGCCGCCTGCAATACCGTTTCAAACCTATGAGTGATCTGTTTTTGGTATATACCGACAATTATTTTACAGACCCGCTTTTCAGAAATAAAAACAGGGCCCTGGTGTTTAAAATAAATTATTGGTTGAATCTGTAGTGGATGCCGATTGCGGATTAGCGGATTACAGATTCCGGATTATACTGCAAAAAAACATCTACACCCTGCTAACTGCAAAAGTGGCACTGTTGCTTTATAAAAAATTGGCGGATTAACAGACTGCACATGCAATCCGCTAATCCGCCAATACATAATCCGTTAATCGACCCTAGTTCTTCACTCCGATCACCGGTAACTGTTTATCATTGATCATTTTATTAAACGCTTTCAGATCGGTATCCATGATCTTTTTGAGTTTGGCCAACTGTACATCAGACTGACCACCCAGTTCTGCAAATGCTTCGCGGGCCTGTTTGCTGGGTGGGTTTTGTCCGCTGGAAGCCACCCCATACAAACCGGCCAGTTTATCATTCAAACGGATCGGGAAGTTCAATACATCCTGGCCGCTTTTTGATTTGGTCTGGTACAGCGCTTCTTCCACGGCTGTCATTTGTTTGTTGATGCTGTCGCCCATTTTTTTGATCTCCTTTATACCATCACCTGCTTCCAGTTTAGCAGTAAACTCGTTGATCTGGCTGCGCAGGGAACGGATCTGTTTAATGGCACGCTGCACTTCACTGAACTTATCCCTTACCTGCAGCAGGAATCCTACCTGTGCGTCATAATCAGCTTCCGTCATTTTGTAATTCGGGTCTGCTTTAATCACAAAAGGAATTTCCACCGAATCCTTGCCATAGGTAAAACGTGCTTTGTATTTACCGGGGGCGGCTTTTACGGTGCTGATCCGTCCATTCCATAAGATCAGCCCTTCTACCGTTTCGGCAGGCGGGTAGTTCATATCCCACACAAACTGGTTCATGCCGCTGTTATAATCGATCTTATCTGTATTTTCTTTGGCAGATTTACTGAAAGTTTTGATCGGTTTATTCTGTTTATCGAATACGGTAATAGACAGTTTGGAAGAATCCGTTACATTTTTCAGGTAGTACTTGAACACAACACCCGCAGCCGGGTTCTCACCCATATTCTGCTGCATACCTGCCTGGCCACGGCCCCTTCTGCCACCGCCTTCTGTACGGTACGCATCATTGGCAGCAAATACGTGCAGGTTTTTGTTCAGTACTTCTGCCTCCTTCTGCTGCACCACCGTCAGATCATCCAGTACCCAGAAAGAACGACCCTGTGTAGCAAGGATCAGGTCATTTTCTTTGATGGTAAGATCGGTGATCGGAACGATGGGCAGGTTCAGCTGGAATTTTTTCCAGTTGGCACCATCATCGTAACTGATATACATACCATATTCAGTTCCGGCATATAAGAGGCCCGGACGTTTTTTATCGGCACGCATAGCCCTCGTAAAATGCATATTATCGATCCCGTTGGTGATGCGTTTCCAGGTTTTGCCATAATCTGCTGTTTTAAAGATATACGGCGCAAAATCATCCAGTTTGTATTTGGTTCCTACAAAATAGGCGGTGCCTTTCTGGAAAGGATCTGTTTCAATACAGTTCCACATCATCCATTTACCTGCTTCGGGCGGGGTTACATTCTCCCAGTTTTTGCCGCCATCCTTACTTACATGTACCAGGCCATCGTCGCTGCCTGTCCATAAGAGATCCTTCTCCAGTGCAGATTCCGCTGCAGTAAAAATGGTACAGTAATATTCAACAGAAGTATTGTCTTTGGTAATGGGGCCGCCGCTGGAAGCCTGGCGCGATTTATCGTTCGTGGTCAGGTCCGGGCTGATGGTTTCCCAGCTCTGTCCTTCATTCTCTGTTACAAATAAATGGTTACCGCCAGCATACAAACGTTTGGGATTGTGCGGAGAGAAGAAGAAAGGGAAGTTCCATTGAAAGCGGTATTTGAGCACATCGGCTCCGGCACCCATGGGGTTGTCGGGCCAAACATTGATAGCCCGGTTTTCGCCTGTTCTGTGATCCAGCCTGGATAAATAACCTCCATAGTTACCACCGTATACAATATCAGGGTTGATAGGATCTGCCTGTACATACCCGCTTTCTGAACCAGCGGTAACATCCCAGTCTCTTTCTGTAATACCGGCACCGGAAGTGCGGCTCTTGATCCGAACGGTGGAGTTATCCTGCTGTGCCCCCAGGATGCGGTAAGGGAATGAATTATCGGTAGATACACGGTAGAATTGTGCCGTAGGTTGGTTATTCATGGTGCTCCAGTTATTGGAGCCATCAAAACTTACCTGTGCACCGCCATCATCTGCCACAATCATCCGGTTACCATCTTCCGGATCGATCCACAGGTCATGGTGATCGCCATGCGGCGTATTCACACTCTGAAAGGTCCGACCTCCATCGCGGCTGCGCATGAACTCTACGTTAGGACAATAAACGAGATTTTCGTTTTTAGGGTCTACAAATACTTTGCTGTAATACCAGGCGCGCTGGCGGATATTGTTATCATTGCTGGTCAATGTCCAGCTTTCACCACCATCAGCGCTCATGAACAGACCGCCATTGGCATTTTCAATGATCGCATAAATTTTATCGGTATTGGAAGAAGCTACTGCTACCCCCACAATACCCCAGGTACCTTTGGGTAATCCTTTTTTAGATGCAATGCTGGTCCAGGTTTCGCCACCATCCACACTTTTATACAAACCACTGCCTTCGCCACCACTTTCCATGCTATGCGGGGTACGTATTACCCGCCACATACCGGCATAAAATACAGAAGGGTTACCAGGTTCCATTACCAGGTCTGAACAACCGGTCTGGGTATTAACGAATAAGGTTTTCTTCCATGTTTTTCCACCATCGGTGGTTTTGAAAACACCGCGTTCTTCATTGGGTCCGAACAGGTGACCCATCACCGCCACCCAAACCGTATTGGGATCTTTGGGATGCACCACAATGCGGATGATATGCCGGCCGTCTTTCAGCCCCAGGTTGCGCCAGTTTTTACCACCATCGTCGCTGCGCCAGATACCACCCAAACCTTCGGCCACATTTCCGCGCATGGTGTTCTCACCTTCACCTACATATATCACCGTTTCATCGCTGGGAGCAACAGCTACCGCGCCAATCGTTCCGCCAAAATATTTATCCGTGATGTTTTTCCAGTTGCTGCCACCATCATTGGTTTTCCATACACCGCCACCGGTATTGCCAAAGTAGAATGTATTCCGGTTTTTGTAACTGCCGGCAACGGCGCCACTGCGTCCGCCACGGAAAGGACCTACCAAACGGTAACGCTGTTTAGAAAAGAGAACAGAATCCGTATTATCCTGTTTCACGGCTACCGGAATGGTAGTTTTGGTTTTGTCTTTTTTCTGGGAAAAGAGGGGGAGAGACAGCAATAGCACTGCCTGTACCAATAAGATGAATTTTCTCATATACAGTAAAATTGGACAGGTAAGTTACTGTACTATTCCCTGACAAAAAAATCGGATTGTGCCAGACAAAAAGCTTTGTGCATGGGGGTAAACTGGCATATAAAAGCTCGATTGGTTCTCAGAACGGCCCTCCTCGCCCTTACAACACTTATCCAGGAATGCAGGGCACCTATTGCTGTTTAATTCACCTCTCGGAAAAAGTATTTTACGTTAGTTGCCCCGCAGGTTTTCTTCCTGTATTCAGATGGGCTCATTCCTTTGTGTTTTTTAAAAGCCCTGTTCAGGTGGCTTTCGTCTGAATAATTCAGTTCATAAGCGATTTCGTTTATGCGCATATCGCTATGCAATAACCTTGTTTCTACCAACCGTAGTTTATAATTGCCGATATACTGCTGCATCGTTTCTCCGGTTTGTTTTTTAAAATAACGGCCCAGGTAATGGAGTGAAATCCCAAAATGCCTGCTCAGCTTGTCAGCTTTTAAATTTTGAGGCTCAAAAATGTTCTGCTGGATATAATGTAGTAAATCCAGCACAGCCTCACCTGTATTCTCTTTAATATTCTTGGGGAGTTTGAGGGCAATATTTCTGGCTACTACGGTAATAATAGATTGCACGATCTGTTCTATTATTCTGTTATAATACAGTTGCTGGTTAGTATTTTCCCTGATAATACTTTCCACCAATGAGGCGATGAAAGGTTTGTCTGCTTTGTTTTTCAGAATGCAACCCGGCCGATGGCTTGCATTAAGCAGAATGTATTCCATACGTGCGACAGCTTCTTTATCGTTTGCCGATTGTGTATTAATGTAATACTCATTGAATCGCAAAAAGAAGAACCGGGTAGGTGTAGTAATATCAAAGGAATAAGTGTCTTGCGGGGTTAGTAAGAACAAATTACCTTTTCGGTAATGAAATCGGTTCTTATTGACCGATTGTACCCCTGTACCATCAACAATATAAATCAATTCGAAAAAGTTATTGCTTTTCGAAATCCTTGGAAATTTATCTAATTCTTTATAGGCAATCTCAAAGGGCTTATACAGGTTTTCTTTTGCCATAGCGTGAAAGTACAGAAATAGTGCAAAATTGTACAAGAAATGAAACTCCATAGCGGTATAATTTTACACTGCAGCATTAATATCGGCGAATACAATTATGTATCAGGCCGACTCATCATTAACCACTTTTTATCAACATTAACAACATGAAAAAAATCATTGTTTTACTTTTTGCTTTGGGGATAGCACCTTTTTTGTTTGCACAACAAAATAAGAAACCAGTTTCCGACATACCGCTACAGGAACAATTAAGGGGAACCTGGACATTGGTTTCGGTAGATAACATTTATCCCGATAGCAGCAGGGTACATCCATATGGCGAAGCTCCAGCAGGCATGTTGCTGTTTGATGCACAGGGTAATTATGCCATACAGATCCTGAGAGCCATCCGACCCAAAATTGTATCGGGTGATAAAAACAAATGTACTCCTGAAGAAAATGCCATGATGGTACAGGGCAGTAACTCTCATTTTGGAAAATACCAGGCCGACGAAACAAATAAAACAATCACATTCCATATAGCGCATGCTTCTTTTCCTAATTGGGAAGGAACCGTACAAACACGTTCCTACACCTATACCGGAAACGAAATTACATACGTAGTAAATCATACCACACAAGGTGGTCAGTCAGTGATTGCAGAAGTGGTATGGAAACGTTTGCATAAATAGCCATCGGAAACAATTGAACAAAACCGGGTATTGGCAGAAGATACATCCGGATCTGTCATATCTTTATAAAACAGGCTGTTCGACAATATTTCAGCAGCTATCCAAAAAATTACAACAGACCCACACGCAAATATGGATGATTCAAAAAAATTGAAGGATGCCTGGACCGACAGATGGAATGAACGATATAGCAAAGAGACATTTGCTTACGGCGAAGAACCCAATCTTTATTTGAAAACCCAGTTACAAAAACTACCGATTGGAAAGATCCTGTTTCCGGCTGAAGGCGAAGGTCGAAATGCGGTATACGCGGCCAAACTTGGCTGGAATGTTGCGGCCTTCGACATCAGTGCAGAAGGCAAGGCCAAAGCCATGCGGCTGGCTGAAAAAAACAAAGTTACTATTGACTATACAGTTGGTGATCTCCAAACCCTTTCCTATGAAGCTGGACAATTTGACGCCATTGCATTGATCTATGCACATTTTCCTGCTAACATTAAGTCGCAATGCCATAAATCATTAGACAACTATTTGAAAACCGGCGGGACAATTATTTTTGAAGCATTCAGCAAAAAACATATTGACTATGTAACGGCCAACGAAAAAGTGGGTGGCCCAAAAGATATTGGCAGCCTGTTCTCCATAGATGAAATCAGGTCTGATTTTCCCAATTATGAAGTGTTGGAATTGGTTGAAAAAGAAATTGAACTGAACGAAGGTCTTTTTCACAATGGCACTGGTTCCGTAATCAGGCTTGTTGGAAGGAAAAAATAGACGGTTGGTTTCTCTAAATCAACCATATACCTGCGCAACAAAGTAATGCTGTCTTACGAAGTGTTTCAGGCATCTTTTTACTGGCACTTTGCTGTTAAAACCTTCTACCCTTGCAGTCATTCCGCTGATAGTGGAGCATTTCAAATACGCTTTCACAGACAGAAATTGTTCTTTTGATATAGGATGTTGTACTAATTTGTAACAAAACTGTTAAGGCACGGTTTTGTTACAAATTAACGATCTCCTATTTTACATGGTACCATTTCTCTTCCAGTCCTTCATTGATATTCACCGTCAGGTTTTCCACTTCTGTTTCTACCGGACCAAAACTGAGGATGGTTTTAACCGGATACCGGATGCCTTTAAATTCTTTGTACTCCTTTACCAGCAGGGTTGCTTTGGTGTCTTTACCGATACGGCTCCCGAAAGCTTTCATCATCGGACCAAAACCCGTCAGGTTCAGGGCCATATCGCCAGTGGCTTCTACCTTTTTAACCAACGAGGTTTGTACATCAATAAAGTAGGTTACTGTTTGCCCTGTTTTCAAGGTCATTTTTACTTTGTAGCAGGGTAGTTTGTTAACTTTTTCTGTTCCCTGCAATTCAGCTGTATGTCCTTTGGCAGCATAGTTTACCAGTTCACCGAAAGCGCCGGCACAATCCAGTTCGTATTGCTGGGCAGTTACTTCTGCAGGTTGCATCCGGGTAATGGTGGGTTCATTGCCTTGTGGCATTCCATCAAAACCACCACCTCCCCTGCCACCAAAGCCACGCATGGAGGGTACATAGATCACTCCCGAGGTATCCGTAACCATGGTAAAACTATCTCCCATGCCCATCACACCCCCTACCTGGCGGCGAAACAGTTTTCCTTTTTCACGTACCAATGTAAGCGGCAGTTCAATATTCTGCCCCATCACGCCCATTTTCACGTTGCTCAACACTTCCAGGTAGCGGATCGCTTCCAGTTTTTCGCGGCCGCCGGCTGCTTCCACGTATTTTCCGAGCACTTCTTCTACGGTTTGTGCCTGTACCTGTAAGGCCATCAGCAAAAACAAACCGGCGAATAATTTTTTCATATAGTAATTTTGTTTAGCGTTTCTAAAGATACCGGCTGAAACCGGTGAAGGAACAGTTGCTTCAGATTTTATATTTCATTTAAGATAACCCCGGTTATGCAGAAAAGTTCATTCACGGTTACGGGTAAACTGGTAGATGTATGGAAAAAAGCCATCTATCCCGCAGAGATAAAAGTAGAAAATGGCCTGATCAGTTCCATTACCCCAATCGGCGAAGAGGGATTGACAGTCGGTACATTCCTCTTACCGGGATTTGTAGATAGTCATGTACACATTGAAAGCAGTATGCTGATCCCCAGCGAATTTGCCCGGCTAGCCGTGGTGCATGGATCGGTGGGTACGGTCAGTGATCCACATGAAATTGCCAATGTATGTGGTATGGAGGGTGTTGCATTCATGATTGATAATGGCAAACAGGTTCCTTTCAAATTCAATTTTGGTGCGCCCAGCTGTGTACCTGCCACCATTTTTGAAACGGCGGGCGCGGCATTGGACAGTGAAGATGTAAAAAAACTACTGGCCCAAGACGAGATCAAATACCTGAGTGAGATGATGAACTTTCCCGGTGTGTTAGGCAAAGATCCAGAAGTGATGAAAAAGATCGCAGCTGCCCATGCAGCCGGCAAACCCGTAGATGGCCATGCGCCCGGATTAAGAGGGGAACAGGCCAAAGAATACATTGAAGCCGGTATTTCTACCGACCACGAATGTTTTACGAAAGAAGAAGCGGTTGATAAGCTTACGCACGGCATGCAGATCCTGATACGGGAAGGAAGTGCTGCGAAAAATTTTGAGGCCCTGATAGAATTGCTGGAAGATCATCCCAATATGATCATGTTCTGCAGCGATGACAAACACCCGGACAGCCTGGTAGACGGCCACCTGAACCAACTCTGTGCCCGCGCGATTGCCAGAGGACATGATATCTTTCATGTGATCCGTGCCGCCTGTGTGAACCCGGTACTGCATTACAAACTGGACATCGGCCTGCTGAGGGTGGGCGATCCGGCAGATTTTATTGTGGCAGAAGACCTGGTGCATTTCAAGATCAAACAAACTTATATCGATGGAGAATTGGTAGCGGAGAATGGGCAGTCTTTTATCCGTTCTGTAGCAAGCAATCTCATTAACCAGTTTGATTGTTTACCCGTAACAGCAGCACAGTTAGTGATTCCGAAAGCAGACTATCCATCCGCCAATGGAAATATTCCGGTGATGGAAGCGCTGGATGGGCAACTCATTACCAACCGACTGGAACTACCCGGTAAAGAAAGTAATGGCACATGGGTAAGCGATACTGAAAATGATATTTTGAAAATGGTGGTTATCAACCGATATCATACAGCCCCCATAGCCAAATGTTTTATCAGGAATTTTGGATTTACAAAAGGAGCCATTGCTTCGTCTGTGGCACACGACAGTCATAATATTGTGGCAGTAGGGGTAGATGATGAAAGTCTGGCCAGGGCAATTAACCTGGTTGTTGCAGAAAGAGGTGGTGTAAGTTGCGTGAGCAGCAGGCAGGAAAAAGTATTGGGTTTACCCGTAGCCGGATTAATGAGCGCCAACGACGGTTACCAGGTAGCCGCCGCTTATACAGAGATAGATGCCATGGCAAAATCGATAGGCTCTTCGCTGAGCGCTCCCTTCATGACACTGAGTTTTATGGCTTTACTGGTGATACCACACCTGAAACTGAGCGATAAAGGTTTGTTTGATGGAGATAAGTTTGCGTTTGTAGTATAGTGACAGCTTATTTGGCGACAGAGATATCACCTGCTGCTTTGGTAACGACTACCGCAACGCTATCTGTGCCCTTGGGTGCAAAATATTTCGTTTTGAATTTCACGGTTTTGCCGGGGCCGATATTTTCATATACAGTTTCGAGTCCTTCGTCCAGTTTTACACCGGTTTTGCTGAAAAAAGTCAGTTTCAGTTCTACATCCTTGTACCAGCAAACGGTGGCCTGGTTAGTGAGTGTGCCAATGACCACTGTCTGACCAATCAGGTTTTTCCGGTCGCGGTTATTCACCACCAGAAAGCGGGCAGGATTGTTCTTTTCCTTTTCGGCCAGTGTTTCTTTTACTTTTTCGTACGATTCGGCATCAAACTTTTTCTCTTTTTGGGCATCCTTGCAGGAAAAAAGCGAGAGCCCCAGGGCAAATGCCAGCAAAACTCTTTTCATCGGTTACGGTTTCGGCCATCAAAATAACCAATAAATCCCGCACCGGGTTGTTAAGAAAATCTGCTTACCCGGGCCGAAAACTTAAATTTCCCATTCCCGCCGATAGAATTTAGTTTTGGGGCATCTATTACCCTGTAATTCCCTGGTGCCATGATAGTTAATTTAAGCGAACAACATAGCCTCGTAAGTAACTGGGTTTCTGAACTCAGAGATGTTAATGTACAGGGAGACCGTATGCGTTTCCGCCGCAACCTGGAACGTATCGGCGAAGTAGCCGCTTATGAGATCAGCAAAAAACTGGCTTTCAAAACTGTTGAGATCCCTACTCCACTGGGCACGCATGACAGTAAGGTGCTGGAATCGCAGCCCGTACTGGCTACCATTCTGCGGGCGGGTTTACCCATGCATAACGGCATGCTGAACTATTTTGACAGGGCCGACAATGCCTTCATTTCGGCTTACCGAAAACACCACCGTGATGGCAGTTTTGAGATCAGCCTGGAATATATGAGTTGCCCTTCGTTGGAGAACCGCACCATCATTATCTGTGATCCGATGCTGGCTACCGGCGCCTCTATTGTAAAAGCCATCCAGTATATGAAGGATGAGGGTTCTCCGAAAGAGATCCATGTAGTGGTGGCTATTGCCTGCACCATGGGCATTGAATATATCCAGCGGGAATGCGGTGATGATACCATGATCTGGTGCGGAGACATTGATGATGAATTGACAGCCAAGGGCTATATTGTACCGGGTTTGGGTGATGCCGGTGACCTGGCATTTGGTACCAAAAAACAATCCTGATCCTGGTAAAGTGTGTGGGATGCTGCCAACCAATCGTTAACACACTTATAATATTTCCGATGAAAACCCCGCAACATCAACTGATTCGTTAAATTCGATGCGCTGTGATGGGTATACGTACATGTTTTCTTTTTAGCTGTTTCTGCTTTTTGCTGGGCAAAGTCTCAGCACAGGATCCGCATTTCTCGCAATTCTTCAGCTCGCCACTTACCCTGAATCCGGCTCATACCGGTAAATTCTTCGGCTCTTACAGGGTGGCCGGCAATTACCGCAACCAATGGCCAACTATCAATAATGCATTTACCACGGCTACCGTTTCTGCGGATTTTCATATCATGCAGAATAAGATCGCCAGCAATGATACCTGGGGACTGGGGGTGGTAGGCTATAACGATAACAGCGCTAACGGAGCGGTGAAATTTAATTATGCATCTTTATCAACGGCCTATCACAAGGGGCTGGATGAGGAAGGAATTCATTCGCTGGGTGCCGGTTTTCAGGCTACCTATGCCAATATGCTTATTAATACTGCTGATCTCAAATTTGAGGACCAGCTCACCAGTTCAGGATTTACCGGTGTTTCTTCAGAGGTATTCAATGGTGCCACCCTCAAATCGAGTTACGTAGATGTAAATGCGGGCGTTCTATATAACGGGAGTACATCCGACCGTGATAATTTTTATTTCGGGGTAAGTATGTACCATATTAACCGGCCCAAACAAATTTTTACGGGTGCACAATATGTGCTGAATCCCAGGACTACTTTTCATGGAGGGGGTTATTTCCCGATTGGAGAGACCACTACTTTACACGTAAGTGCACAGCAAATGTTTCAGGGAGGTGCATCCACAACCATGCTGGGTGGTGCCATTCAGTTATCTGCCACACCTGATGCGCCCAAACCTACCAGCTTTTATTTCGGAAGCTGGGTTCGGTTTAACGATGCCATTATACCCTACCTGGGTCTGGAGTTTGATGATTTCCGTTTAGGACTGACCTACGACTATAACTCTTCTTCTTTAAAAACCGCTTCGCAGAATAGGGGTGGTATTGAGTTATCACTGATTTATATACACAGACCATCTACAGACAGGCCGGTAAATTGTCCTAAATTTTAACTACTGATTTTACGGATTTGCGTATGATTATGATAAAAGGGGTATCACAGATTGTGATACCCCTTTTATCATAATTTATCTTTGAGAAATCCAATGCGCTCGCGGGGTTGCTGTTTTTGATGGATCAGTGTCTTGATGGCATCAAATACCATTTTAAACTGCCCATCATATTTTTTTTCAAGTTCTCCGATCTTTCTTGCCAGTTCTTTATTTCCTTCTATCAACTGACGCATTTGTACAAATGCCCGCATGATGGTAATATTCACTTTAATGGCTCTTTTACTCTGCAAAACGGTCGAAAGCATCGATACGCCCTGTTCGGTAAAAGCCATCGGTTTTGCCCCACCCAATATGCTGCGGGATGGTATCACATTTTGTGATACCATATTTTTGATTTCGACCTGATTAAGCAGAAACATGAAATCTTTCGGAAACCGATCCAGGTTTCTTTTTACAGCTTGTTTTAACACCCTGGTTTCAACACCATACATCTGTGCAAGGTCAAGATCAAGCATGATCTTTTGCGCTCTTACATAAAAGATCCGTTCTACTACTTCGGCAGGGTAAGTCTGGGTCGCTTTACGCATATAACAGATTTAATGCGTTAAGCTAGCAGAAATGATTGGCCTGTGGTAGCGTATTTATACTATTTCTTAGCAGGTATATGCCGCAAAAATCTTTCCCAGTTCCGGTTATGGGTAATTACTTCATTGTGCTTTTTGCTACTGTAAATAAAGAGTTTATGATGTTTCTTTAATTCGGCATCACCCACATTTTCTTCATCACCCGAGAAAAAAGGGATGCGCAGCAAATCTGTTAGTGTGCGCATGATCAGTTGGCTGTTATCAAACGTGCCGCCATCTTTAGTATAAATATGGATGAACCGATGCTCAGGAACCGATAGCCACCGGAGGTATTGCTCGTTACCACCATACATCGCGTCAAAAAGGATCACTTCCTGCACCGGCGATTGATTGAGGATGCGGCTGATGACCCGGTAAGCCCCACTATGTCCGGCTAATGTAATCGAATAACGATTAATATTGAATACTTTCTTCGTTGCAATGATCCTGCTCTCCTTCAATTTGTCTTCCACTTCTTTTACCAATGCCTGAAACACAGCCGGCTGTTCCAGTTTGCCACCATAACTGTCTGGTGCATTTTTAGGTCCTTCGGGGAAAATAAACACGGCATTTCTGCCGGAACCCTCCAGTTGCTCCAGTACATCATACTGTTTTAATGCAGAGTCGATATTGTTGCCCCAGCCATGAAACCAGAAAATCAGGTTGTTTATTTTTTTGGGCGAAAAATGGGTGGGTATATACACGAGAACACTGCTATCGCTGTAATGTGTAGCTGCCTCATAATGTTTACCATTATACGTATGGCCATTGGCCCGCGAGGTATCCGGGAACATGGCATTCGCTGAGCTGAACCGGATCAATTTACCCGGCGGTTGTGCAAAAGAAACCGTTGCCAGCATCCCTAATACAAAACAGGCACAATAAAACTTCATAGCTTTCATGTTTGTGTAATTAAATATCGTGTTTCTTTTCAGGAACGTTTGCCACTAACCCAGTTACTGCCTTTTATGATAAACCGATAGTGCAAAGCCGTATCTTCACCCGCATAATCTACCCCGATCCTCGGTGTTGCCAGTACCTGCGATGGCTGCAGTGTAAATGCATCAGCAGCAATAAACAATTCCTCTCCCTGCAGACTAACACCACTATGCCCGGTCCGGATGCCCATGGCTTTGGTCAGATTTCCCGGACCACGGGTTAAAGAAAGATCAAGTTTTACTTTCCGGGTACGTTCTAACATATATTCCACTCCCGCCAAAGGTTCCAGTGCCCTGATCAGCACTGCCTGCGGTATTTCTGCCTCGTTGGTAACCACATTGAACAAATGATGGATGCCATAACACAGATATACATACGATACCCCACCCGGAGCATACATGATCTCGGTGCGGTCTGTCCGGCGGCCATTCCATGCATGCGAGGCTTTATCAACGATACCATTATACGCTTCGGTCTCTACAATTCGTCCGGCGGTGAGCTTTCCCCCCATAGCAGTAACCAATACCTTGCCTAGCAAGGCTTTTGCCACTGTACAAACATTTTTCTGCCGGTAGAATGATAAGGACAATTTATCATAGCGCCCGGTCGTTATAGCATTCATACCCATAAAACTAAGGATTGTGTTAACTTCACCACACTAAACCTATCCGCTTTGCTGAAAGAAATGATCATTGGTATACAGGCATTTTTCCGGGCTCACCGGTTCATACAGCAGCATAAACTGTGGAAATGGATCCTGATCCCCGGCATCCTTTATGCTACCCTGTTCACCATCGGCATGTATTTCTTCAGCGCCACTTCCAGCGAATTCTTTGAGTGGATGAGTTACCGTACCGGCCTGTCCAGCTGGTTAAACCGGTTAAACAGCAGTTTTCTCGGCTTCCTTTTTATCATGGGGAACCTGCTTTTATGGCTTATCCTGATGTTATTCTATTTCTCCCTCTTCAAATATGTGTTTCTGATCGTGGGCTCCCCGCTTTTTGCTTACCTGAGCGAGAAAACAGAAGCGATCATCGAGGGCAAGGATTTCCCTTTCAGTTTTACACAGCTATTGAAAGATATCAAAAGAGGAATTGTAATAGCTGCGAGGAACAGTCTCTGGCAAACGGTATATACCCTATCGATTTTACTGCTGAGCCTGATCCCGTTGATCGGTTGGTTAACTCCTATCCTAGCTGTATTGGTGGAATGCTACTATTATGGTTTTTCTATGCTGGATTACAGTATGGAAAGGCATAAACGCACACCGGCTGAAAGTATTTTCTTTATAGGCAACCACAAAGGACTGGCAGTTGGCAACGGACTGATCTTTTACATGATGCACCTGGTACCCATTGTGGGTTGGGTATTGGCACCGGCCTATTCTGTGATCGCGGCTACCTTAAGCATCTATCCTTTAAAGCAGGCGGAGAAATAACGCCTGTAAACATTAAGCATATCTTATGAGTTCCGGCAAAGTATACCTGATCCCTACCGTATTATACGAAGACGCGCTGGAAACCATTCCTGCTTACCTGCTGGATGCCGTGAAAGACTGCTCCGTATTTTTTGTAGAGAACGAAAAAACAGCCCGCCGTTTTTTAAAAAAACTCTGGCGCGAAATGGTGATCGACGATTACCAGTGGTTTGCCATTCACAAAGCGGAAGATGCCGTTAAAGCACAGTTTCTTCAGGCTTTGAAAGCTGGTAAACATATCGGGATCATCAGTGAAGCGGGTTGCCCGGGGGTAGCTGATCCCGGACAGGTATTAGCAGAAGCGGCCCAGCAGGCCGGTGCAATGGTAAAGCCCCTGGTTGGACCCAGTTCCATCCTGCTTGCATTAATGGCCAGCGGTATGAACGGACAGTGTTTCCAGTTTCATGGATACCTGCCGATAGATTCACTGGAAAGAAAAAAGAAAATACGGGAACTGGAAGCCGATTCGCAGAAAAGGAACTGTACCCAGTTATTTATTGAAACCCCTTACCGGAACAATCCCCTCATCAAAGACATCCTCGACAGCTGCCGCGATGAAACGCGTATATGCATCGCCGTTGATATTACCGCCCCATCCGAAACCATCCGCACCCGTTCTGTAAAGCAGTGGAAACAACAGGTGCCGGATATTCATAAAAGGTTGGCGATATTTTTATTGCAGGCGTGAATGTGAGTAGTCAGTAGTGAGTGGTCAGTATTTTACTTCCTACTGACTACTCACCACTCACTACTTCGGCTTCACCACCGATTCTCCCGGCAATCCCCTCACTTCATAAATACTATCAACAATAAATTTCTGCATACCCCGCCAGGGTAGGGAGCCGAAATACTGGTGGTAATGCACATTCACTTCCCTGCCGGAAACCTGGAGTAATTGCTGTGCCACCTTTTCTTTGGTTACACTGAACGAAAACTCGTTGCTCTGCACATTGGCTTTAAAACCGCTCAGGATAATTTTGCCTTCATAGGTTTTGAAAAGGATCCCTTTTTTCTGAAAGATGTTCAGTGTGCCCGCCTGCGTCCCTTCTGCCAGCACAAAATAAAACCGCCAATAGCAGAAGATAATCAATATCACCAGTACGATAGCACTAACAGACCAAAGGATCTTTTTCATTATAACCCGTATTTGTCTACAAGGTAGATCAATCCTGCCATGTTAACGGCTCCCAGCATTAACTCCCTTTTGTTTACATTTTCGAATACATCGCTACGGGCATGGTGCAGATCAAAATAGCGTTGCGGGTCAGGAAGCAGTTCTCCTACCGGTGTGCCGAATGTCCGGTTCAACGGACCAATATCCGCGCCACCGCCATCTGCTGTGATTTCAAAAGATCCATAAGGAGAAAGCAGGGGAATCCAGCTGCGCAATTTAGCCATTTGTTCCTGGCTTGCCTGAATAGAGAACCCTCTTGGGGTAAAACCACCGGCATCACTTTCTAGTGCAAATACATGTTTTTCGCCTTTGGCTTTTGCCTCGGCCGCATATTTACTTCCGCCACGCAATCCGTTTTCTTCATTGGCAAATAATACAAAACGGATGGTATGTTTAGGTTTATACCCGATGGTTTTCAGGGCACGCATCACTTCTATAGTCTGTACTACTCCGGTACCATCGTCGTGCGCGCCTTCATTCACATCCCAGCTATCCAGGTGTCCGCCAACAGTAATGATCTGGTCAGGAAATTCAGTGCCGGTTAATTCACCGATCACATTATGACCGATGGTATCGGGCAGAAAATGTCCGTTCGTAGTCATCGACAATTTCATGGAACCCGTTTTGCTCATGGCCCATACCTCATCGGCATCTCTTGGTCCAACGGCAATAGCCGGGATCTTGGGAAAGGAATCGATGTATGCCATGCCTCCTGTATGCGGATCATTGGCGGTAGATTCTGTTAATGAACGGATCATCACACCCACAGCCCCGTATTTAGCGGCCCGGCTGGCACCCCAGCGACGGTAAATACCCGCTTCGCCATAAGAAACAAAGGGTTTCACGTTGGTGGGGTTGAATCCGTTATTATAGTAAACGATCTTTCCTTTTACCTCGTCTTTTCTTTTTTCCAGCTCGTCAAAATTGGCAACCGCGAGTAATTCGCCCGTAACGGTTCCGCTGCCCAGCGAATTGCCCAGTGCCAGCACATCCAGTTTACGGTTGGCTTTCTGTTTATTGATCTCTACCAGGCTTGCTTTATCCTGTCCGCCCCGAACCCAATGCGGGATCATACATTCCTGCAGGTATACTTTATCTGCCCCCTGCTGTTCCATCGCAACCTTACCCCACTGTACCGCTTTGGCAAACTGGGGCGAGCCGGATAACCTTCCGCCAATGTCTTTGGTAAGCTGACGAAGCAGGTCGTAGGCAGTACCATTACGTAATATTTCGTCTGAGAGCTGTTTGATCGTGGCCTCATCGCCCGTTTGGGCCATACTTACCAGGGGTAAGAAGAGTAAGGCTATGGAGAGTTTTTTCATAACGCTAAAGTTAACCATTTGTGGTATTTGAACAAGAGGGATAAACGGGAAGCTGTTATGGAGAAAAAATGGTTACTTGCAATACAATTGGCTGGCCACAGGGCAGTTTCTGCGGCTAACCTGAAACTTATTTTGTATGCGTATAGGGATTGTTTGTTACCCCACTTTTGGTGGTAGTGGCGTGCTGGCCACAGAGCTGGGTAAGGCATTGGCCGATGAAGGACACGAAGTGCATTTTATCACTTACCAGCAACCGGTTCGCCTCAATGTCTTTAATGCGAATATCTTTTACCACGAAGTGAGAGTACCCACTTACCCCTTGTTTGATTACCCGCCTTACGAAGTGGCACTGGCCAGTACCATGGTGGATGTGATCATGAACCATGACCTTGACCTGCTGCATGTACACTATGCCATCCCGCATGCATCTGCCGCTTATATGGCCAAGCAGATCGTAAAAACCAAAAACGGGCGCAATGTCCCCGTAATTACCACCCTGCACGGAACCGATATTACGCTGGTAGGTAAAGACAAAACCTATGAACCCGTGGTTACTTTCTCCATCAACGAGAGTGATGCCATCACAGCCGTTTCTCAAAACCTGAAAGACGAGACCTACAAATCATTCGCTATCCACAAAGAGATCGAAGTGATCCACAATTTTGTGGATGTGGCGCGTTTCAATAAAAAACCGATCGACGCTTTCCGTAAAGTGATTGCACCGGCTGGTGAGAAAATACTGATACACGCTTCCAACTTCCGGAAAGTAAAAAGGGTGGATGATGTGATCCATGTTTTTGCAGCTGTTCGCAAAGAAATGCCGGCCAAACTATTGATGGTGGGCGATGGTCCGGAAAGACATACCGCCGAAGAAATGGGCCGTTCACTCGGCCTGGAAGAAGATATCCGTTTCCTGGGCAAACAGGAGCAAATGGAAGATATCCTGGCCGTAAGTGATGTGTTTGTACTTCCTTCTGAATATGAAAGTTTTGGTTTGGCTGCGCTGGAAGCCATGGCAGCCAGGGCTGTGGTGATCAGTACCAATGCAGGCGGTTTATCCGAGATCAATATACAGGGCAAAACCGGGTTCATGGCCGATGTGGGAGATGTGGCCAGCATGAGCCGCTATGCCGTAGAACTGTTAAAAGATGAAAACAAACTGGCAGAGATGAAAGAAGCCGCTTATAAACAGGCCTGCCGTTTTGATATCAGCAAGATTATTCCTGTGTATGAAAAACTGTATAGCAGGTTTTGCAGGATGGATACGTGTAAGGTTAATTAGCAACTAGAAATTAAAAAATGAAGTGCAGTGTTTGTTAGAACAGCTGATTTTACTGCCCATTGCTTAGTACTTCATCAATACTTCTCAGAATCGTAGAGCAAACTACTGCCAGTTCCGCTTCAGTGATGATCAGCGGCGGGGCAATGCGTAAATGGTCGGGGGCAAATACAAACCAATCGGTGATCAATCCATTTTGTACACAACGATGTACCACAGACTGCGCTATTTTTTCGGAGGCGAATTGCAGCGACATCCACAAACCGCAGTTTTGCCGGGAGATGATAGCGGGATGAACAAGCTGTTTCAGGAGTACGCTTTCTTTTTCACTTACCGTTTTGATATAATTTCCTTCCAGCAACACTTCCAGCGCTGCTTTGCCCGCTGCACAGGAAACGGGGTGACCACCGAATGTGGTGATATGACCCAGTACAGGATCGTAGGTCAGGGTGTGCATCATCTGCTGGCTGGCAATAAAGGCCCCCAGCGGCATCCCACCTCCCAGGGCTTTGCCCAGCAATAAAATATCCGGTTTAATGCCCATTTGTTCAAAAGCCCAGAGCGAGCCGGTACGGCCAAAGCCGGCCTGGATCTCATCCAGGATCAATAACACACAATGTGCATCACATTGCTGGCGGATAGCCTGTAGCCACTCTTTAGATGGAGCAGTAATACCACTTTCTGCCTGCACCGTTTCTACGATCACGCAAGCAGTGCGGGAGTCAATCTCACTCAATACCGCCGCATCATTGTAATCATAATGATAGATATCCGGTAACAGCGGACGAAAAGCATTACGCCAGTACTCATCTCCCATCACACTTAACGCGCCTTGTGTACTGCCATGGTAAGCTTTGTTGAAGGCGATGATCTTTGACCGGCCCGTAACCCTTTTGGCCAGTTTCATAGCCCCTTCGGTGGCTTCGGCCCCGCTGTTGGTGAAGTACACACAGTTGAGGGAAGTTGGCAACAGATCTGTCAACAGTTTGGCATAAGAGATCTGTGGCGATTCAATAAACTCACCATATACAATCAGGTGCATATACTGCGCCGCCTGCTCCTGCACCGCTTTTACCACTTTGGGATGCGAGTGGCCGATATTACAGACACTGAAACCGGCAATCAGGTCCACATACTTTTTCCCATCCTTATCCCACAGGTGAATACCCTCCGCTTTGACCATTTCAATACCGATGGGTGCGGGTGAGGTTTGTGCGATATGACTGAGAAATAATTGCCGGTTATTCATTTGGCTGCCCTGCTGGCGGATTTTTAAAAGGGTAATTGCTTAATTCTTGTAATAAAGTTACCTTCATTTCACAAAACTGTCAACTCAGTACTGCATTAAACTTCTACCCTTATGGCACTGATACTCTCCGTTCTCGGCAAACACCCTCAATTCGGTGAAAATTGTTTTGTGGCACCCAATGCCACGATTGTAGGTGATGTAACCATGGGAGGCGACTGCAGTATCTGGTTCAATGCCGTGATCAGGGGCGATGTAAACTCGATCAGAATGGGCAATAAAGTAAATGTGCAGGATGGCGCCATTATTCATTGTACCTACCAGAAAAATGCCACCGTGATCGGTAATAATGTTTCCATTGGCCATAACGCCATGGTACACGGTTGTACCATCCAGGATGATGTATTGATTGGTATGGGTGCCATCGTCATGGACCGATGCATTGTTCACAAAAACTCCATCATTGCGGCAGGTGCAGTGGTTCTGGAGGATACGGTGGTAGAAGCCGGCAGCATTTATGCCGGTGTGCCCGCCAAAAAAGTAAAAGA
>Ga0255338_1003242_pt1 | contig 20132 bp, 17 predicted proteins | sample MeOH1_35cm_T4_19_FD_203715 | JGI IMG/M metagenome (GOLD analysis project Ga0255338, IMG submission 203715) | Sandy soil microbial communities from University of British Columbia, Vancouver, Canada - MeOH1_35cm_T4_195 | ecosystem: Engineered > Artificial ecosystem > Sand microcosm > Unclassified ...
GACCTGTTCCAGGACCAGGACAAGCCCGAGAAGCAATATGCCGAGGCCGGCCTCGATGCCGATGCCATCGTCGATACCGTCCTCAAGGCGCTACGCTACAACACCGCAACCGTCGTCGAGGAAGCGCAGCGTGACGCTGTTTAAGGCCGCCTGCGCCGCGCTGGCTGCGCTCATCCCGTCGATCGGTGTGGTCGCTGCGACAGCTGCCCCGCCGACTGGAACGCTCACGCTGCAGATCGGCAACGTCCGCAATTCCAAGGGCGTGGTGCATGTCGATATCTGCCCGCAGAACCAGTTCCTGAAGGATGACTGCCCTTATGTCGGTGACGCCCCGGCGCGTGCCGGGGTGACGACGGTGGTGGTCCACAACCTTCCTGCCGGGCGTTATGCGGCGCAGGTGTTCCAGGACGAGAACAGCAATCACAAGGTCGATCGCGCGCTGTTCGGTATTCCCAAGGAGGGCGTCGGCTTCTCCAACGACGCGCGGATCAGCCTGGGGCCGCCCAAATGGGCCGATGCCGTGTTCGCCTTCAACGGCGAGGCGCAGACGATCGGCCTGAAGTTGCGTTATTTCCTGGGTGCCTCGGGGCCTGCGGCAGGCTAGGCAGCCGCATGCGCTCCCCCGTCCCACAGATCGTATCCGCCAGTATCCGCCGTCCCTGGGTGACGATCGGGCTGTGCCTTGTCCTGACCTTGCTGGCGCTGCTCTTCTTCAGCGGCCGGTTCGAGATGACGACCGATACTGCGGCGCTGATTTCGCCCGATGTCGACTGGCGCAAGCAGGAACGGGCGATGGAAGCCGCGTTTCCCCAACTCAGCGACGTGATGCTGGTGGTGGTCGATGGCGAGACGCCGGAGCTCGCCGAGGACGGCGCCGCGAAACTGGCGGCGAAGCTGGCCGAGGATCGTGGCCATTTCCGCCAGGTACGGCGACCGGACGGCGGCGATTTCTTCGCTCGGGAAGGGCTGTTGTTCGGATCGCGCGAGGAAGTGCGCCAGGCGACTGCGGCGCTGATCGAGACACAGCCGATGCTCGGGCCACTGGCCGCCGATCCATCGCTGCACGGCGTGACCGGTGCGCTCTCCACCATGCTCGACGGTGTCGACGCGAAATCGGCGACGCTCGACCAGATCGACGCGCCGATGCGAGCGCTCGCTGTCGCGACGGAGCGCTCGCTCGACGGCAAGCAGGCCTATTTCTCGTGGCAGCAGCTCTTCGCCAGCAAGGCCGGGCCCCTCAGCCCGCCCAAGCGCCGACTGATCCTGGCCCAGCCGATCCTCGACCATGGCGCGCTGATGCCCGGAGAGGCGGCCAGCGATGCCGTCCGCGCCGCAGCGCAGGCGCTACGCCTCGATGCCGCGCACGGCGTTTCGGTGCGGTTGACGGGCGAGGTTCCGCTGGCTGACGAGGAATTCGCTACCTTGCAGGAAAATATCGGCGCGGTCGGGCTGGTCATGCTCGCCGCGATGCTGGTGACCTTGTGGTTCGCGACCCGCTCGGTGCGGCTGGTGGCGGCGATCATCGGAACGATCATTATCGGATTGATCGTTACCACGGCAGTCGGGCTGCTCGCGGTCGGACGGCTCAACCTGATCTCCGTCGCTTTCATCCCGCTGTTCGTTGGTCTCGGAGTGGATTTCGGCATCCAGATCTGCGTGCGTTTCAACGCCGAGCGCGCGGCGGGAACTGCGCCGTTCCCCGCCCTTCAGGCTGCGGCTACTGCGCTCGGCGCGCCACTGCTGCTTGCGGCGGGCGCGGTCTTCCTGGGTTTCGGCGCATTCCTGCCGACCGCTTATGTCGGCATTGCCGAACTCGGCGTGATCGCTGGACTCGGCATGGTGATCGCGCTTGCGCTGAGCGTGACGCTGCTGCCCGCGCTCGTGCTGCTGCTGCGGCCCGGCGTGCCGAAGCGCGAGGTCGGCTTTGTCGAGTTGAAGCCCGCCGATCGCTTCCTGGAGCGACATCGCAAGGCAGTGCTATGGGCCTTTGGCGTGTCGATGGTGCTGAGCATCGCGTTGCTCCCGCTGGTCGTGTTCGATTTCAACCCGCTGCATCTCCGCGATCCGCAGGCGCCCTCGATGCAGGTGCTCGCCGATCTGACCCGCGATCCCGATCGTACGCCCAACACGATCGACGTGCTCGCGGCCAATCCGGACGCAGCGGCGATTCTGGTGCAGCGTCTCTCCGCCCTGCCCGAGGTCGGGCAGGTGATTTCGGTCGACAGCTTCGTGCCCGAGGATCAGCCGGCCAAGCTGGCGCTGTTGCAGGACGCGTCGCTGTTACTCGATGTGACGCTCAATCCGCTCGATCTAGCGGTGTCGCCGGACGATGCCGCAGTGGTGGGGGCCTTGAAGAAGGTCGCTGCCCGGCTTGATAAGGTGGCGGGCAACGGACAGGGCCGGGCCGACGCCGATGCCCGGCGCCTTGCCGCTGCCTTTGATCGCCTTGCGTCTGCGACGCCGGCGCAGCGCGACCGGGTCAACGCGATGCTCTCTCAACCGCTCGCGGTGATGCTCGACCAGGTCCGGGCAGCGCTCCAGGCAGAGCCGCTGACCCGCGCTACGCTGCCGCCGGAACTGACGCGGGACTGGATCGCGCCCGATGGCCGCGCACGGCTTCAGGTGTTTCCGAAAGGCGATGGCAACGACAATGGTGTGATCAAGCGCTTCCGTGCCGCGGTGGCGGCGGTGACACCCGCCATTTCCGGCTTGCCGGTCGCGACCCAGGCAGCGGCATCGACGGTCGCCGGTGCTTTTGTCCAGGCCGGCGTCATCGCGTTCGTGCTGGTCAGCCTGTTGCTTTTCTTCGTGTTGCGCGACGTGCGCGAAGTGGCTTTCACGCTGGCGCCGGTGATCCTCTCGATCTTCCTCACCCTGGCGACCTGCGTGGTGATCGGGCAGCCGATCAATTTCGCCAACATCATCGCTTTTCCGCTGCTGTTCGGCGTCGGGGTCGCCTTCCATATCTACTTCGTGATGGCGTGGCGCGCCGGGGCGACCGACCTGCTCCAGTCGAGCCTGGCACGCGCGGTACTGTTTAGTGCGCTGGCGACGGGGACGGCCTTTGGCAGCCTGTGGTTGTCGCATCATCCAGGCACGGCGAGCATGGGCAAGATCCTGATGATATCGCTCGCCTGGACCCTGATCTGTGCGCTCGTATTCGAGCCGGCACTGCTCGGCCCGCCCCGGCCCGCGACGCGTAGAGGCGTTCGAGCCTAGGGGCGCTGATCCGGCGCCGTCGCCGCTGCAGCCCCACTATCGCCGGGCTGCGCCGGGGCAGGCGCCTTCGCCGGATCGGTCAACGGGTCGTCGAGCGGACTGGCGCCTTGCTGGGCCGGATCGCTGAGTGGATCATCGAGCGGATTGGCAGCCGCACCAGCGCGTGACCGGCCGTGCAGCGCCCGGACTTCCGCCGCCCGGTTCTGCAGATACACCGAACGCAGCGTCGCATAGGGGTCGACCGCGCCATCAAGCACCGCCTTGAGGTCAGCGTCGTTTTCCGCGCGCTGATCGAGCCCGGTGCTGATGCCCCGGGGGAGCTGATATTCCCACCGGTCGAAGGGCGTGCCGATGCTGAGGGGCAGGACGAACGCTTCGCCCTGGCCGCCGAGAAAGTCCCGAAGGGTGGTCGGGCCGACGAATGGCAGGAACAGATACGGCCCCGGACCAACCCCGTAAAAGGCGAGCGTGTTGCCGAAGCTGTTGTCGTGATGCGGCAGCTTCAGGCCCGGCAATTTGGCCACATCGATCAGGCCGCCAATCCCGATCGTCGAATTGAAGAGAAATCGCGCGAGCGTCTTGCCGGCACGCCCCGGTTTGAGCTGCAGCAGATCGTTGAGGAAGACGAGCGGTTCGCCCAGGTTGCTGAAGAAATGGCGCAGCCCGGATCGCACCGGTTTCGGCACAATATGCTTATATCCCATCGCCACCGGCCGGAAGAATTTCCGGTCGGTCGACTGGAAAGTCGCAAACATGCGACGGTTGAATCCCTCCAGTGGATCGCCGGGGGTACGCTCCAGGGTCGCGACCGAGGTGGCTTCGACGGTGACCGGCGCGCTGCCGGACGTGGCTTGGGTGGCTGACGGGTCCGGTAGCGGCTCCAGCGCGATCGGCGGGACATCCGCGGTCGGCGAGGGGGCGGCGGGCGTCGCCTTCGGGCCGGCCTGCGGTACCGGCGCGACGGATGGCACCTCTGCCTGGGACTGAATCAGCGCGACCGGAAGAAGCGCCCCGACGGTGGACGGCTGTTCCGGCGCCGCGCCGAGGAGCGCGACCGTGGGCAGAACGAGGCCGAGGCTCAATTGTCGCCCTTGGTCGCCAGTGCATCGAGATGGCGAATCAGCGCCTTCGCGCCGCCCGTTGCCAGCACACGTGAGAAATCCGAGCGGCGCGTCGCGAGCTGGCTGATCGCGTTGCGGTAGAAGACGTCGACGATCTTCCAGCTCCCGCCGCTTGCACGGAGGCGATAGGCGATCGGGATCGGGTCTTCGCCAGACTGAACCAGCGTGGTGCGCACCAGGCTGTCGCCGCCACGATTCTCTATCTTCGGGTCGATCACGAACCTCTGGCCGGCGAAGGAATCGAAATTGACCGCATATTGCCCGACGACCATGCGCCGAAAGGCGGCGACCAGCGCGGCCTGGTCAGCGGGCGCAATGGTGTTCCAGCTGGCACCGACGGTTAGCCGAGTCATCAACGGTATGTCATAGACCCGATCGACGACCGGCCCGATCGCAGTCGCGCGGCCGCGTACGCCCGCCGTCTTGCCACTCTTCATGATCGAAATCAGGCCGTCGCACAGCGTCTGGACTGGTACGCGCGCGGCGTCGTTCGCCTGGGCAAAGGCAGCGAGGGCCGGCGCGACGAGCGCTGCAACAGCGAGGGCAGGAAGGAAGGCGGGGACGCTACGACGCATAAAAATGGCTCCAATGCTGCCCCTTCGCTCCTGTATCGGCAGGCGTGAATGAAATCCACCCTTGGCAGTGCCTGAGCTCTTTTCAAGATGGACCCGGAAATGGGCGAGGAAATTTCTGGCTTTTGTATCGCGGCTTGCGCGGCTATCTCGGGGGCAAGCGGCGAACTATATCGTCGGCGCTTGGGGGCGGCTGCATAACCGGAACTAGGGGTGGGCACAGGCTGATGACCGCCAAAAATATGGCTGCACTACGTATCATTCTGGCTAAACCGCGCGGATTTTGCGCTGGCGTTGTCCGGGCGATCGATATTGTCGAACGCGCGCTCGATCTGCACGGCGCGCCGGTTTATGTCCGGCACGAGATCGTCCATAACCGTCATGTCGTGAACAAGCTGCGCGCCAAAGGCGCGATCTTCGTCGAGGATCTGTCGGAGATTCCGGCCGGTGCCCCGACCATCTTCAGCGCGCACGGGGTGGCACGGTCAGTGCAGGAGGATGCGCGGCTGCGCGACCTGCCGGTGCTGGACGCGACCTGCCCGCTCGTCACCAAGGTGCATGTGCAGGGGCGGCGTTATGCCAAGGCCGGTCGCACCCTGATCCTGATCGGCCATGCCGGCCATGCCGAGGTGGAGGGGACGATGGGGCAGGTCGACGCGCCGATCCATCTCGTCTCGACTGCGGCAGAGGTCGATGCGCTGCCGCTGCCCGTCGATACGCCGGTCGCCTATGTCACCCAGACAACGCTCAGCGTGGACGATACCCGCAGCGTGATCGCCGCCCTGGGCGCCCGATTCAGCGACCTGCAAGGGCCGGACGTCTCGGAGATCTGCTACGCGACCCAGAACCGCCAGACCGCGGTGCGTGATCTCGCACGGGTCAGCGACCTGCTCATCGTCGTCGGTGCGGAAAACAGCTCCAACTCGAACCGGCTGCGGGAAATCGGCGTGGAAATAGGCGTGCCGAGCTATCTCGTCGCTGACGGCGACGGCGTCGACCCGGCCTGGCTCGAGGGTGTTGCAGCAGTCGGCATCACTGCCGGGGCATCGGCGCCGGACGAACTCGTTGACGACGTGATCGCGGCGCTGGCCCGACTCCGCCCGATCGAGGTGTCGCAGCTTGACGGCGTCGAAGAGAATATCGAATTCAGCCTCCCGCCGGAGCTGAGGAACGTAAAGCCGCGCGGTGTCGCCGCGATGGCAAAATAGGACAAGCTCGATGAGTCTCCCCCTTTCCCAGATAGCGCGAATCGGCGCCTATACGGTCAAGCAGCATATCAAGGGCGGTCGCTACCCGCTGGTGCTGATGCTCGAGCCGCTGCTGCGCTGCAATCTCGCTTGCCCGGGTTGCGGCAAGATCGACTATCCCGATGCGATTCTCAACCAGCGGCTGAGCTTCGAGCAGTGCATGGAGGCGATCGACGATTGCGGCGCCCCCGCTGTTTCGATCGCTGGCGGCGAGCCCTTGCTCCACCGCGATATGCCGAAGATCGTGAAGGGCTATATCGCGAAGAAGAAGTTCGTGATTCTCTGCACCAATGCCCTGCTGCTGAAGAAGAAGATCGACGATTATGCGCCGTCGCCCTTCTTCACCTGGTCGATCCATCTCGACGGCGACAAGGGCATGCACGATCACGCAGTCGACCAGGACGGGACCTACGAGGTCGCGATCGAGGCGATCGAGCTGGCCAAGGCCAAGGGCTTCCGCGTCCAGGTCAATTGCACGGTGTTCGACGGTGCCTCGTCCGAGCGGCTTGCCGGCTTCTTCGACGAGATGGAGAAGCGCGGCGTCGAGATCACGATCTCGCCCGGCTATGCCTATGAGCGCGCGGCCGATCAGGAGCATTTCCTCAACCGCACTCGGACCAAGCAGTTCTTCCGCGACGTGTTCGCACGCGGCAATGGCGGCAAGGATTGGACCTTCACCAATTCGCCGCTGTTCCTGGACTTCCTTGCCGGCAACCAGACTTATGAGTGCACGCCCTGGTCGATGCCGCTGCGCACCGTCTTCGGCTGGCAGAAGCCGTGCTACCTCGTCGGCGAAGGCTATGTGCAAAGCTTCAAGGAGCTGATGGAAGGTACTGAGTGGGACGATTATGGCGTCGGCAAATATGAGAAGTGCGCCGACTGCATGGTCCATTGCGGGTTCGAAGGTACGGCGGCGACCGATTCGATCCGACATCCGCTCAAGATGTTGGCCATCGCGCGCAAGGGCGTGCGGACCAGCGGGCCGATGGCGCCGGACATCGATCTCAGCAACCAGCGCCCGGCACAGAACGTGCACTCATCGCATGTCGAGCGCGAGCTGGAGATCATCCGCAAGGCCAACCCCAAGGCTGCGAAGCACGTCGCGAACGCGGGGTAGCGCGGCAAAGGCGCGGCCGGCATCGCTGCCGGTACGGATCAAGGCCGGTAGCTGGCGCGGGTCGCGGGCCAGTGAGGCGAGGACAGCGCCCAGCGCCACACTGCCATCGGGGCGCATGCCTACCAGCGCGGCGGGCGGGAGCGTATGATCGGCGCTGTCGGAGATCGCCCTGACGATTGCGAAGGGCAGGCCGCATCGCGCCGCCACACGGGCTGCGATGTGGGATTCCATGTCGACGGCGAGGGCGCCGGTTTCGGTGTGAAGGGCGTGTTTCCCGACAGCCGTGGCAATGATCGTGTCGCTGCCGACGACAGTGCCAAGATGGGCCCCGGGAAGGTGGCGTGCCAACATATCGATAAGCGCAGCATTTCCTCTCCCGACGGGAGGGAACATCGAGTCGATCATGCCTTCGGCATGGGCCCCTTCCTTCTCCCGTGGGGAGAGGGAGCCGATGATGAGATTGCCCGCCCTTAGTCCAGGCGCCAGCGCACCGGCCAAGCCGCAGGACAGAATAGCTGTTGCCCCTGGCGCAGCAACCTGGAGCTCCCGCTCAAGCCGCTCTCCATCCCCGCCGCCGGCCACCACCACGATACCCGATCCACCAAGCATCGCAGCTTCCTTGTGCAGGCCGGTCGCGATCAGGATCGTCACATGCCGTGCGCGACGCGGCGCGTATTGGAGCGTTTGAGGTTGCGATAGCGCGCCATTGCCCAGAGCGGAAAATATTTGGGATAGCCGTGATAACGTAGATAGAAGACCCGCGGGAAACCGCCGCCGGTATACATTTCCTGGCCCCACAGCCCCTCCGCATCCTGGTGGGCCGCCAGCCAGGCAATGCCACGCTCGACCGCCGGTGAATCGACCTGGCCGACTGCCATCAACCCGAGCAGTGCCCAGGCAGTCTGCGACGCGGTGGAGGGGGCCGGGGTGTAGCCGGCATAGTCGAGCGCATAGCTCTCGCAATCCTCGCCCCAGCCGCCGTCGGGATTTTGGATTTGCTCGAGCCACGCGACCGCCTTGCTGACGATCTGCTCTTCCGGGGCGACGCCGGCCGCGTTGAGCGCGCACAATACCGACCAGGTGCCGTAGACATAATTCACGCCCCAGCGGCCGAACCAGCTGCCGTCGGGCATTTGTTCCCTGGCGAGATAATCAAGCGCCGCGCGCATCCGCTCGCTGTCCCGCGCCTCGCCGAGTTGGGCGAGCATCGATACGCAGCGCGCGCTCACGTCAGCCGTCGGCGGGTCGAGCAGCGCGCCGTGATCAGCGAAGGGGAGGTTGTTGAGATAATGATAGCTGTTGTCGGCATCGAACGCGCCCCAGCCGCCATTGCGGCTTTGCAAACCGACCGTCCACTCGACACCGCGATCGATCGCCTCGCGGTCAGTGGTTGCGCGCGCCCGATCCATCGCCATCACCACGACGGCGGTATCGTCCAGGTCGGGATAATGCGCGTTGTTGTACTGAAAGGCCCAGCCGCCGGGACGGACATCGGGCTTTTCCCCGGCCCAGTCGCCCTTCACGTCGAGCACCTGAAGCGGCTTCAGCCAGTCGAGCCCGCGAGCGGCGCGGGCCTCGGCATCCTCGCCGCCCGCCTCCAGCATCGCGTGCGTGGCGAGCGCCGTATCCCAGACCGGCGAGACGCAGGGCTGGCAATAGGCCTCGTTCTGTTTGATCACGAGCAACTTCTCGATCGATTTGCGCGCGATCGCCCGGGCGGGATGATCCTCGGCATAGCCAAGGCAATCGAACATCATCACGCTGTTGGCCATCGCCGGGTAGATCGCGCCGAGCCCGTCCTCGCCGTTCAGCCGCTCGAGCACGAAATCGACACAGGCCTGAATCGCCCGGGCACGCAGCTTCCTCGGCCACAGCCCGTTGCCTGCCTTGAGCAGCCGGTCGAGCGCGTTGAAGCCGTGCGTCCACAGCCATTTGGTGTCGGCGGCCTTGCTGCCGGGCCGGATCTTCTCGCCGGTATAGAGCTCGTCGACCTTCACCCCGAGCGCGTTGCGCGCGACTGGCTGCAGCGCGCCGAGCACGAGCAAAGGCACGACCACGGTACGCGCCCAATAGGACATCTTGGAGAGGTGGATCGGGAACCAGCGCGGCAGCAGGATCAACTCGGGCGGCATGGTCGGCACCGTCGACCACGGTCCCGCCGCGAACAGCGCGAGCTGGATGCGGGTGAAGACATTCACCGCCGACGCCCCGCCTGCGGCGCGGATCGCGGCGCGTGCCTCGGCCATGTGTGGGGCGTCGATCGGGTCGCCGATCATCTTGAGCGCATAATAAGCCTTTACCGAGGCGCTGACATCGAAAGCGCCGCCATGGAACAGGCCCCAGCCGCGATGCTCGGTCGACTGAATGCGGCGCAGATAGGTGCCGATCTTGGCCTCGAGCCCCTTATCGACCGGCTCGCCGAGATAGTGGCGAAGCAGGACATATTCCGCCGGAATGGTGGCGTCGGCCTCGAGCTCGAACACCCAATGTCCGTCGTCGCGCTGCTGCGCCGCGAGCGCGGCCGTGGCGCGCTCCACCGCCGCCTCGACCATGACGAGCGGCGCGACCCCGCCGGCGATCTCGGAAAAGCCCTGGTGCATTCTCCCCTCCTATCCGGCGAGCGCGAGCCGCGCCACCGTCTCGCCCGAACGCAGGGCACCCTCGATCGTGGCGGGAAGCCCGGTGTCGGTCCAGTCACCGGCGATAAACAGGTTGCGCCACCGGGTTGCAGCCGGTGGCCGCTTGGCATTCTGCTCCGGCGTAGCGGCAAAAGTAGCGCGCTTTTCCTTGACGATCTGCCAGGTCGGCATCGGCGCGTCGATCGAGAGCGCCGCGCAGATATCGGCCCAGAAAGCCCGCGCCAGCACCTCGCGATCGGTGTCGATCAGACGGTCGGCGGCGCTCACCGTGACCGACAGGCGATCGGGAAAGGCGAACAGCCATTCCGCGGTGCCGCCGAAGAGGCCGAGCATGGAGGGGCCGCCGGCGGGCGGCGCGAAAGCGAAATGTCCGTTCACGATCGCGCGGAAATCATCCGGTGCCGACAATTCCGGCACCAGGGCGGTCGCAGCCCAGGGCGGCACGGCGAGGATCACGGCCTCATCCGTTGCGACAGGGTCGATGCCCGCGCCCCAGTCGAGCCCGCTCACCCGGTCTCCATCGAAGGCGAGCGCGCGCAGCCTGCGCCCGAATCGCGCAGTGCCTCCGCGGGCGTCGAGCCAGGCCAGGGCGGGCTCGATAAAGGCGGTGCCAAGGTTCGGTTCGGCGATCCGCGGTCGCATCGCCCGCCCGCCCTTCGCGATCGTCTCGCGCAGGACACCCGCTGCCAGCCGCACTGAACCCTCCGCCGGTGCGGTGTTGAGGGCAGCGAGCAGTACGGGTTCGATCAGGTGCGTCCAGACCGGGCCCCTGGTCGCGATTCGGGCGTCGATCCGGCCTTCCCGAGTCGAAAGCAGCCGTGCGAGCGGCAGATACTCGGCGACCCGGCTACCGGGAACGCGCCGGCCCGGTGCGGCGATCCACCAGGGCAAGGGACCATCGTTGATCCGCACCGTCCAGCGTGCGCCGCGGTCAAGGTCCTGGAAGGTGAAATCGGCATGCTCCGGGCCGGAGAGCGGGGTCGATGCGCCGATGACCGCCCGAAACCGCTCGACTGCGGGATTGCCGGACAGGACGAGGTGATTGCCGTTATCGATCGTCAGGCCGAGCTGCGGATCGTGATAGGAACGACACCGCCCGCCCGCTTGTGCCGCAGCCTCGCCGATCGAAACGGCGAGGCCGGCCTTGCGCAGCGCGACGGCGGCGGAAAGCCCCGCCAGCCCCGCCCCGGCAATCGTCGCCCGGGTGAAGTTCAACGCGTCAGCCACAAGCGCGCGACCGTCCAGAGCAGGACCAGCTTGGAGACTTTTACCCGATGGCGCGGCGGCTTCCAGCCGATCGCCTCGGTCCGCTGCAGCACCTTCGCATAGGCAGCCTCCATCAGGCGCGGTGCGATCAGATGGCCGCGAGGGCGCGTGGCGAGCACTGCGCGCGCGCCACGATAATGCTCGTGCGCCTTTGCCGCCACGGCACGGCAGGCAAGATCGATCCGCGGATCGCCGATCACTTCCTGCGGCCGGGTGAGCGGTATCCCCGCCGCTTCGATCGCCTCGCGCGGCAGGTAGACGCGCCCGATCTCTGCATCCTCATCGATGTCGCGCAGGATGTTGGTGAGCTGCAGCGCGCGGCCGAGATGATAGGCCAGCTCGATTCCCGGCGCTTCGTCCATCCCGAAGATGCGCACCGACAGCCGCCCGACAGCCGAGGCAACGCGGTCGCAATAGCGATCGAGCTCGGCCATTGTCGGCCAGCGAACATCGTGGGCGACATCAGTCGCCATGCCGTCGATCACCGCCTCGAAATCGGCGCGATCCAGCTTGAAGCGGCCGACTGCCTCCGCGACCAGCGCCGCCCGGCCTGGCGGCCCCCCCGCGTAAAGCGAATCGAGATCCACCCGCCATGCGTCGAGCGCGGCCATCCGGCCTTCGGGATCGCCCTGCTGATCGTCGGCAATGTCGTCGACTATGCGGCAGAAGCCATAGATCGCATACATCGCCTCGCGCTCCGCCCTGGGCAGCACGCGCATGCCGGCATAGAAGGAACTGCCGGAAACCTGCTGGCGCAGGGCGGCGGGAGTCGCGTCCGGGTTCATGCCGCGCGCCGGAAGAGACTGCCGGCGGCCGCGCCCGCTGCGAGAAGGGCGGCTTCCCAGGAACGATGGTGCACCCGCTCGCTCAGCGGATCGCGCGTTTCCAGCCGGTCGCACAGGCTGACGGCGAGGCGATGGATGATCGCGACCTCCGCCGCCAGTCTCCGGTCGACGATCATGGTCGCAAATCCGGCTGACTGGTCGAGCAGCAGGCGGGTTTTTCCGACCAACTCGACGATCGCGGCGCGCAAGGCGGGAGAGGCGCGATCCGCCGCGATGTCCGCGATCCCGGCCCCTGTCTCGGCCAGCGTCTCCGCCGGGAGATAGACCCGGTCGAGCGTGCGCAGATCCTTGCCGCAATCCTGCAGGTGATTGATCACCTGCAGTGCAGCGCACAGGGCATCGGAGGCAGGCCAGCAGGCGCGGTCCTCGCCATGCACATCGAGCACGTAACGGCCGACCGGCATCGCGGAGAGCCGGCAATAGCCGATCAGGCCGGCCCAGTCGGCATAGCGGTTGACCGTTACGTCGCGGACAAAGGCGTCGAGCAGATCATGGGCATGAACCGGATCGAGGGCACGTTCGATCATCACGTGCCGCAGGGCGATGGCTTCCGCGCTCCCGTCCGGGTCGCCGTCGAGCCCCGCACGCATCCGCGCGAGCAGATCGAGCTTCGCGTCCGCTGCCAACTGCTCGTGATCGGAGATGTCGTCGGCCGCGCGAGCGAAGCGGTAGAACGCCATCACCGGCGCCCGATGCTCGGGTTTGAGCAGGAAGGATGCGACGGGAAAATTCTCGTCGCGATGCCCCTTGCCCGAGGCAAGTACGGGTTGTGCGTCCATTACTGAGTCCCCGTCGCCTGTGCGCGACCCTTCCACATGCCGCCCCGTCCCTGGCTGTGCTGCCACGCCGATAGCAAGGTGCAGCCAGCGTAGAAAGCCGCGATCGCGGGCAGGGCGATCCCCCAGAGCGGCGAGCGGCGATAGAAGCGGAGCATTGGCTGGAAGGCGATCGCCATCAGGCCCCAGGCAGCCCCGCCCGCGGCTTGCGCCCAGCCGCTGCCGAACAGCGCCAGCGCCGGTGGCGCGCCATAAACCAGTGCAAGTCCGAGCAGCGTTCCAACGAGCAGGAGCGGCGAATAGTGAAGCTGGGCATAGGCGGAGCGCGAAATCATCGCTGCGATCGTACCGAAGCCATCATAGGGCCGGATGCTGCGCGACCGGTCAGTCAGACCGAGCCAGATCGGCCCCTGTCGCTTGAGGAGCGCGCCGAGCGTGCAGTCGTCGATCAGTGCGGTGCGGATGGCGGCGACGCCGCCGCCTGCCGCCAGCGCGTCGCGACGGACCAGCATGCAGCCCCCGGCGGCTGCGCCGATGCCGGTCGGGCGATTTACCCGACCGAAGGGATAGAGCATCTGGAAGAAGAAGACGAAGGCGGGGATCAGCATCCGTTCGGCCAGGCTGTCGCAGCGCAGCTTCGCCATCAGCGTGACCAGGGCAAGCTTGCCCGCTTCGCCGCGCGCGACGAGAGAACGGAGCGTATCGGGCGCATGTTCGATATCGGCGTCGGCCAGCCAGAGCCAGGTCGGTGCGGCACCGGCACGCTCCACGCCTTGCGCGACCGCCCATAGCTTGCCGGTCCAGCCCGGCGCGAGCGGCAGGCCGGCGAGGATCTCGAGCGGATGCGCGCCCTTGAGGGTGCGTGCGATATCGGCCGTGCCGTCGCTGCTCGAATCGTCCACCAGCAGCACATGAAAATGTCCGGGATAGTCCTGCGCGACCAGGCTTCCGATCGAGCGGGCGATCACGTCCGCCTCGTCGCGCGCGGGGACGATCGCGATCACGTCCGGCCATTGTGCGGGGTCAGCCGGCTGGTGTCGGGTATCGCGCTCGCGGGCCAGCCAGAAGCCACCATGCGCGAAGACCAGCCCGAGCCAGATCGCGAGACTAAGGATGCCAAGCGCGAGGGCCGTCACCGGATCATCCCTGCCGAACGGAACCAGGCGATGGCATCGGTCAGCGCAATTTCCCATGGCCGGGCGTGATAGCCGAGCGCTGCTGCGGCCTTTGCCGACCTGAAGAACATGTGGTGTTTCGCCATCTTCAGCCCGTCTACGGTCAGGAACGGGTCCTTGCCGGTAATCCGTGCCAGGGCTTCGTTTGCATAGGCCAACGGAAAGAGCGGTCCGCGCGGGAGGCTGATCTTCGGCGGTCTGCGGCCCATCTCCTTCGCCACGGCCGCGAGCATCGCGCCCAGCGTCACGTCCTGCCCCCCAAGGATATAGCGCTCGCCGACCCGTCCTTTCTCCAGCGCGAGCACATGCCCGGCCGCGACGTCGTCGACATGGACCAGGTTCAGGCCGCTATCGAGATAGGCGGGCATCTTGCCGTTCGCTGCTTCGACGATGATGCGGCCGGTCGGGGTAGGGCGCACGTCGCGCGGCCCGATCGGGGTGGAGGGATTGACGATCACCGCCGGCAGGCCGCGTTCCGAAGCCATCTGCTCGACCAGCCGCTCCGCCACCACCTTGCTGCGCTTGTAGGCGCCGACCGCCTGTTCGGGCGTCGCCGCGCGGGTTTCATCGGCGGGGCCGCCCGGCAGCGGCTTCAGCGTGGCGACGCTGCTCGTATAGACCAGCCGCTCGACCCCGGCGGTCAGTGCCGCCTCCATCACGGCCCTGGTGCTCGCAAGGTTGTTGCGGACGATTTCCTCGGGGTCGGGCGCCCAGATACGGTAGTCGGCGGCAACGTGGAACAGCCAGCGTGCGCCGCTTGCGGCTCGTACCACGGCTGCGGGATCGCGGGCGTCGCCTTCGACCAGCGTTCCCGGGAAGCCAGCGAGATTGGCGCGCGAACTGGTGGAGCGGACCAGGCCACGGACCTGCCGCCCCTGGGCCGCTAACGCGCGTGCCACCGCCGATCCGACGAATCCCGATACGCCGGTGACGAGGACAATATCCGAATCCTGGCTCACCCCGCCTCCGTGCCCTTCGATCGCGCGCTCTACACAGGATGCGCGGCGGACGATAGGGAGGGGAGATGGTCTCATCGCTTCCGCCGATTGTCACCTTGCTCGGCTGCATGTTGCTGGTGCTGGCCGGGGTTGGTATCGCCTACACCATCGCCAGCGCGATCGTGCTGAAGCGCTTCTTTGTGCACCAAATGATCCCGTCGCGGCGACGCGATTCGGTCACCCTACTCAAGCCGCTGCATGGGTCGGAGCCGATGCTTGGGGCCAATCTCGCCACCTTCCTTGCGCAGAATCACGATGGTGCCGTCCAGCTCCTGTGCGGGGTACAGCGCGCGGATGATCCTGCAATCAGTGTCGTCGCGGGGCTCGCGGCCGCCTGTCCCGACAGCTCGATCGATCTGGTGATTGATCCGGCTAGCCACGGCGCGAGCGGCAAGGTCTCGAATCTGATCAACATGATGCCGAAGGCAGTGCATCCCGTGCTGGTCCTCAGTGACAGCGACATGGCCGTCGCGCCGGACTATCTCGCCCGGATCCTTGCAGCACTCGACCTGCCTGGCACGGGGGCGGTCACGTGCCTCTATCGCGGGCGGGGCGACGAAGGTTTCTGGTCGCGGCTCGGTGCGGCCGGCCTCAGCTACCAGTTCCTGCCCGGTGCCGTGTTCGGGATCGCGCTCGGCCTTGCCCGGCCGTGCATGGGATCGACCATTGCCCTGCGTCGCGAGACGCTCGACCGGATCGGTGGTTTCGCTCGCTTCGCCGACGTGCTGGCGGACGATTATGCGATCGGCGAGGCGATTCACGGGCTGGGCCTGAAGGTCGCGGTGCCGCCTATGCTCGTCGTGCATGGTTCGGCGGAACGCAGCTTCGCCGAACTCTGGCGGCACGAGGTACGCTGGAGTGCCACCGTGCGTGGCGTGGTGCCCGGCGCCTATGTCGGCTCGGTGATCGGCATGCCCGTGCCCGTTGCGCTACTCGGCGCAGCGCTCGTCCCTGCCCATGGTCTCGGCCTAGCCACGCTCCTGCTGGCGTTGCTCGCTCGTGCGCTGGTCGTTCGCGCGGTGGATCGGCAGGCGGGGGAGCCAACCGCCCCGCTCTGGCTCTTGCCGTTGCGGGATTGCCTCACCTTCGCGATTTTCGTCGCAACCTTCTTCACCCGTTCGGTTGATTGGCGCGGACAACGGCTTAGAATGGGTGCTGACGGCCGGATCATGGCCGACCCGGAGATTCCCGCATGATGCGTACGTTGTTCCTACAGGCTCCCTCGTTCGACGGTTACGACGGAGGTGCCGGCGCACGCTATCAGATGAAGCGCGAGGTGAAGTCCTTCTGGTACCCGACCTGGCTGGCGCAGCCCGCCGCCCTGGTCGAAGGCTCGAAGCTGATCGATGCGCCCGCGCACGACCAGAGCTGGGACGATATCAAGCACGAGGTCGATGAGCGCGACCTGGTGATCCTCCATACCTCGACACCGTCATTCCGTCAGGACGTTCACACCGCGGAGCTGATCAAGGCGCGCAACCCGAAGATCATGATCGGCCTGATCGGTGCAAAGGTCGCCGTCGAGACGCAGAAATCGATGGAGGCCTCGACCGCGATCGATTTCGTGGCGCGCAACGAGTTCGACTTCACGATCAAGGATGTCGCGGACGGCATTCCCCTGAGCGAGATCAAGGGCATCAGCTGGCGCAATGAGGCGGGCGAGATCGTTAATAACCCGGATCGCCCGGTGATCGAGGATATGGATTCGCTGCCCTTCGTCTCGCCAATCTACAAGCGCGACCTGACCATCGAAAAATATTTCGGCGGCTACCTGCTCCACCCCTATGTCAGCTTCTACACCGGCCGCGGCTGCAAGAGCCGCTGCACCTTCTGCCTGTGGCCGCAGACCGTGGGGGGCCATAACTATCGCACCCGCTCGATCCCGCACGTGATCGAAGAAGTGAAATACGTCATGCGCGAGATGCCGCAGGTGAAGGAGATCTTCTTCGATGACGATACCCTTACCGACAATCGCGAGCGTGTCGCGGCGCTGGCCGTTGAGCTCGGCAAGCTCGGCATCACCTGGTCGTGCAACGCCAAGGCGAATGTGCCGTACGAGACGCTTAAGGTGATGAAGGAGAACGGTCTGCGCCTGCTCCTCGTCGGGTACGAGAGCGGTAATCAGCAGATCCTGCACAACATCAAGAAAGGCCTGCGCACTGACGTCGCGCGGCAATTCACCAAGGATTGCCACAAGCTCGGCATCGTCATCCACGGCACCTTCATTCTCGGCCTGCCGGGCGAAACGGAGGAGACGATCGAGGAAACGATCAACTATGCCAAGGAGATCGATCCGCACACGATCCAGGTGTCGCTCGCAGCGCCGTACCCCGGGACCTTCCTGTACAAGCAGGCGACCGAAAATGGCTGGTTCGACGGCACCGATCACCTGCTGACCGATGGGGGCAACCAGATTGCGCAGTTGAGTTATCCGCATCTCCCGGCAGCCCTGATCTTCGACAAGGTCGAGGAATTCTACAAGCGCTTCTATTTCCGCCCTTCCAAGATCTGGTCGATCGTGTCGGAGATGCTGCGCGACTGGGACATGATGAAGCGCCGCCTGCGCGAAGGCGTGGAATTTTTCGATTTTCTGCGCCGCCGGAAGGAAGCGGCCTGACTGGGTGATGGTATTTGCGATGGCGTCATGTTGAACGTGCTTCAGCATCCGACGTGCAACCGGCGAAGTCCCGTGCTGGGGCGCTTGGATCCTGAAACGAGTTCAGGGTGACGCAGCGAAGCGGGCAGCGGGTCGACCACGAACCCCATGCGGCAAGGCGCCTGATCGTCACCTCCGATGATTTCGGCGCGGCGATCGCGGTCAACGAGGCCGTCGAGCGGGCGCATCGCCACGGCATCCTCACCGCCGCCAGCCTGATGGTGTCCGGCGATGCGGCCGCGGACGCGGTCGAGCGCGCCAAGGCGATGCCGAAGCTGGGAGTCGGTCTTCACCTCGTCCTGGTCGAAGGCCGCCCGACGCTCCCTGCTGAGCAGGTGCCCGACCTGGTCGACGCGACGGGCCTTTTCCGCGCTGACATGGTCCGGGCCGGCATCACGATCTTCGCGAAGCCCGCCGCGCGCCGCCAGCTGCTGGCCGAGGTGGACGCGCAATTCGCCGCCTTCGCCGCGACAGGTCTGCCGCTCGATCATGTCAATGCGCACAAGCATTTCCATCTTCATCCCACCATCGCCTCGGCGATCCTCCGGGTGGGGCCGCGCTACGGCATGAAATCGGTACGGGCGCCGATCGAGCCGCGCGACGTTCTCGCGCAAATCGAACCGGCCGCGAACGGCGTTGATGTTGCCCGACGATGGGCGCTGCTGGTGCGCCGCCGGATGCGCGCCGCGGGGATGACTGTACCGGATCAGGTTTTCGGCCTTGCCTGGTCGGGCGCGATGAATGCGGCGCGGATGCGCGCGCTGATTGCCCGGCTTCCCGATGGGCTGACCGAAATCTACACTCATCCCGCGACTGACGATCACTATCCAGGTCACGCACCCGGCTATGGCTATCGTGACGAACTCGCCGCACTGATTGACCCTCTTGCGCACGAGGCCCTGCTGCGCGAGAGGATCCGGCAGGGGAGCTTCACCGACTTCGCTTGAGATCCGCGCTATGAATATTGCCAACGGGTTCCGCCATTTCGCCCAGCCCGAGCCCGTTCCCGCCGGGCCGATCCGCCTCGGCAGTCCCGAGCACCGGGCATTGTTTTGCCAGACCCTGCTCGACACGCATGATCCCTATCGACCCGCGCTGATCGACTGGCCCAAGCTCGACCCGGCGACTCGCGACAAGATCGTATCGCTGCCGATCTGGGACATCGCGGTCGCCACCGAAGGCCGCGCCGGGATGAACGTGAAGACCTTCGGCGAAGGTGTGGCCGATCCGCTGCTCAAGGCAGCGGTCGACATGAACGGTTTCGAGGAGAGCCGGCACAAGATCGTGCTGGCGGACATGGTCCAGGCCTATGGCATCGAACTGTCGCCTGAGCCCGCATACAAGCGCCCGCGCGATCCCGAATTTGCCTTTATGCGTACCGGCTATTCGGAATGCATCGACAGCTTTTTCGGTTTCGGCCTGTTCAAACTGGCCAAGGATTCCGGTTTCTTCCCGGAGGAACTGGTCGATACGTTCGAGCCGGTGATGCGTGAGGAGGGACGGCACATCCTGTTCTTCGTCAACTGGGTTGCCTGGTGGCGACGCAACATGCCCTGGTGGCGTCGCCCGCTGTTCGAGGCAAAGGTGCTGATCGTCTGGATGTTCCTGATCGGCGAGCGGATCAGCATGGCCAAGGGCATGGGCGAGGACAACACCAAGGCCCAGGAGAACAATTTCACCCTCAATGGCTCCAAGGAGCTCGGCGTCGAAGTGACATTCCCGGAACTGGCGCGTATCTGTCTCGCCGAGAATGATCGACGCCTCGCGCCGTACGACCCCCGGCTGATCCGGCCGCGGTTCGTGCCGGCGATGATGCGTCTCGCGCTGCGCTTCGCTGGCGGGCGCAAGGGAGAGGCCGCCTGAAGATTTTCGCCCGGGCAGGGATGCTGCTCGCAACATTGGCCGGGCTTGCCGCAGCGATCTGGGCCTTTGGCTCGATCGGTTTCGGCAGCGTCGTCTCCGTCGCCGGCCGGATCGGGCCTGGCGGCTTCGCTCTGTATTGCCTGTGGTCGATCGGCGTGTTCGGCGTCCTGGGTGCCGCCTGGCTGGCAGTCGCGATTGGCGAGCCGATTCAGCTCGTCGGTCGCTTCTCCTGGGCGCGGGCCGTGCGCGAAGCGGTTGCCGACCTCCTGCCCTTCTCGCAGATCGGTGGCATCGTCGTCGGCGTTCGCACGCTGTTGTCGCGGGGAATCCCGACCTCGCGCATCTACGCGTCGTTCGTTGTCGACATGACGACCGAGATGGCGGCCCAACTGGTCTTCACGCTGTTCGGCCTGGCGATGATGATCACGATGCTTGCGGCTGGTGGGCATGCCGCTTCGCTGCGCCCGCTCATTCTCGGGGGTACCGCAGTGATGATTGCGGTGATGATCCTCTTCTTTGCCGGCCAGCGGCCGGCACTGGGGCTGGCTGGTCGGATCGCCCATCATTTCCTGCCGGGATCGGGTGCGGCGATGACGGGGATCGCGGATGAACTGCGCTATATCTATGCCCGGCGCTGG
>Ga0255338_1003243_pt1 | contig 20131 bp, 23 predicted proteins | sample MeOH1_35cm_T4_19_FD_203715 | JGI IMG/M metagenome (GOLD analysis project Ga0255338, IMG submission 203715) | Sandy soil microbial communities from University of British Columbia, Vancouver, Canada - MeOH1_35cm_T4_195 | ecosystem: Engineered > Artificial ecosystem > Sand microcosm > Unclassified ...
TGGATCGGGAAAGACCAGGTCCGGCTACGGCTCTTATCGGCAAAAGTGAACAAACCTGATTTTACCACTAACAGCGCATTCACCCATCACCAGATCCACGCATATGCATTGGTAGCCGATTATTTTCTCCAACCCGGCTGGCGGGGCTGGTGGGTTGGTGCAGGGCCGGTTTACTGGCAAAGCACCATCATCAGTAAAAGCAGCGGTACCGAAGCTTCTTTTTTCAACTGGCTGTTCAACGGCAGTATCGGGTATCATTACCAGATCAAAACAAGAATCTATGTTTCTCCCTGGGCAGGACTCAGTTTGCGCTTTGCCGGAAATAAAAACGTGTTGGTAGGAACCGAACGATACACTTTGCCCCTCCTCAACCCCGAAATCTCTGTGAAATTCGGTTTCATTTTATAGATACGGCCCGTGCATCCGGTTTGCGATCCGTCCAGACAGTTCTCTATCAAAACAGGATTCAGTATTTTGTAAAGACATTCCTGCAAATTTCATTAGCTATGCATGCAGAAGAAGCCATTCCGCTATTGATCAGCCATTTCAGGGAATCCGTTTCTCTCAACGAAGCGGATATCGATACCATTCTCCCGAAACTGGATATCCTCACTATTGAAAAAAAGAAATTCCTCCTGCAACCCGGACAGGTATCCAGGCATATGCGTTTTATCGCCAGTGGCTGTATGCGGAGTTATTATGTAGACGAAAACAGCCAAGAACGGACGCTGCAATTGGGTATTGAAAACTGGTGGATCAACGACCTGTACAGTTATCTCAGTCAGCAACCCTCTCGTATGTATTTACAGGCGGTGGAGAATACCGTATTGATACAGATCAGCAAAAACAACCTCGAAGAACTTTTCCGGCTGGTACCCGCCTTCAGTGATTTTTTCAGGATCAAAATGCAGGCTGCCTATGTAGCTTTGCAGGAACGTACCCTGGAGAATATGAGCGCCGATGCGTATGAACGTTATACCCGGTTCCGTTCAGATTACCGGGATATTGAACAGCGGGTACCCCAATACATCATCGCTTCTTACCTGGGTGTAACACCGGAATTTCTGAGTCACCTGCGAAAAAAACATGCCGGCCATCTTTCTTAAACTACCTTAAGAGTCCCGCAAAAAGTGCAGTCTAGTTTTGCTTCTGTTACCCTAAAAGCAAAACAATGAAACGCAATCAACCTCTTCTTCTATGCCTGCTGGTAAGTCTGTTCTGCTGCGGATTGCCGGGTCTGGCACAAAGAACCAATTACACACCAGAACTGGTTACCGGCTATCGTTCCCTGCTGTACCAGCATGCGATCAACCATTTTTTCAGCAAAAAACTCCGTTTCAACAACCTGGTGGTGTACGATACGGAATACCGTTCGGATAAGAACAATATCTTCTTTATCCGCAACACCCTGTCTCTTACCCTTAGCAAACCACTCTCACTGCAAACTGCGATCGGTATCAAAAATCCGGGATCCTTTGCCATAATCGCTTTGCAATACCATTACCATACCGGCCTCTTGCGTTTGCTGTATGCTGCCGGTGCTACCTATCAGACCAGGCTAACACTGGAGCAATCGCTGATCCTCGAATACAATCCATTACTGCAAGCTGGCACCCATGCCTATTTACGCTTACAGGCTATCGGGAATACCGACTTCACGCAATTCCAGCGGGGCATCCAGCAATTCAGGGCCGGTGTACAGAAAGAAACTGCCCAATACGGTGTGGCGGTTAACCTGGATCAGTTCAACAACGGTGCCAGGCAACTGGACAATGCCGGCATTTTTATCAGCTATCTGTTTTAATCAATATAAAAATCAAACAATGGAAAGAAACAACCACCTTGGTTTACTCTTTACAAGAGTGATCATCGCATCCACTATGCTGGTCTATGGTATCAGTAAACTATTCAGCGGCATCGGTTTTATTGAAGGATTGATTGCTAAAACGGGATTGCCTGCCTTTCTGGGTTATGGTGTTTACGTAGGAGAAATCATTGCCCCCTGCCTGCTCCTCATCGGTTTCCGCACCAGGCTGGCAGCACTGGTATTTTCCATCAACTGTTTAACCGCGATCCTGCTTACCCAACTGCCCTCCCTGTTTTCCCTGAATGCATTTGGAGGCTGGTCGGTTGACCTGCTGGCCATCTACCTGTTCACCAGTATCGCTTTGTTGTTCACCGGGGGAGGAAAATATGCCGTATCTGTTAGCCATGCTTGGGATTAGCAACAGCCGGTTAAAATTCTTTGGGTGTCTGCACAACGCCCAGCAGAATGGTGCCTAAACTGATCGGCAGCAGCAACAGATGTATCCACGCAAATCCACCGTAGAGCATATGTGTTAAAGTGAGGAATGAAGCAAATATGCCGAGGATAATGACCAGGTAAGGAAAGATCCTGTTTTGCGTATAGATACACCGTAAAATGAACAGGCCAAAAATACCCAGCATGAAAAAAAGGATCCAGCCTAATATAGTATAGTTACTGAATAAGGAAAAGGAGATCATTTCTTCCGGAAAAGGGAACAGAATATTCGATGTGTTTTCAGGAACAATCATGCGGTAACCGCGAACGAGGCCAACAAAACTGATAATACAGACAAATACAACGGAAAATGTCCGGGCTCTTTTCATAGGATGGTTAAATCTATTTAAAGTTTTGATTTCCGCAAAATCTTATACAAAGCAGTTGGTGCTGTAAAGGTTATTTGTATATTCAGACTGTATTTCTCTAACCAAACTGTCTGCCTTGAAACGATTGCTATCCCTCGATTTTATGCGTGGCCTCATCATGGTGCTGCTGGTACTGGAGAGTGCCGGTTTGTATGAAAGTGTTGCCGCTGCTTCTGATGGTACGGTGCTTAATGGACTGGTACAACAGTTCTTCCATCATCCCTGGAACGGACTCCGTTTCTGGGATCTGGTACAGCCTGCTTTTATGTTCATGGCAGGTGTATCAATGGCATATTCGCTATCGCGTCAGAAAGAAGCCGGGCAGGATTGGGTGCATCGCTTCCGGAAAACACTGAAACGTTGTGGCTGGTTATTCTTCTGGGGGGTACTGGACTATGCCGTTCGGAAAAACGGACTCTCGTTCGAATTGTGGGATGTATTAACCCAGCTCTCCTTCACCACATTGGTTGCATTTCTCCTTTTTGAATACAAACCGGTAATACAGATCCTGGCATGTGCAGGATTATTGTTACTAACTGAAATATTGTATCGATTTACGCATGTTCCCGGTTTTGACCAGCCTTTTACCGACCAGCATAATTTCGGTAATTATGTAGACTGGTTACTCATGCATAAGATCAATAAAGGCGGTTGGGTGGCGATCAATTGTATTCCTACCGCAGTGCATACAATTGCCGGTGCATTGGTTGGGAAACTGTTGCTGCAAAACGGTAACAATATCATCCGGAACCTCCTGGTCTGTTCGGCGCTTTGCCTGGCAGCCGGTTTCGCATTGGATGCGGCTGGCATCACGCCCATCATTAAACGGATCGCTACTACTTCGTTTGTACTGGCTTCACTTGGCTGGTGCCTGGCCGGACTGGCAGCCTGCTATTGGTGGATCGACATCCTGGAGCATCGCAGATACCTCCAGTTTTTTACCATCGTAGGGATGAACTCATTGTTCATTTATCTATTTATTGAGATCGTGGCCAACCGCTGGTTCACAGGATATATCAGTGCTATCAGTAATGGCATATTGACATGGGTAAATACGCCGATAGCCATCAGCCATATTCTTTCAGCACTCTGCGTATTTTCACTCGAATGGGGACTTTGCTACTTTCTCTACCGGAAAAAGATCTTTTTCAGGATCTAACATCTTCCGTATTGTGGAATAAGCGTAAAATTCGGTTGCATGCCAAGAGCTTTGTATATTAGGATTATAATCGACACGTATGAAAACATCCAGCAGAAGAAAATTTCTCACTACCACTACCCTTTTAGGTACCGGATTGGCGGCAAATGCATTACCGGTTCCGGCAGCAGCCAAAAAACAACTGGTGCACCATGTATTCTTCTGGTTAAAGAATCCGGATTCCAAAGAAGACCGCGATAAACTGGTGGAGGGACTGCATACCCTTGCCAAAATAGAGACCATCCGTAAACTACATGTGGGCGTACTGGCCAGTACCGAAAAACGCGATGTGGTGGATACCAGCTGGCAGGTTTCGGAACTCATGTTCTTTGATGACCTGGCCGGACAGGCCACCTACCAATCCCATCCCTTGCATCTTGCTTTTATTAAAAATTACAGTCACCTATGGGCCAAAGTGGTGGTGTACGACGCTATGGAAGCCTGAATAAACGAACAACCAAACTTCTCCATCATTTAAAACACCTGATATGTCTTCGATCCCACTACACACACCAGATCAAACACGCCGTCGCTTTCTGCAGCAATCCGCTTTTGCCACATTGGGCATTCTGTTAGCCGGTCGCAATGCTTTTGCCGGCCACCTGGCACTGCCTTTTACACCAGGCACCATACAGGGTGTACAGGTGGGCGTGATCACCTATTCCTTCCGCAGCCTGCCGGGCAGTGCAGAACAGATTTTGAAATATTGCCAGGAAGCAGGTGTTAATGCGATAGAGTTAATGGGCGATTCGATCGAAGACTATGCCGGCAAACCCGCCAACCCGGTTAAGTTCCCACCCAGGGTACCCGGGCAGCCTATGAAACTGACTGATGAACAGAAAGCACAACTGGCGGCTTACCAGCAACAGGTAGCCGAATGGCGGGCCACCGTATCCATGGATAAGTTCAAAGAGATCCGGAAAATGTACCAGCAAGCCGGCATCAGTATCTATGCCTTCAAACCCAACGCCCTCAACAGTAATAATACGGACGCGGAGATCAGCTATGCATTACGTGCAGCCAAAGCGCTGGGAGCCCGCTCGGTAACGGTGGAGCTGCCTACCGATCCCGCCCATTCAAAACGGCTGGGCGAGATTGCTGCCAAAGAAAAAGTATATATCGGTTACCATGCACATTTACAGGCTACGGATACAGCCTGGGATACAGCGCTGGCACAATCGCCCTACAATTCCCTGAACCTCGATTGTGGGCACTATATCGCTGCCGGTGGTAACAATACCAAAGAGAGCCTGCTGAAACTGATTGAAGACAAACACGACCGGATTACCAGCATGCACCTCAAAGACCGGAAAAACAAAACGAATGGCGGCGCCAATGTTGCCTGGGGAAATGGAGATACACCTATCAGGGAGATCCTGCAACTGCTGAAAGAAAAGAAATACAAAATTCCGGTTACCATCGAACTCGAATACGATATTCCGGCGGGTTCAGATGCCATAAAAGAAACGGCTATCTGCCTGGCTTATGCCAAAAAGATGCTGGAAGGATAAATAGATTACTCATAATCGTTACAACACAATACGCCCCGGGGAACCGGGGCGTCTGTTTGTACTACAACCATTACTCACACTTTAGTGTGACTGTACCACTTTCTTATACCAAACTGCAGTTCATAACAGATATGGTAAGAGTTCGATATATGCGATCGGATTCCGATCAGTTATGGAAGATTATTCCTGGTTAGTTAACAATAAGTTTATGCTATAGCAAATGTATTCCCGTTCTACAGCTGAAAACATGACGCCCAGCATACCATTTTATGATTTTAATCATGAATAATAGAACAGCCATTAGGTATCTATATTAACAGCCGCGCCTTAGTGTTTTTGATGAGAAATTTCCATCGAAAACACTAAGGCGCGATTAAAAATCAGTCGTTGATTGCCTACAGGAACTGTTACTGTTTGTTTTGTTTGGCCCGCTGCATCGGATTGGTAGCCGGCGCTGCGGTTTGTCCGGCACCTGGTCCTACAAAACCAACCTGTGTCTGTTTGAACAGGGAGAATTTAGACGGCATTTCTTTCACCGGCCATTGCCCGTTGGCTTCATTGATATCAGCCGTTTCGCGGAATGGATCCAGTTTGATACCGGCCACTTCTTTATCCTTCACAAATACTTTGGATACTTTTTCCTCATTCAGTAACCAGATACTAACGGGGATCCTGTCTGTTTCTTTACTGCCATCCTTAAAGGTCCACTCCACGATCACAGGCATCACCATGCCCCCTTTATTGGAGAACTGCAGTTCATAGAAATACTTGTCTTTCCATTTGGCCAGGTTCTCATTATCAATCGTGGCTTTGTATGCTGCATCTTTCTGCTGGTTGGCCTGTTGCTGGTTATAAACAGCATCGGCATTACGGTTGTAATAGTAGAAGTCGCGCAGGCTGGTATCCGTATCCACATAAAACTGCATCGACTTATCATCCTTGTTACGCAAGCGGTTCAGGTCGTTGAACACGGCGATACCGTTGGGTGTGGGAGACAATGCATCATCTACCTTAAACACTTTTACACTATCAATAGAAATATCAACCGGATCGGTACCAAAATACCAGCCGCGCCAGAACCAGTCAAGGTCTACCCCACTCGCATCTTCAATGGTACGGAACAGATCAGAGGGTGTAGGATGTTTGAAGGCCCAGCGTTTGGCATATTCGCGGAAAGCAAAATCGAACAGTTCTCTTCCCAGAATGGTCTCACGCAGGATATTCAGTCCTGTAGCGGCTTTGGCATAGGCATTCGGGCCTACTTTACTAACTGCATCTCCCTTGGTCATGATCGGCTCCAATTCGTTCTTGGGCAAACGCATATAATCCGTGATCAGGTGAGCTGGTCCACGCCCGGAGGGATAATCGGCATCAAATTCCCTTTCTGTCAGAAACTGGCAGAAAGTATTCAGTCCCTCATCCATCCACCACCACTGGCGCTCATCGCTGTTCACGATCATGGGAAAGAAATTATGTCCCACTTCATGGATCGTAACACCGATACAGGAGTATTTAGCCGCTTCTGTATAAGTGCCATCAGAAGCCGCACGGCCCGGGTTCATGGCCAGCATCGGGTATTCCATACCAATAGCGGCTTCTACTGATTGTGCCACCGGGTAAGGATAAGGAACCGTGTATTTGGAATAGGTCCTGATCGTATGTGCGGTTGCCTTGGTAGAATATTTACGGTAGATCGGATAGGCTTCCTTACCATAATAACTCATACACATCACTTTTCTGCCATCTACATATACCGGCATGGCATCCCATACTAGGCGGCGACTGGTATTAAATGCTACATCGCGTACATTATCCGCTTTGAAGATCCATGTTTTTTTGGTCGATGATTTGGTTTTGGATTTTTCCAGTGCCTCTGCCAGCGTCACGATCTCTACCACATCTTTGGCCTGCTGCGCTTCCTGCCAGCGCTGGAATTCTTTGGCGCTCATCACCTGCTTGTAATTAAGGCATTCGCCGGTAGCGGCCACCACATGATCGGCAGGTACGGTAATTTTGAGATTGAAATTCCCGAAGTTCAGTGCAAACTCTGCACCGCTTCTGAACTGCAGATGCTGCCAACCTTTAAAATCGCTGTACACGGCCATTCGGGGATAAAACTGGGCAATGGAGTACAGGATATTGCCATCTTCTGCAAAATACTCATAACCACCCCGGCCGTAACGGGTTAATTTATCAGGTACTTTATAATTCCAGTCAATGCTGAATACGATTTTTTGCCCGGGTTTCAGCGGTTCAGCCAGATCTATCCGCATCATGGTCTTTACCAGGGTATATTTCAGGGCTTTGCCGGTTGCATCCACTACTTTGGTCAGGTTCAGTCCATATCCATCCAGTCTGCGCCAGGGCTCCAGCGAATTCAGTTGCTGGTCATTCATCCGCTCCTGCATTTTACTTTGGTTATCCCTGTTCACATCTGCATCCGGTTTGTGAAAGTTCTCATCCAGTTGCAACCAGAGATAAGTCAGGTTGTCGGGAGAATTATTATAGTAGGTAATCGTTTCCGACCCGGTGATCTTATTATTGGGTTCATCCAGTTCTACGGCAATATCATAATCGGCCCGCTGCTGCCAGTACCTGGGGCCGGGGGCACCACTCGCGGTTCGGTATTCATTGGGCGATTGTAAAAGATAATCCAGTTCCTCAAACCGGTTGGCATGATTGGAACCCGGATTGTGTTGTAATAACTGAGCCTGACTTTGCATGCCCAGCAATAACAGAAAGCAAAAAGCAAAAATTCGCATGGTATTGATTTTTTGGGAGCTTAAATGTACGGTATGCCCCCATAATTCAGCAGGCTTTTTGTATTTTACCGGATGAGTGGGGAAAAGAAGTGTAACGGGTGAAAAACTGATAAAGTTTAGCTTTAAACCTTACGAAAATCATTTTTTGCTATATGATGGCAACGGAGATTTGCAGTAAATAAAATCTGATCATGATAGTTTCTTATTCAACAGCCGAAGAGGCACTTGGGATCATAGAAAGTAAACAACGGGTATTTGTACATGGCAGCGCCTGTACTCCCCTTTACCTGATGCGCAAACTGGCCGAGCAGGCCGGGAGGCTGAGAGATGTGGAGTTGGTTTTTATTACCGTATTGGGAGATATTGAAGTGCAAAAACCGCAGTACCAGGATAATTTCCATATCAACTGCATGTTTGTCTCTGCGCCTATCCGGGAAGCCGTTAGTGAAGGAAGAGCCGATTATATTCCGGTATTCCTGAGCGATATTCCCGACCTGTTCAATAAAAAAATCCTCACCATTGATGTAGCACTGGTACAGGTGTCGCCACCAGATGCACACGGATACTGTTCTCTCGGAACTTCGGTAGACATTGCCCGTTCTGCGGTGAACATGGCCAAATATGTGGTTGCCCAGGTGAACCCGAAAGTTCCCCGTACACATGGGGATGGATTGATCCATATCTCCCGGTTCTCTAAAATGGTTTATCATGAAGAGGATCTGCCGGAAGTTAACTATGGCGTCAATACCACTGAAAATGAAATGGCCATCGGTAAACATATCGCCGGCATGATTGAAGATGGCAGTACCCTGCAGATGGGTATCGGAACCATACCCGATGCAGTTCTCAAATCACTCACCAACCATAAAAACCTGGGTATTCATACAGAAATGCTGAGTGACGGGGTGATCGATCTTTTTGAATCCGGTGTCATCAATAACAGCCTGAAAAAAATTCACCCGCACAAAGCCGTTACGGGTTTTGCTGCCGGCACGCGCCGCTTATATGATTATGTGGATGATAATCCCGCTATCAACTTTCTCGATATCGATTATGTCAACAATCCGCACGTGATCCGCCGTAACCCGAATATGGTAGCCATCAACAGCGCTATTGAAGTGGACCTGACCGGCCAGGTATGTTCAGACAGTATCGGCTCTTTACAATACAGTGGTATCGGCGGACAAATGGATTTTATGCGGGGCGCCGCACTAAGCGAAGGCGGTAAACCGATTATAGCCTTAACCAGCCGCACCCATAAAGGGGTACCGCGGATTGTACCGCATTTGAAGGATTTTGCGGGGGTAGTTACCACCCGCGGACATATTCACTATGTAGTTACTGAATTTGGGATTGCTTACCTGTATGGTAAAAACCTGCGCCAGCGGGCCAAGGCATTGATCGACATTTCTCATCCAGACGACCAGGAAGAACTGACCAGGGCCTGTTTTGAACGTTTCAAAAAATTCTGGTAACCCGGTACACGATATGACAGAAAGCGAGGAAATCTTAAAAATAAATTAAACGTGCTGAGAATTGCATAAATGAAAACTTTCTCCGGTACCCTTACCGAATCAAGAGAGGCTGTATCGGACTTTTGATACAGCCTCTCTTGATACATCTGAACAAGGAAGCGGTTGTGTGTATCGCTGCATGTATTTATTTGATTTTCGTGAAGTAATACTTTGCAGGATTTGTGGAATCATCCATTAGTACCAGGGAGTCCTTTATTAACCTATCAACCACATAAGCATTGGAAGTGCCGTTTTTTTCGAGAAAGTGTAAAATATAAGTGGAATCTCCCAAAACGGACTTTACGCGATACCAATCTATGACAGTATCCGTTGTTATTACACCTTGAAACTCCTGTACGATTCTTGTATCCCCGTCAAATGTCCAATAATGATGATATTGATCACGCTGGTTGACGCACGCTCCACCCCCCCCCTCCATAGATGTAATGTAATTGCCACTTACCTTGCAAATAAAAGTTTATAATCGGCAAGGGCTTATTGCGCAACATCAGCGTATCAGGTCTTTTCTCAGGAATAAAGTCCGGTTCAATTTTGGAGCAGGAAATCATAAAATAAAATAATATGCTGCTCCCTACCCAAATCATTTTTTCATAAAGCATTTTTTAAAATCATACTGTTTCATAAACTATTGTTAAGCTTAGTTTGCCGCTAATTTGCGGGTAGCCGATAGTGAGTGCATCCACACAACCCATTCACTTACTCACCACAGACAATTCACGATTAACTTAACACTATTATGGTTCCATCATTTAAAACATTCTAAAACGAATACCAGAGAACAAAAAACTGGAATACGATTTGGCATAGGCGCTTCCCCTCTCATAATTATACAACCCGCGCCTATACCCAAGTTCAATACCAAATTTTCCAATACCATAACATAGACTAAGTTTTGCCTGAATATCAATAACATCATTTCCGGCATGATAGATATGAGATATAGCAGATTCATATTTATCATTCGTACCAATTACAATTGCAGAAGCCTGTTCTACAGCACGACCCACTTGTTTCAACATGACAACTCCGCCATCAATATCAAGTTGATGACGTGTTTTAGGCAAATGGAACCTTTTGCCTATTAACACCCCTAAGAAGATCATATAGTTGGTTAGCTTGGTTGTTCCATCTGATGGCAATAACTGGGTTGACGCAGATTGCAGGTTAACCCACTTTATATCTTTTTGACTTACCCTTTTCTCAAAACCTGTTTCAAAAGTCCAGATCCTGTTTCGTTTTGAAATTGTCTTATAAGCGAGATTGAATGAATAGCTGAACGCGACTTTATTACCTCGTGGATTATTGGGGTAAATGGATTCGGGAATATCCAATCTAAACGTGTTTACATTTAACATACTATAGAATGGTTCTGACTGACTATTACCTGGGGTGTTATAACCATATTTAAAGAGACCGGTATTAACACCAGCAAATAGTTGCCTTTCCTGAGAATCACATTCAGCAGAAACCCCAAGGAATAATGGAAGCAATAATTTGATTTTCATCCCCTTACGGAACGATGTTAATGACATACTCATTAAAGTACCCATATGTTTTATTAAGATCTGGAATGTTCCCATAATTATATGCATACAGAACGATATATAAAGAGGGCAGATAATGTTATCATCTGCTCTCTTTAGACCCTATTCAAACAATGTACTACCGTCGCTTACCCGCTACATGTATTTTTTCTGGAGGTTATACAACACACTCCTGTCCACCTCATTGAGTTGCCGGGTGGTATCCTGTAAAAAATGTCTTTTGAAAGAACGGATGGCTGCAGTGGTATCTTTCACATCATATCCCACAATTCGCAAAGCCTGGATCGGATTGAATCCCGCAGGCACTTCTTCCCTATTCTCGTCAAACCACAATCCAAACCCCTTCTCAGCCAGTTTTTTCCAGGGAAAACGGAAGTTGGGATCATTTTTTCGGGTGGGTGCAATATCACCATGCCCGATAAAATTAGCCGTAGGAATGGCATAGTCCATTTTAAGCCGGACCAATACACTGATCAGACTGTTCAGTTGCAAACTGTCAAAAGGTTCGAAGCCGTTATTGTCCAGCTCAATCCCGATAGAGGATGAATTGATATCAATCAGGTTACCCCACCGGCTCACACCGGCATGCTGCGCCCGCAGATAATCGTTCAGCATATGATGCACGGTACCGTCTTTACAGATCACATAATGCGCACTCACCGCCGTTCTCTTCAGCGTAAAGGTTTGCAAAGTCTGCTCGCAGGAATTCTGGGCGGTATGATGAATGATCACAAAATTGGGCTTGCGGATCCCGAAATTGGTAGTACCTACCCAGTAAGGCGGTTGCTGGATGGTATCGTTCAAAGGATTGGAAGGTTCCAGCATCAGCTGTTTGGCAAATGCCCTGGTTTGTTGGCGGTATACTTTGTTGGTGGTGCCATAGGGCTTAGGACTGCAACCATCTATCAGCAACAGAAAAAAAGCTGCCATCGACAAAAAAGCTATTTTTTGATACATAACAAGAACGAATATTTTGCCTAAAGATATTACTCACTGCCAGATATAAATCAAACTCAGCGGCCTATCTTTGAAATAAACAAAGCAGCACATGTCGTTACATCTTGGCAGAACCAGTTTCGGAAACAGCGCCAATGCGGGAAATGTATTATCGCGCGAAGAAGCCCTGGCACTTTTCAGCAGTTGGGTATTGAACCCCAAATTACAGGTACACATGCAGCAGGTAGGTTACCTCATGAAATGCTGGGCAGCAGAAAAGGAACAGCTGAACGAAGCCGGCCAGTGGAAATGGGAAATGGCGGGATTGTTACATGATGCCGACTGGGATCAATGGCCCGACCTGCATTGCAAAAAGATCATTGAAGAATTGGAGAACCGCAATATTGATCCGGAGATCATTCGTGCCATAGCTTCGCACGGACATCTGCATTTTGGCGTAGAACCGGTAACGCAAATGGATAAGCTATTATATGCATTTGACGAATTGTCCGGCCTTATTCATGCATATTCACTCATGCGTCCCGGTGGTTATGAGGGTATGGATGTGAAAGGTGTAAAGAAAAGACTGAAGGAAAAATCCTTTGCCGCCAATGTATCCAGGGAAGATATCCAGGATGCCTGCACCCGCGCAGCCATTGAGCTGGATGAATTAATTGCTTTTATCATTCCCCGCCAGGCTGCGATTACAGCGGCTTTATAAAGGTTCAGTTATGAAAAAAAAGCTCCTGTTTGTCCTGTTCCTGTCAACATCCGGATTTATCTCCGCGCAGGAAATATTGTCTGTAAAAGAACAGGCCCGTGTAACAGATGAAATACTGGCCGACAGGCTGAATAACCTGCTGCCGCAACTGATGGAGCGGGAAAAAATTGATATGTGGGTGATCATCTCCCGCGAATACAACGAAGATCCGGTGATCAAAACCCTCCTGCCTGCCACCTGGTTAGCGGCCCGCAGAAGAACCATCCTGGTATTTTTCCGCGATACCAGCAAAGCTACATTCGAGAAACTGGCGATTGCCCGGTACAATGTGGGCGACCAGATCAAAGCCGCCTGGGACATGGAAAAATACCCTGATCAATGGGATGCACTGGTGAATATTATCAAAGAAAGAAATCCACAAAAAATAGCCTTAAACTATTCTGACGACTATGGACATGCAGATGGGCTCACCTATACCGAACAAAAAATATTTACAGAAAAACTACCGGTTCTGTACCGGCAAAGAGTACAATCGGCCGAAAAATTAGCAGTAGCCTGGCTCGAAACACGCACCGAACGGGAATTACAGTTATACCCGCAACTGGTGCAGCTCACCCATGCCATTATTGAAGAAGGTTTCTCAGAAAAAGTGATCATGCCGGGCGTTACCACCACCGATGATGTGGTATGGTGGTTCCGGCAGAAAATCCGTAACCTCGGACTGGATACCTGGTTCCATACATCGGTGGCGGTACAAAGAAAAGATGCGGAAAATTTTGAGCACCTGCGGGCCTTCTCCAACCGGCCGAAAGAAGAAGTGATCCGTCCCGGAGATCTGTTACATGTAGATATCGGCATCACCTATCTCCGTTTGAATACGGATGTACAGCAGCATGCGTATGTGCTGCTGCCCGGCGAAACAGAAGCCCCCGCTGCTATCCGGCAGGCGCTGGCAAAAGCCAACCGGCTGCAGGATATTCTTACCTCGCAGTTTGCGTTACATACAACAGGTAACCGGATCTTAGCCGATGCATTGGCACAGGCTGCGAAAGAAAATATACAGGCCAGTATTTACACCCATCCGATCGGTTTTCACGGGCATGCCGCCGGCCCCACCATTGGTATGTGGGATCAGCAGAAAGGCGTACCGGGTTCGGGAGATTTTCCGCTGCATGCCAATACCGCTTATTCCATCGAGCTCAATGCTGCAAGCGATATCCCCGAATGGAAAAAACCGATCCGGATCATGCTGGAAGAAGATGGGGTGTTTACGGGTAAAGATGTCAGGTATATCAGCGGCAGGCAAAAAAAACTATGGCTGATCCCCCGCCAGCAAAACACTTTGGGCCATTAATCCAGTTATATCCTTGTTATGAATACCGACCCGGAATTTCTTTCAGCTACCTATTGGGATCAACGCTATCGCCAACAGCAAACAGGCTGGGATATCGGTGCCGCTTCCGGTCCGTTAAAAGCGTATATAGACCAACTCACAGATAAAACGCTACGCATACTGATACCCGGTGCAGGTAATGCATATGAGGCTGTTTACCTTGCCGACAAAGGCTTTACCCATGTCACGATCATCGATATCTCAACTGTACTCACCAGTCAATTACAGGAAAAACTGGGGAGCCGGTATCCCTCCATCACCATTCTGACCGGTGATTTCTTTGAAATGGAGGGAACATTCGACCTGATCCTGGAACAGACTTTTTTCTGCGCCTTACACCCCTCTCTCAGGATAGATTATGTACGGAAAATGAAATCATTGCTATCAGGCAACGGCACACTGGCGGGCCTGCTCTTCAACCGGGAATTTGAACAATCTCCGCCCTTTGGCGGAAATTCTGAAGCGTACAGGCAACTATTTTTATCCGCCTTCCGTATGTTATTGCTGGAGCCATGTTACAATTCCATCCCGGCACGTACAGGTACCGAATTGTTTTTCATAGCCAAGCCATAACAAACACCCTTATTTCTAACCTCAAACTATCCTGGAAATGGAAAGAAGACAATTTTTGGGTAACCTCTCCGGTCCCGTTTTAGCTGCCTGTGCCGTATGTATGGGCGCCTGCAGTAAAGGTGGCGACTCCGGAACTACCAACAACGGCACAGTGATTACCCCTCCGGCCAATGCAAATATTACCGTCAACCTCGCTACCAGTCTTTTATCAGTGGGCTCATCCATTGTACAGGATGGTGTGATCATCGTAAGACTGGCAACGGGTAACACGCCTTCTTCTTTCACTGCGGTACAGGTAGCCTGCACGCATGAAGGAACTTCTATCAACTTCAATTCGGCTTCTAACCAGTTTGTATGTCCGAATCACGGATCCACTTTCAACACATCGGGTGGTGTTACACTGGGACCTGCAGCCAAAGCCTTGAAGCAGTATACAGTTGCTGTTAGTGGCTCTACCTTAACAGTAACCGGTTAAGCAAATCTATTCCCCGGCAGGAACCATTTGTGCTTTATACAAACGGTTCCTGCTGGCTTAAACAATGGAAACTACCCAGTCCCCAGATAATATCGGTGGAGTCTATACCCACTACTTCCCTGTCTTTGAAGCAATTGGCAATGATCTGTAAAGCCTTGTCATCTTTTTTACAATTGAACACAGGCACGATCACATGTTGATTGCTGATATAGAAATTGGCATAAGAGGCTGGTAAACGCTGGTCTTCATAGATTACTTCATCGGGCATGGGTAACTCCACAATGGTCAGTTGTTTACCATTCAGCAAACGCATCTGTTGCAATTGTTTCAGGTTGGTCTGTAACAGGTCGTGATTCTCGTCATGCACATTTTCTTCTACTACTGTAATCACGGTATCCTCGTTCACAAAACGAACGGTATCATCAATATGTCCGTCGGTATCATCTCCCACAATGCCTTCTTCCACCCATAATACCTGCTCTGCACCGTAATAGTTGCAGAGATATTCTTCTATCTGCCCCTGGTTTAAATGCGGGTTCCTGTTTTCATTCAGTAAACAGGCGGTTGAGGTCAGAATGGTTCCCTTACCATTGAATTCAACTGAACCACCCTCCATTACAATACCCGGGTAATACACGGGTATATCAAACTGTTTACCGATCAAGGTTGGGATCACATCATCCAGATCATAAGGAGGATACTTATTCCCCCAGGCGTTATAGTTCCAGTCTACAATTACTTTCTTCACATCAGCGGCTGGATTGATCAGAAAAGCAGGTCCATGATCACGGCACCAGGCATCATTGGTGGGGTGCAGAAAAAACTGCACTTTCGCCAGGTCTACTCCCGCTTTCAATAAATGATTGGTAGCGGATGTTTTCATCGCTTCATCCACCACATTGATCCTTACCAGCTCACCTGCTGTCAGGTATTTCACAAACAGGCTGTAATTCGGGTAAATGCTTTCAATCTTTCCGGGCCAGCTGGCTTCTTTATGCGGCCAGCTTAACCAGGTGGCTTCGTGTTTCGCAAATTCTGCGGGAAAATAATATCCAGCTTCTTTTGGGGTTTTCATGTGCATGTCTTTTCGCTGTGGCTCTCGTGTATCTCCCTGGTAATCCTGTATTTTCAACACAGAGACACGGAGCAACAGAGTGGCACAGAGGGGTAATTAATCTTCGTCGATGAATCGTTTGGTGATGGGCTGATAGGAATCGATCCTCCTGTCGCGCAGAAAAGGCCAATGGGTTCTGTAACGGTCGGTCTTGGTAGTATCGATCTCTACCACCGTAACCTCTTCCGCATCATGCGAGGCTTTGTATAAAAGTGTGCCGAAAGGATTACTTACGAAAGAACCACCCCAGAATTTCATGGCACCATTCTGTTCAAACCCTACCCTGTTCACACTTACCACGTGCACGCCATTGGCAACGGCATGACTGCGCTGGATGGTTTGCCAGGCATTGTATTGTTCTGTATTGGTGTCTTCATCCTGTGAAGTGGCCCAGCCGATAGCAGTTGGATAAAACAGGATCTCCGCCCCCATCAAAGCCGTAATTCTTGCCGCTTCCGGATACCATTGATCCCAGCAGATCAGCACACCCAGTGTGGCATACTGGGTCTTGAATACTTTGTAACCCAGGTCGCCGGGCGTAAAGTAAAATTTCTCAAAGTATGCCGGATCATCCGGGATATGCATCTTGCGGTATTTGCCGAGATAACTTCCATCCGCATCAATTACGGCTGTTGTGTTATGATACAATCCCTGGGTACGCTTTTCGAATAAGGAAGCAATGATCACCACTTTCAGTTCTTTTGCCAGTGCACCCAGGGTATCCGTAGTGGCACCCGGAATGACTTCTGCCAGTTTGAAATTTTCATAATCTTCTACATCACAGAAATACAGGGAAGTGAATAATTCCTGCAAACAAACGATCTGTGCGCCCTTGGCGGCTGCTTCGCGTACTTTTCCCATGGCTTTCGCCAGGTTTGCTTTCGGATCGGCAGAACAGCTCATCTGTACCAGCCCTGTTTTTACAATTGCCATAGTGTATTGTTTCTTTAAATGCCTGCTGATTAGGTTGGGTTCTGTATAAATGCGTCAAAACTTTTCACGCCTACGGTTTTCTCTGTATAGAATCCCTCTGCATATTCCACGCCTATCCTTTTTCCCATCATCAATGCCCTTGCTTTCACGGTTTCGAGGAATTGAGAAGAAGAAATATAGGTTTGCGGTTCATTCAGGTTGGGATTAAAGAACTGCGTCGAATAAGCCAGTACCGATTCCATTTTCTGATCCATATGCGCAGAGATATCTACCACAAAAGAGGGCTGGATAAACCGATCCTGGATATAATGAAATACATAGGACGGTTTCCATATATCCTGCAGGCGGCCATCTTCCACAGTTTCAATTTTCCGGAGTCCGGATAAAAAAGCTGCATCGGCTACCAGTTTAGCACTTCTGCCATGATCCGGGTGCCTGTCTTCAAACGCATTGGCCAAAATGATCTCCGGCCGGTATTTTCGGATGGCTGCGATCACTTTCCGCTGGTTGGTTTCATCGTTCTGGAAAAAACCATCCGCCATACCCAGGTTCTCCCGAACCTGTACCCCCAGGATAGCCGCCGCTTTCGTTGCCTCTTCTTTACGGGTTTCAATGGTTCCCCTGGTTCCCAGTTCTCCCCTGGTCAGGTCTATAATGCCTGCTGTTTTGCCTTCCGCCAAAGCGGCCAGCAAGGTACCGGAGCAGCCCAGTTCCACATCATCGGGGTGTACGCCAAAGGCAAGTATATCCAGTTTCATATTTCGTTTTTATCGTTGGCAAAGGTAATGTTTACTATGGTTCTGTCAACAGCAAAGCCGGAACGGGTTGTTCCGGCTTTGCTGTGTTACTCATCATCTCAAGCCCGATCAATAATAATATTTGATGGTCTCTTCCACCGGCTGTCCGCCGCTGATATAGGTCATTTTTTTGGTTACAGGGTTACCTGCATTGTTATAGGTATACGCAAACGTATATTCGGTTGATATGCCGCTTCTTTCATCTTTGGTGATCAGCCTACCCACATTTTTACTTGCCATCGGCACCTGGTACAGGTAAAGAAAGCGGCTGATCGGATCTGTCGGGTTGACTTTCCCATCGTAATCAAGGTGTTCGATCGAAAAATCTTTGATCGGCGCCATGGTCTGCGGATCGAAGGAATAACTCATTTCCTGCTTCAGGTTGCCATCCGCATAATAGAAATATTCGAGTTTTGAACTCAGCTGGTAACCGGGTGCATTGATCCCAAGCCGGAAGTATTCTTCCACCAACGACAGTTTCCCATTCTGGTATTCGTAAAACCGGTAATCCTCTTTCACACCTGCGCTGAAATGCAGCACTGCCTCTAACCGGCCAGCGATGTATTTATATTCATAGGTTTCTCCATTGTTGTCTGATATACGTGTCACTTTGTTGTTGGCATCATATTCAAACTGATGAATCTCGTTATAAGGAAAGGGTACCACATAATGATTAACGATCTTACTGATCAAACCCTGGCTGTTGTAATAGATCGAATCATACGCACCATCCTTGTATTCCAGTTTGGTTAATTTTCCTGCAACGGGTACAGGCTCAACAGGTGTAACAGGATTTTTTCTGCAGGAAACCATGCTCAACACAAGCAGGGAACCACTCACTAAAACGGTATAAAATTTCATTGTCTTCATAGTATTCTGTTTGTTATGAAGACAAAACTATTTACACAGCAGCTGACACTTCATCACATCTTTATGTGGTTGGTGACAGGCGGCAAAAAAAAGAACCCAACGGTAAAAGTTGGGTTCTTTTTGTATGATAAGAAAGGGTTTAGTCTTTCTTGGCGTAACGTTTTTTGAACTTGTCGATACGACCCGCTGTATCTACCAGCATATTCTTACCGGTATAGAAAGGGTGAGAAGTATTGGAGATCTCCAGTTTGATTACCGGATATTCATTGCCATCTTCATATACGATGGTTTCTTTGGTAGCCGCTGTTGAGCGACCCAGGAAAGTGTGACCGTTACTCATGTCTTTGAACACAACAAAACGGTAATTTTCAGGATGGATACCTTGTTTCATATTATTTTTTTTAGGTGGCACGGATTTGGCCGTGCGATTATTTTAGGACTGCAAAATTACGGCTGATCGGGCTTATAACCAAATAAAATGGGCATTTTAGCCCCAAAATGGAGGTTTTAGCCTGTTTTAGCTCTTCATATTCACAAACTGGAGTGGGATTCCGAGGTTAGCGGTCCGGCATTCGGCAATCACTTCCTGCAGGTCATCGATCTTTTTGCCGGTTACCCGTACAATATCATCCATGATGGCGGCCTGTACTTTAAAGCCTTTATCCTTGATCATTTTTACGATCTTTTTGGCATCATCCTGTTTCAGTCCGTTACGTACCCCTACTTCTTTTTTCACCACTTTACCACTTGGATACGCATCTTTGCTGAAGTCAAAGGCTCCGGCATCTATACCCTGCTTCAACGCCCGGCTGATCAGTACATCGATCAGTTGCTTCATCTTCATATCACTTTCCACTTCCAGCAGGATCTGGTAGTCTTTTTTATTCAGTTCAATGGTAACCGGTGAGCCCCGGAAATCGAAACGGGTGCTGATCTCCTTTTTAACCGTATTAACGGCATTATCCAGTACCTGGATATCTACTTCGCTGGCAATATCAAAAGATGGCATAAACAGGGATTTGTACGAAGGTAATCAACCGGTGGGGAATAATGAATATTGCATCGGAATATTCGTGCCAAAAAAGAGGCCCCGATAGAC
>Ga0255338_1003244_pt1 | contig 20127 bp, 13 predicted proteins | sample MeOH1_35cm_T4_19_FD_203715 | JGI IMG/M metagenome (GOLD analysis project Ga0255338, IMG submission 203715) | Sandy soil microbial communities from University of British Columbia, Vancouver, Canada - MeOH1_35cm_T4_195 | ecosystem: Engineered > Artificial ecosystem > Sand microcosm > Unclassified ...
TGCGCTGGCCGGTGTTCGCCGCCATCGTGCCGGAGATCGTGAGCCGCCCGCAGCTGGCGCAGGCGCTGGCCTTGAACGGCGTGGCCATGAACGCCTCGCGCATCATCGGGCCGCTGATCGCCGGCGCCCTGCTGGCCAGCGTGGGCGGCGCCTACGTGTTCGTGCTCAACGCCGCCCTGTCGATCCTGGCGGGCCTGACCATCATGCGCTGGCGCCGCGAGCACCGCGAAAGCCCGCTCGGGCGCGAGCCGCTGGTGAGCGCCATGCGGGTGGGCGTGCAGTTCGTCTGGCACTCCAGCCGGATGCGCGCGGTGATGCTGCGCATCGCCCTGTTCTTCCTGCATTCCACGGCGATGATGGCGCTGCTGCCCCTGGTGGCGCGCGGCCTGCCGGGCGGCAAGGCCGGCACCTTCACCGTGCTGCTGGCGTCCATGGGGGTCGGCGCCATCGTCGCGGCGCTGCTGATGCCGCAGATCCGCCGCTGGCTGCCGCTGCAGCGGCGCGTGCTGGTGGGCACCATCGTGCAGGCGCTGGCCTCGGTGGTGGTGGGCTTCGCGCCCAACATCTTCCTGGCCGTGCCGGCGATGGTGATGGCGGGCGCGGCCTGGATCACGGTGGCCAATTCGCTCACCGTCGCCGCCCAGATGTCGCTGCCCGACTGGGTGCGGGCGCGCGGGATGTCGGTCTACCAGATGGCGCTCATGGGATCGACGGCGGCCGGTGCGGCGCTGTGGGGCCAGGTGGCCACCATGAGCTCGATCGGCGTGGCCCTGGCCGTCTCCGCCGTGACCGGCAGCGTGACCATGCTGGCCGCGCAGCGGCTGAAGATCGACCGCGGCACCGAGGACGAGCTCACGCCCTCGCGCGTGCTGCAGGCGCCCGAGATGCAGGGGCCGCCGCGCGCCGGCCGCATCCTGGTGCGGGTGGAGTACCGCATCGATCCGGCGCGCGCCGGCGAATTCCTGGGCTTGATGCAGGAAAGCCGGCGCAGCCGGCTGCGCCAGGGCGCGCTGGAATGGCAGCTGCTGCACGACGTGAACGAGCCGGGCCGCTACGTCGAACAGATCATCGATTCCTCGTGGACCGAACACCTGCGCCGCTTCGACCGCATCAGCGCCGCCGATCACGCGCTGCGCGACCGGCGCCTGGCCTTCCACATCGGCGAGGAGCCGCCGCGCGTCAGCCGCTACGTGATCGCGCAGGAATGACGCCCGGCCTCAGTGGCGCTGGCGGTGGTGGTGATCGTGCGGGTGGTGCGGGTGCGCTGCGGGCTGCGGCTCGGTCTTCTTCGCGCCCAGCCTGGCCTCCTTGCCCTGCAGCAGGCGCTGGATGTTGGCGCGGTGACGCCAGGCCAGCAGCAGCGCCATCACGAACAGCGCCATCGCCACCGGCCCTTCCGCATACCACATGCCCCCGGCCACCAGCAGGTAGAAGGTGGGCGCGAACACCGCCGCGACCAGCGAGGCGAGCGAGGAATAGCGGAAGAAGAAGGCGATGATCAGCCAGGTGAGCCCGGTCGCCACGCCCAGCAGCCAGTGCACGCCGAACACCACGCCGAAGAAGGTGGCCACGCCCTTGCCGCCCTGGAAGCGGAAGAACACCGGGTAGAGGTGGCCGAGGAAGGCCGCCAGCCCCACCAGGGCCATGGTGGCGTCGCCCAGGCCGTATCGGGGGCCGTACAGCTTGACCAGCAGCACGGGCACGAAGCCCTTCAGCGCGTCGAACAGCAGCGTGACGACGGCGGCGGCCTTGCTACCGGAGCGCAGCACGTTGGTGGCGCCGGGGTTGCCGCTGCCGAAGGTGCGCGGGTCCGACAGGCCCATCGCGCGGCTCACGATCACGGCGAAAGCCAGGGATCCGAGCAGGTAGGCGGCGAGGACGGCGAGGATGGGAGCGAGGGTTTGCACGGTAGCTATTTTGCCTGCTGCGCGGCCCGGGCCGGAGCCCGGGCTCCTACGCCTCGTCGAGCGCGCAGTTCACCGGCCTGGCCGCCAGCAGCCTGGTCAGCACCCGCGGATCGATGCCCACCAGGTAGCCGCGGCGGCCGCCATTGAGCACGATGCGCGGCAGCGCGAGGATGCTCTCCTCCACGTACACCGGCATCTGCTTGCGCGTGCCGAAGGGCGAAGTCCCGCCCACCAGGTAGCCGCTGTGCCGGTTGGCGACTTCGGGCCTGCACGGCTCGACCGACTTGGCGCCGATCTGGCGCGCCAGGTTCTTGGTGGACACCTTGCGGTTGCCGTGCATCAGCACCACCAGGGGCCGCGCCTTCTCGTCTTCCATGACCAGCGTCTTCACCACCGTGAAGGGATCGAAGCCGAGCACTTCGGCGCTGTGCTGGGCGCCCCCGTGTTCCACGTACTCGTACGGATGCTCGGTGAAGGCGACCCCGTTGGCCTTCAGGAAGGCGGTGGCGGGCGTTTCGCTGACGTGCTCTTTGCGGGCCATGGCGGCCGGATTGTGCCAGCGTGCTTCAGTCGCCCCGGCGGCCCTGCACCTGCGCGCCCAGCCAGGCCGCGAACGCGGTGGCGTCGGACTTGGAGAACACCGCTTCGGCGCCGATGGACAGGCAGTGCGTCCGGATGGCGGGCGTGGCATAGCTGCTGAAGACGACCACCCGCCCGGCGGGATGCGTCTGGCGGGCCGCGGTGATCACGCCCAGGCCCGAACCCTCGTCCAGCACCAGGTCGACGATTGCGAGCTCCCACTCGGCCTGGTTCGCCACCAGCCAGAACTTGGCCTGCGGCTCCGTCGACGCCGAGCCCACGACCTGCAGCCCGCCGATGGAGTGGAAGAGATCGCCGATGAAGAATTGAATGCCGTCCGCGTCGTCGCAGACGAACACCCTGGTGTCCACGTCAAGCTCCGCCTGTTGCCTTGGCCTCGATTGTCCGGCAGGCGCACGGCTCGGCCGCGCAAGTCACGCGCCTGACCTACGGCAAGGGCGGCCAGCCGCGCACGCACGAAGCGCCGGCCGCCGACTTGAAGTCCGGCGCTACTGCGCCGGGTCGCGCAGTTCCCAGCGCACCCGGTCGATCCGCGCCAGCAGTTCGGCCGGCAGCGTGGTGCCCCAGGCATCCACGTTCTCATCGAGCTGCGCCAGCGAGGTCACGCCGATGATGGTGCTGGCCACGCGCCAGTTCGTGTAGCACCAGGCCAGCGCCATGCGCGTGGGCGTGAGTCCGTGCTCGCGCGCCAGGGCGTTGTAGCGGCGCGCGGCCTCCAGCGCCTCGGGGCGGCCCCAGCGCTGGGTGCGCATGCGCTCGAACTTCGCGAGCCGCCCCGGCGCCGCCGCCGCGCCCGCGGTGCCGCCGGCGTCGTACTTGCCGGTGAGCGCGCCGAAGGCCAGCGGCGAATACGCCAGCAGCGACACACCCAGCCGGTGCAGCGTCTCGTCCAGGCCGTTGTCCACCGCGCGGCCGGTGAGGCAGTACAGGTTCTGCACGGTGGCGACGCGCGGCAGCTCGAACTGCTCGGCCACGCGCACGAACTCGTGCACGCCGTAGGGCGTTTCGTTCGACAGCCCGACGAAGCGCACCTTGCCCTCGCGCACCAGCTTGCGCAGCGCCTCGAGCTGCTCGTGGATCGAGGTCTTGCCGGTCTCGCGCGCGGGGTCGTAGTAGATCTCGCCGAAGCTGGGCACGTGGCGCTCGGGCCAGTGGATCTGGTAGAGGTCGATCGCGTCGGTCCGCAGGCGCTTCAGCGAGGCCTCGCAGGAGGCGCGGATGTCCGCCGCCGTCAGGCCCTGGCCTTCGCGCACCCAGGGCATGCCGCGCGAAGGCCCCGCCACCTTGGTGGCCAGCACGATGCGCTGGCGCATCCCGGGCCGGGCGGCGAGCCAGTTGCCGATGAAGGTCTCGGTGCGGCTGAAGGTTTCGGCGCGGGGCGGAACCGGGTACATCTCCGCCGTGTCGATGAAGTTGATGCCGCGCTCGATCGCGCGGTCGAGGATGGCGTGGGTTTCGGGCTCGGGCACCTGTTCGCCGAAGGTCATGGTGCCGAGGCAGATGGGGGTGACGCGCAGGTCGCTGCGACCGAGCTGGAGGGATTGCATCGCGTTCAATCGTTGCCGTGGGACGATGACGGCGAGCATAGCCCGAAAGAAAGGGCCCGCAGGCCCTTTCGCTTTCGGCAGCACAACGCCCTTGCTACCTCCCGGACGGGATCGGACCCACGAAGTAGGGCCGCATCATCTCGTGGTCCTCGTGCGAGAGGATGTGGCAGTGGTACAGGTACTCGCCGGGGCGGTTGAAGTTCGCGATCACCCGCGTGACCTCGCCGGGGAACATCTTGGCGGTGTCCTTCATGCCGGCCTCGCTGGCGGCCGGCACGCGCGGCTTGCCCACCAGCCGGATGCTGGCTTCGTCCAGCACGCCGCCGAGCGAGCCGTCGCTGTTGCTCTTGTCGGTGATCGTGCCGGTGAAGCCCTGGCGGTTGATGATGCGGAAGTCCACCAGGTGCATGTGGATCGGGTGCGCGTCCGCCGTGGTGTTGTAGAACTCCCAGACCTCCGTGTCGCCCACCTTGGGGTTCTCGGTGATCGGGTCGTCGAACACCAGCGTTCCGTTCAGGGCGGGGCGGCTGTTGTCCACGATGCCGGCCATGGTCTGCAGGCGGCCCAGCGAATCCGTACCCTCGAACAGCAGGATCTTGCGCGTGCGCGCCGGGCGGGCGAGCTTGGTCACCGGGCCGGAGAGCGGCCGCAGGTTGGCGGGGATCCTCGGATCCGGCACACCGGACAGCGGCAGCGAGACGCGGAACGCCATCACCTGCCCCGTGGTGGCCGGGTCGACCGGATCGCCGCTCGGATAGGGCGCCGCGGCGATGTTGTTGATCACGATGGTCTGGCCGGCCATCCGCGCGAAGTCGAGGATGATGTCGGCGCGCTCGCCGGGGGCCACGCTCAGCATCGTCATCGCCACCGGCGCATTGAGCAGGCCGAGGTCGGAGCCGATCTGCACGAAGGGCATGCCGTTGGACAGCGTCATGTCGTACACGCGCGAGTCGGAGCCGTTCAGCACGCGCAAGCGGTACTTGCGCGGCTCCACGTCGAGCACCGGCCAGGCCACGCCGTTCACCAGGATGGTGTCGCCGAAGTTTTCCGGCAGGTGCGTGGGCACGGGCAGGTCGGGCGTTTCGGGGTCCTGCGAGGCGTAGAACAGTTCGCCGTTGGCGAGGAAGGTGCGGTCCTGGATCAGGAGCGGCACCTCGTACGGATACTTCGGCAGGTTCAGCGACAGCTCGTTCAAGTCGCGGATGAAGTAGTTGCCCGCCAGGCCCATGTACACGTTCAGGCGCGTCACGCCGACCGCGTGGTCGTGGTACCAGAGCTGGGTCGCTTCCTGCGAGTTGTCGTAGGTGTAGAGCGGGTTGAAGAGCCGGCCCGTGATCTGGTTGCCGGGCGTCGCCCACGCATCGGGCAGGCCGTCGCTGAGAGACTCGGTGTCGCCGCCGTGCTGGTGCGCCACCAGCGGCACCGGGCCCGTGTAGGGCACGCCCGCCGGGTTGCCGTTGTTGAGCGGGTCGGCCCAGTGCAGCGTCTGGTCCACCGGCACGTCCGGCGGATAGCTGGCGCCATTGAGCGCGTTGACGTAACGCACCTTGGCGCCGATGCCGCGCGGGAACTCGAAGGTGTAGCCCGGATAGACGGCCGGCTGCAGCGCCGTGCCATAGCCCCACGCGGTGTGCGTCAGGCGCGCGCCGGTGCTCGGGTCCGCCAGCCCGGCGTCATGGCGGATCTGCTGGGCGCGGATCTCGAACAGCGGCAGGCCGGAGGCCTTGTCGAAGCCGGTGGGCAGGTAATGGTAGCGCGGTGCCAGCGGGTTGGGCAGCGGGTTCACGAAGCGAGCCTGCGTCAGCGGGTCCAGCAGGGGAACGCTCTGGGCCCGCGCCAAACGCGGCAGCAGGCCCATGGGCAGCAGGAGACCGGCCGCGGCCGCGCCGCCGCCCATGCCCAGGAATTTTCGTCTAGCGATCATGTCGTCCTCTTCCTCTTGTCTCGCGCAGGATTGCGCGCAGAGAACGAATGCATTAACCGTACCTGCGTGCCACCTATCTCCTTCATCATTTTCATTAATGCAGAACACCTGACTGTGGCGGATCAAACTTTCTACATGCCGTTATCGAAGCATCGAAAAGGGCAACGGGCCCGTGTGACACACGGGCCCGTTGCCTGATGGAGGGAGATGTCTAGGGCGCGACCCGCTCGCCGACGGCGGCCAGCCCGCCGCGGCTGGCGTCGTCGAAGCGCACCAGGTAACCCGTCTTGGAAGCGAAGCGCTGGCCGATGCCGAGCGCAAGCCGCGGATAGAGGCCCGTCGCGTTGCTGCGCTCCATGTCCGTCTCCACGCGCTCCACGAAGTAGTCGCGCCCGAGATGGTCCTCCGCCTCCAGCATCGCCGTGCGCAGCGCCTTGCAGGCGACATAGGCATCGCCCTGCACCCGTTCGTCCGTGAGGGCGAGCCCGCGCTGCGCCAGCCATTGCCGCATTGGCGCCGTGCGCGCGGTGCGCTGCTGCGGCAGCTCGTAGGGATACGCCATCAGCGTGCGCTCCTTCCACGCGGCCGGCAGGGGAACCTCGTCGCGCGCCGCCAGCGTCGCCGAGACGAAGACCTGCGAGCCCATCGGCGCAAGCTCGCCCAGGCGCTGCAGGTCGTCGGGCCGCAGCCACAGCACCAGCGTGTCCTGCGCCTGCACCGCGGCGAAGCGGTCCGACCGCAGCGCAGCCTGGACCGGGATGCGCAGTTCCGCGCTGGCGATGCCGGCCCCCGCGAGCGACTGGCGCAAGGCCGCCGCAGCGGCCTCGGCCGACGCATCGTGCTCGCGCAGCACCTGGGTCACGCGGGCGGCGCCGCCCGGCTGCTGCGCCAGGTGGCGCGCCACCAGCGCCGCCTCCAGCACCGCACCCTGGCCCAGGTAGAGCGGATAGAAGCCGCCGGTGGCGGCGGGCGCCGCCTCGAGGTGCGGAAAGAGGCAGGGCACGCCGGCGCGCTCGCAGAAGCCATGCACCGGAGCCCATTGCGCCCCGCCCACGCCGCCCACCAGGGCGAACACGGGCTGCTCGCCGGCGCGCTGCGCGAGCTGCGCCTCCCAGCCCTCCTGCGGGCCCTGCAGCTGCCACACGTGCAGCTGCCACTTGCGCCCTTCGCGCTGGCTCATGCCCGGCGCCAGCTTGTGGCGCCCCAGCTCCGGCTGCGGGCCGGCGTTGTGCTCGTCGAAGCAGGCCTGCAGCACGCCGACCATGGCCTCGCTGCGCTGCGCTGTCGCCCCGGGCGCGATCACGGTGGCGAAGTGCACCGTGCCCGCGTCCGCGGCCCGCGCCTGCGGCAGCGTGCGCAGGTAGGCGTGCAGCGCGCCCACCTCCTGGTCGTCGAGGCGATAGCGCGGCATCAGGTAATCGAGGCGGCGCCCCGACGCATCGACGCCCTCGCGCAGCGCGTGGCCGAGGCTCGCTTCCGCATAGGCGGGGCGGCCGTCGCCGATCGCCGAGGCGCCCTTGCCCGTGGGCATCGCGTTGAAGAGAGCGGCGGCCGTCACCGGCGGGATGTAGCTGCGGCCTTCCGCGCCGCCCATGCCGCTGCGCCGGTGGCAGCTGACGCAGGCGGCCTCGGCGCCGGTGAGCACGAGCCCGCCGGCGCGCCCGGCGACCAGCGGGAGGCCGTCCGCGCGCCGGCCCTCCAGGTAGAGCGCGCGGCCCCGGGCCACCAGGTCGCCGGGCGCCGACGTGTCGCCGGCAGCGCCTGCCTGCGCGGCCAGTGCCAGCAGCAGCATGCCGACGACGGTGCGGAAGGTGATGGGCATCCGGTGCCTCCTTCAGTGCCGGTGCACCAGGCGCCGGTATTCCGCCATCAGTTCGTCGGGCGAGGTGAAGCCGTCCAGCCGCACCCAGGGCTCGCCGGGCGCCGCGCGCAGGAAGGTCGCCGGACGGTGGTGCATCTTGCCGCCGTAATAGGCCTGGAAGGCCTTCTGCAGGCTCACGCTGGCCACGGCGCTGCCGGTGAAGAAGGACCACTGCCGGCCGGCCTCGAAGCGGGCCGCGTACTCGAACAGGCGCCGCGGCGTGTCCTCCTCGGGATCGATGCTGATGGACACCATGTGCACCTGCTCGCGCTCGGCGCCGAGCTGGCGCTGGAACTCCGCGAAGCTGTGGCTCAGGATCGGGCAGATCGCGGTGCAGCTGGTGTAGATGAAATTGAGCACGACGGGCCTGCCGTCGTCGATGGCCTGCGGGAACTGCGCCTTGGCGCCGTCGGCGCGCAGCAGCGCCGTGGGCGGAATCTGGTACTGCGCCACCTGGCGGGCGTAGCCGGGCGGCACTTCGGCGTGCTGGTGCTGATGCTGATGCTGGTCGTGATGGTGCTGGTGCTCGCCGGCGGCCCAGGCGGCGGGGGCCAGGGCGGCAAAGGCGGCGGCGAGCGCCGCGGCAAGCAAGGACGCGGAGGTCCGGATCGTGAACATGGTGTCTTCTCCTGCGGGAAAGGAAGGGCCCGCGGGGGCCCTTCCGCTTTCACGAAAAACAGCGCGCGTTCAGCGCCCCGGGGGAATGGCGCCCACGAAGTAGGGCCGCATCATCTCGTGGTCCTCGTGCGAGAGGATGTGGCAGTGGAAGAGGTACTCGCCGGGGCGGTTGAACTTCGCGACGACGCGCGTGACCTCGCCGGGGAACATCTTGGCGGTGTCCTTCTTGCCCGCTTCCTCCGCTCCCGGCGCGCGTGCCTTGCCGCGGAACTTGACCGAAGCCTCGTCGAGCACGCCGCCGAGGGAGCCGTCGCTGTTGGTCTTGGGCGTGATCGTGCCGGTGAACTTCTGCCGGTCGATGATGCGGAAGTCCACCAGGTGCATGTGGATCGGGTGCGCGTCGGCCGTGGTGTTGTAGAACTCCCAGACCTCGGTGTCGCCCACCTGCGGGTTCTCCGTGATCGGGTCGGCGAACACCAGCGTGCCGTTGAGCGTCGGCCGGCTGTTGTCCACGATGCCGCCCATGGTCTGCAGGCGGCCGCGGCTGTCGCTGCCTTCGAACAGCAGGATCTTGCGCGTGCGCACCGGCGCCGTGAGCACCGGCACGGGGCCGGAGATCGGGCGCAGGTTGGCCGGGATCGGGCGGTCCGGGATGCCCGAGAGCGGCTGCGACACGCGGAAGGCCATGATCTGGCCGACCGTCTTCGGATCCGCGGCGCCGCCGCTCGGATAAGGCGCCTTGGCGTTGTTGCGGATGATGATGGTCTGGCCGGCCATGCCGGCGAAGTCGAGGATCACGTCGCAGCGCTCGCCGGGGGCGACGCTGAGCGTCCCCTGGGGCACCGGCACGTTCAGCAGGCCGAGGTCGGAGCCGATCTGCACGAAGGGCATGCCGTTGGACAGCTGCATGTCGTACACGCGCGAGTCGGAGCCGTTCAGCACGCGCAAGCGGTACTTGCGCGGCTCCACGTCGAGCACCGGCCAGGCCACGCCGTTCACCAGGATCGTGTCGCCGAAGTTCTCCGGCAGGTGCGTCGGGATCGGGGCGGCCGGGTTGGCGGGATCGACGTGGTCGTAGAACAGCTCGCCGTTGGCCAGGAAGGTGCGGTCCTGGATCAGCAGCGGCACTTCGTACGGGTACTTGGGCAGCTGCAGCGCGTCCTCGTTGGCGTCGCGGATGAAGTAGTTGCCCGCCAGGCCCATGTACACGTTCAGGCGCGTCACGCCGACCGCGTGGTCGTGGTACCAGAGCTGCGTCGCTTCCTGCGAGTTGTCATAGGTGTAGAGCGGGTTGAACAGACGGCCCGTCTCCACGTTGCCCGGCGTCGCCCACGCATCGGGCAGGCCGTCGCTGAGGGATTCGGTGTCGCCGCCATGCTGGTGCGCCACCAGCGGCACCGGCCCGGTGTAAGGCACGTTGGCCGGGTTGCCGCCGTTGCGCGGGTCGGCCCAGTCGAGGGTCTGGTCCACCGGCACGTCGGCGGGGTACTGGACGCCGTCCAGCGCGTTGGTGTAGCGCACCTTCACCGCGTTGCCGCTGCGCAGGTTGAAGCTGTAGCCGGGATACGCCGCGGGTTGCAGGCTGGTGCCGTAGCCCCAGGCGGTGTGGCGCAGGCGCGTGCCGGTGACGGGGTCGACCAGGCCGGCGTCGTGTGTGATCTGCTGCGCGCTGATCTCGTACAGCGGCAGGCCGGTGGCGGCATCGATCCCGGTGGGCAGGTAGATGGAGGCGGGGGCGAGCGGGTTGGGCAGCGGGTTCACGAACTTGGGCTGGGCCACCGCATTCAGCAGGGGCACGGTCTGCGCCCGGACGGAGCGGGGCAGCAGGCCCATGGGCACAAGCAGGCTGGCGGCCGCTGCGCCGCCGACGCCCAGGAATTTTCGTCTGGCGATCATGTTGTTCCTCTTCCTCGTTCTGCGCGCAAGAGTGCGCGGCGGGGTCGATCGCATCAACCATGCCTGCGCACCGTGTTTCCACTTTACGAAGGTTCTTACGGAGAGGAACGATGGTCTCGAACCATAGGAACGAAGGTGCCGAGGCATGGGGAATTTACCCCGGGAACGGGGGCGGATTTCCCCGCCTGCGGGCAACCGTTGCCTCAGGCGAGGTGCCATCCATTCCGAACTTCAATGCGAACGAGACACAGAGCGATCTATCTACTTTTCCTGGCTTTTAAGACCTCCTTAAGATTCGTGCGCGAATCGGCGATGGAGACAAACTGAAAGAGAAAGAGAACGATTATCAGAAGCAGAGGAACGAGCAGACGGGAGAGCGTCCGCAAGAAGCAGGCCCGCGTACTGCGGGCCTGTTCGCGAAACGGCGGCGACGGTCTTCAGGGCGTGCCGGCGGAGCCTTGCGCCTGCGGGCCGGCGCCGACGGTGCCGGTGGCGTTCTCGGGCAGCGGCAGCGGCTCGAAGCGGGGTTGGGCGAGGTCTTGCGACTCGGGTTCGTGCACCCGCGGGAGCGGCGCCGGGGGCTCGGGTTCGTGCACCCGCGCGGACGGCGCCGGGGGCTCGGGTTCATGCACCCGCGCGGACGGCGCCGGGGGCTCGATGTCCTGCGGTTGCGCCGGTTCCGGGGGCGGGGCGCTGCGGCGCGGCTGCACGCGGTGCCTCGGTTCGGCCACGACGGCGGGCGCTTCGGGCTCCGCCGCGGGTGCTTCGGGCTCCGCCGCGGGTGGCGCAACCGGCCTCGCTTCGCCGGTGGCTGCAGGCAGCTCCGTCGCTGCGGCCCGCGGACGTTCGCTGCGGGAGGGGCGCGACTCGGTGCCGGCGCGGGCGTTCTGCTGCGCGGGCCGCCTGGCCTTTTCCTTGGCCTTTTCCTTGGCCTTTTCCTTGGCCTGGGGCGACGGCTCGGAGCTGGCGGTCTCGGCGCTTGCGCGCGGCTTCGGAGCGGGCTCGGGCTCGGGCGGCGGCGAAGGCGCCGCGGCGAGCGGGGCCGGCGCCGGCGCAGCAGCCGCAGCCGCGGGAGTCGGAGCCGGCGGCGTCGCGGGCGCGGGCGGAGCCGGTAGCGTCGCCGGCGCAGGCGCAGGCGCAGGCGCAGGCGCCGCCGCGGGCGCAGGCGCAGGCGCCGCCGCGGGCGCCGGCACCGCCTTCGCCACCGGCGTCACCGGCGCCGCCGGCGTCACCGGCCCGCTGCGCCCCGTCACCTGCTGCACGGTCGTGAGCCCTTCCTGGGCAAAACGCGTCTTCTCGTGCGCGGCGCCGTAACGCGCGGTATACGCCTGCAGGCTCGCGCTGTACAGCCGCTCGGCGCGCTCGAACAGTTGCTGCGCCGGCTGCGCGCCGAAGGCGGCCACGTTGGCGTAATGGCGCGCCAGCTGGTACATGGCGTCGGCCAGGGGCATGCCGTCGCCCGGCAGCAGGGCCGCGTTGCGGCAGGCATCGAGGAAGGTGACCTCGGCGTCGCGCTGGCGCCCCGCGGCGGCGGCCTCCTTGCCCTCGAGGATCAGCGAAGCGACTTCGCTCTCGCTCGCGCCCGCCGGCTTGCTTTGCAGGCTGGCCTGCCCGTCTTCGCCGCCCTTGCGGGGCAGGATGGGCTGCTGTTCGCATTCGCCGGCGGCGGCCGCGACCGCAGCCGAGGCCGCCGCCGCGGCCGCCGCGGCCGGTGCCGGTGCCGGTGCCGGTGCCGCACCCATGCTGCGCGTGGCCTGCGCTGCCGCGAAACCGCCGCCGCTGCCCAGCCAGCTCATCGCCCCGCCGACGCCGGCGGCCACGCCGAGCGCGATGCCGGCGGCGAACAAGGCGCCTTTCTGCCAGTGAACAGCCATGGCGGCCACGTTAGCGGCCGCTGCGCCGGCGCCAGGCGGGACAGCGGGGCGTCGGGGGGACAGACCGCTCCTACGGCGCTCCCTTGAGGCCCGTCAATATCCGCGACCGCCGCGCGACTACCGTCGGAGCAAGAACTGCAAGGAGCTCCCATGACGGCCGGCATCCGCCAGATCCTCGTGCACCTCGATCCCACCCGCGCCACGGCGCGCCGGCTCGCCGCCGCCTGCCAGCTGGCGCAGGGCCTGCAGGCGCCGCTGACGGCGCTCTATGCCGCCACGCCCGGCTTCGCCGAGCTGCCTTATGCGCCGGCCATCGGCGGGCCGGGGCTCGCCGCTTCGCTGCTGGAGCTCGACGATCGCCGCCGTGCGCAGGCCCGCAAGGTGTTCGAGGAAACGCGGCGCGCCAGCGGCATCGAAGTCGCATGGGCGCAGACCAGCCGGGTGCCGATCGCCGAAGCCTTCGCCCAGCAGGCGCTGTTTGCCGACCTGCTGGTGCTGGGCCAGCACGACCCCTCGGACGAGGACACCGCCGCCGTACCGGCGGACTTCGCCGAGTCGGTGCTGCTCGCCTCCGGACGGCCCGCGCTGATCGTGCCGCACATCGGCGCGCCGGCCACGATCGCCAGCACCGTCGCGATCGCGTGGAAGGAGACGCCCGAAGCCGCGCGCGCCGTGACCGCCGCCCTGCCCTTGCTGCGCAAGGCCCAGCGCGTGCACGTCCTGAGCTGGAGCGAGGAATCCGCCGCGGGCGTGGGTGGCCAGCCGCTGGACCTGGCCGGCTATCTCGCCGCGCACGGCGTGCCGTTCACCTGGGACCGCGCCGGCGCCGAGCGCCAGCAGGTCGGCGAGCTGCTGCTGTCGCGCGCCTTCGACTTCGGGGCCGACCTGCTGGTGATGGGCTGCTACGGCCACAGCCGCGCGCGCGAGTGGATCCTCGGCGGCGCGACGCGCACCATCCTGCAGTCGATGACGCTGCCGGTGTTGATGGTGCACTGAGAGCGCCGGGCTTCGCGCCGACGCGGCTCGGCGCCGGCCGACCGGGAACGCGCGCCTTGCGGTACGGCGCCTACGAAGCCCGGGCGCGGGCGCGCTCCTCCTCCTGCAGCCGCAGCACGCGGCGCTGCACCTTGCCGGTGGTCGTCATGGGCAGCGCCTCGATGAACTCGATCTCCTTGGGGTACTCGTAGGGCGCGAGCTTGTCCTTCACGTGCGTCTGCAGTTCGGCGACGAGATCGGCGTCGAAGCTCGCCCGGCCGCCGGTGGTGACGGCGCGCGCCTCGGCCACCTGCGGCGCCAGCACCACGTAGGCCTTCACCAGCGCGCCGCGCTCGGCATCCGGCTTGGGCACGACGGCGGCGTTCACCACGGCGGGATGCTTCACCAGGCAGTTCTCGATCTCGCTCGGCCCGATGCGGTAGCCCGCGGCCTTGAACACGTCGTCGGCGCGGCCCTGGTACCACAGGTAGCCCGCGTCATCGCGCGTGGCCAGGTCGCCGGTGCGGCACCAGTCGCCGGTGAACTTGCGCCGGGTCGCATCCTCGTTCTTCCAGTAGCCGAGGAAGAAGATCGGGTCCGGCGCGCCGTGCACGTCCAGGCGGTTCACCGCCACTTCGCCGGTCACGCCGGGCGGGCACTCGCGGCCCTCGTCGTCGATCACGGCCACGCGGTGGCCCGGATACGGCCGCCCCATGCTGTTGGGACGCGCGGGCCAGCCGACGCCCTGCCCCGTGCGGCCGCCGAGCGCGCAGTTGCCCACCACGTAGTTGATCTCGGTCTGGCCGAACATCTCGTTGACCACCACTCCGAGCTGATCGCGGCAGTAGTTGAAGACCGCGTCGCCCACCGCCTCGCCCGCGCTCATGATCGCCTGCAGCTTCAACGCGAAGCGCGCGCGCGGCTCGGGATGCGCCTTCATCATCGCCTTCAGCGCGGTGGGGAACAGGAAGGTGTGGGTGACGCCGTGTTCCTGCATCAAGGTGAACGCGGTGTCGGGGTGGAAACGCGCGTTGCAGGCCACGATGGGCCGGCCGAAGTACAGCGACGGCAGCAGCGCATCCATCAAGCCCCCCGTCCAGGCCCAGTCTGCCGGCGACCAGAAGACGGCTTCGCTGTGGCTCCCGGGCCGCAGCGGATCGAAGCCGAACCAGTTCTGGCTGCACACGAAGCCGGGCAGGTTGCCGAGCAGCGCCCGATGCGGGATCAGCGCGCCCTTGGGCGGGCCGGTGGTGCCGCTGGTGTAGATCAGCACCGCGCCGTCGTCCGCATGGGTGGGCACCGGCGCGAACTCGGGCTGCAGCAGCGCGCGCTGCGCCTCCCACGCGATGTCGGCCTGCGCCGCCGCGCCGCCGACGCCCACCACGTGGCGCAGCAGCGGGCATTGCGCGCGCACCTGCGCCAGGTTGGCGATCGCGCTCTCGTCGCAGATCGCGGCGACGGCCTCGCTGTCCTGCAGCCGGTATTCCAGCGCGTCGGGGCCGAACAGCATCGACAGCGGCATGGCCACGGCACCCAGCTGCAGCACGGCGATGTAGGCGATCGCGGTTTCGAAGCGCTGCGGCATCACGATCGCCACCCGGTCGCCGCGCCGCACGCCCAGGCCCACCAGCAGCGTGCTCATGGCATTGGCTTGCTGCTGCAGCTGCGCGAAGGTGAGCGTCTCGCGCTGCGCGCCGTGCGCGACGATCGCCACGCGCCGCGCGGCATCGGGCTCGCCCGCCCAGCGGCCGCAGCAGGCCTGCGCGATGTTGAAGGCATCCGGCACCTGCCAGCGAAAGCCTTGGTGCATGGCCGCCCAGTTGTCCCTGCCTTGACTGCGGTGCATCGCGCGCCCTCCTTATGATCGGCCGAATGTACCAACCGAAGCGCGCGTCCCGCAGCGAGTTTGTCCCGATCCGGAACCTGCGCTACCACGTGCGCCTCTGGGGCCAGCCCCGGCCCGGCGAGCCGCCGCTGGTGATGGTGCACGGCTGGATGGACGTGGCCGCGTCCTGGCAGTTCGTGGTGGACGCGTTCGGGCGCGAGCGCTTCGTCATCGCGCCGGACTGGCGCGGCTACGGGCTGACCGGCCTCGCCGGGCCGCCCCAGGAGGCCGGTGCCCCCCTCGGGGGGCAGCAACTGCACGAAGCGAGGAGCGTGGGGGTCCACGCTCTTGCGCCTACCGACAACTACTGGTTCCCGGATTACCTCGCCGACCTCGACGGCCTGCTCGATCACTACGCCGGCGCGGCGCCGGTGGACCTGGTGGGCCACAGCATGGGCGGCAACATCGCGATGCTCTATGCCGGCGTGCGGCCGCAGCGCATCCGCCGGCTGGTGAACCTGGAGGGCTTCGGCATGGCCGCCACCCAGCCCGAACAGGCGCCGGGCCGCTACGCCAAGTGGATGGACGACCTCAAGGCCTACCACCGCGGCGAGATGGCCCTGAAGTCCTACGACTCCGCGGAGGGCGTCGCCCAGCGGCTGATGAAGACCAACCGCCGCCTGCCCGCCGACAAGGCGGCCTGGCTGGCCCGCCACTGGGCCCGGCAGGCGCCCGACGGCCGCTGGCACGTGCTGGGCGATGCGGCCCACAAGATCGTCAACGCCAACCTGTACCGCGTCGACGAGGTGCTCGCCATCTACCGCCGCATCGCCGCACCGGTGCTCAGCGTCGAGGCCGGCGACGACAGCCTCGGCCAGTGGTGGAAGGGGCGCTACACGCTGGCCGAATACCACGAACGATTGAAGGCGGTGTCCGACGTGCGGCTGGGCCGCGTGGCCGACGCCGGCCACATGCTGCACCACGACCGTCCCGCCGAAGTCGCGCAGCTGATCGAGGAATTCCTGCCGCAGCCCCTCCGGGAAACCCCTCACTGAGCCGCATCGGGCCAGTCGCAAGCGTGAAATTTTTCAGCTGCTGCTGGGCGTGCAACCAATCGTTCGTAACAGCACTTGCCGTAGGAGAGGTCCTACCCCATAGTCCGGATTCTTCGACGAGGGTTCTCTTCATGTGGAAGTCGGCTTTGGCCGCGCTGCTGGCGGCTGTTGTGCTCAGTCCGGCCCAAGCTCAGACCGATGAGTTTGAGCAGGGCATGAACACGATGTGGGAAGTGCTGTGGCACCAGAGTGGCACGCCCACGCGCCTCGTCCGCTGGGAGCAGGACATCAAGGTCCGCATCTTCGGCGTCAACCTCAACGCCCACAAGCAGCACACCCTGCAGGCCCTGCGCGACGCCGGCGCCGAAGCGGGCGTGCGGGTGATCGACGTGAGCGAGCGCGCCGATGCCGCCCAGGTCGCCAACGTCAGCATCGAGATCACGCCGGACAACATGCTGGAGGACAACCAGCCCTGCGTGACCTACCTGAATTTCCAGACCGAGACCCGGATCGACTCGGCCGCCATGCAGATGCGCAATCGCGATGCCTGGCGCTGCGCCTACCACGAGTCCATGCACGTGATGGGCGTGCGCGGCCACCCGGCCGGCAAGACGGTCCTGAGCTACTTCCCCACCAAGGTCGACGGCCTGCTGCCCCTCGACAAGGCGATGCTGCGCGCCTGGTACTCCCCGCACATGCGCGGCGGCATGACGCCGTTCGAGGTGCTGCCGGTGCTGGCCGACGAACTGGTCGGCACGATGCCGGACAAGGAGAAGGCGGCGCAGGCGCGCGACCGCTTCTTCGCCCGCACCATCGACCAGATGCAGGCCTTCGCCGACGGCCGCGGGGACGTGCCGATGATCGTCAAGCGCTCGGGCAAGTCCACCGAGGAAGGCATCCGCTTCGGCCGCATGGAAATGAGCTACTTCCTCGGCGTCGCCTACCTGGAAGGCGTCACGGTGCCGCAGGATCCGAACCAGGCCGTGCGCTGGCTGCAGCGCGCCGCCAACCTGGGCAGCCGCACGGCGCAGGCGCGCCTGGGCGCCGCCACCGCGCGCTAGGGCCTTTGGTCTGAGGATCGTCAGGACGGGGCCCGCGGGCCCCGTCCTCATTGCAGCGCAGGCCCCACGGCCGAGCCGGTTTCCGGCACACTGGCCGGCTTCCCCCGCGCTGTCCATGCCCCTCACCAGCCCCAACGCCACCAGAAGCTTCCGCCGCATCCTGACGCGCAACGTCGCCCTGCCGCTCGTGCTGGGCGTGCTGAGCGCGCTCGTGTTCCTCCTGCTCCTGGGCTACCTCGCCAACGTGATCGGCGAGGTGCAGGACAGCGAGGAACTCCTGTCCCATGCCTCGCTCGCCCAGCGCTACGACCTCGACATGGAGTCGGGCGTGCGCGGCTTCCTGCTCAATGGCGACGAGCGCTACCTGCAGCAGCAGTACGACGGGGCCGCGGAGCTGCTCCGGCCGGAGATGGAGCGCCTGAAGCAGGCGGTGGCCGACAGGGCCGACCAGCTGGCGCGCCTGCGGCGCATCGAAACGTTCCAGGCTTCCTGGCGCGACTACGGCCGCGACCGCATCGCGCAGAAGCGGCGCGACCCGCAGGCCTCCATCTCCGCCGGCGAGGGGCGCGAACTGAAGGACCGCATCCGCGCCGAGTTCGACGACTTCGTCGCGGCGGAGCGGCGGGCCCGGGCCGAGCGCATCCGCGCGGCCAATCGCAATGCGAAGGTCACGGGCGGCGCCTTCGTGCTGTTCATGCTGGGCACCGCCGGCCTGATCGCCTGGCGCGGCCGGCGCGAGCTCCTTGGCCTGTCGGCGACCTACGAGAGCGTGCTGCAGGAGCAGCAGCGGCAGGCCGAGGCGCTGCAGGCCGAGGCCTGGCTGCGCGAAGGCCAGTCGCGCCTGACCGAGCGGCTGGCCGGCGAGCAGGAGCTGCGCGCCGTCGGCCACGCCACCCTGCAGGCCTTGTCGCACTACCTGGACAGCCGGGTCGGCGCGCTCTACACCCCCGAGCCGGGCGGCCTGCGGCTCGCTGCCACCTGGGGCTGGCCGGAGGATGCCGGCCAGGTCGGCGACTGGTTGCCGGAAGACCGCACGCTGGTGGCCGAATGCGCGGCCCAGCGCAGCCAGATCGTGCTGGACGACCTGCCCCCGGGCTACCTGCGCGTGAGCACGGGCCTGGGTGAAACCGACGTGCGTTCGGTGCTGCTTGCGCCGGTGGAACACGAGGGTCGCCTGGCCGGCGTGCTGGAACTGGGCTGGATGCGGCCGGTCGAGCCGCGCGACGGCGAGCTGCTGCGCGCCATCGGCAACCGCCTGGGCGCCTCGATCGAATCGGCGCGCTACCGGCAGCGGCTGCAGGAGGCGCTCTCGCGCACCCAGCAGCTCAATGAGGAACTGCAGGTGCAGCAGGAGGAGCTGCGCACGGCCAACGAGGAACTGGAGGAACAGTCGAAGGCGCTGCAGGAATCGCAGGCCCACCTGGAAAGCCAGCAGGCGGAACTGGAGCAGACCAACGCGCAGCTCGCCGAGCAGGCGCTGCGCCTGGAAACGCAGCGCGACCAGCTGCGCGAGGCGCAGGCCACGCTGCAGGAACGCGCCGAGGAACTGCAGCGCGCCAGCCGCTACAAGTCCGAGTTCCTGGCCAACATGTCGCACGAGCTGCGCACGCCCTTGAACAGCTCGCTGATCCTGGCGCGCCTGCTGGCCGACAACGCGGAGGGCAACCTGACCGAGGAACAGGTCAAGTTCGCCGATTCGATCCACGCCTCCGGCAACGACCTGCTGAACCTGATCAACGACATCCTCGACATCGCGAAGGTCGAAGCCGGCAAGCTGGAGGTGCGGCCGGAGCTCACGCCCATCGCGGCGGTGGGCGAAGGGCTGCGGACGATGTTCGAGCCGCTCGCCGCGCGCAAGGGGCTGCAGCTGCAGATCGAGGCGGCGCCGGACGCGCCGCGCAGCATGCACACCGACCGCCAGCGCCTGGAGCAGATCCTGCGCAACCTGCTGGCCAACGCCGTCAAGTTCACCGAGCGCGGCAACGTGACGCTGCGCACCCGCGCCGAGGGCAGCGACCGCGTGGCCTTCGAGGTGCGCGACAGCGGCATCGGCATCGACGCCTCGCAGCACGAGGCGATCTTCGAAGCCTTCCGCCAGGCCGACGGCACCACCAACCGCAAGTACGGCGGCACGGGGCTCGGCCTGTCGATCTCGCGCGACCTGGCGCGCTTGCTCGGGGGCGACATCACGGTGGCCAGCGCGCCCGGCGCCGGCAGCACCTTCACGGTGGTCCTGCCGCTGGAATACCAGCCTGCCCTGGCGCAGCCGCCCCTGGGCATCGCGCCGCGCCCGCCCGCACCGGCGGCGGCGCGCGCAGCCCGACCGGCCCCGGGCCCCGCGCCCACGCCGGCCGCCGCCCCCTCCTTCCCGGACGACCGCGAGCTGGCCGCCGACGGCCGCCGCACCGTGCTGGTGGTGGAGGACGACCCGCGCTTCGCCGGCATCCTGTTCGACCTGGCGCACGAGCTCGGCTACCGCTGCCTGGTGGCGCAGCACGCCGACGAAGGCTGCCGCCTGGCGGCGCAGAACGCGCCCGACGCGGTGCTGCTGGACATGCAGCTGCCCGACGACTCGGGCCTGTCGGTGCTGCAGCACCTGAAGGAGAACCCGCGCACGCGCCACGTGCCCGTGCACGTGATCTCCGTGGAGGACCGCAGCGAGCCGGCCCTGCAGCTGGGCGCCATCGGCTATGCGCGCAAGCCGGCCACACGCGAGCAGCTGAAGGAGGTGTTCGCGCGCGTCGAGGCCAAGCTGAGCCAGAAACTCAAGCGCGTGCTGCTGGTGGAGGACGACCCGCGCCAGCAGGACAGCGTGAAGGCGCTGATCGGCGACAGCGACATCGAGATCGTCGCCGTGTCGCAGGGCGCGGAGGCGCTGAAGGCCCTGGCGCAAAGCGTGTTCGACTGCATGATCATCGACCTCAAGCTGCCGGACATGAACGGCCAGGAGCTGCTGCGGCGCATGGCCGCGGGCGAGAGCCGCT